>Ga0075420_100002847_pt1 | contig 15028 bp, 12 predicted proteins | sample SoiMetdeltSBSDD4_FD_75296 | JGI IMG/M metagenome (GOLD analysis project Ga0075420, IMG submission 75296) | Bulk soil microbial communities from a Populus tree surrounding site in Tennessee, USA - Soil MetaG P. deltoides SBSDD4 | ecosystem: Environmental > Terrestrial > Soil > Tree plantation... | reverse complement strand
TCGTTTCTTGGCGTGGGCGGGGTCTGAAGACCGAACAGTGCCTGCATGAGCAGCGGCAGCTCGGGATTGGTGACGAAATTCAGCGCCGCTCCATCACCTGTCGGTTCCAACCCGTTGAATGCGTCCTTGGTTCCGACAGGAATCACGACTTCGTTGACGAGCGGATTGCCAAGTCGCGACACCTGAACCCAGTCGCCCATGTGCGATTGCCCCCCAGGACTTCTGGTCGTGGTGCTCCTGCGGCTGGCCGTCGACCACACGCCGATTGTCGCGTTCGGATCGGACGCGCTGGCCGGACGCACCCCGTTGCGCGTCACCGCCGAAATCGGCAGCTCGAGGGCGACTGTGTTTACGTTGAAGCCGGCGAGGCTGTCGATCGGTGAACCCAGGCCGTTGACGAGCGTGCGGAGCTGGAGGAGGTCGAACGTGGCGCCGAGGTCGACATAGAAGCCTTCTTCCCGCGGGCCCGCGAAGACGCGCAGATCGTGCGGTGTGACCGAATGAACGCCAGATCCGAGCTGGCCGTTGTAGTCCCGAATCGAGCTGCGCCCGACGTTTGCGGGGAGCACGAAAAGGTTGGCAGCGAGGAGCGTGGACGTCCCCGTGCGTCTCGGTCCGACGACTCTCGTCAGGTTGTAGAACTGGCGAACGTTCAGGTCCGGATCATCGGGGGAGCTGACAGGGCCCGTGTTGTAGAGGAACGTGTTCGGGTTGCGGATCTCAGTCCGAAACTGAAACTGATAGGTGATGTCCTCGACCGCGTCGCCAGTGTTGTCGATCATGATCTCGTACAGGACGTTGTCATCGAACTTCCAGAAGTTCGGCCCCGAGCTGGGGAACTGCAGGGGAATGAAGTTCGAAATGAGGACCACCCGATCCTGACGCTCAGGGCTCACGAATGCGTACACATCCGTGTTGTCCGCAAGAGGGTCTTGACTGATCAGCGGCGCCTCGCGGTGGCTCGAGGCCCTGATCGATGTCGTCAACGGAATCGCCACGGCACACGCCATGACGGCAGCAGCAAGCTTCCTCACGTAGCACCTCCACAGGCGTCTACGCAGGGCGGCTCTATTTGGATCTCTCTGGTTACGAGCTGACTGGAACCGGCTTCATGACTCGCGTAGGGCGCGGCTTTACGCCGCGCCAGGCGGGCCGTGAAGGCCGGCCCTACGGTTGTGAAGCTCTAAGCTCTTATGAAATCGTGGCCGGCTTCCCGACCAGATACATATCGCCGGTCGGTGCAGGCACGCCGCCAGCCGGCTCGATTGTCACGGCCACAGCGGCAGGCGCCGGGATGTCAGGCGGAGTGCTGAAAAACGTCTGGCCTGTACCATCCGGACCTGGTGTCAGGAGCCCGGCGCTGATGGGCGCCTGCGCGGTGACAACCCACACCTGATACACCCGTCCGGCAGGCAAGGCGGGAAGATTCGAGGATGTGAACACCATGCCGCGAGCGCGACTCCAAAGCGCACGCGCGCTCGCTTGAGGCGCCACCGCCTGTCCCATCAGGTCGATTCGCACCAGGTCGGGGGCAGCAAGCACGCCCATTGCCGACTGCAGTTCACCGCTGACGCGACGTGCCTCGGCAACAGCGCTTTCCGCCGCCGATGCCTGCACCAATGCCTGATCGAGGCGTGCTTCGAGATCGCGTATGCGCTCCTGAAGGCTGAATGCATAACCACCGAGACCCACCCCCACCACGATTGTGGCTGCCAGCGGGAGCCATCGCGTCGTCCGGCTCATTCGCTGGCTGGACACGTCCGCGGTTGATGAACCGCGACCGTACGAGTCCAGCACTCGCCGCCGCAGCTCCGGCCGCGGCGTTCGTTGCGGCACGGCATGCGCAAGAGCGTCGGCTACCCGCCGCAGTTCCCGCACTTCTACCGCACAGTCATCGCAGCCTGCCAGGTGGGTCTCGAAAGCGGCACGTTCCTCGCGATCGAGATTGCCGAGCACGTACGCTGCGACCTGATCCTTCAGATCACTGTGCGAGGGGTTCATGACCGTCCTTCCGCAAGCGCGTCTCGGAGCCTCAGCAGGCCGAGCCGTAGACGGCTCTTGATCGTGCCGAGCGGCTGTTCGAGACGTTCGGCGATCTCACGCTGGGTCAGTCCCTCGTAGTACGCCAGCTCGATGACAAGCCTCTGGAGCAGGGGCAGCTCGGCCAGGGCGCGCTGCACCAGCCGCGCGTTCTCCGCATCGATGATGGCGGAAGGCGCATCGCGAAGCGGCGCGGGCATTTCGTCAATCGCGGTCGGGTCGTCGGCGCCGCGGCTGCCGGGACGCGCGCGAGCGCTCCGAAGCTTGTCGATTGCCCGGGATCGCGCCATCATCAGCAGCCATGCCCCCACGGCCCCGCGCGAGGCGTCGTAGCGTGCCGCTTGTCTCCACGCCTGCGCGAACACTTCCTGGACAACGTCCTCGGCGTCACCTTCGTCGTTGACGATTCTAAGGACGAGTGAATAGACCGCACGCGCATGACGGTCGTATAGCCTCGCGGCGGCATCGCCGTCTCCCGCCGCCAGCCGCTGAAGGTCTTCTCGATCGTCGGCGTCGGTTTCGGCAGAGCCACGCCGAAACGCGCCCACGGCGGCCAGAAGCCCCATTACCATCATCTACGTAATCGGAAGCTGAAAGGATCGTACGAGACACCGGTCGTCACTTCGCGACCGACTTGGCGCGTCGGTCCCCGAGCAGCTCAGCGCGAATAGCGATCCAACGCCTGGAACCAGACGGTCACCGGCTCGGGACCCTCGAGCGATGGGCCGAATACGATTTGTTTGGTCTCGAGCCGCTTGCCGTAAAAGCGTTCGTTCGCATCGCGATCCTGCCGGACCGTGCTGCCGTTGATCGTCACACCTGCAAAGAGCCCCCGCGCACGCGAGTAGCTCAAAATCTGCGCACGGAGCTGCAAGTCGGTGGCAGCCTGTGCGTCGCGACCAACCGGACCGGCAGCAACCGCCGCGTCGGCGCCGAGCTTGAACTGGTTAGACACGAGATTTTCGACGCCACGGCGGTCGTTGATCACCAGGATGATGTCCGCAGCCTGCCCGCCGATCTGCAGGCCGATGCTGCCTCCGGTCAGGGTCATAAACGCCGGCGCCGACCAGCGGCTCTCGTTGCGCGCGCTGATGATGCCGCGGCCGCGAACGCCGCCCACCAAAAAGCCGCCTCGCAGCGTTCCGGGAAAGATAGCGATCCCCTCGGCCTTTCCGAGGATGGCTTGAGGTATCGACTTGTCTTCAGCGGCCATGATTTCGCCGAACACGGTGGCTGCTTCGCGCACGCGCCTCGCTTCGTCCGATTCCTGCCGAGCTTGCGTCGATGGAGACATACACACCACGACCAGGGCCACAACCGCAGTCATCAATCGAGCGCTCGTCATGCGCGAACTCCTCATGCGAATTGCCGTGTTACACGGAAAATTGAGCCTAAAGGCTATAGCCCGTTTGCCGCATGCAGATCAAGCTAATTGGAGATGACGATCCACTGATCCGTGGCACCTGGAAAGCCGGCCTCGCAGTGCGGGCGTCGCGGTCTCGAATTTAAAGGATGGCTGGAGCGTCCTGCCGGAAGTTGCCGCCGAGGAGGGGCACTGAATCCGCGCCCAACCAGCCGTCGAGAACCTTCGCATACACCGCTCGGAAATCCGTTTCGTACCGGACATCGGCGCCACTGTTTTCCAGCGTTGGATTGGACGGATTGGGATCAAGAGATGCAGCCGTGCCGTAGATGCCCCCGCGTACCGCTCCCCCGACAGCCATCATGACCCCGGCTGCGCCATGGTCGGTGCCCTGGCTGCCGTTTTCAGAAATCCGCCGGCCGAACTCCGAGAACTGGAGTATCAGCGTGTCGTTGAGGAGACCTTGATTCTGAAGATCGGTGTAGAACGCAAGGAGGCCGTCGCCGAACGTGCCCATGAGATTCGCATACGCACCACCGCCGGCGACGCCCTGGCCGGCGTGCGTGTCGAAACCACCTGTCTGCACCCAGAATACCTTCGTCCCGATTCCGCGGGCCAGCGCGCCTGCGACCGTGCGCAGAGCCAGCGCGAACCCGTTGTTCGCGTAGGCGACGGTGGGCACGTACGTGTTCACCGTCGCGACGCGGTCGAGTGTGTCGAGCGCGCCGCGAATCGAACCATTGACGAACGACAGATGCGGGCGGTTGATTGCGACGTGCGACGCAATCTGCGTTGCCGCCAGACGCTCGACCTGTGCTTCTGCTCCGCTGTTCGGACTGGAAAGGCTATACGTACGCGCATCCGGGATGGCTGGAACGCTTACGGTTCGCGTCATGAGCGCGCGTGGCGTCTCCCGCGTCGTGTTCCATGCGGCGAGCGTGTTGACGGGCGCGGGCAACATATCGAGGTAACGGCCCAGCCACCCGAGCCCCGTTGGGGCGTTTGGATCCGCGGTGCCCCAGATGTCGGTGCCTTGAAAGTGTGATCGGCTCGAGTTCAGGTAGCCCGTGCGCTGTACGACCGCGAGACGACCCTGATTGAAGATTTCACGCAGTCCTGCAAGCCTGGGATGCAGACCGAGTGTCTTGCCGGTGCTGTCACTGCCAATCTGCAGAACCTGACCGGCCGGAATCGCGATAGCCGGGCGGCGGCTGTAATAGAACGGGTCCTGATACGGCACGACCGTGCTCAGAGCGTCGTTGCCGCCACTCAGGTAAACCACCACGAGATTACGGGTCCTGGCGCCCTGCGCGAGAGCAATTTCGCTCAGGAACGCGGGGGCGGCAAAGCCGACGGTAAATGCCGCCACACCGTCACGGATGAACTCTCGTCGAGTAATCATCTGCTCAAATGAACTGATATTCCGCTGCGCCGACGATCAGCCTGACAAGCCCCGCCGTCTTCGTATTGGCCTGCGTTTCCGTTCCCGTCCACGCTCCTCCCGCCCTCAGATACGAGAGCAGGTCGTTGTACGGTTGTCGATCGAATGGGGCGGGCGACAGGCGGTCGAACAGAAAAAAATCCAGCAGCGCCTCTGGCGTCGTCCGGTACGACGTGGTTGCTCGCGACACGTTGAACCGCTGATTCGCCGCGAGCGTCGCGGCGAAGTTCATCCGGGCGAGCATGGCGCCGGTCGAAAACCATCCGGGCCCGAGCTCCCATCCGTTCACATCCGGCGGCTCGAACAACGTCTGACCCATGTTGGTGAGCGGCGTTCGCGCAGTATCGACCGAAAAACCCGCCCAGCCGATCTCACGAATCGCGCGAACGACGAATTCAACGGGCCACGAATATCGCGTGAACCACCGGTCAGGATTGCTGAACCACTCGGACTGGAGGATGTGCCGGACAACGGGCTTCATCTCAGTCCCGTTTCGCAGGTACTCGGACGCGACGCTCTCAACAAACGCGGGATCTGGCGCTTCGAGCTCGCTGACGAAAAAATTCCACAGCTTGCGCGCCAGACGCCTCGCCGTCTGCGGATGCTGCGCGAGCGCCGTGATGAAGTCGATCCCGTCCTGCATGCCGTCGGCGGCCGATCGTGCAGGAATCGTGCGGTTGCCGTCGCTGTAAATCGGAAAGGTGAACGTCTTCGCCGTGGGGTCATGCTGGGCCGCGTTGAAGACGAACTCGTAATACGTGGCCGGATCCGCATTGCCCCCGGTCGTGGCATTGCGCAGGTTCCAGCCTGTGAACACTCGCGCGGCGGCGTACACATCCTGTTCCGTGTAGTTGCCGACTCCCCACGTGAAGAGCTCCATGATTTCGCGGGCGAAGTTCTCCTGCGGGCGGTTGCGCACATTCTGCCGGCCGTCGAGCCAGACGAGCATCGCCGGATCGCGTGCAACTTCGATGAGCAGACTGCGGAAGTTTCCGAGCGCGAACCGACGGAACAACTCGATCTGCCCGGGCGGCCCTGGGAGATCACCCGGCTTCAGCGCCATCATCTTGGTCGCTTGCACGGCGTTGTAGGCGCCGGTGAGCTTGCTGTAAGCCGTAGCGAAGTGGTTGTGCCAGAACAGCGCCATCTTTTCCTGAAGCGGACGCTGCGAGTGCACCATCCGGAACAGCCAGCGCTGCCTGGCATCATCGATATTCGTATTCGGTGAAAACTGACCGCCGCGCGTGGTAACGCTGACGTACTCGCTCTGGCCTATTTTCGAATCGACGTCATCGGGCTGTCGCTCGTATTCGACGAGATGATCGATGACCGTCGAGACGGGCGCGTCGCCGAAGGTGACGAGGTCAGCGGCTGTCGGGCCGAACGCAGCCCGTCGCAGCAGATGCTCGACTTGCCAGTTCTCTCGGGGCATGCCGTCCTTCGCGGAAATCCATTCTAGATGGCGTGACTCGCCAAAAATAATGAATTTTCTGAGACAAATTACAGTTTCGTAAGTCGGCCGCCGGCGAATTGAAGGGGATCTTACACCCGTTTGGTGCTGCGGACGCGTTTCCAACTTGTCATCGGGTTGGACTGCCCTGGCGCGTCGAAACTACAATCCAGAGTCCTCGAACCCGTGGCGCGATCGAATCGAAAAGCCGTCAAGCGACTACCTCGCCGTCGTGCCTCACGTGCCAAACGACCGCCGGCGTCACGTCGCCGCGGACCGGCACAGCCAGCACCAAAAGCGCCCGCAGGCGTCAGCAGCGGCCTCGCTCCGGGCATGCAGACGCTCAACACCTATCTTGCCGTGGCGAACGTCGGCGCCTCGATGGACTTTCTCGAACAAGCATTCGGATTCGAACGGAGTGTAATCCTGCCCGACGCAGACGGTCAGATCCGGTATGCCGAGATGCGGCATGGCACATCGGTCGTGATGCTCATCCGCAAAGGCGACACGACTGCCGCGACGAGCGGCGTGTCAGCGATTTACACGTACGTGGACGACGTGGATCGCGCGCTGGAACACGTGCGACAAGCTGGCGGCGGAGTCGAAACGGCTGACGACAAGCCCTGGGGCGATCGTGTGGCAGCCGTTACCGATCCCGATGGCTACCGGTGGATGCTCGCGACGTTCAAGAAGCTCGCGCCGTTTGTGTGAAGGCGTGTAAGTCAAAAGGCACTCTGTTCAGCTCCGGTAGCACTCCTCGTACATCGGAACGACGCGGTCGGCGCAAAAGTGCACCCGCACCCTGAGACATGCGGCAGCCGCGACGGTGCGATGAAGCTCGGGGTCAGTGAGCAGCGCAATCGCGCTGGCCGCCATGTCGTCGAGCGCATCGAGCGGATGCAGAAATCCGGTGACCCCGTGGTCGATCACTTCCGGCAGGCCGCCGACGCGCGACGCGACAACGGGCACCTCGCACGCCATCGCCTCGAGCGCCGCAAGGCCGAAGCTTTCCTGCGCGGACGGAAGTAGAAACACGTCGCTCACTGACAGCAGCGGCACAACCTCCTCCTGCGCGCCGACGATGTCGAGGAGGTGCGCGATCCCCAGCTCGCGACCGAGGCGCGACGCCTTTCCAAGCTCTGGCCCATCCCCGACAAGCAGCAGACGCGCTGGTACCGCACGCCTAATCCGATCGAATATCTGGAGCACGGCTTCGATTCGTTTGACCGGACGGAAGTTCGACACATGCGTGACGATCTTGACGCTGCTGTCGCCACCCGTGAATCGGTGTCGCAGGTCGGGAACCTCCAGCCGGCGGTGAATCGAGCAATCGAGAAAGTTGGGAATGACGACGATGTTCGATCGAACCCGCAGCTCTGAATACGTCGATTCACGCAGGCTCTCCGACACCGCCGTCACGCGATCCGACTGATCGATCGAAAACGCCACAATCTGCGAGTACGACGGATCGTTGCCGACAAGCGTGATGTCCGTGCCATGCAGTGTCGTCACGACGCGCGGAGCGGAGCCGCCGTTGGTAGATGCCAGTACCTGGCGCGAAAGGAACGCGGCGGTGGCGTGAGGCACGGCGTAATGAGCGTGAATGATGTCCAGCCTGAACTCGCGCGCCACTTGCACGACGCGGTTGGCGAGCGACAGCAAATACTGCGGCTCGCGAAAGAGCGGATACGTGGGAGTGAGCACCTGATGAAACGCAAGGCCGGCCTGGAACTCGCCCAGCCGGAACGGCGTCTCGGTACTGATGAAGTGCACCTGGTGCCCTCGCCGGGCGAGCGCTTTGCCAAGCTCCGTGGCCACGACGCCGCTGCCCCCCACGGACGCATAGCAGACGATTCCGATGTTCATACGCGATCGATACCCGGCAGCCGCTGAAGGACAATTGGACTGCGCACGACGAATGCTTCGGCAAACGCGACGCCAACCTGCGCCCCGTACTGCGCATCGCGGCTTTCCACGAGCTGCCGAAAGCGCTCCGACGTCAGCCTGGTTGCCACCGCATCAGCCGCCGTCGGCCGGAACTGGCTCGCGTGGCAGGCAAGCGCGCGTCGCTTTGTCTCATACTGATCGCTGACGTCGACAACGAACGAAGGCTGTCCGGCTTCATTGATGAAATAGAAGCAGATCGCCGCTGGTTTCCACGGCTCACCTGCGGCGGGATAACGCCGGAGGCCGGCGTTGAAGACCGCTTCGACGAGAAGCTGACTGGCTGCCACATGATCCGGGTGCCTGTCGGACCAGTGAGGCACGGCCACCACGCGCGGGCGGGCTTGCCGAACCAGTTCGGCTGCCACACGGACGTGCGAGAGATCGCAGCCGATGCCGCGGTCGGGTAACCGCAGGTTGACCCGCCAGCGCGCGCCGAGCACGGCCCGGGCAGCCTCGGCTTCCGCAAGCCTCTCCTCGACGGTCCCGTTGCTGCCCATTTCGCCAGCTGTCAAATCGCACAATCCCACACCATCGCCGTGGGTCGCGTGTTTGGCAAGCGTGCCGCCGATGCCGATTTCGAGATCGTCCGGATGCGGACCGAAGGCCAGGATGTCGACCGCGTCCGCACCACCACTACTCATCGCGTCCAAGCGAACACCTGATCCGTCTTCTCCGTAGCGTCCTGCACGGCGCGGGCCAGGAGGCGTGCGGCAACAAACGCGCCGGTCACACTTGTCGCGCTGCCACCGAGCGCAAAGACGTGATGCGGATAGTTGCGATGCGGGCCGATATACATCAATCCATCTGCAGTCTGCCCGTAGAGAACCTCCCAGCCGTAGTCTGGCTGCAGACCGGAAATCACGGGATATTTCTTCAAAGCCTCGTACATCAGCTGGCCGGTTCGCTGAACGAGCACTGCGGGCCGCATCCGAACCGGGGTTTCCTTCTGGTCGCCACCCGCGACGATAAGTCGTTCGTCGTGCGTGTGGCTGATGACGTTAGGTGGCCGTTGCGCGTCGCGGAGGACGATCCTCGAATCCCCAAGCTGCCGTCGCATGACCGCGGGCAGCATTTCGGTCATCACCAGATACGCCTCGCGCCGATCCAGATGTCGCTGAAGAGACTTGAATTCAGCCGTCGCTGTACCAGTGGCGACGATGACCTTTCGGGTACGGATGGTGCCGTTCTCGCCGATGACGTCTGCAAACTTGCGCGTGAAGCGCACCTTCCGGACCGCCGAATGCTCGAAGAATGCGATGCCCCGTCGGCTCGCCTCGACTGCCAGGCCTATACAGGCACGGTACGGGTCGAGCGCGAACGCGTCGGACGACTTCATACCGCCTGCGGCATCGAGCCCCATTCGAGCCTGAATCTGTTTCCGGGTCAGCCACGCCACGCCCAGGCCCGCCGCTCGGCGCGCGTCGTACTCGCGCCGCAGCATCCGTTCGTCGTCGCCGCCGGCTACGACAAGCTCTTCCCGCGGCGCCAGTTGGCACTTGATACCCAGCCGGCGAATCAGCGCGGCGCCGTCGAGCGCGCCTCGTCGCCACATTTCGAATACGCGACGCGCAGCCTTGAGGCCGTATGCGCCGGAAATGTCGCGAAACGACGGCCCAGGCTCAGGACTCATCAATCCTGCGCTGCGCCCGCTGCGTCCACGGCCTATACGCTCCTGTTCGAGCAGGACCGTGTCGAGGCCCGCCACGGCACACGCGTACGCGAATGCGCAGCCTGTCAGTCCGCCGCCGACGATGACGACATCGGCCGTTCGACCACCTCGATAGCGCGGAAACGCGGGAATGCGCGAATTCGGAAACTCATGGATCCAGGGTGAGATGCCATAACGTCTCGCCATTCAGCGTCGTCTCCGGATTGTCACGCCCGTGGCACATTCGTGGACGAAGGCCCGCAAGTCTGCATGGAACGGAATCGGCACGAGGGGAAATTGTAGCTTGCCGTTAAGATGGGCTCAGGATGCGGCGCGTCCTCGGCCTTCTCGCCTTGATATTGCTGGTCGCAGCCCTGGCAGCCGTGGCCGGCCTGGTCTGGGGACGATCGCAGCTGCGCGGCAGTCTTCCGCAAGTCGACGGCGAGCGGCAGATTCGCGGGCTGGCTGCTCCGGTGCGGGTGACGCGCGACGCGCTCGGCATCCCGACCGTCTTTGCGACAAGCCGGATCGATGCCGCTCGTGCGACCGGGTTTGTCCACGCTCAGGACCGCTTCTTCCAGATGGATTTGTCGCGCCGCCGGGCGGCCGGTGAGCTGGCGGCGCTGGTCGGCGCTCGAGCCGTGCCGATCGACCGGGAAATCCGCGTCCATCGGTTTCGCGCCGAAGCGCAGCGCGCGGTGTCGTTGATGAGCCCCGCAAATCGCGAGCTCCTCGACGCTTATGTCGCCGGCGTCAACGCGGGGCTCGAAGCGCTCAGCGCGCCACCTTTCGAATATCTGCTGCTTCGTCAAAGGCCGGCGCCGTGGCGCACCGAGGACACGCTGCTGGTCGTGCTTGCCATGTTCGTTACGTTGCAGGATGACGACGGTTCGTACGAAGCGACTCTGGGAACGATGAGCGAGGTGCTTCCACCGGCTGTGGTCGCATTCCTCGTACCGGATGGTTCGGAGTGGGATGCCCCGGTGATCGGACCGGCCTTTCAACCGTCGTCGATCCCTGGCCCCGACATCTACGACCTGCGCGCCAGACGGACGGGCAAGCCTCAACTACCAACTCCCAACTCCAAACTCCCAAGTTTCGAGCAGGCAAGCCTCGTAGTTGAACACTCGGAAGCGCGCAATGAGAGGTTACGGGTTGGACGTCTTCCGTTGGGAATTGGGAATTGGGAGTTGGAAGTTGATGATCGCGAGCGCGAGCTCGCGGCCGTCGGCAGCAACAACTTCGTCGTAGCGGGCCGCCTCACTGATTCGGGTCGCCCGCTCCTCGCCAATGACATGCACCTGACCATTCGGGTGCCGAATATCTGGTACCGCGCGTCGCTGGAGTGGCCCGATCCGACTGACGCGAAGCAGCCTCACCGGCTGACCGGTGTCACGCTGCCTGGCGTTCCGGCGGTGGTAGTGGGAACGAATTCGCACGTGGCGTGGGGGTTCACCAATGCCTACGCGGACTGGAGCGACATCGTTCTGCTCGATACCGACCCTGGTCGTCCCAACCAGTACCTGACGCCGGAAGGATGGCGCGAATTCGAGCGGCATGAGGAGACCATCGAAGTCGCCGGCGGGCAGCCGCAGCGTTTTCCGGTTCCGTGGACGATCTGGGGACCCCTGCTCGAACCCGATAGTCGTGGACGCCTCCGTGCGTACCGGTGGGTTGCGCATGCGGCAGAACGGCTGGCTGCGTCGGTAACACCGATGGAGTCAGCCCGTACCGTCCTGGAGGCATTCGAAGAAACCAACGGGCTCGGTGCTCCTGGCCAGAACATCGTCGCCGCCGACAGCTCCGGTCATATCGGCTGGAGCATCTACGGGTCAATTCCCCGGCGCACGGGCTTCGACGGCCGCACACCGGTCTCATGGAGCGACGGATCGCGCGGATGGAACGGGTGGCTGAGCGACGCCGAGTATCCGCGGATTCTGGACCCCGAGGATGGCCGCATCTGGACGGCCAACGCCCGCGTGGTGAACGGCGACATGCTCGCAAAGCTCGGCGACGGCAGCTACGAGATTGGGTCGCGCGCGCACGCCATCCGGGATCGACTCGCGACACGCAAGCGCTTCAGCGTGCGCGACCTCCTCGACATCCAGCTCGACACACGCGCGGAATTTCTCGCCCGCTGGCGAACGCTCCTGCTGAATGTGCTGGGGGACGCTGAAGTCGGCACGAATAATGACCGTGCCTTGCTCCGGGAAATCGTCGACAAGGACTGGTCGGGGTACGCCACCCCCGATTCTGCGGCGTATCGATTCGTGAGGGTGTTCCGTGAGTTGGTATCGGCTCGCGTGATCGCGTTCGTGCTGTCGGAGTGCTACGAAGCGGACCCTACGTTCAACTACATGACGGTGCGCCGTCGCGAAGCGCCAATCTGGCAGCTCGTCACCGTGCAGCCGCAGCACCTGCTTGACCCGAGGTATCGGACGTGGTCGGAGCTGCTGCTCGCCTCGGTGGACGACACGATCAAGCAATCGATGGCGAATCGGGGCGGCAACCTGCGCGACCGCGTGTGGTCCGAATACAACGTCGTCGCGTACCGGCACCCGTTGTCCGATGCCATTCCGCTATTTGGCCGCTGGCTCGACATGCCGGACACCCTGCTTCCAGGCGATCTCTACACGCCACGAGTGCATTGGGGTGCCGTTGGCCCGTCCGAGCGCATGATCGTCTCACCGGGTGACGAAGGCAGCGGGATGATGCATATGCCGACGGGCCAGAGCGGACACCCACTTTCGCCGTTCTACGCGAATTCACATGCGCCATGGGCCGCGGGTGAGCCGACACCATTTTTGCCAGGTGAGGCGGTGCACAGGCTGACGCTGAGACCGTAACGTTGGGCTTTGGGCTTTGGGCTTTAGGCTTTCGGCTGCCTAGCGCGGCTTTCATGGCCGGCCTTGGCTAAACACGCGAGACCAAACATCTAGACCAGATCCCAACGCCGAGAGCCGAAAGCCCAGAGCCAGTTCTATTCAAATCAACAACGCATCCCGCGCCATGATGACGCGGTCTTGCGCCTCTCCGACGGTCGCGGCGGAGGTTGCCAGGTGCCCCATCTTGCGTCCGGGCCGTGGATTGGTCTTCCCATACAGGTGAAGCTTGACGTCCGGGAACCGGCACGCCGCGGCCCAGTTCGGCTCGCCGTCCACCCAAAGATCGCCCAACAGATTTGCCATTGCCGCCGGACGCAGTATCTCAGTCGATCCAAGCGGCAAGCCGCATATGGCTCGCACCTGCTGCTCGAACTGACTCGTCACTGCAAAGTCGAATGTGAGGTGACCGGAATTGTGGGGACGCGGCGCCAGTTCGTTCACGAGCAGCTCTCCGTCGGTGCTGAGGAAGAACTCGACGCACAAGACACCAACGTATTGCAATTCCTCCAGTATCGTTCGCGTGACCTCGGACGCCTGATTGGCAACCGCTGGACTGATTGCAGCAGGGACGGTCGTCAGATCGAGGATGTGGTTGCGGTGGCGGTTCTCGAAGGGCTGATACTGAACGATCGTCCCGTCCATGCCGCGTGCGGCCACGACCGAGATCTCCGCCTGCAGGTTGACGAACTTCTCCACGACCGATTCCTGGTGACCGATAGCGGTCCAGATGTGCTCCACGTCAGCCGGCGTCGTGACCTTGTGCTGCCCTTTGCCGTCGTATCCGAACGCCGCCGTCTTGACGACGGCGGGGGTGCCGACGCGCGCAACCGCGACCCACAATTCGTCGAGCGTGGTTGCCGCAAAGAACGGCGCCGTTGGCACACCGCGATCTGCAAGAAACGTCTTCTCACGGGCACGCTGCTGCGCAGTGTGCAAGGCCACGGCCGACGGACGTACCGGCGTAAACGCTTCTACCGCGTCGATGGCATCGATCGGCACGTTCTCGAACTCGAACGTCACCACATCGACTCCACGCGCAAACGCACGCAGCGCATCGAGATCTTCGTATGCGGCGGTGATTTCGACGTCCGCAATCTGACCGGCGGGCGAGTCGTCCTCAGGCGAAAACGAATGGACGCGGTAGCCCATCCGTCGCGCGGCGAGTGCGAACATCCGCCCCAGTTGTCCGCCGCCGAGGACGCCCAGCGCAGCGCCAGGTGCAACGACCTGCCCCTGGCCGCCGAACCCAAGTGGCGAAGACCGGCTCACGGCAGACGTTCCTGACGGACTCTCTCGGTCTGCTCGTGGCGAAACGCGCGGAGCTTGGCGCGCAGCTCCGGACGCGAGTTGGACAGAATGGATACCGCGAGCAGCCCCGCATTGGTCGCGCCGGCCTTGCCGATGGCGAGGGTCCCGACGGGCACGCCGCCAGGCATCTGTACGATTGAGAGCAGTGAATCGAGTCCTTGTAGAGCCGCGCTTTGAATCGGAACGCCCAGCACGGGCACCGTCGTCTGCGCCGCAACCATGCCTGGCAGATGCGCTGCGCCACCTGCGCCGGCAATGATCACCTCGATGCCGCGCGCCTCGGCACCGGCGGCAAACTCAGCCATCCACGCCGGTGTGCGATGGGCCGACACAATGTGCCGCTCATGCGCCACACCGAACCGATCCAGCGCCTCGGAGGCGTGCCGCATCGTGTCCCAGTCAGACGATGAGCCCATGACTACCGCAACCAGAGGAGTGTCCATGAAGGGAAACGGAGATTTTACTGTACCGGGACCGTTGCCTATCTGGTGGTGCAGTACACTCACCACAAGGGAGCATCGCTATGCGGTGGCGAATCGTCCTCCTCGCGATCATTCTGTGCCCGCGGGCGCTCGGTGCGCAGGCGCCAGGTCCGACAGCGCCCGCTTCAACAGCCCCAGCTCCGACAACGCTGGAGGTACCGTACGTCCAGTTCACGCTGGCGAACGGCCTCAACGTCATTCTTCACCGCGATACGAGCGTGCCGGTTGTCAGCGTGAACGTTTGGTACCACGTCGGCTCGGCCAACGAACGACCCGGGCGCACGGGCCTCGCACACTTGTTCGAGCATCTGATGTTCGAGGGCTCGGGTCATGTCGCAGAAGGCGCGTTCGATACGCTCCTCGAGGCAGCTGGCGCCTCGAGCAACGGATCCACTGACCTCGATCGCACGAACTACTTCATCGACCTGCCAGCCAACGCGCTGGAGCTTGCGCTGTATCTCGAG
>Ga0075420_100002846_pt1 | contig 15030 bp, 12 predicted proteins | sample SoiMetdeltSBSDD4_FD_75296 | JGI IMG/M metagenome (GOLD analysis project Ga0075420, IMG submission 75296) | Bulk soil microbial communities from a Populus tree surrounding site in Tennessee, USA - Soil MetaG P. deltoides SBSDD4 | ecosystem: Environmental > Terrestrial > Soil > Tree plantation... | reverse complement strand
CAACAACCTGTCCTCGCGCGTCATACGCGCAAACTTCGACCGCCTCCCGGACACCAAACACCCCCCGTGATCGTGCAACGACCACTAGAGGCCAAGCCGCCCCAGCGACTACTCCGGGACGTTCGTCGGCGGCGCGAGCGCCAGCAACCGGTCCGGGCGGTCGTAGACGTCGTCGGAGGAGAGTCGCCGAACGGTCCAGCCCGCTGCCTCCCACTGCGCGCTCTTGCGGGCGTCCTCCCCGACGTCGAGGTGGAACGGTCCGCCGTCGATTTCGACGATTCGCCGCCAAGCGGGCCAGCTCAGGTCGGCCTCCTCCCCGGCGATGCGAACGTTCAGCCGCGGCAGCGGACGTCCGGCGGCGCGCAGGGCCTCGAGGGCCCGGACCTCTGCTCCGCTGCGGGCACGCTCGAGCGGCAGGCCGCTGTAGCGGGCCAGGACCGCCGCGAGCCGCCTCGATCCCCGCCGGCGACGATGCGCGCCGACGGCGTCGGCGAGCTCGTGAACGGAGGTCAGGTCGAGCCGTACGGCGTCGCGGACCGCTCTGGCGAGCGCTCGAGCGCTCGCGATGCGGGCGAGGTCGAGCAGCGTGCGGGCACTCGCCGTGATCGCGATCCCGCGCAGGAAGGTCCACTCTCCCTCGAGCACCGAGCTGCGGTAGGCCAGCACGCCACCATGCCGCCGAGGGCCGCCGCTCCCCGGCCGGGTGACCGTCTCGAACACGCGCGCGGGCGACCAGAACCCCCAAGCCGCGGCGGCGCTGACGTGGCTGAGAACGCTCCCCGGCGCCGTGAGCGTTGCCTCCATCCAGCGACCCCAGTCGTCGTGCTCGAGCACCGGTGCCACTGCGAACACCGCCTCCTCCCTCGCCACCAGCCGCCCTGTGGCGACCCGATGCGCGATCGCGGCGTCACTCAACCCGAGTTCGGCCAGTTGCCGCCGCGACACGCGGTTGAACTGCCGCCCCGCCAGCTCTGCAAGTCGAGCGTCCCTCACTACCCCCTATAGCCCGCACTCCGGGACGTTCTCCCCCCGGGCCGCGGATCCGGCCGCTCAGTCGTGCCTGAAGGCCTCCAGCACCTCGCGCTGGAACTCGAGGATGTGCTCGCTCATCACACGCCGGGCCCGCGCGCCGTCGTGGTCGATCAGCGCCTCGAGCAGGTGCATCTGGTCGTGGACGGTGTGCCCGAGGCCGGGCACGCGGTCGAGCACGAGGTACCAGATGCGCAGGGAGTGCGTGAAGTAGAACTCGAGCGTGTCGACCAGATAGCGGTTGCCGGCGGTCTCCCAGGTGAAGCGGTGGATCCGCTCGTCGAAGCGCATCAGCCACTCCTGCTCGTGCGGGCGCGTGACCTCCTCGATCTCGCCGAGCAGGACGCCGGCCGCCTCGCCGGCCGCGTCGTTCATCCGGGTCGCCGCGAGCTCGGCCGCGTAGGCCTCGAGCTCCACGCGCACCTCGCTGATGTTCACGATGTCGCTGGCCTCTACATCGGTCACAAACGTCCCGCGGCGCGGCTGCACGGCCACGAGATCCTCGAGCTGAAGGCGCTTGACGGCCTCGCGCAGCGGTGTGCGGCCGATCCCCATCTCGCGCATCAGCTCGTCCTCGCGCAGCGCGGTGCCGGGAGCGAGTCGCAGGGTCACGATGCGGTCGCGGAGCGCCACGTAGGCGCGCTCGGCGACGAGCTCGCGCGCGGGCGCTTCGACGACGGGAATCGGTTCAGCGGCCACTGCTGACCATGATGGTAGCCTGATATATCACTTATGGGGAGTGGTGCGGTGCCCCTCGACCCGCGGTCCGGTGACCTGTCCGGGAGCAGTTCGCGGGCGCTTGCGGAGGTCCTCTCCCGGCCACGCCTGGAGGTCCTCCCGTTCGACGGCATCGAGGAGGAGGTGCGCGCGAACCTCGCGACCGACGCCCGCGTGACGGTCACGGCCTCCCCCCGCAAGGGGCTCGAGGCGACGCTCGCCCTGAGCGAGCGGCTCGCCCGCGCCGGCTACACGGCCGTGCCGCATCTGTCGGCCAGGCTCGTGCGCGACCGCGCCCATCTCGAGGAGGTGCTGGTGCGCCTACGCGACGCCGGCGTGCGCGAGCTGTTCGTGCCGGCCGGCGACGCCACCGCCGCGGCCGGCGAGTTCGCGGGCGCGGCGGAGCTCCTGGAGGCGATGGGGCCGCTGCGTGCGGACTTCGACGAGGTCGGCATCACCGGCTACCCCGAGAGCCACCACCTGATCTCCGACCCCGACACGATCCGGGCGATGTTCGAGAAGGAGCCGATGGCCACCTGCATCGTGAGCCAGATCTGCTTCGACGCCGGCACGATCCGCGCGTGGATCGAGGCGGTACGCGAGCGCGGCACCTCGTTGCCGATCTGGATCGGGCTGCCCGGGGTGGTCAACTCGCGCAAGCTGATGCGCATCTCGATGAAGATCGGCCTCGGGCGGTCGGCCCGCTTCCTCGGCCACAACCGGGGCTGGGTGCCGCGCCTCCTGACCCGCCAGTTCAAGCCCGACCGGCTGGTGCGCGAGCTGGCGCCGGTCGTGGAGGACCCCCAGGCGGGGGTGGCCGGCTTCCACCTCTACACGTTCAACGAGGTGGCGCGCACCGAGCGCTGGCGCCGGCACGCCGTCGAGCAGCTCCGCGGATGACGTGACGCGGGCGCACGGGTCCGGCATGATCTCGCAATGACGACCGAGCACCTGGACGTGCTGATCGTGGGCGCGGGACTGTCGGGCATCGGCGCCGGCCACCATCTCCAGACGCGCTGTCCCGGCAAGACCTACGCGATCCTCGAGGCCCGCGACGCGATCGGCGGCACCTGGGACCTGTTCCGCTACCCGGGCATCCGCTCGGACTCGGACATGTACACGCTCGGCTACGCGTTCAAGCCCTGGAAGGACGCCAAGGCGATCGCGGACGGGCCCTCGATCCTCGAGTACGTGCGCGAGACGGCCCGCGAGAACGGCATCGACCGCAGGATCCGCTTCGGCCACCGTGTGGTCCGGGCCGAGTGGTCGAGCGCCGAGGCGCGCTGGACCGTGCACGCTGAGCGGGCGGACACCGGGGAGACGGTGCGCTTCAGCTGCGGGTTCCTGTTGGGCTGCACGGGCTACTACCGCTACGACCAGGGCTACCTGCCGGAGTTCCCCGGCCGCGAGCGCTTCGCGGGCCGGATCGTGCATCCGCAGCACTGGACCGGCGACGTGGATTACGCGGGCAAGCGTGTCGTGGTGATCGGAAGCGGCGCCACCGCCGTGACCCTCGTGCCGGCGATGGCAGAGGACGCCGAGCACGTGACGATGGTCCAGCGCTCGCCCAGCTACGTGATCTCCCTTCCGGGGACCGACCCGGTGGCCGATCTGCTCCGGCGCGTACTGCCGATCAAGGTCGCGTACTCGATCGTTCGCTGGAAGAACGTGCTCATGACGATGCTCTTCTTCCAGGCGAGCCGGCGCTGGCCGCGGCGCATGAGCCGGCTGATCCGCAAGGGCGTGCGCGGCCACCTGCCGGAGGGCTACGACGTCGACACGCATTTCAACCCGCGCTACAACCCCTGGGACCAGCGCGTCTGCCTCGTGCCCGACGGTGACCTCTTCGAGGCGATCTCGGCCGGCCGCGCCTCGATCGTGACCGGAGAGGTGGAGGCCTTCACCGAATCCGGGGTGAAGCTGACCTCGGGCGAGGAGGTGCCCGCCGACCTGATCGTCACGGCAACCGGGCTGAACCTGCTCGCCCTCGGCGGCATGGACGTCGCGGTGGACGGGCGGCCACTCGACCTGCCGAAGACGCTCGCCTACAAGGGGATGATGCTCGAGGGCGTGCCGAACTTCGCGCTCGCGGTCGGGTACACGAACGCGTCCTGGACGCTCAAGTGCGACCTCACCTGCGAGTACGTCTGCCGTCTCCTGAACCACATGGACGAGCACGGCTTCACCACCTGCGCGCCGCGCAACAGCGATCCGGAGCGGCCCACGCTGCCGTTCATCGACTTCACGTCGGGATACGTGATGCGCTCGATCCACAAGTTCCCGCGCCAGGGCACCGAGGCCCCCTGGCGGCTCTACCAGAACTACGCACGCGACATCGGGATGATCCGCTACGGGCGGCTGGACGACGGCGAGATTCGGTTCTCGCGGGCGGCGTCGACGCCGGAGCGGACCGAGCGCGCGGCGGCCTGAGCGACGCCGCTTCGCTTGGAGTGGTAGGACTCCTATCCGAGGCAGGGTTCGCCGCGACCGAGGGGAACGTGGAATGTCCGATCCGCGCACCGTCCTGTCCGAGCTCGACGGGAGGGTCATGGATCGCCGCAGATTCCTGGCCTTCTCGGCCGCCCTAACCGGAACGGCCATGTACGCGCAGCTGCGTGGCGACCTGGCGCACGCGATGCCGCGCGCCGCCGGATATCCCTTCCGCCTGGGGGTCGCATCCGGCGATCCCACCCCGAACGGGGTCTCGCTCTGGACCCGGCTCGCGCCCGAGCCGCTCGTGGCGGACGGGGGCATGCAGGCGAGCGACGTGGCCGTGCGCTGGCAGGTCGCCGGCGACGAGGCCTTCGGGAACGTGGTGCAGTCCGGGCGCGTGGCGGCCGTTCCGGAGCTCGCCCACTCGGTCCACGTCGACGTGACCGGCCTCAGGCCGGGCCGCCGCTACTTCTACCGCTTCATCGCCGGCGGGGAGGCGAGCCCGGTCGGGACCACGATGACCGCGCCCGCCGCCGGCGCGCGCGTGTCCGACCTCCGCTTCGCCTTCGCCTCCTGCCAGAAGTGGGACGACGGCTTCTACTCGCCATATCGCCGCATGGCCGAGGAGGACCTCGCGCTCGTGATCCATCTCGGCGACTACATCTACGAGTACGGGATCGGGTCCGGCGGAGTGCGCAACGCGAGCCTGCCGCCCGAGTTCGCCCCGGAGTGCGTGACGCTCGAGCGCTACCGCCTCCAGCACGCGCTCTACAAGACCGACACCGACCTCCAGGAGGTGCATCGGCTGTTCCCCTGGGCGGTCACCTGGGACGACCACGAGGTGGCCAACGACTACTCCGGGATCTTTCCCGAGTTCGCCGACACGAGCCCGGAGTTCCTGGCCCGGCGTGCGGTTGCCTACCGGGCCTACTTCGAGCACATGCCCGTGCCCACGAGCGCCAGCCCCAAGCGGGATCAGGTGCGCCTGTACCGCCGGCTGCGCTACGGCGACCTCGCCGAGTTCAGCGTGCTCGACACACGGCAGTTCCGCACCGACAACCCGTGCGGCGACGGCGAGCAGCCCCCGTGCGACGCCGGCTATGACCCCGCCGCCACCATGACGGGGGCGACCCAGGAGCGCTGGCTGCTGAACGGGCTCGAGCGCTCGCGGGCGCGCTGGAACGTGATCGCCCAGGGGGTGATGATGGGCCAGCTGAAGCACGACGCCGACGGCGGGCGGTTCTGGCAGGACGCCTGGGACGGCTGGCCCGGTCAGCGGGCTCGCATCCTGCAGGGGATCGTGGACGCCGGCGTGTCGAACCCGGTGGTGATCACCGGCGACTGGCACTCGACCTTCGTCCACGACCTCAAGGTCGACTTCGACGACCCCGACTCGCCCACGGTGGCGACGGAGTTCGTGGGCACCTCGGTCTCCTCCAACGGCGACTTCGAGGTGTACGGGCCCTACTACGGGCCGATGGTGCCCTTCAACCCGAACATCAAGTTCTTCGACGGCGATCGCCGCGGCTATGTGCTCTGCACGCTCGACGAGGAGCAGTGGCGCACGGACCTGCGGATGGTCACGACGGTGTCCACGCCGGACGCCCCGGCCTACACGTTCGCCTCGTTCGTGGTCGAGGACGGCCGGCCGGGGGCGCAGCAGGTCTAGGGCAATCCGGCGCCGAGGTTGGCTCGCCGTGGGCCACGTCGGCTACTATAGACAGGCTACCTGTCTACTTCAAAGGATCGCTCCCGTGCACACACCCACCGACCCGACGGCCTACCTGACGATCACGCGGATCTCCGGCGACCCGGACCGGCTCCTCGACGGCTACCGCCAATCGGCCGCGGTGATGGAGGGCGTGGGACGCGATCACGGCCTCATCGTCCATGCCGCCGCCCCGACCGACGACGGGCTGCTGATCCTCAACCTCTGGCCCTCGAAGGACGGCTCGGAGGCCGCCGCCCGCGATCCGCGCCGGCTGGGCACGATCGGCCGCCACGGCCTGAGCCCGGACCAGATCCGCCCCGAGCACCACGACGTGGCGAGCTACGTGCTGTTCGGCCGGCCCTGACCCTCGAGCGACTCCGCCAGCAGCGTCGAGACGTCCGCCACGCGCAGCTCGTCGCCGTTCGCGCGCACGCCGTCGTCGAGCATCACCGTGCAGAAGGGGCAGGCCACCGCCAGCGTCTCCGCGCCTGTGGCGGCGGCCTCGCGGGCGCGCTCCTCGTTGATCAGCCCGCCGCGCTCCTCCATCCACATGTGCGCGCCGCCGGCGCCGCAGCAGAAGGTGCGCTTGCCGCTTCGCTCCATCTCGACGGGCTTGCCCACCGCCTCCACGAGCTCGCGCGGGTCGGCCATCACGTCGTTGTGGCGTGCCAGGTAGCAGGAGTCGTGGTAGGTCACCCGGCCCTCGCCCGCAGCCGGCGAGAGCCGCCCGTCGCGCACGAGCTCGGCGAGCAGCTCCGAGTGGTGTACGACCTCGTAGTTGCCGCCGAAGTCCGGGTACTCGCCGGACAGCGTGTTGAAGCAGTGCGGGCAGCTGGCCACGATCTTGGTCACGCCGGCCTCGTTCAGGGTGCCCACGTTCTGCTCGGCGTGCGCCTGGAAGAGGTACTCGTTGCCCATCCGGCGCGCGGGGTCGCCCGTGCACGACTCGCGCGGGCCGAGGATCGCGAAGTCCACGCCGGCGGCCTTCAGGAGCTTGGCCGTTGACTGCGCGGAGGTGCGGGCGCGCTCGTCGAACGAGGCGGCGCAGCCCACCCAGTACAGAACCTCCGGCGCCGGCTCGCCGGGCTGGAGCACCCGCACGCCCAGCTCCTCCGCCCAGTCGGCGCGCTCTGTCTGCGCCTTGCCCCAGGGGTTCGAGGCGCGCTCCACGTCGCGCAGCATCTGCTCCGACTCGGTCGGGAAGCGCGAGTCCATCATCACCAGGTGACGGCGCAGGTCGATGATGTGGTCGATGTGCTCGATCGACACCGGGCACTCGCGCACGCAGGCGCCGCAGGTCACGCAGTCCCAGACCACGTTGTCGGTCACCGCGTTCGGCACGAGCGGCGAGAGCTCGAAGCCCTCCTCGCCGCGCACGAGCGGCGGGCCCTCCTCGAACACCTGGTCGCGCAGCGCCATGATCAGGAGCTTGGGCGACAGCTCCTTGCCGGTGTTCCAGGCGGGGCAGACGTCCTGGCAGCGCCCGCACTCGGTGCAGGAGAAGGTGTCGACCATCTGCTTCCAGGTGAGGTCGGGCACGGTGCCGGCGCCGAAGCGCATCTCGTCGTCCGGCACGTCGAAGCGCAGCGGCTCGATCCGCCCGCGCGAGCGCGTGCGCCCGAACCAGACGTTGATCGCGGCCGTGGCGATGTGCAGGTGCTTCGAGTGCGGCAGGTAGGCGAGGAAGCCGAGGATGATCAGCACGTGCGCCCAGACGAACACCCGCTCGAGCATCTCGGTCACCGAGCCGTCTGAAAAAAGCCCCGACAGCGCGTCCGACACCGGCGACCACGACGCCGGCCACTCGTTCAGCCCGAGCGCGATCCGCGCCGCGTGCCACAGGAGCAGCGTGGTCACGATCCCCGCGATCAAGGCCAGGATCAGATCCGCCTCGCCCAGGTGGCTGCCCTGGAAGCGCGCCGGCCGCTGCACCTTGCGGATCACCACCGCTCCGACCACGCCGCCCAGCACCAGCACGCAGAAGACGTCGACCATAAGCGCGAACCAGCCCTGGTGCCCGAGCCAGGGCAGGGTGGCGTGCTTGTCGACCGCGCCGATCATCGCGATCACGATCGTGGGGAAGAGGACGACGAAGCCCCAGAAGATCGCCGCGTGCACGAGGCCGGGAACGAGCCGCAGCAGCAGCTTGCGCTGAGCGACCACGATCACGGCCTCGTTGCGGAGGCGCGCGGGCACCTCGCCGGACCGCTCCGCCGGGCTGCCGACCTTGACGAGCCCGACGAGCAGACCCACCCGGCGCGCGAACAGGAAGCCGGAGACTCCCAGCGCCGCGGCGAGAGCGAGCGCTCCAGCGAGGACGTCTATGCCGATCGCACCTTTCGCAGCTCGGCGGTGATCGCGGGCACGATCTCGGCCAGATCGCCGATCACCGCGTAGTCGGCGCTCATCAGGATCGGCGCCTCGGCGTCGGTGTTGATCGCAAGGATCTTCTTCGCCCCCTTGCAGCCGGCGATGTGCTGGGTGGCGCCGCTGATGCCGCACGCGATGTAGAGATCGGGGGAGACCTTCGTGCCGGTCTGGCCCACCTGGTCGGTGTGCGGGCGCCAGCCGGCGCTCGTGACCACGCGCGAGCAGCCGACGGCTGCCTCGAGCAGCTCGGCCAGCTCCTCGAGCATCGCGAAGCCGTCCGCCGAGCCCACCCCGCGCCCGCCGCTGACCACCACCTTGGCGTCGGCCAGCGAGACGCCGCTCGTCGTGGTCTCCACATGCTCGCTCACGCGCACGGCGAGGTCCGCGTCGTCGAGCGCCGGCTCGAGCGCCTCGACGGCGGGCGCGCCGGCGCCGTTGGCGCTGGTGGCGGCCACCATGTGCGGCGCCACGGAGAGCAGCGGCAGCTCACCGTGCACGCGCGCCTCCTCGAGCAGCGTGCCGCCCCAGCGCACGCGGACCACCGTCAGCGGATCCTGCGAGCGCAGCTCCGTGCAGTTGGCGGCGAACGTGTGGCCCAGGCGGGTGGCCACGTGAGCGAGCACCTCGTTGCCGCGGTTCGAGCCCGGCGCCACCACGGCGCTCGGCGCGGCGCGCTCGATCGCATCCGTCACGCAGCGCGCCCAGGCGCCGGGCGCGTAGGCCGCGAGCCGCTCGTCCTCGGCCGCAAGCGCGCTGGACACGCCGTAGGCGCCGAGGCCGGCCGCGGCGTCGCTTGCGCCGGCGCCCACGAGCAGGGCGGCCACGGGCTCGCCGCCCGTCAGCTCGCGGGCGAACGTGAGCGCCTGGAGCGAGAGCTCGTCGACGGCGCCATCGGCGTGCTCCACCAGCACGAGCGCGCCGGCCACTACGCCACCCCCAGGTCGCGCATGACCTCGACCACCGCCGGGGCCGCGTCGGGCCCCTCGCCGAGGATCTCGGCCTGCTGACCCGCCTGGCCGGCGGGCACGAGCAGCCGTACCTTCTCGAGGCGCGACTCGGGCCGTTCGGGAGCGCTCCGTTCGACGGGCTTCTGGCGCGCTCGCAGCTTGGCGGGCACGGACGGGTAGCGCGGCAGGTTGATGCCCTCGAGCACGCTCACCAGGGCGGGCAGCGCCAGCTCGTAGACGTCACGCCCGCCCGGCACCTCCTGCTCGCAGCGGGCCCGGTCACCGTCGACCGAGAGCCCCTTGAGCCCGGTCGCGACCGGCCGGCCGAGCGCGTAGGCCACTCGGATGCCGACCTGGAAGTTGCCGGCGTCGGCCGACTCGTTGCCGCACACGATCAGGTCGAAGCCCCCGTCGGCCTCCTCGGCGGCCGTGATCGCGGCCACGATTGCCTGGGCGCTCGCCTCGGGGTCCCACTCCTCGCCGCCGTCCTCGAGCAGGATGCCGCGGTCCGCCCCGATCGCCATGCAGTCGCGCAGCTGCTCCTCCGCCTCGGGCGGGCCGAGCGTGAGCACGGTGACCTCGCCGCCGTGCTGCTCGATGAGCCGCACCGCCTCCTCCACGCCGCACTCCTCGTGGGGGCTGATCGTGAAGCCGAGGTGGCGGGTCTCGAGCGCCTGCTCGTCGGCCGTGAGCACCATCTTGCCGCCCGTGAGCGGCACGCGCTTGACGCACACGAGGATCCTCACGAGCGCACCCGCCTGTTCTCGGGATCGAAGACGGCGGTCGAGTCGGCGCTCCCCACGGTCACCGGGTAGCGCTCGGTCATGTACTCCACGGCCAGCTCGCTGCCCACGTGCGCGTGCTCGGGCGGCAGGTAGGCCATCAGGATGTGCTTCCCGATCGAGGGGCCGGCGCCCGCGCTCGTGACGAACGAGCGGCGGCCCTTCGCGTCCACGAGCGGCTCGCCACCGTCGCGGGTGACGATCGGCTCGCCGCCGAGCATGTAGCGCTTCTGGCCGTTCGCCCCGTTGTGGTCGTCCACGGTGAGCGTGCACATCCGGGCCACGGGGTCGGACTCGCGCTGGCGCACGTGCGCGTCCTTGCCGATGAAGTCCTGCTCCTTGACCTTGCCCCAGTCCATGCCGGCCTCGACCACGTCGTACTCGCCGTCGAGCTCGAATCCGAACGCGCGATAGCACTTCTCGAGCCGGCCGGTGGTGGCGTACACGCCGATGCCCGCCGGCACCACGCCGTGCGGCTCGCCGGCCTCCCAGACGATGTCCCAGAGCCGGGCGCCCTGCTCGATCGGCACGTACAGCTCCCAGCCGAGGTCGCCCACGTAGGAGATGCGCGAGGCGAGCACGCGCAGCGAGCCCATCTCGATCGTCCGGCAGGTGGCGAACGGGAAGCCCTCATGCGACACGTCGGCGCTCGTGGTGCTGGACAGGATGTCCCGCGCGCGCGGCCCCCAGAGACCGAGCGTGCACCAGCTCGAGGTGAGGTCGACCACCTGGGCGTCGTGGCCGGCCCCGTCGCGATAGGCCTTCAGGTCGGCCATGCCGTGGGCGCCGCCCGTGACCACGCGGAAGTGGTCGTCGCCGAGCCGCATCACGGTGAGGTCGGAGCGGAAGCCGCCGCTCGGGCTGAGCACGGGCGTGTAGACGACCTTGCCGTGCTTCACGTCCATTTGGCGCATCGAGACCTTCTGCACGCAGTCGAGCGCGCCCGGGCCCACCACGTCGAAGACGCAGAACGCCGTGAGGTCGAACATCGCGGCGCGGTCGCGCATGGCGAGGTGCTCGGCGTTGATGATCGGCGACCACCAGCGCGAGTCCCACTCGGCCTCGCGGCCGTTCACCCGGTCGTGGAACTCCTCGAGCAGCTTCTCGTTCGAGGCGTACCAGTGCGGGCGCTCCCAGCCGGCCGCCTCGAAGAAGACCGCGTCGAGCTGCTCTTCGCGCGCGTAGAACGGCGACAAGCGCACGAGCCGGTTGGATCCCCACTGCTCGCCCGGGTGCACGATCCCGTAGGTCTTGTTGAAGCCTTCGGCGGCCCGCGCCCGCACGTGCTCGGTGGCCTTGTGGTGCTCGTAGAAGCGCGCGATGTCGGACGCCTGGAGGTCGATCTCCGGCTCCCCGTGGACCATCCACTCGGCCACCGCGCGACCGACTCCAGGACCCTCCTTGACCCACACCGCGGCGGCCGACCAGAGGCCCTTGACCTCGGGGGTCTCGCCGAGGATCGGCAGGCCGTCGGGCGTGAGCGAGAGCAGCCCGTTGATGGCGTACTTGATGCCCACCGACTCGTCGCCCACGATCTCCGGCATCAGCTCGAGGGCGTGCTCCATCTGCTGCACGAAGTCGTCTTCGGTGAACGGGAACTCGGTGGGGGAGAGCGCCGCCTCCTCGACCGACGGGATCTCGTCCGGATCGTGCAGGATCGGGCGGTGGGCGTAGGAGCCCAACTCGAGCCCGCTGCCGTCCTGGCGCTCGTACATGTTCGTATCCATGTCGCGCACGATGGGGAACTCGATCGCGCTCTTCGCGCCCGCGAAGTGCGGCACGGGGCCGATGTCGATCATCTGGTGCACGGCCGGGGTGAGCGGGATCGAGGCGCCGGCCATGCGCGCCAGGCGCGGGCTCCAGACGCCGCAGGCGATCACCACGGTCTCGGCCTCGATGTCGCCGCGCGTGGTGCGCACGCGCTTCACGCGGCCGCCCTCCACGTCGATGCCGAGCACCTCGGTGTTCGGGGACACCGTGAGCCTGCCCGCCTGCTGCGCGCGCTCGCGCATCAGCGTGCCGGCGCGCAGCGAGTCGACCACGCCCACGCCCTCGGAGTAGAAGCCGCCAATGATCACGCTCTCGTCGATGAAGGGCACGAGCTCCTTCACCTCGGCGGGGGTCACGAGCCGGACGTCGTCCACGCCCCACGACTTGGCCGACGCCATCCGCCGGCGCAGCTCCTCCATGCGCTCCTCGGTCCGGGCAACCTCGATTCCGCCGGGCACGGTGAGCACCCCCAGCTCTTCGTACTGCTTGACGCTGTCGCGCGTGAGCGCCGTCATCTCGCGCGAGTGGTCGACCGGGTAGATGAAGTTCGAGGCGTGGCCGGTCGAGCCGCCGGGGTTGGGGAGCGGGCCCTTGTCGATCAGCACGAGGTCGCTCCAGCCGAGCTCCGCCAGGTGATAGGCGAGGCTGTTGCCCACGATGCCGGCGCCGATCACGACCGACTGCGCCGTCGCCGGCAGAGAAGATGCTGTTGAACCGTCCACCGCTGCTACCTCGAGGGTTGGGAACGCGCGAGGGGTCTGATATATCACACTCGTGCACTCGGCGCGGGAGCTCACGAGCTCGGCGTTCGCTATCGACGTGGACGGCCGGCGCGCCGGGATTCCGGAGCTGTTCGAGGGCTTCGGCGAGCAGGACCGGCTGGGCGTGGTCATGAGCGAGCCCTGCGGCGCGGTCGGCGCGAGCGCGCTCATCACCGCCACCGTCACGGCCTTCTACGACATCCAGCGCTCCCGCGGCCCCGACTTCTTCGTTTACCCCGACTACTTCCTCTTCCACGTCGGGCGCCCGCTGGGCGACCACGCGCGGCTCGACGTCTGGCCGCGGCGCAAGGAGGTGGTGGTCGCGGCCGACCCGCAGGAGATCCTGGAGGCGATCGACGACCGGGGGATCACGCGGCTCGTGGTCGAGGACGGCCGGCCGAGCGAGCCAGAGCTCGACGAGGAGGTACTGGCGAGCGCGCGCGGCCGCATCGTGAGCTGCCTCGCCTACTCGCCCGCGGGTCGGGTGGCCGGCGCCGACGTGCGGATCGAGAGCAACCCCGTGACCGAGGGCTATGTCGAGGCGATCCTCGACCCGGAGACCCGTCTGGCCCGTTTGCGCGCCGAGGGCGGCCACGAGGCGCTCGTGGCCGCGATCGAAGGGCGCGCGAGGGAGGTCGGTTCGGACGTGCGCAGCCGTATCGCGGCGCGGCGAGCAGGGCTCGTGGAGAGCGGGACGGTGGTGGAGACCTACCGCCGCCTCGAGCTCGACGAGGCTCTGGCGCGGCTGGGCTCGGAGGCGTAATCACCCACGGGCGGGCGACCAGGTTGACCCCACCCCTCCCGGACTGATATATCACCACGTCGGGCTCGTTACGGAGAGAGCCCGCTCATGACCCGATCTGGAGGTAGACGTTGTCACAGGTGAACGAGAACCCGGGGATCCTCCTCTACCCCCGGATCAAGAGGTCGCCGTACTTCTACGCGTCGCGCCGGCACGGCGTCGAGCTCTACAGCGTCTACAACCACCACTACCACCCGCGCCACTACGGCGACCCGATCGAGGAGTACTGGCAGCTCCTGAACGGCGTGACGCTCTGGGACGTGGGCGGTGCCGAGCGCCAGATCGAGATCAGCGGCCCGGACGCCTTCGACTTCACCAACCTGATCGTGGCCCGCGACCTGAACAAGTGCCAGGTGGGGCAGTGCAAGTACGTGTTCAACACGCTCCCGGACGGCGGGATCATCAACGACCCGGTGCTGCTGCGGGTGGAGGAGAACCGCTTCTGGCTCTCCCTCGCCGACAGTGACGTGGAGCTCTGGGCGCGCGGCGTGGCGCACGGCTCGAAGTACGACGTGACGGTCAAGGAGATCGACGTCGGGCCGGTGCAGGTGCAGGGGCCGAAGTCGAAGGACGTGATGGTCGATCTGTTCGGCGAGAGCATCCTCGAGATCCCCTACTACTTCGTCCGCCCGTTCGAGGTCGACGGCATGAAGGTGCTGGTCTCGCGCACCGGCTACACGGCCGAGCTCGGCTACGAGATCTACCTCTACGAGGCGAGCAAGAACGGCACGAAGCTCTGGGAGGCGGTGCTCGAGGCCGGTAAGCCGCACGACCTCGCCGTGATCGGGCCGTGTCACATCCGGCGGATCGAGGGCGGCATCCTCGCGCTCGGCTGCGACATGTGGTTCGACACGAACCCGTACGAGGTCGGCATGGGCTACGACTGGATGGTCGACCTCGAGCAGGGTGCGGACTTCATCGGCAAGGACGCCCTCCACAAGATCAAGACCGAAGGCCCCAAGCGCCAGCTCGTGGGAATCGAGCTGGAGGGATCGAAGCTCGGCTCGTACAACGACGGCTCGATGATCGACGTCTACCCGGTGCACCTGAGCGGGCAGCGGATCGGCGAGGTGACCTCGGCCTGCTGGTCGCCGCAGCTCGAGAAGAACATCGGCTTCGCCATGGTCCCGACGGAGCACTCGGAGCTCGGCACGCAGTTCGAGATCGAGAAGCCCGACGAGACCGTGGCCGCCGTGGTGGTGCCCAAGCCGTTCGTCGATCCCGAGAAGGAGACCCCGAAGCAGGAGCTCGCGGCGAGCGCCGAGTCGTAGCCGGAGGGGGCGCCCGACCTGAGCACGTCGCTCCACGTCCTCCAGGGCCCGCTCGACGACGAGCGGCGCGGTGCGCTCGTGTTCGGGGGCGACCTGGTTGTCTTCAAGGAGGTGCCGCCGCTGCGCGAGGCGGTGGAGATCGGCGAGCGGCTGATGCGGGAGCTCCTCGGCCCGCCCGGGGAGGAGGACGTGGGCGCGGTGGAAGAGCTCCAGCGCCGTTTCTGCGGCGATCCCGAGGTCATGCGTCTGCTGCGCGCGACGCTGGAGCACGCCGGCGTCGCCCCCGGGCGCACGTACTGGGACTCGCCGTTCCTGCGCTTCGTGCCTCCGCTCGAGGAGGGCAGCGAGCAGGTCGGAGGGATCGGATGGCACCGGGACACCTGGTCGTCGAACGTGCTCCAGCAGATCAACTGGTGGATGACCATCCGGCCGCTGTC
>Ga0075420_100002841_pt1 | contig 15046 bp, 15 predicted proteins | sample SoiMetdeltSBSDD4_FD_75296 | JGI IMG/M metagenome (GOLD analysis project Ga0075420, IMG submission 75296) | Bulk soil microbial communities from a Populus tree surrounding site in Tennessee, USA - Soil MetaG P. deltoides SBSDD4 | ecosystem: Environmental > Terrestrial > Soil > Tree plantation... | reverse complement strand
CAGAAGCACAAGGTGATCCTGTCGGCGGGCGAGCCCGCCATCAACAGACTGGGCACGCGCATTCCTGACGGAACCATCCTGGGCGCGCGCGGGCCGTTCGGGCCGTTCGCACCGGACACCGAGCTCGCACGCTGGCTCAAGACCGCCTACGAGGACCGCTACCAGGTGCCGCCGAACTATGCGTCGTTCCGGATGACGCAGGCCATCCTGGGCGTGAAGGCGGCCTACGAGAAGGCCAAGGGTGCCGGCGATGCACCTCCCGCGCAGGACCAGGTCATCGCCGCGTTCGAGAACCTCGCCTTCGAGGGTCCCGGCGGGATGGTGAAGATGGCATCCGGCAAAGGTCATCAGGCGGTCATGGACGCCGCCGTCGGCACCACCAAGGTGGAGGGCGGAAAGCTCACCATCGTCGACATCGCCCGCTACCCCGGCGACAAGGTGACCCCGCCGGACGGCATGAAGAGCGAGGCCTGGATCAAGTCGGGTCTCAAGAAGTAGCCAGCCATCGCCGGCGGCGGCCTTGCGGGCTGCCGTCGGCTCCCGCGCGCCGACCTCGAATCCGGCATTCGCACCGAATGAGCAGCATCCTGCCAGTTGCCTTCGACGGCATCGCCTACGCCTCCTGGCTGTTCCTGATATCAGCCGGGCTGACGCTGATCTATGGCGTCATGCGCATCCTGAATGTGGCCCACGGCAGCCTCTACGCGCTGGGCGCCTACGCCGCCTGCTCGCTCGCCGGTGCATGGCTCGGCGGCGGGCTGCCAGCCGCCGGCAGCTTCGCCATGCTGCTGCTGGCCGCCGTCCTCGTCGGCTGCATCGTGGGTCCGGCGCTGGAGCGCGGCCTCCTGCAGTGGATGTACGGCAAGGACGAGGTGGTGCTGGTCCTGATCACCTATGCCGTGTTCCTGATCATGGAGGACGTGATCAAGCTGGTGTGGGGCGTGGACTCCCTGCTGCTGCCCGAGCCTTACGCGCTCCCCGGCAACTTCTCGATCGGCGGCCTCCCCTACCCTGTCTACAACCTCCTGCTCATCGCCCTGGCGCTGGTAACGGGGCTCGCGCTCGCCTGGGCGCTCTATCGCACAAGGGCCGGCAAGCTGCTGCTGGCCGTCATCCACGACCGCGAGATGAGCATGGCTCTGGGCATCAACGTCGACCGCGTCTATCTCGCCACCTTCTCCATCGGCGCCGCCCTGGCGGCGCTGGGCGGCGCCTTCACGGCACCCGCGGTGGCCGTGACGCCCGGCATCGGGGTCGAGGTGATCGTGCTGGCCTTCGCCGTGGTGGTGATCGGCGGCCTGGGCAGTCTCGGCGGTGCGGCGCTCGGCGCGCTGCTGGTGGGCCTGGTGCGCTCCGCCACCGTGCGCTACTGGCCGGAGGCGGAGCTGTTCTCCATCTACGCGGTGATGGCGCTTGTGCTCATCGCGCGTCCCAAGGGGCTGTTCGCGGCTCAGGAGGCGCGCAAGATATGAGGATCGCTGCCGCCGCCGTCGCTGCCGTCGCCGCACTCAGCGGGCTCGCGCTCACAGCGCCGCAATGGCTGGTGTTCATGGCCATGCTGGCGCTGGCCAAGGGCGTCGTGGTGCTGGGCCTGCTGGTGCTGATGCGTACCGGGCTGGTATCCTTCGGGCAGGGCCTCTACTTCGGCATCGGCGCCTATGCCGCGGCCTTGCTCTCGCATCACTGGCACATCGCCGACGCCGCGGCGATGCTGGCTGCCGGCACCCTGGCTGCGGCGCTGGTGGCCGCCCTGCTCGGCCTGCTGCTGGCCGGCTACCGCGACATCTTCTTCGCCATGCTGTCGCTGGCGTTCTCGATGATCCTCTACGGCGTGCTGGTGAAAAGTGCCGCTCTCGGCAGCACGGACGGTTTCAACCTGCATGCACGCACGTTCTTGGGGCTCGCCCTGACATCCGGCATGGAGCGGCGGGTGTTTCTCATCGCTGGCGCCGTCTCGGTGGCGGCCGTCGCGCTGGCGGTGCACAAGCTGCTCGCGGGGGATTGGGGGCGGCTCGCCGCCGGCGTGCGCGACAACGAGCTGCGCGTCAGCTATCTCGGCGCGTCGCCCTACCGCGTGGTGTACGTCAACTATCTCGTCGCTGCCGCCCTGGCCGGACTAGGCGGCGCGCTGGCGGCGCTGGCCGTGGGCCACGTCGATCCGGAGACGACCTACTGGACCACCTCGGGCGAGTTCGTATTCATCGCCATCCTCGGCGGCACGCAGAGCATCCTGGCGCCGTTCCTGGCGGCCTCCATCTTCGAGGCGCTGCGCACCGTCGCCAGCCAGTACGCGCCCAACGTGTGGCAGATGTCGCTGGGCGTGGCGATGCTCGCCATCATCATGTTCCTGCCGGCCGGGCTGTGGACGCTGGCCGAGCGGCGGCGGAGGCCGGCATGACCCAGGTGCTCGCCGCGCAGCGCCTCAAGAAGAGCTTCGGTGCGGTCACGGCGGCGGCCGACATCAGCCTGTCGTTCGACTCAGACACCGTGGTGAGCCTGATCGGCGCCAACGGCGCCGGCAAGACCACCTTCCTCAACATGGTGACGGGCTATCTCAAGCCCGACAGCGGCCGCATCCAGTTCGGCGGGCGCGACATCGTCGGGCTGAGCCCGCGCCGGATCGCCAACCTCGGCATCTCGCGCTCGTTCCAGATCCCGCAGCTGTTCCAGTCCATGAGCGTGCGCGACAATCTCCTTCTTGCCGAGAGCATCGCGGCCGCGGATGATCCGCAGGCCGCGACCGACGCGGCGTTGGCCCGGTTCGCGCTCGCTGACTACGCCGCGCAGAAGGCGGGCCTGCTGCCCGAGGGCATCCGCAAGTTGCTCGACGTGGCCATGGCGCTGTCCAGCCGATCCAGGCTGCTTCTGCTCGACGAGCCGACGAGCGGCGTCTCGGCCGATGAGAAGTTCGCCATCATGGACGTGGTGATGGGCGCGGCCCTCGCCGCCGGCGTGACCGTGATCTTCGTCGAGCACGATATGGACATCGTCGCGCGCTTTGCCGGGCGCGTGGTGGCTTTCTACGAGGGCGGCATCATCGCCGATGGCCCGCCCGACTCGGTGCTGCGCGCGGCCGACGTGCGCCGCTACGTGATCGGCGAGGAGCTGTCCGATGCTGTCGCTTGAGAACGTCCATGTGTCGATCGGCCCGGTGGCGATCCTGCGCGGCGTCGACCTGGAGGTCCGCGCCGGCGAGTTCGCGGGGCTGATCGGGCGCAACGGCGCCGGCAAGACCACCCTCTTGCGCACCATCATGGGGCTGCTGCCGTCGGCGTCGGGAAGGCTGGACTTCGAGGAGAAGCCGCTGGCCGGCTTGCCGACCCATCACCGCGCGAGCCTCGGTATCGGCTATATGCCGGAGGATCGGCGCCTCGTGCCGGGCCTGTTGGCGGAGGAGAACATGCTGGTGCCCGCCTGGGCAGCCGGGATCCGGGCGGAGGGTGCTGCCACGCAGCTGGAGCGCATCTACGCGCTGATCCCGGAGCTCACCGCGCTCCGCGCGCGGAAGGCACTGCAGCTCTCGGGCGGGCAGCAGAAGCTCGTCGCGCTCGGCCGCGCGCTGATGGCGGGGCGCAAGCTGCTCCTGCTCGACGAGCCGTTCGAGGGCGTGGCGCCGGTGCTGGCCCGGCGTCTCGCCGAGGTGATCGCCGGGCTGCGCAAGCTGGGCCTGTCGGTGGTGCTCTCGGAATCGAGCATGACCCATGCCCACGGCCTGCTCGACCGCGTCTTCACGATCGACCGGGGAACGGTGACGGTAAGGAGCTGAACGTGACCGGCATGGACCGCGCCTGGCTCGGCCGCGTGCCTGCAATGCGCTACGAGCGGCACTACGCAGACCGCATCATGCGCTGCTTCGTGGAGCGCCCGCGCAACGCCTACGACCTGCTGCGCGAGGCGGCGGCGCGCAACCCGGACGGCGAGGCGATCGTCTGCGGCGGCGAGCGTCTGACCTACCGCGAGGTCGAGGCGGTGGTCGAGCGGTGCGCCGCCGGCCTGCAGGCCGCCGGCATCGGCAAGGGCGACCGGGTGGCCATGCTGCTCGGCAATGGCCTGTCGTTTCCCGTCGTGCTGTTCGCGGCGCTGCGCATCGGCGCCATCGGTGTGCCGCTGAGCGTACGCGAGCAGGCGCCCGGCATCGCCTACATGCTGGCCCACTCGGGCGCCAGGCTGCTGGCTTACGATGCTGACCTGACCGATCGCCTGCCGGTGCCCGAGGAGACCCCGCAGCTGGCGCGCCGCGTTGCGATCGCGCCTGGCGCCCTTTGCGTGGCCTTGCCGCTGCTCACCGAGCCGACCGGAGTGCCGCCCGCCCAGGTGCACGAGGAGGATACGGCCATCATCCTCTACACGTCCGGAACCACCGGCCGGCCGAAGGGGGCCATGCTGACGCATCTCAGCATCTGCCACTCGGCCATGCACTACCAGTCCTGCATGGGGCTCACGTCGAGCGACCGGGCCGTGGTGGCCGTGCCGATGAGCCACGTCACCGGTGTGATCGCGCTCATTGCGGCGATGGTGCGTGCGGCCGCCGCGCTCGTCGTCATGCCCGCATTCAAGGCGTCCGAGTTCCTGCAGCTGGCCGCGCGAGAGCGCATGACCCACTCGCTGATGGTGCCGGCAATGTACAACCTGTGCCTGCTCGATCCGGCCTTCGACGCGGCAAGGCATTCAACCTGGCGGGTGGGGGCCTATGGCGGAGCGCCGATGGCCCCCGCGACTATTACCCGCTTCGCCGAGAAACTTCCGAACCTGAGCCTCATGAATGCCTACGGTTCCACGGAGACGACCTCACCCGTAACCCTGATGCCGCCGTCGGAGACGGCCGCTCGCCCGGACAGTGTCGGCTGCGCCCTGCCGTGCGCCGACGTCGTGGTGATGGACGAAGCGGGTCGCGAAGTGGACGACGGCGAGGCGGGAGAGTTGTGGCTGGGCGGACCCATGGTCGTGCCGGGCTACTGGCAAGACCCGGCCGCAACCGCCGAGAGCTTCGTTGCCGGCTTTTGGCGCTCGGGCGACATCGGATCGAAAGATGCGGACGGCTTCGTGCGCGTGTTCGACCGCCAGAAGGACATGATCAACCGGGGTGGCTATAAAATCTACTCGGTCGAGGTCGAGAACGCGCTGATGAGCTTTCCCGGTGTGGTCGAGGCGGCCGTGGTTGCTGACCCCTGCCCGGTGCTGGGAGAGCGGGTGCACGCGTTCGTCGTCGCGGGCGTGGGCGTAGAGGCCACGGACCTGAAGCTCCATTGCGCCGCGCTCCTCGCCGACTACAAGGTGCCTGAGAGCTTCACGCTGAGCGCCGAGCCCCTGCCCCGCAACGCCAATGGCAAGCTGCTCAAACGGAGCTTGCGCTCAGGCGCCAGCAGCTCCGGTTAGCCCGTCCTTGTGAGCGGGAAGCGCTCGTGGCAGGGGGTTCGACTTACACTTACACCTCTTCCCCCACCATGTCCGGCCACGGGACGATGGTGCTCTTGACCGTCCGCATTGCCATCGCATCGGCGACGGCGCGCTCGACGCCTTCGCATGTGAGCGGGTAGAGCGTTTGCATCTGCCGCCATGGGTACTTGTCGCGGGCGCGGTCGAGCATGTCGATGCCGAGCGCAATGTCGTTGGCCGTGAACGCCCACGAGCCCAAGAGCGTCACGTCCTTGGTGCAGATGCGATGCCAGCTCGTCATGATCGGGCCGGCGTCGGTGAACTGGCCCATCTCGACGTAGCAGCCGCCGTCGCGCAGGAACTCGAGCCCCTCCGGGCCCGCCGACGGATGGCCCGAGCAGTCCATCACCACATCGGCACCGTAGCCGCCGACGACGTCGCGCACCGCCTTTATGCGTGCCTCCGGCGTCCCGTGCTCCTCGATGTCGATCGTTGCCTCGGCGCCGAACGCACGCGCAAGCTCGAGGCGCGGCCGCTCCGGTGCGCCGACGGCAATAACGCGGCCGGCGCCCATCTCCTGCGCTGCCGCGATGGCCAGGATGCCGATCGGCCCGGTGCCCTGGATGACGACCGTGTCGCCCCAGCGGAAGGCGCCGGCGCGGATGGCGCGGTTGAACCCCCGAATGCACGAGGTCAGCGGCTCAGAAAGTGAACCGAGCAGGAAAGTCATGTCGTCGGGGAGCTTGTAGATCTTCGTGCCGGGCAGCTCGCCAAGGTCGACGTAGACGTACTCCGCCCAGCCGCCCCAGAGATGCGGGGGTCGTTCGAAGCCGAGATAGCGCCCGTAGTAGACCGGCGTCAGGCATTTGTTCGACTGCTCGGGATACCGCTTGCACCAGTCGCAGAAGCCGCACGGCATCAACGGCGGCAGCATCATCCGGGAGCCGACGCCGATCGGCTTGCCCACGTGGTCAGTCCTCAGCTCGCTGCCGATCTCGACGATCTCCCCCGCGAGCTCATGGCCAAGGGTGAACGGCCATGGGAGCGGCTTCGGCCAGTGGCCTTTGAGAATGTGCTGGTCGGTGCCGCAGACGCCGCAGGCGGCAATTTTGATCAATGCACCCTTGGGCGGGATTTTTGGGAACGGCACCGTGCGCATCTCGGGCGTGGCGCCGGGTGCGGCGTAGGTCGTCACACGGACGGCGCTCCTTCGGCTGCCGTCCAACCGCTCTGACAAGGTCCTGGCTTTGGCCTTGGTCGCACGCCTGGTTAGAGCATTCATTGGGTCCACTGATAGGTTCGTGCCGCCGAGGTGAGTCGACTTCGTAGAAACTGACGTCCGGATTGTGTCACCACGACCATGGCATCTTCAGCAGCACTGTGCCAGCAGCAAGGTCGCTCACTTGGGGCGAGAAGCCCAATACCCTTTACCGACCAGCCGCATGCGCTCCCACTGACTGACCCGCCATAACACAGGCCCGGAAACACACCAGGAGCACATTCGCGCCAGCGTGGCCCTGCCCCTACAAGCGCGACAAGCGCCGCCTTGACTTACCGGCTGTCGCCGTGTGAGGGGGCGTTAGAGCGCCTGGGTTGGCTCACTTACCTGAAATAAATCTGCACTCGCAACCTCAGTTGTCGGCTTTGGCAAGCTTGGAAAGCGCTGCAACCCTGTGCGAACAGCTTGCAGGCCACATTATCGGCAAGCGCCAGGCTCTGGGCGACGGCCCGCCCGAGTACATATGCCGCACCGGAACAAAAGAGACGCAAGCGCAAGGAAGCATGGCGGGATCAGAATTTGTTCAACATGGGGAACTGAGGCATCTGAGCGTCGTTACGTCAAAACGAACCATGAGCAAAAAGGAGATCAGACGTATGCGGCAGCTATTGGCCACTGGCCTTGTCCTTGGCTTGGCCGTGCCGTTGAGCAGTCAAGCCAATGCGACGTGGGATGGCGCTTACGATCGTCCAGCCTACAGGTACTATTACTCTGAGCCGCGGTACTACCGGTACTACGACGAGCCCAGAGTTCGCAGGCACTACTACTATGCACCTCGGTTCTACGACCGCGACTGGGACGACTGAGGGGTTGTATGTCTCGTGGTTGTGACTCGGCTAACGGATCAGCGCAGTTCCTGATCCGTTAGCCCGAATCGAAAGAAGCACGAAGCAACGCGGTCGGGAGCGGCAGCAAGAAGCCAGTCGGTTGCATGCCATGCCAAACACAAGAGTTGAAGTCGCTGATGGACCTGACAGGTTCGAGCTTCTGAGATCGCTCGCCAACCCGGGCCCATTTTTGCACGTCGGACGGCGCGTTTGACGCTGTTATCGATCAGATGGAGCGGTCCCTGCGTGCGGGAGATAACGGCTTGACGCTTGAAGGCCGCATCCGCTCGGGCGCCTACGACAGCCTCCATTTTACGGGCACCTACGACCCCGACAAGAAGAGCGGCCTCCTCGCGCAATACACATTCCATCTGATACGGCTTCCGCCCTCTAGAGCGGTTTCCAGATCATGTGGATGGCCCTCTGCGCGAGCGTCGTCCCGGGGCCGGCGAGCGTGTCGCGTGCAGCCTCCTCAACGTCATCCGGCGCCCTTCCTGGACCGTTTCCAACGTGTGCCGACACTCCGACCGCTGCCATCGCGCATGTACAGAGGTGAATCGCGGGAGCGATGTCCCGCGATCATAATTGCGGAGAAGGGCTCGGCCTATTCCAGTGCCTTGTTCGACGCCTTGACCTTGTCGGCCTCGACGTAGACCTGGTTGCCCATGTCGCGGAACTTGGCAGCCATCTCCGCCATGCCCGCTTCAGGATCGATGACGGTGGTCGCCTTGTCGAGCTCCACGCCACGCTCGTTGAGCTTGGAGGCATAGTCCCGCACCTGCTGCGTAATCTCCATGGAGCAGAACTTCGGCCCGCACATGGAGCAGAAGTGGGCGACCTTGTGGGCCTCCTTGGGCAGGGTCTCATCGTGCATGGACCGCGCCGTGTCGGGGTCGAGCGAGAGGTTGAACTGATCCTGCCAGCGGAACTCGAAGCGGGCCTTGCTCAACGCATCGTCGCGCAGCTGCGCCGCCGGATGCCCCTTCGCCAGGTCCGCGGCATGGGCGGCGATCTTGTAGGTGATGACGCCAGTCTTCACGTCGTCGCGGTCGGGAAGGCCCAGATGCTCCTTGGGCGTGACGTAGCAGAGCATGGCGGTGCCGAACCAGCCGATCATGGCGGCGCCTATCCCTGAGGTGATGTGGTCGTAGCCCGGCGCAATGTCGGTGGTGAGCGGCCCCAGCGTGTAGAATGGGGCCTCGCCGCATGTCGCGAGCTGCTTGTCCATGTTGATCTTGATCTTGTGCATCGGCACGTGGCCGGGGCCCTCGATCATCACCTGGCAGCCCTTAGCCCACGCGATCTTGGTGAGCTCGCCCAGGGTCTCCAGCTCGGCGAACTGGGCGCGGTCGTTGGCGTCGGCGATGGAGCCCGGACGCAGGCCGTCGCCGAGCGAGAAGCTCACGTCGTACGCCCGCATGATGTCGCAGATGTCCTCGAAGCGCTCGTAGAGGAAGCTCTCCTTGTGATGCGCGAGGCACCACTTGGCCATGATCGAGCCGCCGCGCGAGACGATGCCGGTGACGCGGCTCGCCGTGAGCGGCACGTAGCGCAGGCGCACACCGGCGTGGATGGTGAAATAGTCCACGCCCTGCTCGCACTGCTCGATCAGCGTGTCGCGGTAGAGCTCCCAGGTGAGCTTGACCGGGTCGCCGCCGCACTTCTCCAGCGCCTGGTAGATCGGCACCGTGCCGATGGGCACCGGGGAGTTCCGCAGGATCCACTCGCGCGTATTGTGGATGTTGCGGCCGGTGGAAAGGTCCATGACGGTGTCGGCGCCCCAGCGGATCGCCCACACCATCTTCTCCACCTCCTCCTCCACCGAGGAGGTGACAGCCGAGTTGCCGATGTTGGCGTTGATCTTCACGAGGAAGTTGCGGCCGATGATCATCGGCTCCAGCTCGGCGTGGTTGATGTTGGCCGGGATGATGGCGCGCCCGCGCGCGATCTCGTCGCGCACGAACTCCGGCGTGATGTGCTCCGGGATGGCGGCGCCGAAGCTCTCGCCGTCGGCGAGCGCCGCCTTGGCGCGGGCCAGCGCGGCGTTGCGGCCCAGGTTCTCGCGGTGGGCGACGTAGACCATCTCCTTGGTGACGATGCCGGCGCGGGCGAATTCATACTGCGTCACAGGCTTGCCGGGCAGGCCGCGCAGCGGCGCCGGCTTGTTGGGGAAGTCGCGGGCGAGGTGGTTTCCCGCGACGTTGCCGTTGTCCTCCGGCTTCACGTCGCGCCCGGCGTATTCCTCTACGCCACCGCGCGCGCGCACCCAGGCCGCGCGCATGCGCGGAAGGCCGTTCTCCACGTCGATGGCGGCGCCGGCGTCGGTGTAGGGGCCCGATGGATCGTAGACGCGGAAGGCACGCTCGCCTGCCCCCTCGGAGAGCGCGATCTCGCGGAACGGCACGCGGATGTCAGGGTGCCCCTCCGGAGAGGAGTGGACCTTGCTGCTGGCGCTGATCGGCCCCGTGGTGACCTTCGGGATCATCAGGTCCTTGCTGCGGGTGATCTTGTTCATGTTCTCCTCAGGTGTCCGGTCCGTAGGCCTTGTAGGAAGGGAAGGCGCCCAGCGCGAGCATGACGAGGCCGCCGATCGCGAGGCTCGCGGCACTGCCCGAAAACGCCTCGGCAATGGGGGCAGCGCCCTGCGGCAGCCACATGCGTACGAGGCCGCTCACAACGGCGAGCCAGCCGAGTGCGGTGATGAGGACGCGCCAGCCGCCGGTCCACACGTTGTGGACACGCACGATGGCGAGGCCGGCCAGGAGCGTCAGGATGCCCGACAGGAAGATCAGCGCGTAGTTGTGGGCGACCTCACCGATCATCGACGGGAACAGGTTGCGATTGATGAGCATGGCCACGCCCATGGCCGCGAGCAGCGGCCCGATGAGCCCGGCGATCAGCTTGGAGTGCGCCATGAATATCCGCTCCCTTCGCCGGCATGACCCGGATCAGGTTCAAAGGGTGGCGGCGCGGGTTGCTAGCGCCGTCTCAGCCGGCTTCCCGCCGGCCCCCCTGGAGGTCGCTATCAGTCTAGGCTTATCACCAAACGTGTCAACGCAGGCTCGGTGCGACGCCAGGTATGCGCGCTGTGCACACGGGAGCCGCCTTTTGGGCTAGGCCCCGCCGGAGCACCAAGGCCGGGTCGCGTCGTGGCGCCGACGGCGGTCCCGTCCCGGGTCATGAACGAGGGACTCAATCTCGCTCGGATCGATGCCGATATCGTGCAGCATCCGCCGGTCGAGGGACCGCAGGATGAGTATGGTCGTCCGCTTGACGCGCCAGTCCCAATAGGCGCGCCAGACCTTGGCGACGAGCGATCCGATGCCACCTGCTGCAAGAGGCGCAATCCGGCGATCGCCATCGTCGGACAGCGCGCCGACCACGTTCGCTTGTGTGCAGCTCATGCGGCTCATGATGCTCTCCTCTTCCCGCGACCGCGCCCACCGGCAATGTCCCTGAACGGACGTGGCGTTGCGGCCAACCCGTTTCTTGCAGATCTGTGTGACAATAACAGTCACAGATTGTTGCAATTGTATCCATAACAGTTATGGTCCTGTGCGGACCGCGCCCGAATACGGTCAGGACACAGCACGGAGAGCCAGGCGGCATGCGCGCGCAAGCCAACCATCGCTACGAGGAGGTCGCCCATTTCATCAGCTCGCTGGTGGACAAGGGCACCCTGGGGCTGGGCGCGCGGGCGCCGTCGCTGCGCGAGATCTGCCGGCAGCGGCGGATCAGCCTCTCCACCGCCCTGCAGGCCTACCGGCTGCTGGAGGACCGGGGCGTGCTGGAGGCGCGGCCCCAATCGGGCTACTACGTAGCCAGGGGAGCCGCCGGTGCGTTCGAGACGCCCGCGATCACCCGACCGCCTGCGAAGCCGACTCCGGTTGCCGTCGCCGGTCTTATCGTCAAGATGCTGGAGTATGCGGGCGATCCCACGCTCGTTCCCCTGGGATGCGCCATTCCAAGCGCCGAGCTGCTTGCCGCCGACCGGCTCGACCGCTGCCTCGCGCGGGCCGCGCGTGTCAGGGGACGCGACTGCAACACCTACACCGAGATCAGGGGCGACGCCGGCCTGCGCCGGGAGATCGCCCGCCGGGCCATGCACTGGGGCCAGGCGCTCTCGCCGCAGGACATCGCCATCACCTGCGGCTGCACGGAGGCCCTGACGCTGGCGCTGACCACGGTGGCGAGGCCGGGCGATACGATCGCCATCGAATCGCCGACCTACTTCGGCCTGCTGCATGCCATCGAGGCCCTCAATCTCAAGGCCTTCGAGCTGCCGACGGATGCGGCGGCCGGCATCGACCTCGGCGCCCTGGAGAATGCCTTGAAGGGCAGGCGCATCGCGGCGTGCCTGCTCGCGTCGAGCTTCAACAATCCGCTGGGCTGCACCATCCCCGACGAGAAGAAGCTGGCGATCCTCGACCTCTTGTCGCGCCACCAGGTGCCGCTCATCGAGGACGACATCTACGGCGACATCTTCTTCGGCAAGGAGCGCCCGCGGCCCTTCATGGCCCTCGATCGGCGCGGCAACACCATCTACTGCAGCTCCTTCTCGAAGACGCTGGCACCCGGCTACCGGGTCGGCTGGATCGCCACCAGCCGCCACATCGAGCAGGTCCTGGAGCGCAAGCACACGCATACGCTCTGCGGCCCGGTCCTGCCGCAGGTGGCGCTGGCCGACTTCCTCACCTCGGGCGGCTACGATCACCAGCTGCGCCGCGTCCGCCGCCTCTATCAGCACAACATCGCGCAGGTGAGCCGTGCGATCGAGGCGGCCTTTCCTGCCGGCACGAGGGTGACCAGGCCGGCTGGGGGCTTCGTGCTGTGGCTGGAGCTACCGAAACCGGCCGACACCCGCGAGCTGCTCAACGCGGCGCTGGCGGAGGGCATCTGCTTCGCGCCCGGCGACCTGTTCTCCGCCAGCGGGCGCTACCGCAACTGCCTCCGGCTCAGCTGCGCCCATCCGTGGAATGCGCGGATCGAGAAGGGCGTCGCCACGCTGGGCGCGCTGGCCGCCGCGCAGCTGCGGCGGGCGTAGGGGCGTAGGTTGGGTCGAGCGGAGCGAGACCCAACACATGCGAGGCACGGCCCCCAATGTTGGGTCTCGCTATCGCTCGACCCAACCTACGAAGCTGCGAAGCTACGCGATGGCGGCAGCGCGGCTGAGACCTGCCCACTGCATCAGCGCCAGGAGGAGCACCGCCAGGGCCTGGGCGATGACAAAGGCGTAGCCGAGCGCCGTCGGCGCCTGGGGCAGGAGCGCCAGCAGCCCAGCGCTGCCGGCAACCCAGGCGAGGTTGACGAGCACGATGGCGCCGGCAGCGCTGCCCGGCGGCTGTTCCCGCGTGCCGGTCCAGGCGACGAAAAGCGCAAACGGGATGAGCAGCAGGCCGGCCCAGAGCAGCAGCGGCGAGGGCAGGCCGAGGAACGGCGACAGCAGGCCGGCGCCGGCCGCCATCAGCACACCCATGGCGCCGCTGGCCAGCGCGTCGGCGAGCAAGGCGAGGCGAAGCAGGGAAGGTTGGGGTATTCTGTCGGGCATCGGTGTCTCCATTCGCAAGGACGATGGGCCACCGTTGTTGCCGATCAGGCGGGTAGCGTCGATTATGTGAGAGGTAATGATGCGATCCCTTATGGGCTCCTCCCAGCGCGCCCTGCCCAGGGCAAACGGGTCAACGACGACCGCCGCACGCCGCAACTCGCCCGGCGTCGGGCACCTGCTGCGCCAGTGGCGCCAGCAGCGGCGCATGAGCCAGCTCGACCTGGCGCTGAGCGCGGAGGTGTCCAGCCGGCACCTGAGCTTCATCGAGACAGGCCGGTCGGCGCCGAGCCGGGAGATGCTCCTGAGCCTGGCGCGGCAGCTCGACCTGCCGCTGCGAGAGCAGAACCGGCTGCTGCAGGCCGCGGGCTACGCGCCGGCCTACTCGGAGCTGCCGCTCGATGCGCCCGGCATGGCTCCGGTGCGCGCCGCCGTGCGCCAGCTGCTCGACGGGCACGAGCCCTACCCCGCGACGCTGCTCGACTGGCGCTGGAACGTGGTGGACCGCAACGCGGCCACTGACCTGTTCCTTGAAGAGGTGGCACCGCAGCTGCTGGCCCCACCGATCAACGTCATGCGGCTGTGCCTGCATCCAGCCGGGCTCGCGCCGCGCATCGTCGATCTTGCCGCCTTCCGCGCGCGCCTTATGCATCGGCTGCGCCGGCAGCTCGACGTGATGCCGGACGCAGGGCTCGAGGCGCTGCACCGTGAGCTGAAGGGCTACCCGGCCGGCGCGGCAGGCCCCGAGCCCACACCCACCGGCGGCGACGACGTGGTCTGGCCGTTCCGCATCCTCCAAGGCGACCGCACGCTTGCGTTCTTCACGACGGTGGCGACGTTCGGCACGCCGCTCGACATCACTGTGTCACAGCTCGTCATCGAGTCGTTCTTCCCCGCCGATGAGCCCACCGCCACCGTTCTGCGCGCCCGCCAGAGGCGCCGGCGGGCGCGCTAGGCCGTTTGCTCTCGTCCGTTGCTGGCTTGCGCAACAGAAATGTTCCGCTCATCCAGAGCCTTACCGCTTCTGACCGAAGCGGCTGTCGTCCGGTCCACCGAAAGCGGACAACGCGTACCAGATTTGCTCGTATTCGCTAAGCAGCGTTCCTGCGCTCGACGTGCTGCGCCAGTTTCTCGAGGGTCTGATAACCGAATTCGACCGCGCCGAATCCGATCCCCGCGTCGCGCTGAGCCTTTGTCGGATGCAACTGCCGCAAAGTGATGACGGTCCTGCCGTTGCTCTGCTCATCGAACGTGATGGTGGTGCGGAATATGCCAGGATCGTTGTCTTTGTCGGCGCCATGATCGATCTCGATCAGGTGCGGCCTCTCGATGCGCCGGAATTGCATCCGATTCGTATATCGCTTGCCGTCGGGAGCGATCATATCGAACCGCCATTCGCCGTTGACGCGAATATCCATTGACTTTGTCTCGACCCTAAAACCGGCCGGACCAAACCATTGGGGGAGATGGCGCGGATCAGCCCAGGCGGAGAAAACCAACTCTCGTGGCGCGTTGATCACGCGCGAGAGGACGATTTCTCGATCGAGCGCCCAAGTGGACAGGGGCGTTTCATTTTGACTTGCGTTTGCGGGCATTGGACTTCTCCTCTTTCTTCAGTTTCTCAACGTACATTTCCAGTCGCTCCAGTCGTTGCTCCCAGATCACTCGTTGAGCCGCCAACCAAGCCTCGATGGTTGCTAGAGCTTCCGTCTGCAATGAGCAAATCCTGACGCGACCGGTCTTCTCGGACGCAACGAGGCCGCTGCTCTCTAGAATGCGGATGTGTTTCAACAGGCTCGGCAGCGCCATTTCGAACGGCTTCGCTAGCTCTCCGACGGATGCCTCGCCTTCACATAGGCGCATGACGATCGCACGACGGGTCGCGTCGGACAGGGCCCAGAAAACGTTGTCGAGTTGCATCGATTGGTTAGCCATTAAGCTAACTATAGCCGAGACACAAAATTGCGTCAATGAGTGTTAGCCAGACGGCTAACTAAAAAGTAGTGGGTGCAACGTCGT
>Ga0075420_100002839_pt1 | contig 15048 bp, 13 predicted proteins | sample SoiMetdeltSBSDD4_FD_75296 | JGI IMG/M metagenome (GOLD analysis project Ga0075420, IMG submission 75296) | Bulk soil microbial communities from a Populus tree surrounding site in Tennessee, USA - Soil MetaG P. deltoides SBSDD4 | ecosystem: Environmental > Terrestrial > Soil > Tree plantation... | reverse complement strand
TCCTCCGCCACGCTCCGCGCGTGGGGGAGGACGAACATGGCGGCGGACCGATCACTCATCCTGTGCGTCTGCATCTGGGAAAGCGCTCTTGGATCAGCCTGCGTCCATCCCGGGAACTTTCCGGAACCGCCGACTCAGAAAGTCTCCATACCAGACAGCCGGTCATCACCCGCGGACGCGATACGGATGCTGCCGACGCAGGCCAGCGGTTATGAGTGGACCTGGACCACGAGGGAAACCATGGTAGAGATGATCGACCGGTCGAGCACCTTCTCGGAACTGATGGATCGACTCGCCGCTGCCACAGATGTTCTCCTGTACATGACGATAGTAGGCTTCGACCGGGGGCCATTCGGGGGAAGCTCCCGATTCGGGGTCGCCCCGAGTGGCGTCATCGTCGCACACATCGAGATAGAGGCTTCTCTACATGAGTTGGGACGCCGTGTGCGAGGCCTCGCCCACGAGTTGGCGCATGCGTTCGAGGTGATGTGTCTACGGCCCCACGATTCCACTGAGGCGCTTCGTCGCACGCTGGCCGGGCGGGCCGTCCGGAAAGGAAACGCCGTGGAGACGCCATTTGCGCACGAGGTCGAGGCCGTCGTTTTCGAGGAGTGGCTTGCAGAGTCTCGAGGTGAATCACGCCTCGAGGAGATCTCATTGCGCTACGGCTTGACACGCTGTTATGGGCTCGAAAACCAGAGGACACTCAGTGCGTCAGCGCCGCCATCCAATTGAGGATCACATTGATGGACCAGGAAGGGGCCGGTGCCGGCTTGATCATGAGGAACCGACCATCTGCTGCGACATCGTAGCTGTTTGGCCCGCCGAACAGGTGCGCATAGCTGCTCTCGAACAGCAGCGTTGGCGTGCCGAAATCGAAGGTCGCAGTCTTCAACACGGGCACTGCCATCAGCTTGTTCGCTCCGCTCTGCTCGATGTAGTACAGTTCGCGGCCGTTTCGAGCCCATTGCGGGTCGGTGCCGCCGTTCGTGGACACGCGTCGCGGCTGGCCAGGACCAGGATATGGCTGCACCCAGACTTCGCGGGACCCGGAGATGTTGGATGCACAGGCCAGCCACCGCCCATCTGGCGAGAGCTGCGCACCGGCTTCGCCGTCGGCCGCTGCCGTCCGCAGTAATGGCCTCGGTGGTTCCTTCCCGAAGTCGCGAAGTCCCATGAGGTCCCACCTGGTCGGCGAGTAGCTGTTGATGACCGCAACCAACTCGCTTCCATCGTGGGACCAGCCGTGTGGGTGGTAGTGACCCTCGGGCGACGCCGGCACAGGTGTGTCGCCGGGGTTGTCGGCAGCCACAGACATCAAACGCTGCGGCGGCGGGGCGTTGTGCGCATAAAGGAGTCGCTTTCCGTCACGTGTCCACAATGGCAAGTCGTTGCCGGCATTGAACGTCAATTTCACGGGTGGCTTACCTGTAAGGTCGTATACCCAGAGGTCGCCGCCGACAATGAGCGCCAAGCGACCGCCGTCTGGGGAGAGACGCGGGTTCAGGGGATCAGCGAGAGGCGACTGCACGAGCGAGGCGAGCTCCCTGCCTTGTCGATCCACCCAGACGGGCGTGCCAGTGACCGGCTCAGAAGTTCGATAGGCCAGCATGCCAGTCTCAGAGACTGAAAAGGCTCCCGAGCGAATCTCCTCCGCAACAACCGCATCACCAGTCGGCTGCAGTGTGGAAAGGTTGATTTCTTGCGCCATCAGGGCCGTCTCACGCGTGAAGAGCAGATATCCCCGCACGCCGTCATGCGAGCGTGCGAATCTGGCAGCGTTGCGCGTCGCCACCAGGCGCGTGAGGGGCTGTTCCTCCGGCTTGGCATCGAGGGACCCGACGAAGATTCCACTCCCCTCTGTAGCGGGAGACTGGCGCAAGTACACGAAGCGCCGGTCATCAACGAATCTTGGGAAGGAATGGCCGATCTCCTTGCGCGACTCGTCCAACGCAGTCAGCTGTACTGGATTGCCACCGGCTGCTGAAATCTTCATGACAACGTTGTTGCAGCTGAACAGAATGACGTCGCCTTGTCCCCAATCGCCTCCGTTCATTACGCCGGCGCACTCGCAGAGCGTCTGCGAGGTGTCACTCGTCACATCGATCTTCGACAGCCTGCCAGACGTTTTGAGCGCGAGGAATCGGCCGTCCGGTGACCAGAAGAGTCCGCTGTGTCCGCCCGGTCCGATCTCTATGGACGAAAGCGATCTCCACTCGCCGGAGTCGAGCGAATAGACCCACACGCGTCGGCCCAGGGGCCTCAGCGCTGTCGCCTCAACGATGGCCACCCTTCTGCCGTCCGGTGACAGGAAGGGCGCGCCAATAAAGCTGTTGATGAACCCGCTGGGCAACGGAATCTGCAAACGAGTCGGTTGCTCGGGAGGCGGCTCGTCTCGCAGGACGACCATGGCCGCGGCCGCCGCGGAGATGATTGCAACCGCCACCACACTCCACACCCACCCGCGGATGCGCCGGACCGCCACCGGCGCGGACGCTGACGACGCCGACGCGACCTCGACCAGCGACATCGCGTCGCCGAGATCGCGGAGCCGATTCCTCGGATCCTTTTCCAGGCACTTGCGGAGCAGGGGTCGCACGTTGGCAGGTACACGATCCCAGTCCGGTTCTCCGTGAAGCACGGCTGCCAGCGTGGCGGACGTATTCTCACCGTCGAATGCACGACGCGCTGTGAGCAGCTCGTAGAGGATGCAGCCGAACGCCCAAACATCGGTCCGCTTGTCTACCTTCTGTCCGCGCGCCTGCTCTGGGCTCATATACGGCGCCGTGCCCAGCATCACGACCTGGCCGACCGGCGCCGTCATCGTCAATTCACCGTCGCCGACGCCCTCGATCGGATCCAGAGCCTTCGCCAACCCGAAGTCGAGCACCTTCACACTGCCGTCGGGACGCACTTTGATATTCGACGGCTTCAAGTCGCGGTGAATGACACCCGAGTCGTGGGCCGCCTCCACGGCGTCCGCAATCTGTCGTGCGATGGCCAGCGCCTCATCGACGGGAATCGGGCGCTGCGCGATCCGCTCGGCCAGCGTGTCGCCGTCCACCCACTCCAACACCAGCTTCGGGGGTGGTGTGGCGTCCTCGATTCCATAAACTGCCGCGATATTCGGATGATTGAGCGAGGCCAGGATATGCGCCTCGCGGGTGAACCGCGCCAGCCGGTGTGGATCGTCAGCGAAGCGCTCAGGCAGGACCTTCAGGGCAACGTCGCGATGCAGCTTGGTGTCGCGGGCCCGGTACACTTCCCCCATCCCACCAACGCCTTCGAGCGCGAGCACTTCGTATGCGCCGAGCGTAGTCCCAATGCGCAGCGACATAAGTTCGTCGGATGGACGGACGAGTGATTATAGGCTCGCCTTGGTATCAACAGCTGGAATCAGGGCCTTGTGGCGGTGATGGTTACAACGAAGCTGAACAGCACAGCGCTCACGTTGTAGTTTCGGTCGAGACGCCGCGCTCTGCTGACCGATAAACGATCAGTATTGGCCCGACCCGAATCTCGTCGCCGTCGTACAACGTGGTGGGCTCCGTTATCAACTCACCGCGCAGCGTCGTGCCGTTCTTGCTCCCGAGGTCCTCCAGGATCGCCTGGGATCCGTCGATCACAATACGCGCGTGCCGCCGCGACACGCCGCCTGCGTCGAGATGCACCGCGGCTGAGGGATCGCGCCCGATTAAGGTCTCACGGTCTACCAACGCGATACGACGGCCGCCGTTGACAATCCACCGACTCACAGGAGACGCAGAATCCTCGATTCTCTCGAGTGCAGCGCCGAAGGCATATCCGACGCGATGAGCAGTCCGGATGAGAGGTGCGCGCGTATCCCTGTCCTCGAGCGCGCGCCGCAACCGCTTGACGAGGCCTACGAGCGTGGCATCGGACACGAACGTCCCCGGCCACAAGCGCGCATGCAGCTCGTCCTTTCGAATCACACGCGGAGCCTCCTCGACCAGCAGCACGAGCAGGTCGAACGCCTTTGGCGTCAGGTGTACTTCGACTCCGTTTCGAGTGAGCTGTCTCCGCCCGGAATCAATGACGAAAGACCCGAAGCGCACGGTCACCGGCAGTACCCCGGATTTGTCCTCATTCTGCACGCAGAATGGCCCGACGCGTCACCCCTTCTGCGTGAGACTACACGCAACAAGGAGGCGAACGTGGCGCGTCTTCGACATCTTCTCTTGTGGGTGTTCATCTCCGTGAGCCCAGGCATCGCCGCACAAGATGGTGCGCTGATTCAGATCTGGCCGGGCACCCAACGCGAAGACCCAGCAGCGCACCTGCCGAGCCCCGAGGATCCGATGGGTGTTCCCGAAGACACGGGCCTATGAAGAACGCTGGAGCGCGTTATTGCTGGCCTGTCGGTCGACGAAACATCAGTGGCACCAACTGCGATCCGAGACCGCTCGCGACGTACACGGCCCGGCGGTTCGACGTGAGTTTCGCCACCCAGTCGAATGCGCCGCCGTCGATGAGGGGCATCTCGGTTCCTTCGTTTGAACGGGCAGCAATCTGAAACCGCAGGCCCTGGTTGTAATACGGATGCTCAAGGGCGGCGCGCGTGACTACGGCGCCTCCCAGTGCCGCGACTATACGGTCACCGAGCGCGATCCTGTCTTGTGTTGACAGCAGGGTGATCCGCCGGTCAGGGAACGCAAACCCATGCTTCTCGAGTCGATCGAGCACGTCGAGCATGACCTTCATCTGCTCGGCCATGGCGTCCACCACAAACGCGTGGCTCTGCCGTTCTACTCCCGCCGAGGCAAGGCAAAAGATGCGGAAGTTCGCCGAGAGTCCACGCCGTTTCGGAACCGGCTGCGCGCGAACACAACGATGCGATGTCGCCAGGCGCACGATCGCGCCAGGGTCGCGGTGCAGCCGTCGTGCACACTCGAGCGCCATGACATTGGTGGGATCGGCGACGAGCTCAGTGCCACGGAGTGCCGAGAGCACCTTGTGCTGGCTGGCGTGGCCCATGATGGCGCAGACGCCAAGAGGAGCAACGGGAGACAGCTCGATCGATTCGAAAGCGGACGCGGCCGTCAAGAGATGCCCATCGATGTCGACGAAGGTCCGTTGATCGACGATGCCCGGCTGGACGAAACGATCGCGGTCCCACTGCTCCATCAGTTCGGCCGGCCGGCGTCTGACCGCCCGCGCTTCTGCGACATCGAGCAGGAGCGACCAGAGACGCGACGCAGGCAATCCGTCCGTGAGCGCCTCGTACGTGCCCGGCGGGAGCCCGGCTGTGACCCACGATCGTGGTGTCTGCGTCATGGACAGTCCGGCGCAGCTACAAGGAAGGATCCGAGCATCGGCCAATGTTATTGCGGATGGGCAGATCACACCCAGCTACTCACCAACCCACTGCTCTTCTTCGCGCGCGCCGCGACGCTGTTCGTGACGCGAGTCACCACGACGCCGACGTTTGCAACCGGCGCGGTGAGTGCGGTGCCCGCTTTTATGGGCAGCACCGGATACTGGCGCAATTTCGATATCACTCCGGACGGGAGAATAGTGGCGGCCGCCGTGCCTGGATCACCGTCGGGCATCGCCGAGTCGCGAATCGAAGTGGTGCTCAACTGGTTCGAAGAATTGAAGCGCCTCGTGCCGACGAAGTTACCTATCACTCCTAAGCGATTGACCGCGGCGCGCTCCCGGCGCAGAATGAATGCGCTCGGTCGGAGCATCCACGTCCGCGGAAAGGGCTGCGCCCACGACCACGATCGATTCGCACACCGCGATCCATCGTCCTCTTTCAGCCTGGTGCGGACGCAGGCACGTGAAAGGGGATCCGCATGCCCGGGACGTCCGATCCGTACGCCGCCTTCCGCCTCAATTTGGAACAGCAACGTAAGCGAGCGAAGGACCTGCTCCGCGCGGTTCGCGCCGGGGATGTGGCAGCGTGCCGGCGCCTCGCCGACGCCGTTGCTCTCCCTGCTCCAGATGCCGCGAGGATCAAACTCGCCGATGCACAGTTCGCGATCGCCCGTGAGCTCGGGTTTACGCAGTGGCGTGACCTGCGAAGCCATGTGATGGCGCAGACCGCCGCGCGCGAGGCGATCACGCAGCGCGGCCCCGCCGTTGACGCCGACATGCAGACGCTGCACGTTCGCTGCGGAACGGACATCAAGGGAGAGCTCGAGGCGGCGAGGTTCAGCGGCGATTTCCTCGCCGTGTGGGACCCGTTCCCCGTCGGGCCCGTGACGGACGCACCAGACTGGATTGCGCAGCGCGCACGCTTTCACGCCGATACCGGCACCGTCCATGATCTCGATTACGACGCGTTTCTCGCGGAGCTCACGGACGCAGACCGCGGACTCGCTGCCTCTGCCGAGCGGTATGCGCGCGTGGTCATCTGGACCGAGCACGACAGCCACGACCAGCTCTCGCTCATCCGCTGCCTCGCACATTACGCGCGGACGCAGCCGCCGCGTGTCCTCGAGCTGATTTCAGTAAACCACTTTCCCGGCTCGCGGCGTTTCATCGGGCTCGGCCAGCTCCCGCCCGAAGCGATGTCGCTGCTCTGGAATCGGCGTGAAGTCATCGATGCGGAACGGCTGTCAGTCGGCGCCGCAGCGTGGGCTGCGTTGACATCGGAGGATCCGCGGGCGCTCGCGGCCATCGCCCGCACGCGAACGCCGGCGCTGCCGCACCTCGGACCAGCCATGCATCGGCACTTGCAGGAGCTGCCGTCGTCTGTGAACGGCCTCAGCCTGACGCAATCGTTGATCTTGCAGATTCTGTCGAGGAAGCCCGCCACCGTTGGCGACATGTGGCGGATCCTGCAGGGGGAACTCGAGCCGCTGCCGTTTCTCGGCGACACGATGTTCCTGCACATCCTCAGTCAGATGGGACGTGCGCACCCGGCCGTCTTCGAACGATCGGTGCTCGATCCGGATCGTCCGTTCAACGATCGCCTTGTTATTACCCAGACCGGCCGTGAGGTGCTCCAGGGCGTGACCGACTGGCTCTCCCTGCATCCTTCCGTCCGGTGGCTCGGCGGCGTACGGATCGATCCGTCAATGCCGAACTGGCGCTGGGACGAGGCACGACAGGACGTTACGATGGCGTGAGTAGCGCACCGCTTCCGGTGGTCGGATGCTCTGTCTGATTCCCGATCAGCACCGCGACGTTGCCAATTTTGTGACCGGTATCGGCGTAACGGTGCGCTTCGGCGATCTCGTCGAGCGTATATCGGCGCCCGATCACGGTGCGCAGCTTGCCGGCGTCGCTCAACTCCTGTAGGAAAACGAGATCGGCCTGCTTCGGATCGGCGGCGCCGGTAACGAATCGCGCCCGTCCGCTGAGGTGTACTAACCCGCCAGTCACCAGCGCCCGCACAATCCCTCCGAGCCCCCCTGAAAAGCCGACGAGCAGATAGCGTCCACCCGGCTTCAGCGCGCGCAGACTGCGCGGGAATACGGCCTTGCCGAGTCACGTCCACGATCACGTCGTGAACCGGTCCACCATCGATGAAGTCCTGCGCCGTGTAATCGCGATCACCTCGTCGGCCCCGAGCGATCGCGCGAGGGGGACGTTGGCGCTGCTGCACACGGCGGTCACGTGCGCGCCAAAGTGCTTCGCCAACTGCACGGCGAACACGCCCAAGCTGCCAGACGCTCCATGGACGAGAACCCGTTCGCCAGGCTTCACGTTCGCCCTGCGCAGGAAATATAGCGAGCACGCCGCGCCGACGAACACAGTGCCGGCTTCTTCGAACGTCATGGTAGCGGGCTTACGCGCGAGGAACCCATCCTCCGCCACGCACGCGAACTCCGCATGGGCGGCGAACTTGTCTCCGCGTGCGCCATGTTCCACCGGTACGCCACACCAATTTTCCGTCCACGTGGGCGGGTCGCGAGACCTGCACGAGGTAAGATCCGCATGATTTCGTTCCGGAGGAGTACACGATGCGGCTGAAGACCTGGTCCACATGGCTTGCCTTCGCAGTGTTCATCGCGGCAATGGCCGCGCTCACGGCGCAAAGTACGCAGCCGCGCACGGCGGTCACCTCGAAAGCACTCCTCCCTGCCGAACGTGTCGAGCGAATCGACCGCGCGCTGCAGCGGTATGTCGACGAGAACCGCATCGCCGGCGCCGTGGCCCTCGTGCTGCGTGACGGCCAGCCGGTATACGAGCGTGCCGTCGGGTGGAGCGACAAAGAAGCCGGAAGACGGATGACGACCGACACCATCTTTCGCATCGCGTCGCAGACGAAGGCGATCACCAGCACGGCGATCCTGTCGCTCGTCGAGGAAGGCAAGCTCACGCTCACTGACCCGGTCAGCCGCGTGATTCCACAGTTCGCAAAGACGACGGTTGCCGCCGGCGGCTCGATCGTGCCGGCGAAGCGCGCGATCACGGTTCGCGATCTCCTGACGCATACGGCCGGGATCTCCTATGGCAACGAGCCGGCGATAGCCACCCAGTACGAGGCCAAGGGGCTCGGCCCCGCCGCGGGTCTCGGGTGGTACACCGCCGACAAGGACGAGCCCGTGTGCACGACGATCGAGCGCCTTGCGACGCTGCCCTTCGTCGCACAACCAGGCGAACAGTGGGTGTACGGCTACAACACCGACATCCTCGGTTGTGTCGTCGAACGAGCGTCAGGAATGTCGCTCGACGCGTTCGTCAAGGCTCGGATCACCGAGCCGCTCCGGATGACCGACACGCAATTCTTTCTGCCTGCGGCGCAGCGCAACCGGCTGGCGGCGGTTTACGCGAGCGGCGATGACGCGCTGATCAAGCGAGCACCCGACGGACCGCGTGGACAGGGCAACTACATCGACGGTCCACGCCGCAGCTTCTCCGGCGGGGCGGGCCTGCTTTCGACGGCTCGCGACTACGCCCGATTCCTCGAGATGATCCGCCGTGGCGGCGAGCTCGATGGCGTCCGCATCCTGGCACCGCGCACAGTCAAGCTCATGACCACGAACCAGGTCGGTACACTGCATTCGACCACCGGGCTCGGATTCGGGCTCGGCTTCGAAACGACGGATCGATACGGCGCCAACGGCCTGGACTCGGAGGGCGCCTTTGGATGGGGCGGCGCCTACGGCACGGTCTATCGCGTCGATCCCGAGGCGAAGCTCGTGATGCTGTTGATGGTTCAACTGCTCCCGAACACGACAGACATCAGGACGGTGTTCCCGACGCTGGTGTATCAGGCGATCGAACGTTAAACCATTGTTGAATTGGGATCTTTGATTGTCGATTCGTTGATGATTGGAGATTGTTGATTGGTGATTCGTTCGCGGTTCTGGCGACGACCGTGGTTTCAATCAACAAACGGAAATCAACAATCAACAACGATTGATCAATCAAAGATCGGCAGATCAACAATGACGCGTTACTGCTTGAGATACGCGCGTGCCGCGGCGATCGCCGGGCGCTCGCTGTCGGCCGCGGACGTCAGCGCCAGCAACTGGCGATAGTAGGTCGTCGCGGCCGCGCGGTTACCCAACCGGGCGGCTGCCGTTGCCGCACCGGCGATCGATCGAAACCGTCCGGGAATCATCTGCAGCGATCGCTCGAACTCGAGCAGCGCGTCCGCCGTCCGTCCCACCTCGAGCAGCATCTCACCGAGCAGCTCACGCATCGGCGACAACCGATTCTCCATGGCCACGTGCTTCTCGGATCGATCTTCTCGCGCCGCCGCGTCACCCATCGAGGCGAGGGCGCGAGCCGTATCGTTCTCGGCAAGGGCAATCCACGCGCTCGCCGCCGCCTCCTGAATGCCGACCTGCTCGGCCCAATACGGATCGCCCGCCGCCAGTTCCTGACGCAGCCTCGTGATGTGTGCGAGCTCGTCTTTCGCCTGACCCAGATTGCCGATGCGTGCGGCGCCCAGCGATCGGCCGAACGCGACGATGGCCTCCGCCTGCTTGAACGTTGTCTGCATTGGCGGAATGGCAGCGGCCTCGGACCAGGCGTGACGATCGAAGGCATACCGGACGGGAATGGCGGCAAAGCCGGTGTGGGCCGTGATCGAGCCGCCTGACGGCGTCGCGCCCGGCGAGTTGCGCTCGTCGAGAATTACCTTCGCGCGGCGATCTTGCGCGATCTGCAGATACGCATTCACCAGGAAGTCGAGCGGATGGTAGCGCCCCGGAATGCTCGCCGGGGTTGCCTTGGCGGCGGCGCTGGTGCTGGCCGCGTAGTTTCTGGTGGCTTGATCGGCTGCCAGGTTGGCAGCAATCGCATCCTGCCACATGCCGAGGGTGGAGAAGATGTGCGACGGCATATGGAGCGCATGCGGCGCTGATGGCGCCAGCAGGGCGTAGCTTCGCGCTGCCGGCAATCCTTTCGTCGCGATCGGCGCGTAGTCGTACGCGTGGATGATGTAATGCACGATCCCCGGATGATTGGGCTGCGATTTCTGCAACCCTTCGAGGATGGCGGCCGCCCGCAACTGGCTGGCGTACTTCTTGTCGTTCAGATCGACTCCTTCGAGCAACGCGAGCGCGTAGAAAACAGCCGCCTCGCTATCGGCCGGATAACGCTCGTGGAGACGCGCCATGGCGGCGACATAGCGCTCGGTCCGGGTGTGTTGGTCGACCGTCGCGTGCCCCTCGTAGAACGGCGCCATCGCCTCGATCCAGTCGCGCTCCCGCGGCGTGCGCGCGTTCGCGGCGCGAGCCCGCTGGATCGCCTCCCAACCCTGCTGCAACAACTGCGGCGGGAACGGCGCGGTCAGCGGATTGGGTCGCTGACTGATCGCGATGCCCCAAAAGGCCATCGCGCACGACGGCTCACGCTCGGCGATGGCGCGAAACGCCTTTTCGGTTTCTGGATAGAAGAACGAGTGCAGCATGGCGACGGCGCGATCGAAGTCCGCCTGCACCGCCGTGCTGCACGAGGTTTCGAAGTGGACGGTACCAAAGCTGCCCCCGCTTTCGTGAGCGTGATCCTGGGCCACCGCCGCTCGCCCTTGTCCGAGCACAACCAGCATCCAGACGGCGACAGCGATCGTGCCTGCGTGCCGAGGGCGATTTGGTCGAATCATGGGCGACTCCTCGGCGGCCATTGTCGATCAACTCTGGTGCTGGCGGGGATATCCAACGAGCTGGACCGTTCCTTCCCAGGTCGGAGCTGGTAGACAATCTGATGTTCGCGAACACTTGTGCAGATCCCGCCGCGCATTCTCGCCATCGACCTGCCGCCGTTCGATCCACTCAATACGAGAGCGGCTCAACTCCGTGCGTCCGGTCATCACGTGATTTCGCTGGGACAGGCGTTGCCGTTCTATGCGCCGCCCTCGTCGGTGATTCGAGCCGCGCAGGCCGCGCTTGGCCGGGCCGATGTGCACGGGTACACCACCGATCCGGGACGACCGTCACTGCGCCGCACGCTCGCTGAACGCCTGCGGGAGCACGAGCGAATCGACTGCGGACCGGACGATCTACTGATCACGGCGGGCGCCAACCATGCCTTTACGACGGCATTGACGACGCTCGTCAGCGCAGGCGATGAGATCGTGCTGCCGGCGCCGTACTTCACGAATCATCAGATGGCCGTTCAGGCGGCGGGCGCGATAGCCATCGAAGCGCCCGTGGCCGACCGCGAATCATACAGCGTGACCTGGGACGATATCGCACCGGTGCTGACCGATCGCACGCGTGTGGTGGTGCTGTGCAACCCGAGCAATCCGACGGGCGCGCCCGTGACCGCAGCAGCTGGCACACGCATCGTGTCGGAGCTTGCCGATCGCGGCATCCTCGTGATCAGCGACGAGACCTACATGCATTTCGTTTACGGCGGCACACACTGGAGTGCCGCCTCAGTCGACGGCTGGCGCCGGAACGTTATCGTCGTCGGAACGTTTTCGAAGTCGTTCGCGATGATGGGTTGGCGCGTAGGCTACATGCTGGCCGACGCCGCCGTATGCGTGCAGGCCACGAAGGTGCAGGATGCGATGATCATCTGCGCGCCGACGATTTCGCAGATTGCGGCAGAAGCCGCCGTGCGCGACGACTGGGACTATCCGCGACAGTTCCACGCTGATCTCGTCGAGCGCCGACGGCGACTGTCAGACGCCCTGACGCGTTGCAAGGGCGTGTCCTGGGCGCCGACCATTGGAGGCTTCTTCGCGTTCGTGCGCATCGACGGCTGCACCGATTCCAACGACCTCGCGCTCCGCCTCCTGGAAGAGGCGCACGTCGTCACCATCCCTGGAGTGTCGTTTGGCCGATGTGGTGAAGGCTGCTTGCGGCTCTCCTATGGCTCGGTGGATGACGATGCCCTGATCGAGGCAACCGATCGCTTGACCACGTTCCTACAGCGAAGAGCTGATTGACTCCTCTTTGCTTCGAACCGGTACCTCCTCGCGCAGGACGGCGTACATCAGCTGGTCGGTAACCTTTCCGTCCTTGATGGCGCTCTGCCGCATTCGCCCCTCGAGGCGATAGCCAGCCTTTTGCAACACACGCATCGACGCGTCACTCCATGCGTAGGGCACGGCATAGATCCGTCGAAGGTCGGCGTGCCGCTCGAATGCATACCGTGTGACTTCAGTGAGGGCCGATGTCATGATGCCCCGTCCCCAGAACGCCGTTCCGAGCCAGTAGCCAATCTCGGCTGAGATACGTTCCACGTCCTGATGCAGCGTGTAACCGATGCCGCCCACAGCCTCGCTGTCGATGGCGATGGCAAAAAAAGTTAGCGGCGACATGGTTGCGGCCGTCGTGAGGAACGACTGCGCGTCGGCAAGCGTGTAGGGATGCGGGAAGCGATCGCGCAAATTCACCCAAATCCGGCGGTCGTTCGCGTGCAGCACCAGCGACCTCGCATCGGAAGATCGCCAGTCTCTGACGACGCCGATCGGAAGACTGAGTTCCATGATGACGGTCTTCCACCATGGTAGCGTTTTCGATTCTTAGGTTGGAGAGTTGCGTAGCGTTTGTGTCTGCGAAGCCGAGCTCAGAATGCCGCGCAGAAATTGATCGACGCTCGTCTGCGTCACACCAAATGCCTTCGCGGTCGCCGGCATGTCGATCAACGAATCGTACGCGTCCAAGCCAGCCATCAAGTGCCCGATGATCTCCGGCAAACCAGGCAGTGGCTGCCCCGGCGCGAGACTGACGACGGGAATCGACCGACCAGTCCGCCGTTCGAGCGCGGCGATCACATCGCGCCACGAGACCGCCTCGGGCCCCCCGAGCGGCAAATGGCGGTTCATGGCTTCAGGGTGGCCGATCGCTGCTATCGCAAACGACGCCACATCATCGGCAGCGATCATCGAGTGCTGACGGCGGCCCTCGCCGATGATCGTTACGGGGCGGTCCTCGAGGAAGGGGCCGAGGACAACCATCGGTATCCAGACGTCCATGAACGCGTCCGGCGCGAGGATCGTGTATGGCAGCCCGCAGGCGCGCAGGTACTCTTCGGTACGGGCCTTTGCCTGAAACAATGGCACCGGACTGTCCGCGGTGACGCCGAACGCGGAAACAAAAATGAATTGTTTCACGCCGGCGTTTCTCGCCGCGTCGATCAGATTGCGATTACCGTCGGTGTCTACAGTCTGCGTGTTGTCGGCACCACCGCGCTGCGCTGCGTTCGCAGTGGTAATCACGACATCCACACCGGCGCACGCAGCGTCGAGCGTGGCGCGAGATTTCAAGTCACCGATCGCGACCTGCGCGCCCGCCTGCCCCAACGTTTGCCAGGACGAGCCCTCCCGCGCCAGGATCCTCACCTGCTGACGTTCAGCCAGAAGCCTGCGCGTAATCAGGCTACCGAGTTGTCCGGTTGCACCGACGGCCAGGATCATGTGCCTGGCAGTATATTCCTGAACATGATTCCCAGATGCTGTTGGAGAGTGGCACTCACCGTTCTGCCCGCAGTCGTCATCATCGGCTGCAGCCCGCAGAACAACGGAGCCCCGACAGGGGGCAACCCAGGTGACACGTCTTCGCGCGCAGATTCCGCCTCGTCGGGCTTCGCCATCGTCAAACTCGATCCCGCGCTTGACGCGATCGTGTCACCGGAAGCGACGCTGGAGACAATCGGCGACCGATTCGGTCTGACCGAGGGACCGGTCTGGGTCCAAGAAGGCGCGAGCGGTCATCTATTGTTCAGTGACCTCATCGCAAACGTGATTTACAAGTGGACGCCCGATGGTCAGCTCTCTGCCTTCCTCGAGAACATTTACGACGGCCCGGACATTCTGAACGTCGGACAGCAGACGCGGCGCGGCCGGATGAACGTCATCATCATCGGGTCGAACGGGTTGACGCTCGATCGCGAGGCACGGTTGATCATCGCGTCGCCGGCAAGCCGTGCTGTCATCCGCCTCGAAAAGGACGGCAAGCGCACCGTCGTTGCAGATCGCTACGACGGGAAACGATTCAACGGCCCGAACGACGTCGTCGTGAAATCGAACGGATCGATTTACTTCACGGATGGAAATTCCGGCTTACGCGGCGGTGTGAACAGCCCGTTGCGCGAGATCGCGTTCAACGGCTTCTACCTCGTCAAAGACGGTGCGGTCACGCTCGTCGGCAGCAACAAGGACTTCAAGGAAGGATTCCCCAACGGCATCGCCCTGTCGCCCGATGAGAAGCGTCTCTACGTCACGATCGGCCGGAAGATCATGCGCTACGACGTGCAACCCGATGACATGGTTTCCGGCGGCACCGAGTTCCTTGATGTCGAGGGCAACGATGGAATGAAAGTGGATGCGAACGGAAACGTGTTCTCGACGACAGGCGCGGGACCCGGTGAGGTGCGAATCACCTCACCAGAAGGCAAGCGGCTCGGCACTCTCCGCCTTCCGCAGCCACCCGGCGAACCGCGGGAGCAAATCTGCGCGACCAACGTTGGATTCGGAGACGCGGACGGCAAGGGCCTCTACATCACGTCGTGCACGCACGTCTATCACATACGACTCAACTCAGCGACTAAGACCCTGGGGGTGATTTCCGAACGTTGATGTCACGGAAATCACCCCCGGGGTCTTTTCATTGGGCCTGCGCGCGAAAGAGTCGCCGCGTCCTGATGCGCCAGCCATCTGGCGTCTTCTGATACACG
>Ga0075420_100002835_pt1 | contig 15050 bp, 11 predicted proteins | sample SoiMetdeltSBSDD4_FD_75296 | JGI IMG/M metagenome (GOLD analysis project Ga0075420, IMG submission 75296) | Bulk soil microbial communities from a Populus tree surrounding site in Tennessee, USA - Soil MetaG P. deltoides SBSDD4 | ecosystem: Environmental > Terrestrial > Soil > Tree plantation... | reverse complement strand
CCGGCGTCTGACGATCTGGTGAATGGGGAGAATCATCGAATCTTATGGTGTTGACGGAGCGGACGGAGGAAACGGAACAAGCTTCAACTCGGAGACGCGGAGAAACGGAGATCGATCCGCAGTTCAGCGTTCGGAGCCGATGCCGGCCCGGCCATCGGCCGGGCCGGGCGATCGACCGACACCCCGAGGACGCAAGCCGCCGTGGCGTTCAATCGCGGCTTGTGTCCTCGGGGTGTCGGTCGATCGCTCGCCGCGCAGGCGCGGCGGCATCGGCTGCACCTCGTCGTCTGCCATGTCAACTCCGTTCGCCTCTGTTGCTCCGTTTCTCCGTTTTTGAAGCTCGTTCCGTGACCCCCGTCCCCTCCGTCCGCACGGACTCACGCCTCATTATCCATGATACGATCCTGCTGCCGCGCTTCGGAGCTCGGCTCGACGATGGTTCGGGCGCGTTCGTAATCATGCGGCGTGTTGACGTTGACGAACAACAGACCGTCCGGCCCGAACGCCTCGAGCGCACCGGCGCCGATTTCCTCCACACGCAACCCTTCGGGCAGTTTAGCCGCTTCGAGCTCGCCTCGTTCGAGCCGCTGACGGATCGCGCTGGCGCACGATCGGGCGTAGATGGCACACAGCGGTTCGAGGCCACGCCGGCTTCTCGGGATCACGATATCGGCCTCGAGCGTGGCCATGTGGTGCAGCAGCGGCAAGCTGACGTACGGCATGTCGCAGGCAATGACGATCGTGCGATCGCGAGGCGATCGGACGATCGCGGTATAGATGCCGCCGAGCGCTCCACATCCCGGTATCTCGTCGGCAACGGCTTCAAGCCCGCGAGCTGCCCAGGCGGGTGCGTCGGAGCCGACAATGAAGATTGGGTCGGCCAGCGTGCGCAGCACGTCCAGCTGGCGATCGAGGATGGGGCGGCCACCGACGTCGAGCAGCGCCTTCTGGCGTCCGCCCATACGCCGGGCAGTGCCGCCGGCGAGAATCGCAGCGGCAGGACGAGAGCCGTGGGTCACCAACTCAGACGATATCAGAACGGTCGCCGATGAGTGAGCCGCGAATCGGCCGGGTCCTCGTGGCGAGCCTGCATCAGGCGATCGCCGACATCCTTCCCAGCCGGCTGGAGTTCTACGAGAACTGGCTGAACGCCCACGGCTTGCGCGAGGGCACGATTGGCCTGGGCCCGCTGTCGGCCGTGTTGAGTTTCCTCCGCAGCGAGGGAGAGGCGTACAATCTGATCACAGGGCGCGCCGGCGAGTATGCGGCGGACTGGACAGTCAGCAGCATGCCGACGCTGGAGCGCCGGATCATCCGGGCCATGCCGGTGACGATTCGCGCCAGGCTGGCCATGCGCACGGCCAGCGCGCTCGTCCGCGCGACGTATCCGGGATCGCGCGCGATCGTCAAGGTGAGGCGAGGCGTAGGCTCGGTTGACCTCCGCGGGTCGCTGTTTTGCGAGGTTCGCGAAGCGTCGGCGATGCCGCTGTGCGGCTTCTATGCGTCCGCTATTGCCAACGTACTGCAGCAGTTCGCGCTTCGAGCCGATGCTCGGGTGAGCGCATGCCGCGCCGCTGGAGGCCGCAAGGGCTGTCAGCTGCAGGTGGCGATCCAGGCTGCCGGCGCCGATCGACCGGCGACCGCAGCCTGAACAGACCGGCCGGCTCAGCCCGGTTCCGCCAGAGTTTCTACATGCGCCGACACCTCCTGTTCCTTGCGCTCGCGAGCCTGACCGCCGTTTCGCCGGCGTTCGCTCAAGCCACGACCAACCGTATCCTCGTCGTGCCGTTCGACAACCGCGCCAACGAGCCCCGGTATCAGTGGCTGGCGGAAGCCTCGGCTGTGCTGATGGCCGACAGCCTGCACGAGCGTGGCGCGCCGGCGCTGGTCAGAACCGAGCGGGTCCGCGCCTTCGAGCAGTTGCACCTGCCGCCGGCAGCCTCGCTGAGCCGCGCGACGGTCATCAAGGTGGCGCAACTTGTGGGCGCCGGCGAGGTGATCATCGGGAGCTTCAGTGTCGAGAACGAGCAGTTCTCGGTGACCGCGAGCAGCATTCGCGTCGATGCCGGCCGTGTGCAGCCGCAGGTCACCGAACGCGGACCGCTCACCGAGCTGTTCACGATTTTCGAGCGGCTGTCGGGGCGCATGACGCATGAGCCCTTGCCGCCACAGAAGTCCTCTGTGGCCCAGCCGCCGCTCGATGCCTTCGAGAACTACATCAAGGGGCTGCTCGCCGAGAACCCGGCCAGCAAGGCGACGTTTCTCGAGGCGGCGATCCGCGAGCATGCCGAGTTCGATCGCGCGAGGCTCGCGCTGTGGGAAGTGCGGAACGATCAGGGGGACGACCAGTCCGCGCTCGAGACGGCGCGCGCGGTGCCTCCCGGTTCGCCGCTGGCGGGTCGCGCCCGCTTCTCGGCCGGCGTATCGCTCCTGGAATTGAAGCGTTACGACGAGGCGTTCGACACGTTCAAGAAGTTGCTCGACGAGAGCACCGGGTCGTCGCCGCCGGCCTCGGTGTTGAACAACCTCGGCGTCGTTCAGATCCGGCGCGGGGGCACCACCCAGGCGGGAACGGCCGCTTACTACCTGACCAAGGCCGCCGACAGCGAAGCGGAGCCCGATTATTTCTTCAACCTCGGCTACGCGTATTTCCGTGAGCGCAATTACACCGGTGCACAGTTCTGGCTAAGGGAGACGCTGCGGCGCGATCCGACCGACGCTGATTCACACTACGTGCTTGCGGCAGCGCTGCAAGCGACCGGCGGCGTCGTCGAGGCGGGACGCGAACGTGACCTTGCGCGGCAACTGTCGGCGCGTTACGAAGAGATCGATCGGCAATCTTCCGATCGCTTCGCCGTTCCCGAAGGGCTCGAGCGCGTGGCGATGGATCTGGCAACGCCGCTGGCGACCCGCGCGGACAAGGTGCTCGTGAACTCCGCCCTACGCGAGCAGCAGGAGCTGGCCAGGTTTCATCTCGAGCAGGGCAAGAAACTGTTCGACCGCGAGAAGGATCGGGAAGCGATGGCGGAGCTGAGGCGCGTGGTGTACCTGTCGCCATACGAGGCATCGGCTCACCTGATGATCGCGCGGATTCACCTTCGCGGCGGCCGGGCCGGCGATGCCATCGATGCGCTGAAGATCTCGATCTGGAGCGAGGATACAGCCGCGGCTCGAATCGCCATGGGCGAGGCCTACCTGAAGTCGGGGAACACCTCCGCGGCGAAGACGGAGTTCGAGCGCGCCCTCGTGCTCGAACCGTCGTCGATCGAGGCAAAGAGGCTGCTGGGAACGATCAAATGAGTGCCGGATAGGAGACCATCATGCGCGTCGCTCGCTCGTCGCTTCTGCTCGGAATCGCGTTGCTCGCGTTTTCGGCCGTCAGCGGCGCCCGTCAGAGCGCGCCGGTGGCGATCGTTGCCGAGATGGACGGGATCATCCATCCGGTGGCCGTCGAATACATCAAGAAGGCGATCGATCGCGCGGATCGCTCCAACGCCGCCGTCGTCGTCATCAACCTCCGGACGCCGGGCGGCCTGGTCGACTCCACCCGCGATATCAACACCGCGATCATCAACGCGCGGACGCCGGTCGTGGTCTTCGTCGGTCCGTCGGGTAGCCGCGCCGCGTCTGCCGGATTCCTGATAACCATCGCCGCCGACGTCGCGGCCATGGCGCCGGGCACACACATCGGCGCCGCACATCCCGTTAGCGGAGATGGCCAGAAGATCGAGGACGCCATGGAGAAGAAGATGGTGTCCGATCTGGCGGGCTACGCCCGCACGCTGGCCACCCAGCGCAAGCGCAACGTCGAGCTCGTCGAGAAAGCCGTGACCGAAAGCCAGTCGTACACCGATCAGGAGGCGCTCAAAGCGAGCCCGCCGCTGATCGACCTGGTCGCCGCCGATGTGCCGGAGCTGCTGCGGAAACTGGACGGCAGGTCCGTCACCCGGTTCGATGGCCGGACGGTGACGCTCCATCTCACCAACGCGACCACGGAGCGCCTCGAGATGACCTGGTCGGAACAGGTGTTGAGCGCGCTGGCCCATCCCCAGATCGCATACCTGCTGCTGACCCTCGGCACGCTGGGGCTCACGATCGAGCTCTGGAATCCAGGGTCGGTGCTCCCGGGTGTGGTCGGCGGCATCTGCCTGTTACTCGCGTTTTTCGCATTTCAGGTGCTGCCGATCAGCTATGCCGGCCTCGGCCTGATGATTTTCGGCGTGCTGCTGCTCATCCTCGAGGTGAAAGTGACCAGCTTCGGTCTGTTGGCCGTCGGTGGCGTCACGAGTCTGCTTCTCGGGTCCATGATGCTCATGGACAGCCCCTTGCCGGAGCTGCAGATCGGCCTCCGGATGATTCTGCCGGTGACGCTTGCGGTGTCCGGGATCATCCTGTTCCTGGTGCGCCTTGCGGTTCAGGCGCAGCGCACGCCGTCGGTGACCGGCGACGTCGGGATGATCGGCGAGGTGGGGAGGGCCCTGTCGTCCATTGAGCCCGGCGGGGTCGGCCGGGTGCTGACACGGGGTGAGATCTGGACAGCCACCGCGAATCAGCCGATAACCACTGGTGACGGGGTCCGTGTGCTCGGCGTCAAAGGGCTGCTCCTGACCGTCGCGCGCGAACTGGGGGTGGCGGATCATTCTGAGGTTGGCCCGAACGCCCCGTCTGCGGACAGCCGGTCCGCGCGCGTGTAAGATCCGCGATGGAGGATATGCCGTGATTTTCCCCCCGTTGCTGATCGTTCTGGGCATCCTGGCGTTCTATCTCTTCAGCTCGATCAAGGTGCTGAACGAGTACGAACGGGGTGTCATCTTTCGTCTCGGCAAGCTGCTTCCGCAACCGAAGGGCCCTGGCGTGGTCCTGGTGTTTGCACCCATCGATCGGATGGTTCGTGTCAGCCTGCGCACCATCGTCCTGGACGTGCCCCCCCAGGACGTCATTACGCGCGACAACGTGTCGGTCAAGGTGAACGCCGTCGTGTATTTCCGAGTCATCGATCCGCGCCGAGCGATCGTTGAGGTCGAGAGCTATCACTACGCCACCTCGCAGCTCGCGCAAACAACGCTCAGAAGCGTGCTCGGTCAGGTCGAGCTCGATGACCTGCTGTCGCAGCGCGAGAAGCTGAACCAGGATCTGCAGCACATCCTCGATCAGCGCACCGATCCCTGGGGCATCAAAGTGTCCGCCGTGGAAGTGAAGCACGTCGATCTGCCGCCAGACATGCAGCGAGCGATGGCGCGTCAGGCCGAGGCCGAACGCGAGAAGCGTGCTAAAATCATCCACGCTGAAGGTGAGTTGGAGGCCTCGGAGAAGCTGCGGCAGGCCGCGACTGTCATCGCCGGCGAACCGGTCACCATTACGCTGCGCTACCTCCAGACCCTCACCGAAATCGCAGCCGAAAAGAACTCGACGATCGTCTTTCCGCTGCCGATCGACCTTATCAACATGATCACCAAAAGCGCGAGGGGATAACCAGAGTGTCCGAGCTCACGCACGATAACCTCGACGACGCGTTTCACGAGATTCAGTTGAGCGGCAAGCAACTGGTCGCGCTCTTCATGCTGACGACCGTCGTGTCGGTCTTCATCTTCCTGTGCGGCGTGCTGGTGGGCCGCGGCGTGCGCGCGGAAGATATCGGCGTGGACTCCACAGTTGCGACTTCGGGGACACCGGCGCCCATTTCCGAAGGGCAGCCTGTGACGTCGCCCCCGGCGGCGGTGGCCGAGCAACCGGCACCGGCGGCGGACAGCGCGTTGACCTACGCGGATCGGCTTCAGCGCGATAAGCCGGCGTCCGAGGATCTGAAAGCACGATCGGCTGCCCCGAAAGAAGAGCCTCGGGCAGCGGAGGAGCAGCGGCCGAAACTCGAAACGCCGCGCTCGGAGCCGCCACCGGTCGCGGCACCCCCCGCCGCAACGCAGGCCGCCGCCCCGCCGCCCGCACCGGCTGCCGGCGGTGGCCGGCCAGGCGCGTGGGCCGTGCAGGTCGTCTCGCTCCGCGATCGTTCCGCCGCGACGAAAATCGTCCAGCGGTTGACCGGCAAGGGCTATCCGGCCTTTCTCATCGCTCCCGCAGCTGGCGTTCCGGCGCCGGTTTACAAGGTTCAGGTCGGCAGGTTTGACGATCGGCTCGAGGCGCAACGCGTCAGCGATCGCTTGAAGAAGGAAGAGCAGTTCGACCCCTGGATTATTCGCTAGCGGCCCTCGCGGGCGCCTTGCTCGCGCTGAGCTTTCCAAAGTACGGCCATCCCGCCTTCGCGTGGATCGCACTGACGCCACTGCTCGTGGCCTTGGTGCGTCTGCCTGACGGCCCGCGCCCCTTCAGGCGCGCGTTTCGTCTCGGCCTCCTCTCCGGTGCGATCTATTTCGCAGGCACCCTCTACTGGCTCGTGGAGACGATGACGACGTTCGGCGGCCTGGCTACGCCGGTCGCCGTGTTCGCCGCGTTCATGCTCGTGGCCTACCTGGCCTTGTTTCCTGCTGCGTTCGCGGTCACCGTCACGCGTTTCCGCCGCGTCCTGGGTTCGACCTGGGCGGTCATGCTGTCACCCGTCGTATGGGTCAGCACCGAGCTCGGCCGGCAGTACGTCTGGGATGGTTTTCCCTGGGAGTTGCTGGGATATAGCCAGGTCGGGATTCTACCCATCGCGCAGATGGTGAGTGTCGTGGGTGTGTACGGATTGTCGGGGCTGCTCGCCCTGGCGAGTGCCGCGGCCACGATGATCCTGGTTGGCCGTGGCCGGGCCAGATGGGCGGTCCCCGCGATCGTGGCAGGCTTGATCATCGCGTGCGCGGCGTGGGGTCAGTCACGGATGGCTGGCAACTCGCTCGTGGCCGGCGGGACGCCGATCCGCGTTGCTGTGCTCCAGGGGAACATCGCGCAGGAAGACAAGTGGAATCCGGCACTGGCCGACGCCATCACCAATCGTTACATGTCGATGACCCGCCAGGCGCTTCAGCAGGGGGCGACCTTCATCCTCTGGCCGGAGTCATCGACACCGTTCTACTTCGAAGAGGACATCGTCCGCGGCAGTTCGATCCGCCGTCTCGCGCGCGAAGCGGGCGCCACCTTCCTCATCGGCAGCGATCAAATCGAGCCGATTCGCCCGGCGGGGCCGCCGCTGACACCGGGGCCACCTCCCGAACCGCTCAACTACAACGCGGCGTTTCTCGTGAAGCCCGACGGCAGCATCGGCGCGGTGTATCGGAAGATGCACCTGGTTCCGTTCGGCGAGTACGTTCCGCTCAAACGGGTCTTCTTCTTCGTCGGCCCGATCGTCGAGGCGGTTTCTGCCTTTACGGCCGGCGACGTGCCGGTGCAGTTACCGATCGGCAACCGGTTCGCGAGCACGGCGATCTGCTACGAGGTCATCTACGCCAGCCTGATACGCCAGTTCGTCGTCGATGGCAGTCAGCTGCTGACGACGATCACGAACGACGCCTGGTACGGCCGCACGTCCGCGCCGTATCAGCACTGGGATCAGGCGGCGATGCGAGCCATCGAGAACGGCCGCTACCTCGCGAGAGCCGCGAACACCGGCATCAGCGGCTTCGTCGATCCGTACGGCCGCGTGATCGCCCGAAGCGACATGTTCGTGCAGGCGCTTCTGGTGGAAGACCTGAAATTCGTGGAGACGAAAACCATCTATACGAGGCTGGGCGACGTCGTCGCCTGGCTGTCGCTTGCGTTGACCGCGGCCACGCTGCTGGCGTCGTTCCGGCCAAACACCAAACACCAAACACCAATCACTAATCACTAATCCCTAATCATTAATCGCTGCTCACTGATTCAGGATTCTGGATTGGTGATTAGTGATTAGTGATTAGTGATTTAGAATGGGTTCATCCATGACTATCCAGCAACTCGACGAGCAGCTTCGCAGGTATGAAGATCTGGCGCTCCGCGCGCGGGACCTGCGGAGCTATCTTTGACGCCGCCCGCCCCGCCGACGAGCTAGCCAAAATCGAAGAACGCGTTGCCGCCCCGGACTTCTGGAAGGACCAGGCCGCGGCGCAGAAGATCCTCCAGCGGCGCCGACGCATCGAGGACGACCGCACCCTCAGCGACTCCCTGAAGCGCAAGGTCGACGACCTCGCCGTGCTCGTGGAATGGGCCGAGGCCGGCGAACCTGTGGGCGAGGACCTGGGCCGCGCACTGGACGATCTCGGCGCGCAGGTCGACGCCGGCGAGACCAAGAAGATGCTCGGCGGCGAACACGATCGGAAGAACGCCATCGTCACGATCCATCCCGGCGCGGGTGGCACCGAGTCGCAGGACTGGGCCGAGATGCTGATGCGGATGTACCTGAAGTGGATCGAGCGCCGCGGCTTCGGGCGGGAAGTCATCGACCTGCAACCCGGCGAAGAGGCGGGGATCAAGAGCGTGACGTTCACGGTCACCGGCGACTACGCCTACGGCATGCTGCTCGCCGAGGCGGGTGTCCACCGCCTGGTGCGCATCTCGCCGTTCGATCAGGCCTCGCGCCGGCACACGTCGTTCGCCTCACTGTTCGTGTGGCCCGAGCTGCCAGAGGACGTCGAGGTGGAGATCGAGGAAAAGGATCTTCGGGTCGATACCTACCGGTCGAGCGGTGCCGGCGGTCAGCACGTCAACGTCACCGACTCCGCGGTCCGCATCACCCACATCCCGTCAGGCATCGTCGTCTCGTGCCAGAACGAGCGCTCGCAGCACAAGAACCGTTCGCAGGCGATGAAGGTCCTGAAGGCCCGGCTCTACGACCTGAAGATGAAGGAACAACAGGCGAAGCTGGAGCAACTCGGGGGCGAGAAGAAAGACATCGCCTTCGGCAGCCAGATCCGCAGCTACGTGCTGCATCCTTACCAGCTGATCAAGGACCACCGGACAAAGGAAGAAGTCGGCGACGTCAACCGCGTGCTCGACGGCGACATCGACGTCTTCATCAAGACCTACCTGATGAGAAAGGCCGCCGGCACGCTCGGGCAGGCCGTCGCCGAGGATCTGTAGGCCCGGTCTCCTGTAGGCGGGTGTCTATTGGCGGAACCCGATTCCCGGCTGCGTGCCGGAGATGAAGGCTTCGGTGATTGCGCCGGGGATACCCTCGAGGGCGGCGCCGCCGGAGTAGCGGTCCACCGACATGAAGATGATGTTGCCGGGCGCTTCGAAGGTTGGCGCCTCGGTTCGCTTCCCGATCCAGGCCTTCATGATCTCCATCCAGATCGGCAGGGCCGTGTCCGAGCCGGTGCCGCCGGGGCCCATCGTGCGCTTCTGGTCGTAGCCGATCCACACGCCGATCGTGATGTCCGGATCGAAACCGATGAACCAGGCATCGGTATAGTCGTCGGTGGTTCCGGTCTTGCCGCCGATCGGCCACTTCAGCGAGGCCGCTTTGGCACCGGTGCCTCGTTGCACCACGCCGCGCAGCAGGTTGGTCATCACATACGCCGTGTCGGCGCGGATGGCGTCGCGCGGTTCGGGACGGTTCTCTTCGAGCACGTTGGCTGCGCGGTCCGTGACCTTCAAGATCGTGTAGGGCCGCATCCTGACGCCCTGGTTTGGAAAGACGGAGTACGCGCTCGTTATTTCGAGCAGGGTGGCTTCAGCAGCGCCGAGGGCAACAGCCAGGTAAGGCGGCAGGGGAGACTCGAGTCCCAGGCGGCGCGCGTAGGCGATCACCTGCGTCGGGCCGAGCTGCTCCATGACGCGTACGGCCGGCACGTTCCGCGACTGCTCGAGCGCGTGGCGAAGGGTGACCGGCCCCTCGAACTGGCGGTCGTAGTTCATCGGCGCGTACGGCGGCTGGCCCACGCCGCCGTTGAAGCTGGTCGGCGTGTCCATCAGGATTGTGACCGGTGTGTATCCCCGGTCGATCGCCGCGGTATAGACGATCGGCTTGAAGCCAGACCCGACCTGGCGATACGCCTGCGTCGCGCGGTTGAACTTGCTGCGGTCGAAGCTGAAGCCCCCGACCATCGCCTTAATCTGACCGGTCCGGTTGTCGATCGCGATAGCGCCGCCTTCGACCGCCGGCGTCTGTTCGAGCGTTCCGGTCGCGGACGTGCCTTGCTCGTTGACGAAAGCCGGGATGTCTGCGGCCCCCTTCGGTGCGGACAATCGCACCTCGACGAGATCGCCGCGCGTCACGAGTTGAGCGGGTGACGTCCTGCCGGTCCAGGCGAAGCCCTTGCGATCGATCGTGACGCGCATGTTTCCCACGCGCGTCTGAATCGACGTGGCATCCACCGTCGTCACGACTGCCGGCACGACATCGCCGGCGTGCATCGGCCTGTCCCAGCGAGGCTGCCGCAACGTGTCTATTGCATGGCCTTCCTGCACCACGTTGCGGCGGGGCTTGCGGAACCCGCGCCGTTTGTCCACTCGTCGCAGGCCCTCGTCGAGCGCCTTGTTGGCGGCCTCCTGCAGGTTCAGATCGAGCGCGGTTTGCACCGAGAGCCCGTTCTCGTACAGCTGCTTCGCGCCATACCGGCTCTCGAGCTCCTTACGGACCTCTTCGAGGAAATACGGCGCGACCGAATAGGTCTGCGAGGGCGGATCGTCGCGCACGACGATCGGCTTCTTCCTGGCAGCTTCCGCTTCGGCAGCGGTGATGTACCCGACTTCCGCCATGCGCGTCAGCGTGTAGTTCCGGCGTCGCACCGCAGCGTCTCTGTTCACGTAGGGGCTTTGCCGGACGTTGCCCTGGAGAATGCCCGCGATGAGCGCCGCTTCCTCGAGCGAGAGATCCTTTGCTGACTTTCCGAAGTAGAGGCGCGAGGCAGCTTCGACGCCGTACACGCCATGCCCGAAGTACATCTGGTTGCAGTAGAACGTGAAGATCTCGCGCTTCGTATAGCGCTTCTCGATCTGGATCGCCAGGATCGCTTCCTTGATCTTGCGTTCCCAGGTCTTTTCGTCGGTCAGGAACAGCTTTCTCGTCAGCTGCTGGGTCAGCGTGCTGGCGCCGCCAGCCTTGCGCCGCTCCATGATGTCCTTGGCGAGCGTGACGATGATGCGAGGGATGCTGAGCCCGAAGTGCTGCTCGAACTCCGAGTCTTCGGCCGCGAGGATCGCTTGCCTCAGCTTCGGCGGAATGGCCTCGTACGGGATGACCTCGCGTCGCTGGATCGCGAATTCCCCCACGATCTCGCCGCGCGCACCATAGACCCTCGAGATCGTGCTCGGCGCGTAGTCGTCGAGCGCGGAGATGCCTGGCAGATCACCTGCGTAGGCGAAGAGCACACCGCTGACGATGCCCAGAATCGCGGCGGCGAGAAAGAGAATGATGAGGCCGGCGCTGCGGGCGACTCTTACAACGTACCTAGCCATAAGGACTGACTATCTCTCAACTCCCAACTCTCGAAGTGTCCGGCTTCAGCCGGACCTGGGCGTTGTCTCTCACCGACGCCTGACGGCCCCGCCGGACGACGGCTGTCCACCGCGCGAACGGCCCGACGGTCCTGCGCTGCCACCGTTACCTCCGCCGCCACCACCACCGGAGCCGCCACGTGGGCTGGCCGATCGGGACGGAGGGGCTGCAGATGCCGGCGGTGGACCTGACGGCGGACCTGATGGCCTTGCCTCAGACGGGCCGCGCCGTTCCGTCCCGGGATTCGATCGATAGGCTGGTGCCGAACTCGGGTCCGACCGGGGAACCGCTGTGCCGCGATGGACTTCCGGCTGAGGCATCGATCGCTGACCCGGGTAAGAACGCTCCATTGATCCCGGCCGCTCACTGGGATTAGCGCGCTCGATCGCCCTGCCGCGATAGACGTCGGGCTCTGGCGCGGCGGGGTTGGACCGCTGGATCGCGGTGCCTCGATAGACTTCGACCTCTCGAGAGCGAACCGCTCCGCGATCGGGTGTCGGGGAGGGCGACGCTCCGGGAGACTCCTCGCGCCGTGGCGAGACACGGGAACGCTCGGGAGACGGCTGCGACGACGTGCCTGGTGATACCTGTGAGGCTTCAGAACCGGGGCGTCGCGGGACGGCCCGACGTTCACTGCCGGGAGCGGTGGTCACGTTTGCCGACGCTCCGCGTTCGACCGCTCCTGGAGATCCCGGTTGCGGCGCCGAGCGAGTCGCGGGCACGGCCGACCGTGGTTGACGCGACGGCGCCGGAAATCCCGGTCCCGTCAACTGGCTGCCGCTGCTAGCCCGGCTGCGGAACGAAGTGTCCGCGTCTCTGTTTGGCGAGATTCCCGATCCCACTCGCGGCTGCGCGACTCCCGCTGTGGCCCTGGTCATTGCACCGGGTCCGACGATCGGTCCGCCAACCGACGCGCGTGCTGGGCCGCTGCCGCGCGGCACGGCGTAGTGCGTGTACTCGGGGCCTCGATCGCGCGGCGTGAACGATTGACGGACCCGCGTGTCGATGCGATTGACGTTGATGACGTTGATGCCGACGTTGACATGACCGCGGCCGAAGCTGCGATGCGGGACGACGGTCCACGCATACCACGGGTCGTAGCGCCGGCCATAGAAGTGGTTCACGCCGAATGAGAACACCGGCTTGTTGTAGAAACCCAGCGGACACCAGCTCACGTAACCAGGTGCGTACGCCCAGGAGACCCACGCCGGGCCCCACGATCGTCCGGGGATCCAGAACCACCCGCGCGGCGAGAATCCCCATCGTCCGTAATGATGCGTCGCGTACGCCCAGGGATCGGCGCCAATCCACGTCCAGCCATACGGACGGAGATGCGCCCAGCGGCCGTGGTAATACGGCCGCCAGCCGGCCGCGACTCTCGGATACCAGACGTAGCCGTAAGTCGGTTCCTGATTCCACGAGCCGTATTCGTCGAGGGTTGCGGAGTAGTAGCGGGTGTCAGCGGGCAAGTACTGTGCGGACACCCCGAGCCGCTGTTCGCGCCGTAACTCGGACCAGCGATCGAACTCATCCCACGCAGCAGAGTTGAAGACGTACGCGTATGACGGCGCCGCGCCAGCGCTGGCGTAGGCGCGCTCACCAGCCCGGAGCGCGGTCCGGCCATCCTCGTTGACCAGTTCCGCGGTGCCTCGGAGCACCGCCAGTTCGACTTCGGCGCCGCGGGTGGCCGTCACAGCGACCCGGTATTCGCCCGGCCCGCTGATTTGTACCCACGCCGACGGCGCATCGATGCGGTACTCGACGGGACGCTCAGGGCCCGGGATGTTCATGCGCACGCGGCCGTCGAGCAACCGGATGACGTCGTCCGACTGGAAATCCACGAGCGTGTTGCCATCGAGGTGCAACGTGCTGCCGTCGGCGAATAGCACCTCGACGCGGCCCGCGCGCGTGCGCAACCGATCGCCGGCGAGCACGGGCATCGAGGACGGCGACGTTTCCGTTTGGCCGTCGCGCTCGAGTTCCGCGACACCATCGACGAGCGAGATGTGCGCAGGTGCAGGCTGTGTCGCTTCCTGCGCGGCCGCGAACGCGGGAATCAGGAAGAGGGCGCCCGCAAACACGAGGGCGAGCATCTTCGAAGAGCGCCTAGCTGCAGGGCGAGTCATGGGAGCCTCGGGTAGCAATTCCCGCACGGCGGCCGGAATGGTCACCGCTGAGGCAAGGCTGGCAAGTGCAAGTATAGCACTCACTTAGAGATTTTTGATCACTAGATATTGACAAAGATGCGCTCATATTTTATGTTATTAACGTTATCAAGATTAAGCCGTCCCGTCCTTCATCGAAGCGGCGTGGGGTGGCCAGAGAGCGCAAGGGGACGCAGAACATGAGCAAGATTATCGGAATCGACCTCGGGACCACCAACTCAGTTGTCGCCGTCATGGAAGGCGGCGAGCCCGTCGTTATCACCAATCCGGAAGGCAGCCGCATCACCCCATCGGTCGTCGGCTTCACCAAGACCGGCGAACGCCTGGTGGGGCAGGTCGCCAAGCGGCAGGCTGTTACCAATCCCGAAAACACGGTCTTCTCGATCAAGCGCTTCATGGGACGCAAGTTCGATGAGGTGAACGAGGAGATGAAGATGGTGCCGTACTCGGTGGTGCGCGCCAGCAATGGCGACGTCCGCGTGCAGGCCGGCGGGAAGGAGTATTCGCCTCCGGAGATCTCCGCGATGATCCTGCAGAAACTGAAGCAGGCGGCGGAAGAGTACCTGGGCCAGCCCGTCACCAAGGCGGTCATCACGGTGCCTGCGTACTTCAACGACGCGCAGCGCCAGGCGACGAAGGATGCGGGGCAGATCGCGGGCCTCGAGGTCGCGCGGATCGTGAACGAGCCGACAGCGGCAGCGCTGGCCTACGGCCTCGACAAGAAGAAGGACGAAACCATCGCCGTGTACGACTTCGGCGGCGGCACGTTCGACATCTCGATCCTGGAAGTCGGTGAGGGTGTCGTCGAAGTCAAGGCGACCAACGGCGACACGCACCTCGGCGGCGACAACCTCGATCAGCGCGTGATCGAATGGATCATCGCGGAGTTCCGCAAACAGGAAGGCATCGATCTCAGCAAGGACCGGATGGCGCTCCAGCGCCTGAAGGAAGCGGCGGAGAAGGCGAAGATGGAGCTTTCCACGGTCATGGAGACGGACATCAACCTGCCGTTCATCACCGCCGACCAGACCGGGCCCAAGCACCTGACGATGAGGTTGACGCGGGCGAAGTTCGAATCGCTCGTGGACGACCTGCTGCAGAAGACGATCGGTCCGACCCGTCAGGCGCTGAGCGATGCGGGCGTCGATTCCAAGCAGATCGACGAGGTCGTGCTCGTCGGCGGCTCGACGCGAATCCCGCGCGTGCAGCAGATCGTAAAGGAGCTCTTCGGCAAGGATCCGCACAAGGGCGTCAATCCCGACGAGGTCGTCGCGGTCGGCGCGGCCATCCAGGCCGGCGTGCTGGCGGGCGAGGTCAAGGACCTGCTGCTGCTCGACGTGACGCCGTTGTCGCTGGGGATTGAAACGCTGGGCGGCGTGATGACCACGCTGATTCCGCGCAACACCACGATCCCGACGCGGAAGAGCGAGACGTTCTCGACCGCGGCGGACAACCAGACCAGCGTCGAAGTGCACGTGCTGCAGGGCGAGCGGCCGATGGCGCGCGACAACCGCACGCTCGGCCGGTTCCACCTGTCGGGC
>Ga0075420_100002833_pt1 | contig 15051 bp, 15 predicted proteins | sample SoiMetdeltSBSDD4_FD_75296 | JGI IMG/M metagenome (GOLD analysis project Ga0075420, IMG submission 75296) | Bulk soil microbial communities from a Populus tree surrounding site in Tennessee, USA - Soil MetaG P. deltoides SBSDD4 | ecosystem: Environmental > Terrestrial > Soil > Tree plantation... | reverse complement strand
CGCGATCGGTGTGGTGTTCCTGGGCGAGTCGCTCAGCGGCACCGCGTGGGCCGGGCTGGTATGCGTTGTGCTCGGTGTGGCGGCGATGACCGTTCCCGCCCGCAAATGAGCACCTGGCTGATCGCCCTTGTCGTCCTTCTCTCCACGCTGGCCGGCCTGCTCAGCTACATGACCTCGATGCCCGGCCGGTCGCATTCCGGCCCGCTGCCGGCGCTGTCCGGCGAAGGCCGCGCGCTCTCGCTGCGGCTGCGGCTGCACGTGGCCGCGCTCGCCGCAAACGAGCGCAACACCGACCTCGAGACGCCCGCGCGCTATATCGAAGCGGCTTTTTCGTCCCAGGGCTACCACCCTGAATCGCAGTATTTCGAGAGCGGCGGCCGCCGCGTGCGCAATATCGAGGCGGGCGCGGGACCGATCGTGGTCGGCGCGCACTACGACACCGTGCCGGGATCGCCGGGGGCGGACGACAACGCGTCGGGTGTCGCGGTGCTGATCGAGCTGGCTGCAATGAAGCTTCCTGTTCGCTTCGTCGCGTTTGCCAACGAGGAGATGCCCTACTTCACTGGCCCGGAGATGGGCAGCTGGGTCTGGGCGAAGCGCGCGCGCGAGCGGGGCGAGACGATCCGCGCGATGGTCTCGCTCGAGATGCTCGGCTATTACCGCGACACGCCGGGCAGCCAGCGCTACCCGCCGCCGCTCGGCTTCTTCTATCCCGACCGCGCCGACTTCGTCGCGTTCGTCGGCGACGTGGGCGCGCGCGCTCTGGTGCGGGAGTCCCTGGGACATTTTCGGAAGAAAGCGATGTTCCCTTCGGAGGGCGTAGCGGCGCCGTCGTTCATCCCCGGCGTGACGTGGTCGGACCACTGGTCGTTCCGCCGTCACGGCTTCCCCGCGCTGATGATCACCGATACCGCGTTCAACCGATACCCGCATTACCATTTGCCGAGCGACACGCCCGACAAGCTCGACTACGAGCGCATGGCGCGGGTGACGCTCGGCCTGGCGCAAATGCTGAAGGAGATGGCGCGACCATGAGCACCACGATTCGCATCGCAGACCTCAACGTCAACCGTCTCGGCTTCGGCGCGATGCGCGTGCTGGGCGATCCCGACATCTGGGGTCCGCCGCGCGACCCGGCCAATGCGAAGAAGGTGGTGCGCCGCGCCTACGAGCTCGGCGTCAATTTCTTCGACACTGCGGAGAGCTACGGACCGCACACCAACGAGATGGTGATCGCAGAGGCGATGCACCCCTATCCCAAGGACCTGGTCATCGGCACCAAGTGCGGGCTGGTGCGGCCCCGGCCCAGCCGCTGGGACGAGGACGCCAGGCCGGAGAAGCTCAGGCAGGACCTCGAGGGCAGCCTCAAGCGGCTCAAGCTCGACTGCCTGCACTTGTGGCAACTGCACGCCCCCGATCCGAAGGTGCCGCTCGAGGAATCGCTCGGCGCGATGGTGGACGCGCAGCGCGCCGGAAAGGTGCGGCACATCGGCGTGTCGAACTTCAACCTGAAGCAGCTCGAGCGCGCGCGCAAGGTGGCGAACATCGTCTCGGTGCAAAACCGCTACAGCCTTGGCGACCGCAGCGCCGAACCGGTGCTGAAAGAGTGCGAGAAGCTCGGCATCGCCTTCCTGCCCTGGTATCCGCTCGGCGACGGGTCTGCGCTCAAGCTTTCCCGCGTCAGGAAAGTGGCGGAAAAGCTGAAGGCGACCCCGGCCCAGGTCGCGATCGCCTGGCTGCTGGCGAAATCGCCGGTGATGCTGCCGATCCCCGGCACCGGCAAGGTCGCGCACCTGGAGGAGAACGTCGCCGCGGCGAAGCTCAAGCTGTCGAAGGAAGACCTGGCCGCGCTCGACTGATGGAACGCCTGCTGCCAGCGCTGCTCGTCGCGCAGGGCGTGATGGGCGGCATCGATACCCTGCTCAACCACGAGTTGATCGCGAAGCTGCCGCGGCGCCCCGAGGCGCGCACCGAGATCGGGCTGCACGTGGTGCGCGAAGCGATCTGGGCCGGCTTGTTCGCGGGACTGGGCTGGTTCGCCTGGCACGGCGCCGCGGCCGCGATCATCGCCGCGCTGCTCGTCGCCGAGATCGGCATCACGGCATGGGACGAGTTCGTCGAGAACCGCATCCGCGTCCTGCCGCAGAACGAGCGCATGCTGCACGTGTTCCTGACCCTCAACCTCGGCGTGATCATCGCGCTGCTCGTGCCGCTGCTGCTCGCCTGGGGGAAGGAGCCCACCGGCATCGTCGCCAGAAGCCACGGCGCGCTTTCCTGGATTCTTTCGCTGCTCGCCCTCGCGGCGGGGGCGTGGTCGATGCGCGATCTTTTCGCGTGGCGCAGGTTAGGATACGCCCAGGAGGATAAGACATGATTCGCTTCGCTCTCGCGCTTCTCGCCGCGCTCGTCTCGTCCGGCGCTTTCCCGCAGGACAGCTATCCCGGCAAGCCGATCCGGATCCTCGTCGGCTACGCCGCGGGCGGCGGCAACGACATCATCGTGCGCGTGATGCAGCCCGAGATGCAGAAAGGGCTCGGCCAGCCGGTCATCGTCGACAACAAGCCCGGCGCGCAGGGCATCATCGCGGCCGAGCTCGCCGCTCGCGCCCCGGCCGACGGCTACACCCTCATGATGGGGCCGAGCGGTCCGATGACCATCAACCCGGCGACCTACTCCAAGCTGCCGTACTCGCCGACGCGCGACTTCGCGCCGATCTCGATGATCTGCTCGTTTCCGCTCATCGTCGCGGTCGATGCCAAGCTGCCGGTCAACAGCGTGAAGGAGCTGATCGCGTACGCCAAGGCGAATCCCGGCAAATCTAACTACGCCTCGAGCGCGGGCATCTTCCAGATCACCACCGAGATGTTCAAGCAGCGCACCGGCACCGCGATCGAGATGATCCCCTACAAGTCGAGCGGCGAGTCGGTGCAGGCCGTGGTCGGGGGGCAGGTGATGATGACCATCGTCGATCCCCCGCCCGCGACCGGTGCGCTCAAGGCCGGCACGCTGCGCGGCCTCGCGGTGACCTCGAGTAGTCGCCATCCCTCGTGGCCCGACCTGCCGACGATGGCCGAGGCCGGCGTGCCCGACATGGAAGTGCCGGTATGGACCGCGTTCTTCGCGCCGGCGAAGACGCCGCCCGCGGTCATCGCCCGGCTGCAGAAGGAAGTCGCGCGGGTGGTGCAGACGGCAGAGGTGCGCGAGCGCTTCGCGCAGATGGGGCTCGACCCGGTCGGCGGCTCTTCCGAGGAGCTCGGCCGGCGCGTCGTGCGCGACATCGAGAAGTGGACCGCCGTGGCCAAGGCGGCCAACATCAAGAACGACTAGCGAGCCCCGTCGATCAGGACGAAAGCGATTCTGGCTGTCGCCGAGGACCGGTTCGCCCAGGAGTGGTTGGTGCCGCGCTGGATGAGCACGTCGCCGGCGCGCAGCAACGTTTCGCCCTCGTCCATCACCGCCCAGATCTCGCCCTCGAGCACGATCGCGTAGTCCACGGACTCGGTGCGGTGCATGCCCGGATGCTTCCCCGGGCGCCGGTCGTGCGCCGCGTCCTTGAAGATGCCGCCGAAGGTGGCGTCCAGCATCTCGCGCAGCTTTCCTGGGTCCTTCGGCTCGGGCGGGAAATCGATGATGCGCAGGATCGTGCCGTTGCGCGGCGGCGAGATCCCCTGGTGGTGTGGAACCGTGTCCCGGCCGGCAATGCGTGCCGGCGTCTCGTCCGTACGCCAGACATTCACGGCGCGGTATCCCGGACGAGCGGCGACGTTGCGGATCGAGCCCGCGGGCGCGTCTTCGACGATGCGCGAATTGCCCTTGGCGTCATCGCCGGTCACCACGCGCCGGATCGGCGGCAGGTGGTCGTTCATCGTTGCATCGTCCCCTCCCCGGGACGCCCGACAGGCCAGTTCGATGCTGGCGTAGCGCGCGATTATGCCTACAAGATGGTCGCTTGGAGAACCTGCCGCGCGATCTTCCGCCGGGTTTCGCGCAGGTCGTCGCCGCGCAGCTCGCGCAGCGCGTAGCCGGCGAAATCGTCCGCGACCTCCTTGCGCCAATAGAGGTCCATGTCGGTGTTGTCCATGGGCTTGGCGCGGTTGGCGACCATGCCGGCGGCCTCGGCGATGACCTCGTCGGTCAGCTTCTTCCCTTTCAGGAACGCGCCCGCTTTCTCGACCAGGAACGGACGGGATGCCACCGCGCCCAGCGCTAACCTCGCGTCCGCAATCACTTCATTGTCCAGTCTGACCGCGGCGGCGACGCCGAGAATCGGAAAATCGAAGGAACCCCTGCGCCGCAGCTTCCAGTAAGTGCTGTTCCAGCCCGAAGGCACGCGCACTTCCGTCAGGATCTCGTCCGGGGTGCGCGAGAGGTAGTCGATTCCGTCGTTCTGGTACAGCGCTTCAACCGGAATCTCGCGCTCGCCTTTCGCGCTCACCAGTTTCACCGTGGCGTTCAAGGCAATCAGCGCCGGCGCCGTGTCGGTCGAGGAGACGGCGACGCAGCGCTTGCTCGCGGTGGCGACCCAGCAGATGCTGCCGTCCTTCTTCAGGCAGAAATCGATCGCCTTGCGCCACTCATAGCTCTGGTTGTAGTAGGTGCAGCGGGTATCCAGGCACAAGTTGCCGCCGAGCGTGCCCATGTTGCGGATGTGCGGCGTCGCGACCTGGATCGCCGCATGGCGCAGCGCGGCGGGGGTTTTCTCGTGGCGGGCGATCTCGCTCAGCGTGAGGCCGGCGCCGAACGAAACGCCGTTGCCGTTCGAAATGGCGCGCAGCGCATCCAGCTTCTGGATCGACACCAGGACTTGCGGGGCCTGGTGGCGCCGCTTCATGTTCGGCAGCAGGTCGGTACCGCCCGCGATCAGCATCGCGCGCGGCCCTTCGCCCGCCAGAATCTTCGCCGCCTCCGCGACCGAGCGCGGCGCGCGGTGCTCAAACCACGGCAGCCGCAGCATCGCGTTTGGTCTCCTTGCCGTCGCCGCCTTCCCATGGCGGCAGGACAAAGGTCGGCGCAGGGTACGGAACCGCTGGGAAGCTCTCCGGCCCCACACGTTTGGACTGGCTTTCCAATGCCTTTAGAACCTTGTCGGGCGTAATCGGAATTTCATCGATGCGCACGCCGACCGCGTCGTAGATCGCGTTCGCGACCGCCGGCATGACCGGCAGCAGCGGCCCCTGCCCGACTTCCTTCGCGCCATAGGGGGCGTTCGGATCGCTCATTTCGTCCTCTTGCTCGATCAGCGCGACCTCGACCTCGGGCATATCGAGTGCGGTCAGGCTCTTGTAGTCGAGCATCGAGGGCGCGCGGTGCACGAGGGCGCCGGAGAGCTTCTCCGGCAGCCGCCGGAACGTCTGCTCCTCCATCAGCGCCTCGCCGAGGCCCATGTAGACGCCGCCGATCACCTGGCCGCGCGCGAGCACCGGGTTCAGCGCGCGGCCGATGTCGTGCGCGATCCAGATTTTCGGGACATGGATCCAGCCGGTGCGCTCGTCCACCTCGGCCTCGACCACGCAGGCGGTGAAGCTATACGCGGGCGACGGGCCGACGCCCGCGCCTTTGTATTTGCCGGGCGGCTTGGGCGGCGAATAGGAGCCGACGGCAGACAGCGTGCCGAGCGCGGCCTCGGCCATCGCAACGGCCTCGACGAAGGTCATGCCGGCGCCGGGCTGGTCGGCGGCGAATACCTTGCCCTGCGAGAACACCACCCGGTCGGGCAGCGTGCCGAGGGTCTCTGCAACTGAGGCGGCGATGCTCGCGCGCAGGCGGTCCGCCGCCTGCAGCGCGGCATTGCCCGCCATGATGGTTACGCGGCTCGAGTACGAGCCGAGGTCGACCGGCGTGATGCCGGTATCGCCGGTGACCACGCGCACGTTGCCGATCTCGACGCCGAGCGCCTCGGCGACCAGACCGGCGAGCACGTCGTCGGAGCCCTGCCCGATCTCGGTCGCGCCGCAGTAGACGATCACGGCGCCCGAGCGATCGAGCAGGATCTGCACGCCCGAGTGCGGCATCTTGTTCCAGTAGATCGCCACCCCGGCGCCGCACATGTAGGTGCTGCAGGCGATGCCGACGCCGCGACCGCGCGGCAGCTTGCGGTGCTTCGCGCTCCAGCCCGACATCTCGGTCACCTTGCGGATGCACTCCTCGAGGCCGATCGTGCCGATCCTGAGCCAGCTCGCGGTCAATGAATTCGCTTTTACGAGATTCCTCAACCTCAGCTCGGCCGGATCGAGGCCGAGCTTCTCGGCGATCTTGTCGAGCTGCACTTCCTGGCCGAAGCGCGGCTGCGGCGTGCCGTGGCCGCGCTTCGGGCCGCACGCCGGCTTGTTGGTGAACACCCGGCAGGCCTCGAACTTGAAGCGGGGATAGTGATAGGTCACCGGCGTCAGCACGCCGGTGTAGAAGGTGCTCGCCGGACCGTGCGAGCCGTAGCCGCCGCCGTCGAGCAGCGTCTGCAAGTGCATGCCGGTCAGCTTGCCGTCCCGGGTCACGCCAGTCTTCATCTTCATCAGCACCGGGTGACGGCCGCGGTGCACGTAGAACACTTCCTCGCGCGTGAGGCCGATCTTCACCGGACGGCCGAGCACGAGCGCCGCCTTGCACACGACGAACTCGTGGCCGCCGGGGTCGCACTTGCCGCCGAAGGCGCCGCCGTTGGGTGTGGCGACCACGCGGACCTGCACCTCGGGCACTTGCAGCACGCGCGCGATCTGGCGGTGCAGGTAGTGCGGGTTCTGCGTGCTCGAGGCGATTTGCAGCTTGCCCTCCGCATCGATGAACGCGAGCGAGGCCTGCTGCTCCATCGGCAGATGCGTGTTCCCTTCATAGAAGAACAGATCTTCAAAGACAAAAGCAGAATCTTTCAATGCTTGTTGAACGTCGCCGAATTCATACGACTGGTTGCGATGGATGTTGCCCTGCTCGCCGTAGTCGTGAATGCGAGGTTCCGGATTGGCGAGACCCGCCTGCGGGTCCTCGATCGGTTTCAGCACCCGGTATCGGACCTCGATCAGGTGCAGCGCCTCGACGGCCGTCTGTTCGTCCTTCGCGATGACCGCGGCGATGGGGTCCCCGACATAGCGCACGCGCTCGCGCGCCAGCGGATATTCATCGACCGAAACCGGCATGATGCCGAACGGCACCGGGAAGTCCTTGCCGGTCAAGACCAGATGAACGCCCGGGTGAGCTTTTGCCTTTTCGGTATTGGCTTCGAGAATCTCCGCGTGCGGGTGCGGCGAGCGGAGCAGCTTGGCGAACAGCATGCGCGGCATGAAAAGGTCGTCCGCATAGCGCAGCAGGCCCGTGACCTTGGCGCGGCCGTCGACGCGCCGGCGGCCCTTGCCGACGATGTCGAAGCGCTTCTTCACTTGTTTTCCTCCCGCAGGCGGGCCGCCGCGTCCTCGATCGCGTCGGCGATCTGCTGGTAACCGGTGCAGCGGCACAGGTTGCCGGCGGTGGCCTCCTTGATTTCTTCCCGGGTGGGACTCGGATTGCGATCGAGCAGCGCCTTGGCCGTCATGATCACGCCCGGCGTGCAATAGCCGCACTGCGAGCCGCCGAAATCGGTGAACGCCGCCTGCAGCGGATGGAGCTGCGGTCCGCGCGCGAGGCCCTCGATGGTCTCGACGCACCGCCCCGCGCACTCGAGCGCAAGCGTCAGGCAGGAAAGGCGCGGCTCGCCGTCGACCACCACCGCGCACGCGCCGCACTCGCCGAGCTCGCAGCCGTGCTTGGTGCCGGTGAGGCCGAGATCCTCGCGCAGCACCTCCAGCAGCGTCTTGTAGGGCGCAAAGGAGACCTCGGCGGGCTCGCCGTTTACCATCAGGCTGAGGTGCTGCTGGCGCATTGTTTGGTCCCCAAACAAATCAGCCATACTGTACACCTTTCCCGCCTGTCGCTGTTTGCACGACTGCCAATGCGGGATTAGGGCGCTATAGTCCGCGTAACTCCAGGAGGCCATCATGGCGCTACGCATCGGCGACACCGCACCCAACTTCCAGGCCCAGACCACCGAAGGCGCGATCGATTTTCACCAGTGGATCGGCGACAAATGGGCGATCCTATTCTCTCACCCGAAGGATTTCACGCCGGTCTGCACCACCGAGCTCGGCTACATGGCGCGCCTCAAGCCGGAGTTCGACCAGCGCAACGCCAAGATCATCGGGCTCTCGGCCGATCCCGTGGACGACCACAAACGCTGGGCGAAGGACATCGAGGAGACGCAGGGCACGGCGCCGAACTACCCGATGATCGGCGATTCCGACCTCAAGGTCGCAAAGCTCTACGAAATGCTGCCGGCCGAGGCGACGCCCGGGAAGCGTACGCCAGCGGACAATGCGACCGTGCGCACGGTCTTCGTGATCGGGCCGGACAAGAAAATCAAGCTCATGCTGTTCTACCCGATGACGACAGGGCGAAATTTCGACGAGATCCTGCGCGTTCTCGACTCGATGCAGCTCACGGCGAAGCACAAGGTCGCGACGCCGGCGCAGTGGAAACAGGGCCAGGACGTGATCATCGCCGGCTCAGTCAGCGACGAGGATGCGAAGAAGCTCTTCCCGCAAGGCTGGAAGGCCCCCAAACCTTACCTGCGGATAACTCAGCAGCCAAAATAGCGCCCGAGTCAAGCTATGCATGCGGTGGCCGCAGCACTGTTTGTCGCGCTTGCAGTTCTTGCCAGCGACTCCGCGCTTGCGCGCGCACCGTACGGCAAGGTTCAAGGCGGCGGTAGCGGCAAGTTCGGCAAGGCTCAAGGCGGCGCTCAGCCGAGCCGCCATCATGGACACCATCACCACCATCACCATGGGGCGAGCTTCGTCGGTGTCGGATTCGGCTTTGCCTACCCTTGGTATTGGCATTACCCGCCGCCTTACTACTATCCCGGCTACTATCACCCGCACCCAGTCACGTACGTCGAGCAGGGTGCTTCCGCGAACCTGGCGGCTGGTGGTACTACTGCGAATCGTCCACGAGCTATTACCCGTACGCAAACGAATGTCCCGACGGGTGGGTGCGCGTGCCCGCTGAGCCACCCCCCGATTGAAGCCGTTCGCATCGCGGTAAGAACTACAACGCTCCGAGTAACAAAAGGTTACGACTTCGGTGGCCCTCGGGGTGTAGCCTGAGGCGCATGCGAACTGTGCTTGTTGCAGTACTCGTCGCTCTCGGCGGGCTCCTGTCCAGCCAGCCAGCAGAAGCCGGACACACCCGCGTCACCGTAGGTGTCGGCTTTGGCTTCGGTTATCCGTTCTGGGGACCGTATCCTTGGTATTACCCGCCGCCCTATTACTACTACCCGCCCCCGGTGGTCGTGCGCGCCGAGCCTGTTACGTATATTGAGCAGGGTGGTTCGCAACCCGCCCCCGCCGCTCAGAGTCGCGCCGGATGGTGGTACTACTGCGAGAGCAGTAAGGGCTACTACCCCTACGTGAAGGAGTGCCCTGCCGGCTGGCAGCGGGTGGCGCCGACGCCCGCCAAATGACGAAGAAGTTCGCTTCCGGCGCCGCCTTGCTGTTGCTCGCGGCTTGCACAACGGCAACGCCGATCGGCCCGGGCATCCTCGTGCTTCCTGGCAGCGGCAAGAATTTCGACCAGTTCCGTTTCGACGAGAAGGACTGCCGCGGTTATGCGCAATCGTCCGTAAAAACGGCTGAGCAATCTGTGTCTGCGACCGACGCGTCGATACAGAAGCTCTATGACCACGCCTATACGCAGTGCATGTATGCGAAAGGCCACCGGGTTCCCGTGAGCGGGCGCTATTCAGATTCGGACCGCCCGGCACCCGCGCCATCCGCCGCGCACACGCCGCCTCCACCGCCGCCGGGACAGCCGCCGCCGGAAGCTCCGCCCGACTATCGCCCGAAGTAAGATGTTGAGATGTTGCAGTTGCGCAGCTACGTCGGTGGGCACTGGGTAGCTGGAACCGGCGCAGCCCAAACCCTCCTCAACCCGACCACCGAAGAGCCGCTCGCGCAGGCGAGCAGCGAAGGCGTCGATCTGAAGGCCGCGCTGCACTACGCGCGCTCCACCGGTGGCCCGGCGCTGCGCGCGCTCACCTTCGCCGAGCGCGGCGCCGCGCTCAAGGCCATCGCCGACGCGATCCAGAGCGAGCGCGAACCCCTGCTCGAGCTCGGTATCGCGAACGGCGGCAACACGCGCTCGGACGCCAAGTTCGACGTCGACGGGGCGATCGCCACCCTGCTCGCGTACGCCGAAACTGCTTCTTCACTTGGACAATCGAAGTTCCTGGTCGACGGCGAAGGCATCCAGCTCGGCCGCTCCGCCCGCTTCCACGGCCAGCACATCGCCGTGCCGCGTCACGGCGTCGCGGTGCACATCAACGCGTTCAACTTTCCGGCCTGGGGATTCGCCGAGAAGGCGGCCGTCGCCCTGCTCGCCGGCATGCCGGTGCTCAGCAAGCCCGCGACCAGCTCGGCGATGGTCGCGCACCGGATCATGGAGCTCATTGTCGCGAACAAGCTCCTTCCCGAAAGCGCGCTCTCTTTCCTCGTCGGCGGCGCGCGCGATCTCGTCTCGCACCTCGGCGCCCAGGACGTGGTGGCGTTCACCGGCTCGGGCGAGACCGGCGTGCAAATAAGGTCGGCGCCGAACGTGATCCGCGAAGCGGTGCGGGTCAACGTCGAAGCCGACAGCTTGAACGCCGCGGTGCTCGGCCCCGATGTCGAGCCGCGCAGCGACATGTACGAGCTCTTTCTCAAGGACGTGGTGCGCGACATGACGCAGAAGGCCGGCCAGAAATGCACTGCGATCCGCCGCGTGATCATTCCCTATGCGGTCGCGGCCTCGGTGCGCGAAGACCTGATCGAGCTGCTCGGCCCGATCCGCGTCGGCGATCCGAAGTTCGAGGACACGCGCATGGGCCCGCTCGCGAGCCGCGAGCAGCTCGCCGACGTGCGCGCGGGCGTGCAGCGGCTGGGCGGCAAGCACGCGTTCGGCGGCGTAGGCGCGGTCGGCAGCAAGGGATTCTTCATCTCGCCGATCCTGATCGAGGATCCCGGCGAAGCGGTACACGAGCGCGAGGTGTTCGGCCCGGTGGCGGCGCTCGTGCGCTACAAGGACAACCCCGCCGAGATCGTGGCGCGCGGCGCCGGCGGCCTCGTGTCGTCGGTGTACTCGGACGACCAGGAATTCATCGAGCGCATGGTCGGCGATCTCGCGCCCTACCACGGTCGCCTCTTCCTCGGCCATCCCAAGATCGAGCTTTCCCCCGGACCGGGTACCGTGCTGCCGCAGCTCGTGCACGGCGGCCCCGGGCGCGCCGGCGGCGGGGAGGAGCTCGGCGGCCCGCGCGGCCTCGCGCTCTACATGCAGCGCGTCGCGCTCGAGGGCTCGCGCCCGGTGATCCAGAAGCTGCTGGGAAAAACCTAGCTACTCGGGCGCTCGAGAAGGGCAGCCCGCATCAGGAATGCCTTGTGCCGCTTCGGATCGTCGGCGATTTCGCGCAGGTCGGCGAAGCGCCGGGCGCGCTGCACCGGGTCGCGCTCTTCCAGCCGTTTCTTGTTGGCGATGGTTTGCTCCTGCACGTACTTGATGTTGAGAGGTCTCCTCCTGGCCTCGTAGGTATCGAGCGTCGAGGCATCCTCGTCCGTGAAGATCCGGTTCAAGCAACCTGCCAGATCCCAGGCCTCGTGGATGCCGCAATTTAGGCCCAGGCCGCCGATGGGGTTGTTGACGTGCGCCGCGTCGCCGCACAGAAAGACGCGGCCTTTACGGAAGTTCTTCGCGACGCGCTGGTGCACGGCGTACAAGTTGAGGTGCAGGTAGTCGCGTGCGCCTTCCGGCACGTAAACGCGCGAAAGCCGCGCGCGCACGGAAGCATCCGACAGCGCTTCCTCGTCCTTCTCGTCCTCGCGCGTATTGAACACTGCGCGCCAGCGGCCCTTGAGGTCATCGCCCGCGACCTTGAAGAGATTCGTCCATTCCTGCGGGTCGGCCATATAGTTTCGCAGGCAGCAGCCGAGCGCCGCCTTGAAATCGAACCTCGTGGTGATGACAAGGAAACGCTCAGGCCAGGTATAGCCCTCGAACTCGATCTCGAGGCTCTTCCTTACCGTGCTGCGACCGCCGTCGGCGCCGATGACGTAGTCCGCGCGGAATAGCAGCCCGTTCTCGCAGAGCAGGTCCACCGATTCGGGCTTCTGGGTCAGGCCCGTTACGCGCATGCCCATGCGCACATCCGCGTTGGGCATCGCGCGCAGCCGCGCGATCGCCATGTTGGCGAGCTTGTGCTGCTCGGTCTGGACCACGAACGGATACGCGGTCTCGCCCTTGAGACGATCGAAGTCGAATTCCACGATCAGCTCGGGCTTCGTGCGGTCCCAGAACTGGAAGGTGCGCGCGACCAGTCCGACGCGCAGGTATTCCTCGATCAGCCCGAGCTCGGCCAGGATCTCGAGCGTTGGCGGCTGCGTGGTGGAGGCGCGCGGGCTGTCGTCGACGCGCTCCTGCGCTTCCAGAAGCGTCACGCTCAGTCCGAGGCGCGCGCACGCCAGCGCGGCCACCGTGCCGACCGGGCCGGCGCCGACGACGATGACGTTTCGCCGCTGCATTTTTCGCTGCGATTATACTGACCGCAGGAGGAGGCTCATGCGAGTTTCGGCGTTGTTCCTGGCGGCGGCATTCGTCTGCCCGCTCGTATCCCATGCACAACAGTGGCCGCAAAAGCCGATAAAGGTCGTGGTGCCCTTCCCGCCCGGCGGCGTCACCGACGCGATCGCGCGCATCACCGCCGACTGGCTTTCGCCGCGCCTCGGCCAGCCCGTGATCGCCGAGAACAGGCCCGGCGCAAGCGGCGCGATCGCAGCGGAGTTCGTCGCGCGCGCCGACGCCGACGGCTACACGTTGTTCTCCGCCGCGACGCCGCAGCTCGCGATCGTGCCCCACGTGCAGAAGATCTCGTACGACCCGGTCAAGGACTTCGCGCCGATCTCGATCGTCGGCACCAATCCGTTCGCGCTCGGCTGCAACGCTAACCTGCCGCCGAAGAATCTGAGCGAGCTCGTCGCCTACGCCAAGGAGCGGCCGGGGCAGCTCTCCTATGCCTCGCCCGGCTCGGGCTCGGTCGGGCACCTCACGATGGCGCTGTTCCTCGCGCGCGCCGGTCTGAAGATGGAGGCGGTGCTGTACAAAGGCGGCGGCCCGGCGATCGCCGACGTCGTCGCCGGACACGTGCCCTGCTACTTCGGCAACCTGAACGAGATCATCCCGCACGCGGGCGGCGGACGGCTCAAGGTCTTGGCGGTTTCGTCTTCGCAGCGCGCGCCGCAGCTGCCGCAGGTGCCGACGGTCGCCGAGCAGGGCTATCCCGGCTTCCGCACCGTGACCTGGAACGGCTACATCGCGCCGGCGAACACGCCGCGCCCGGTGATCGAGCGCATCGCGCGTGAAATTGCCGCGGGCTGCAAGGACGCCGCTTTCGTCGAGCGCCTGAACAAGATCGGCGTCGACGCGGTGTGCGGCACGCCCGCCGAGTTTGCGCAGGCCATCCGCGAGGATCTGACCATCTGGAAGGAAGCGGTGCAGGCTGCGGGCCTGAAATGAAAGTTGCGATTCCCGATCTGATCTCGCCGTCGTACTTTCCGCTCATTGCCGCGGTCGAGCTGGGCTTCCTCGAAGCCGAACTGAAACTCCTCTACCCGGTCACCAAGACCTACGAAGACCTGCGCGACGGCAAGCTCGACTTCGTCGGCGGTGCCTCGCACGCGGTCCTGTACGCATTCAAGGACTGGCAGGGCGGGAAGCTGCTGTGCGCCCTCGCCCAGCATATGTACTGGTTTCTCGTCGTGAGGGCCGACTTGAACGCCAAGCGCGGCGACCTGTCGGTGGTGAAACAGCTGCGCATCGGCGCGGCGCCCGGCCCGGTCGATGGCTTGAAGCAGATGCTCAAGCGCGCCGGCATCGACCCGCAGCGCGATCTGCAGATCGGCCCGGTGCCGGGATTCGCGGTCGGCCAGACCGCCTCCTTCGGCCTGCTCGCGGCGAAGGCGCTCGAAGAGGGCAAGATCGACGGCTTCTGGGCGAACGGCATGGGCGCCGAGGTCGCGGTGCGTAACGGCATCGGCACGCTCGTGCTCGACGCACGGCGCGAGGCGTCAGCGGAGGCGAAGGGCTACACGTTCCCGGCATTGGTGGCGACCGAGAAGACGATCCGGGAGCGGCCGGAAGCGGCACGGGCCGCGATCAGGGCTGTGGTCGCTGCTCAAAATGAATTGAAGCGAAACCCGGAGCGCGCGACGGAGGTCGGGAAGAAGCTGTTTCCGCCGACCGAAGCGAGCCTGATCGCGGAGCTCATCCGCCGCGACGCGCCGTTCTTCGATCCGGCGATTTCGAAAGCCTCGGTTGAGTCCATGAACCGTTTCGCACGCGACCTGGGCTTGCTGTCCAGCAACGTGTCCTACGAGGACGTGGTGTGGAACGGCTGAAGGGCAAGGTCGCAATCGTCACCGGGGCAGGCAGCGGCATCGGCAAGGCGCTCGCCCACCGGCTCGCCGCCGATGGCGCCGCCGTCGTCGTCGCCGACCTCGCGAAGTACGACGTCGCGGCCGCCGAGATTGCCAAGTCCACCAGCGCGAGAACGCTCGGGGTGCAGGCCGATGTCAGCAACGAAAAGGAAGTCGAGCGCATGGCCGCGGAGGCGGTGAAGGCCTTCGGCCGCATCGACGTCCTCGTCAACAACGCCGCGGTTTTCAGCTCGCTCAAGCTCAAGGCGTTCGAGGAGATCAGCGTCGCCGAATGGCGCAAGGTGATGGACGTGAACATCATGGGCGTGGCGCTCTGCTGCCGCGCCTGCGTGCCGCACATGCGCAAGGGCGGCTACGGCCGCATCATCAACCTCGCCTCCGGCGCGCCGATCAAGGGCGTGCCGCTCTTCCTGCACTACATCTCGAGCAAGGGCGCGGTGATCGCCATGACGCGCGGCCTCGCGCGCGAGCTCGGCAAGGACGGCATCACGGTGAACTCGCTCGCGCCGGGGTTCACGCTCTCCGAGAACGTGGCGAAAGACCCGGCGCACGTCCAGCAGGGCGAGCGCAC
>Ga0075420_100002832_pt1 | contig 15053 bp, 12 predicted proteins | sample SoiMetdeltSBSDD4_FD_75296 | JGI IMG/M metagenome (GOLD analysis project Ga0075420, IMG submission 75296) | Bulk soil microbial communities from a Populus tree surrounding site in Tennessee, USA - Soil MetaG P. deltoides SBSDD4 | ecosystem: Environmental > Terrestrial > Soil > Tree plantation... | reverse complement strand
TCCCATCCCACCAGCTCGTCGTACGCATCGCCAACCAGCTCGCGCGTCGTCGGATGCGACGGCACGACACGCTGGCCACATTGCGAGCAGAACCGGCCGCTGAGCGCGGCACCGCAGTTGAGGCATGGGGATGTCACGTGGGGCCCAATTGTCCGCAATAGCCGAAGCTTGTCAAAGACGCATAGACTGATCGAGATGATCAACTCGGTCGCGGTGCTGGGCGCGGGCGTCATGGGCGCCCAGATCGCCGCGCACTTCGCCAACGCCGGCGTCCGCTCGCTGCTGCTCGACGTCACCGCCGAGGCAGCCGAACAGGGCCTCAAGCGGGCGCGCGCGCAGAAGCCGGATCCGTTTTTCACACCCGATGCGCACAAGCTGATCTCGACCGCGAGCTTCGACGAGGGGCTGCCGCGTCTCAAGGACGCGGACTGGATCCTCGAGGCCGTCGTCGAGAAGCTCGACGTCAAACGTGAGCTGCTGACGAAAGTGGACGCCGTGCGGCGACCCGGGAGCATTGTCAGCTCGAACACCTCAGGGATTCCGATCGCCGCGCTCGCCGAAGGCCGCAGCGACGACTTCCGCCGTCACTGGCTGGGGACCCACTTCTTCAACCCGCCGCGATACCTTCACCTGCTCGAAGTGATCCCAACGGCCGAGACGAGCCCGGTGGTCGTCGAGGCGGTGACCGTGTTCGCGGATCGCAGCCTTGGCAAGGGTGTTGTCGAAGCGAAGGACTCGCCCAACTTCATCGGCAACCACATCGCGCTCGAAGGCATGGCACGCATCCTGGCCAGACTCGCCGCCGGCGCCTACACGATCGAAGAGATCGACGAAATGACCGGCCCGGCGATTGGCCGGCCGAAGAGCGCCACGTTCCGCACGCTGGATCTCGCCGGCGTAGACATCGTGGTTCACGTCATCGGCAATCTTCAGGAGCGTCTGCCGGGCGCGGCGTCGGCTGGATTCGTGCTGCCGCCCTTTGTCGAGCAGATGGTCGCGCGAGGGGTGGTCGGCGAGAAGACCGGCCAGGGCTTCTATAAACGCGTGAAGGGCGCGGGCGGAGAATCGGAAATCCTCGTCATCGATCACACGACGCTCGAGTACCGTGCGAAGCAGCCGGTCCGTCTGCCATCGCTTGAATCGGCTCGCAGCATCAACGACGTTGGCGAACGGGTCCGGACGCTTTTCAACGGCAGCGACCGCGTCGGGCAATTTCTACGCGAAACACTCGCGCCGACGCTGGTCTACGCAGCGCGTGTCACTCCCGACATCGCTTACTCACCCGACGATGTCGATCGAGTGATGCGGTGGGGCTTCGGATGGGATCTGGGGCCGTTCGAGGTGGCGGACGCGATCGGTGTCCCGCGTGTTCTCGAAGTCGCCCGTGAGGTCGCTCCGGAGCTGTTGAAGGATGGCATCCCTGCGGTATGGCAGCCCGCTCTCAACGCGGGCCGGGATCGCCTTCGTGACGGCGACATTCAGGCCGCGCATGACCTTCAGCTTCTGCGCGATGCCAAATCGCGATCGCACGTCGTCAAGAAGAACGCCGGGGCCAGCCTCGTCGACATCGGCGACGGCGTGCTGGCGATTGAGTTCCACAGCAAGATGAACGCGATCGGCTCCGACACGCTGCAGATGCTTCAGGCCGGCGTGCGCGAGGCCGAGCAGAACTTCGCCGCGCTTGTCGTTGGCAACGATGCGCCACACTTCTCCGCCGGCGCCAATCTGATGCTGCTGCTCCTCGAGGCACAGGAGGAGAACTGGGACGACATCGATCTCATCATCCGCCAGTTCCAGCAGTCGACGATGGGGCTGAGGTACTCGAAGGTGCCGGTCATCGTCGCACCAGCCGGCCTGGCGCTTGGCGGCGGCTGCGAGATCTGCCTTCATGGCGACCGCGTGCAGGCCGCCGGCGAGACATACATGGGTCTGGTCGAAGTCGGGGTCGGCCTGATTCCGGCCGGAGCGGGCACGAAGGAGATGGTGGCGCGCGCCGCGGAACAGATGGCTCCTGGCAGCACGGATTTCCTGCCGACGATCCAACGAGCGTTCGAGTTGATCGGCTTCGCGAAGACGTCGGCGAGCGGTCCGGATGCGCAGCGCCTCGGCTACTTGCGTCCCGTGGACGCGATCTCCATGAACCGCGACCGGCTGATGGCGGACGCGAAAGCGCGAGCTCTCCAGCGCGTTCGGGAGGGGTATCAGCCGCCGCTACCGCGCAAGGCGATTCCGGTTGGCGGCAGCAGCGTGGCAGCCGCACTGAAGCTGGGGGTGCACCTCGCGTGGCGCGCCGGCCGCATCAGCGACCACGATGCGCTCATTGGCCGCAAGCTCGCCACGATCATGGCGGGTGGTGACGTCGCGCACGCAACGACAGTTTCTGAGGAACGCCTGCTGGACCTCGAGCGCGAAGCGTTCCTGAGTCTCGTCGCGGAGCGCAAGACGCAGGAGCGCATCCAGCACACGCTCAAGACCGGGAAGCCGCTGAGAAATTAGGCGTAGCCGGTAGCTGGTAGACGGTTCAATGTTCTTCTACCAGCTACCAGCTACAAGCCACCAGCTGGAACAATCGCCATGAACATCGTCGATCGCGGCACCGGCACTCCGGTCGTCCTCATTCCCGGCATTCAAGGCCGTTGGGAATGGATGCGTCCAGCCGTGGACGAGCTCTCGAAGCACTGCCGCGTGATCACCTTCTCACTGGCCGACGAGCCGACGAGCGGAGCGTCATTCGACGAGTCATCAGGCATCTGGAGCTACGTTCAGCAGGTCAACGACGTCATGGCCGCGGCAGACGTGCGCACCGCGACCATCTGCGGCGTCTCGTTTGGCGGGCTGATCGCTTCATCCTTCGCCTCGCGCCACGCGGACAAGGTCTCGGGACTAGTGCTGGCTTCCGCGATTCCACCGTCGTGGAAGCCCGATGCCCGGGCCGAATTCTTCATGCGAGCACCGCGGCTCCTGTCGCCGCTGTTCTGCGTCGGTTCGCTACGGATGTGCCCCGAGATCTTTGCGGCGAAAGGCTCCTGGTCCGGCGCGGCATTCGCGGCGCAACACGCGAGCACCGTGCTGGCGAACATGTTTTCGCCGCGCTTGATGGCGCGGCGGGCGCAGATGGTGAAGTCGCTCGACGTCGAGCGGCAGCTGGCCGACGTCCGATGTCCGGTGCTTGTGGTGACGGGTGAGTCCTCGCTCGATCGCGTCGTTCCCGTCGCGTTGACCCGCGACTACCACCGGATCTGGCCGCACGCCACCGAAGCCGTGTTGCAGCGGACCGGCCATCTCGGGCTGATCACACGACCCGACGAGTTTGCCCGGCTGGTCGTGTCGTTCGCCGGTCAGGCTGATCAGGGCGATCGGACTGATCAGAACGCGAACCGCACCTCGACACGGCGAAGCGCGAGCGGCGGGATCGCCGCCGGCTGAATCAGCGCGGCGCCCGTCGCAATGCAGTCTGTCCACGGCGGGATGCGGTCGGTTTCATAGAAGCGTTCGACGTAGCGCCAGTCGGTCGCGACGAAATCGCTGTACCACTGGTCGAGACTGGTAACGCCGCGCTCGCGCATCAACTGCATGCCGAATCGCGCCGCCTCGAACTCGTAGTCGCGCAGGACCCGCATGAACCGCGCGCGGTCGCTGGTGTTCTGCAACTCGCCGAGTTTGTGCTCCAGCGACGGCGCGACCCATTGCACCGAGTGCCCGAACAGGTGCAGGAGCAGAAAGCACTGCATCTCGAATCCGACGTCCGGATCGATCGTGATGCGCAGACCGTCGAAGATGCCTGTTCGCGGCGGCTCGAGATCGCGGTACTCGATGACAAAGCCGTATTTCACGATCCCGGACGAGATCTGCACCCAGAGGTCAACCATGTCGGCACTGGGCAGTTCGCCGACCACGCGGGCGCCGACAAGTTCATGACTGGGAATGGGTTTCATGGCGCCTCAGCGGCAAGGAACTTCCCGGCGCGCATTACGTCGATCTGGTTACTAACGCGCGCTGGTCAACGGCTCCGTTAGTACCCTTGAGCGACACACACACCGACGATACACTCCGACACCTGACCTTCACGATTCGGCCATTCTCCGCCGGGCTCTTGACAGCGGTCCTGGCGTTGAGCCTGACGGCCTGCCACGGTCCCCGTCGAAGCCGAGCCTCCACCAACAACGACGCAGCCTCGTCAGCGCCATATCAGTCCGACGTCCAGGAAGGCTTTGGCGCCGCAGTCGCCATTCTCATCGACACGTCTCGCTCGATGAGAGAAGAGGCGCCAGGCGACTCACGTCCCAAGTCTGCCGTCGCCCGTGAGGCGCTCGAAGCCATGTTCGACGCCACCGAGTCATTCGTCGCCACGCGCCCCGATTTCGCCGTGAAAGTCGGGATCTATAGCTTCTCGAGCCACGCGTCAACCGTGCTGCCGATGCAGCCGTTCGACCGGGCCGCCATTCGCGCGGCGCTGGCGCGCGTGCCGAGAGCCGGCGGAGGCACCGCGATCGGAGAAGCAATGCTCACGGCGCGGCCCGACCTGTACCGCGCCGGCGTGTTCCGTAAATACCTGTTGGTGGTCACCGACGGCGAGAACACATCCGGACGAAGCCCGGACCAGGTGGCCGCGGAAATTTTTCAGAAGAGCGAACAGAGTGTCGCAATATATTTCGTAGCGTTCGACACCAACGCCGACAGGTTCGCGTTCCTGAAGCAGGTGCACGGCGACGTGATGAGCGCCGGGAGCGGCCCGGAGCTCAAGAAAGCACTGGACGAGATCTATCAGGGTCGTATCCTTGCCGAGGCCTCCCCGCTCGGCGAGCGCGAACCAGAGCCCTGAGCGAAGTCGAAGGGCCGGAATCACGATAAGCAACGATCGCTTCTCTCGAAGGAGATTCTCGTGATTGTTCAGAAATTCTGGTCAGCGTTCATGGCGCAGATCAACAAGATCGCCAACATCTTCTGGGAGGCCGATCCGATCGCGCAAATGCAGTACGAGTACGACCGCGCCGTGAGCGAGCTCAAGGACGGGCGTGTTGGTCTCGAGCAGTATCGCGGCCTCGTTGAGCGTGTGAACCGTCAGGTCGCCGCCAACCGGTCGCACGTACAGAAGCTCGAGGCGGAGACGAAGGCGTACTTGAAAGCCGGTGATCGCACGACGGCGGCGAAGTTCGCGCTGGAGCTACAGAAGGCGAAGAGCGAGCTCGACGCCAACGAACAGCAGCGGCAGATGCACGAGACCGCGTACGGCAACAACCTGCGGAAGATCCAGCACGCGAACAGCAAGCTGGTCGAGCTCAAACAGAAGATCCAGAAGTACGACGCCGAGCTCAAGATGAGCGCGGCCGAGGCCGAGATCGCCAAGCTCGCCGAGAGCTTTGACCTCAATCTGACAACCGACTTCGGACAGATCGAGGCGGTCATCCAGGAAAAGATCGATCAGAACCGCGGCAAGGTGCGTGTCGCCGCGGACCTCTCGTCGAAGGGCATCGCCGAAATCGACGCCGAGGAGCGTATGCAGGCCACGCTGGCTGAAGAGGCGCTCACCAACTTCGAGGTGGAGCTGGGACTGAAGTCGCCGGAGACGACTCGAATCGCGCCGGCGACCAAGGACCTCGGACCGGCCGCGACGGACAAGGCGGCCGAGAAACAGACGAACTGACGACGGCCCGTCCACAAGGACGGGCCCTACGAGTAGGCCGCCTCCGAGCGGCCCAATAGGAGATAGAAACAGATGGCGAACGGACAGCCTCGTCCAGCGTTCTATGTCGCAGTCTTTGCTGTCGTCATTGGCCTCGTCGGCCTGGCGATCTGGCGCTACGGCGGCGGAAGCGGCGCCGGCACTGGAATCTTTTCGAGCGACGAGCTGAAGCAGGTCGCCGGCGCCGCGGAGAACCCTGACAGCTCGGGCATCACCACGGTCAAGGAATACAACTTCGTTCCGAGCGCGAAGCTGCCCGAGGTGAAGGGCATCTCCAGCTACACGCCGATGAACAACCGCACCGTGCGGTTCGCCATCAATGTGTGGGCCGGCTGGGGTCCCATCATCTACGCCAATAACGGATTCAAGCCGGGTAAGGCGTGGAAGACGCCGGGCGGCAAGGACTTCCAGGTCGAGCTCGTGTTGATCGACGACCCCGTCGCGATGCGCGACGCCTTCGCCGCGGGCAACCTGCACGTCGGCTGGGCCACGCTCGACATGGTGCCGCTCTTCCTGGAAGGGCTGCGCAAGGACACGCGCGTCATGCCGCGCATTTATCAGCAGGTCGACTGGTCGAACGGCGGCGACGGCATCGTCGTGCGTGACTCGATCAAGACGATGTCCGACTTGCGCGGCAAGACCGTGGTCCTCGCGCAGAACTCGCCCTCGCACTTCTTCCTGCTGAATGCGCTGATCAACGCCGGCGTTCAGCCGGCTGAAGTGCAGTTCAAGTTCACGCAGGACGCGTTCCAGGCGGCGGCCGCGTTCAACGGCGACAAGAACCTGGCGGGTGTCGTCAGCTGGGCGCCCGACATCTACAACCTCGAGAAGGTCCGCGGCAACCGGATGATGATCACGACCGCGACCGCGAACAAGCTGATTGCCGACATCTGGTTCTCACGGGCGGATTTCGCCAAGGACAACCCCGACATCATGGAGGGCCTGGTCCGCGGCATCCTCGACGCGATGCAGGACCTGAAGGCGCAGGAGAACAAACAGAAGGTCGCGAAGCTGATGGCCGCCGGCTACTCGATCCCCGAGAGCGATGCGCTCGGCATGCTCGGCGACGCCCACTCGACCAACTACGCGGAAAACCGCGAGTTCTTCCTGAACCAGAACAACCCGACGAACTTCGAACGCACGTGGAACACCGCCTACTTCCTCTACAAGAAGATCGGCGTGGTGACGCAGCAGACGCCGTTCGATCAGGTGATGGACTTCTCGGTGATCCAGAAGCTGGGGAGCGAGGCGAAGTACGCGAGCCAGAAGAACGAGTACGACGTGCGCTTCGCGCCAACCAGCGCCGGCGCGGTCCAGGGTGAGAGCGACGAAATCCTCACCAAGACCGTCGTCATCCACTTTTTTCCCAACTCGTGGGACGTGAGCAAGAAGATCACCCGCTCGATTGACGGCAAGGACGTGGAGGAGCTCTACGATCCCAACGTCAACTTCGTCGTGGAGGAAATCGGCAAACTCGCGGGCCAGTACGGCGCGGCGCGCATCGTGATTGAGGGACACACCGACGGATCGATGCGAAACCAGGCGCCGAAGAGCGCCGTCCAGGAGTTGTCGCTCAATCGCGCGAACTCGGTGAAGGAGGCCATCGTCAAGAAGTTCTCAACGCTGCAGCCAAACCAGTTCTCGACGTCGGGCATGGGCTGGGACAAGCCAGCCGATCCCGCCGACCCGGACAACAACGCCAAGAACCGGCGCGTCGAGATCAAGGTGTATCCGGCCGAAGCGCCGGCGGCAGCCAAGTAATGTTCGAGCTGCGCGTCTCTCCACCCCGCACCGTGCGCTACGGCCTCGGTGCGGGTGGCGTGGCGCTGCTTGTCCTCATCTGGTGGTTCGTTACGATGGGGCCGGTGGAGACACGGCTGGTCTCGCCGGTCGTCCTGCCCAGCCCCGGCGAAGTGTTTTCCAGCTTCGCCAGCCTGCTCAACGAGCGGGCCCTGGTGCAAAGCATCGCGGCGACGCTGAAACGTGTGCTGCTCGGGTTCGGGCTGGCCATTCTCGTTGGCGTTCCGATTGGCATCGCGGCCGGCTCGTGGCGCGTGTTCGAAGCCACGGCGGCGCCGCTCGCGCTGTTTGGCCGGAACCTGCCGGTGGCGGCGCTGATTCCGCTGACCATCCTCTGGTTCGGCATCGACGAGGCACAGAAGGTGATGTTCATCTTCATCGCCTGCGTGCCCTTCGTGTACTCGGACACGGTACGGGCGATTGCGAGCGTGCCGGATCGTTACGTCGAGACGGCGCAGACGCTCGGCGCCTCCAGGTGGCAGGTCATGACCAAGGTGCTCGTCGCGCTGGCGCTGCCCGACATCTACAACAGCTTGCGGCACCTGTTTGGGATGGCCTTCGGTTACATCATGTTGGCCGAGTTGATCAACGCTAGCTACGGTCTCGGCTATCTTCTGATGACGAGTCAGCGGCGAGGCCTGTCGGAGCACATCATCCTCATCCTGATGGTCATCGGACTGCTCGCGTTCGCGATCGATCGCATGCTCTACTTTTTCCAGCGTGGCCTGTTTCCCTATCGCCCGGCCGACGAATGACCGACGCCCTTCCGAACATCGTCGAGTTCAGCAAGGTCACGAAGCGGTTCGGCGATCTCATCGTCATTCGAGATGTGACGTTCGCCGTGCCAGACCTGCCGGGCATTGGCGAGTTCGTCACGATCCTGGGACCGTCGGGATGCGGAAAATCCACAGTGCTTCGCCTCATCGCCGGTCTGCCGCCGCATCATCCGGCGACGGAAGGCGTCGTGCACGTGGCGAACGCGCCGATTGACGGACCTGGCGCCGATCGGGGAATGGTGTTCCAGGACTACACATCGTTCGATAACCGCACGGTTGAAGACAACGTCGCCTTCGGCCTCGAGTGCCGAGGCGTCGGAGCCAAGGATCGCCGCGAACAGGCCCGGGCCTGGATCGAGAAGGTCGGGCTCGACGTGAAGCGCGACGCGCACAAATATCCGAGCCAGCTGTCCGGCGGTATGCGCCAGCGGGTCGCCATCGCGCGGACGCTGATCCTCCGGCCGCGCATCATCTTGATGGATGAACCATTCGGCGCGCTCGATCCCTCTACGCGCCTCCACATGCAGGAACTGCTCAACAAGCTGTGGAGGGAAGCCGAAGCCACCGTGTTCTTCGTGACCCATTCGATCGAAGAAGCCGTGTATCTCGGTGACCGTGTGTACGTGTTCTCCTCGTCTCCGGGTACTATCCTGCGCGAGATCGCCGTGCCGAAATCCGACAGGCCACCCAAGGAGATGCAGCGCGAGAAGACGTTTATCGGGCTGGTCGCCGATCTGCGCGACACGGTCGATACGCTGCAGTCGTCTACGCGCGCCGGCGATTGACGCCATGGCGAACATCATTCCTCCGCCGATCCCGTCCGATCGGTCCTCGAAGCCGCCGCAAGGGGCCGGGCTCAAGGACTACCTGAAGGAGGCGTTTTTCTTTCGGTGGAACCTGCTGTTCTTTCTGGGCGGCGTTGCCGGCGCGGCGATCGCTCCGCTGTCCGACGTCACGCTTCCGCTGATGTTCGCCGGCGAGCTCGCCTATCTGGCCGCGCTCACCTCGCTGCCGCGGTTTCGAGCGGCCATCGACGCCAAGGTCCACGCGGCGCGGGGAACCAACGCGGCCGAGTCCACGGCGGCGCCGTCGCTCGTGGTCATGCTGGCTGGGCTGCCTGGTGAGTTACGGAAACGGTTCGAGCAGCTGCACGCGCGCTGCGTTGAGATGCGGCATCTTGCCGTTGGTGTGCGCGGCGCATCGGGACGCGATGCCGGGTCGGCCGAGGAGATTCGTACACCAGGTCTCGACAGGCTGCTGTGGCTCTTTCTGCGCCTGCTGATGTCGAAGAACGCGCTGGACCGGTTTCTCAAGACGATGAGCATCGAGGACATCAACACCCGTCTCGAACAGCTGCGCAAGGATCTGGCGGCCGCGCAGCAGGCGAGCGACGAACGGATCGTGCGCTCGCTCCAGGACAGCATCGCGATGGCGGAGCTGCGCCTCGACAACTACGAGCGCGCCAAGAAGAACGCTCAGTTCGTCACCATCGAGCTGGATCGGATGGAGAGCAAGATTCAGGCGCTTGCCGAGATGGCGGTCAACCGGCAGGACCCCGACCTGATCAGCAGCCAGGTCGATTCAGCCGCCGAGAGCATGCGGCAGACGGAGAAGGCCGTGAGCGAGCTGCAGCACCTCACGGGCCTCGCCGACGAGCTGCAAGACCCGCCGGCGATTCTCGACGCCGATCTGCGACAGGTACTGCGCCCATGATGCCTGACACCACCAAAGCAGACAGCGTGACCGGAGCCGACATCACGAAGAGCGGGTCCCCGGTTGGGACCATATCCGATCTGCCCTCGTCATTCCCGCCGTGGGCGAAGCAGCTGGCCGAGCTCTATTTCTCGGGAACGACGTCGGCCTTCGTGCTGCATGGCAACACCTACGACTTCGTCCGTAGCTCAGGCCGCGAGAAGGACGAGTTCGTCGGGCTCGCAGAGTTTCTCGCCGAGCAGCTGTTCGGCCGCTGGTCGCTGGTCCTGCACTACGACCTGGGACGCGGGCTTCGCGTCGCCGCCGGACGCGACGAGCAGCGGCTGAAGGAGATGGTCACGCTCGCCAATCGCAAGGTCGGCGATCTGAGCACACTGTCGAAAGAGCCTTCGGCGACGATTGCCCTCCTCGACCGCTTCGTGCGCAACAACCTCATGGCCGCCGAAGCCGACCGCCTGAGCCTGGCCGTGATCGTCGATCAGGCGTCGTACGTCTTTCCATCTGGCGATCCCGGCCGTCTCAGTGCGCAGGCATCGTCACAGCTCGTGACGATGATCAATTGGGCGACCAGCCCGCACGTGAAGCGGCTGAACATGGCGTTCGTGCTGGTCGATGAGAAGCGCGCCGATCTGAGCGAGCGACTCACCAGTAATCCGCACGTCGCCTCCATCGAGGTGCCGCTGCCGGCTGAATCCGAGCGTGTCCGGTTCATCAACGCGATGGTCGATGCTACAGCCCTCAGGGCCTTCTCGGACTACGACGCCACGCAACTGGCCACGCTGACGGCTGGCATCTCCCTGACCGACCTGAACGTGATCGTCCAGTCGGCGAGAGAAGGCGGACGACGGCTCGACTCGAAGGTATTCCGCGAGCTGAAGAAGCTGCTGATCGAGAGGCAGTGCCACGGGCTGCTCGAGTTCATCGAGCCGAAATGGACGCTCGACACCGTCGTCGGCCACGAGGCGGCGAAGGAACGCCTTCGCGAGGATGCGGCGCTGCTCAAGCGCGGCTCGCTCGAGAGCATGCCGATGGGCTATCTGATCTGCGGTCCCGTCGGAACCGGCAAGTCGTTCATGGCGCAGTGCGTCAGCGGCGAAATCGGTGCGCCCTGCGTGATGCTGAAGAACTTCCGATCGAAATACGTTGGCGAGACCGAGGGCAACCTGGAACGAGTGCTGTCGGTGCTCCGCGCCATGGGTCCGGTCGTCGTTATCGTCGATGAAGCGGACGTCGCGCTCGGCGGACGCGAGCAGGACGGCGATTCGGGCACGTCGAGCCGCGTGTTCGGCATGATTGCTTCGCAGATGGGCGATACGAGGTATCGCGGTCGCATCATCTGGATGCTGCTCACGGCGCGGCCCGATCTACTGCCGATCGACTTGAAGCGCCAGGGCCGCGCCGAAGTGCACATCCCGCTCTTTTACCCGACGGACGAGACCGAGATCCGTCAGATGTTCACGATCCTCGCGAAGAAGATGGGATCGCAGGTCGCGTCTGATGACATCCCGTCGATTCCACAGCGCGGACATCTCTCCGGCGCCGACATCGAAGGCATGGTCGGCCGGGCGTGGCGCAAGTCGCTGCTCGCCGGCAAGGACCACATCACCAAAGAGGCGCTCGCCGACGTCGTCTCGCAGTTCATGCCGTCAACGCAGGGCATGGAGCGCGAGCTGCAGGAGGTCGCGGCGATCATCGAGTGCACTGACCGGCAGTTTCTTCCTGGTCCAGTCCTCGAGCGCATGGACAAGGAAGGCGGACGCGCCACGTTCCAGACGCGTCTCACCGCATTGAAGCAGATTTTGAAGGATCTCTAACGCATGTCGGGGCCGCCTTCAGGCGGCCCGAAAACAAGGACGAGACAATGGCAAAAACGAGCTGGTTCGACGAAGGCGCAAAGATCCCGACACTGCACGAGCGCGTCGAGAAGCTGGAGTCGTTCACCGCGGCAATGGCCGACGGCGTCGTCGACAAGAAAGAACTCGAGGGGCAGGAACAGCGGTTGACGGCAGCGATGAAGGCGCTCGAGCCGAAGCTGAGCGATGAACTGCACGCGCAGGTCACGAGCGTGATGATCGAGCTCACCGCCTACAACATCATGCGTCTGCTGCACGAGCTCCAGACCGAGCGGGCGCGGGTGGCGTTCGCGAGATCGTAGGGGCCGCCTTCAGGCGGCCTCCCTGGGCCGGCTAAAGCCGGCCCCTACATAGCTCAAAAGGCGTCAAAAGGACAGGGCCGCGCCGGATCGCGTACGATCCGGAAGGGAGACGCCTTGTCCGAGCCGCTTCGCGAAATCCCCGGTCCAGCCGGGCCACTCGAAGTCCTGATGGATCTGCCCGCGGGCACTCCGCGGGCGGCCGTCGTCTTCGCCCATCCGCTGCCGACGCACGGCGGCACGATGCACACCAAGGTCGTCTTTCAAGCAGCCAAGGCGATGACTCGCATCGGCTGCGCTGTGCTGCGCTTCAATTTCCGCGGCGTCGGCCGCAGCGCAGGCACCTGGGACGAGGGACACGGCGAGATGGCCGACTGCAAAGCCGCGCTCGACTTCATGTCCGCGCAGTATCCTGACCTGGAGCAGTGGGCCGCGGGCTTTTCCTTCGGCTCGTACATCGCGATGACGGCGGGCGCAGACGACGACCGCGTGTGCACAGTGATTGGCATCGCGCCGCCGGTGGATCGCTACGAGTTCGCGTCGGTCAAGCTTTCGACCAAGCCGAAGTTCATCATCCATGGGGAACGTGACGAGCTGATCTCGCTGAAGGGCGTGCGCGAGTTCTACGCGCAGCTCCACGAGCCGAAGGAGCTCGTCGTGATCGACCGCGCCAACCACCTCTTCGACGGGCAGGCCAGCGAGGTGGGCGACGCCGTCGAAGAATTGCTGTCGGACTACTCATGCAAGACGCTGTAGTCGTTGCCGCCACACGCACCGCCGTCGGCAAGGCGCCGAATGGCTCACTCAAGACGGTCCGGCCCGACGAGATGGCCGCAGCCGTCATCGGCGAAGCCTTGCGCCGTGTGCCGGGCGTCGATCCACGCGACGTGGACGACGTGATCATGGGCTGCGCGATGCCCGAGGCCGAGCAGGGATTGAACGTCGCCCGCATCGCCAGCCTGCGTGCGGGCGTTCCGGTGGACGCCTCGGCGGTGACGATGAACCGCTTCTGTGCCTCGGGACTGCAGGCGATCGCCTCGGGCGCCGAGCACATCATGTGCGGCTTTGCCGACATCGTCATCGCCGGCGGCACCGAGTCGATGAGCCTCGTGCCGATGGGCGGCAACAAGGTGTCACCGAACCCGACGCTCGTCGATGAGTATCCGGACGTCTATCTCAGCACCGGTCTCGTCGCCGAGAATCACGCTCGCGACTACGCCATCTCGCGCGAAGAGCAGGACGCCTTCGCGCTGCGTAGTCATCAGCGGGCGGTTGCGGCGGTCGATGCCGGACGATTCGCCGAGGAGATCACGCCGCTCACCTATCGAGTAGCCGCGCCGCAGACGGCGGCGCAGAATGGCAGCCCCTTCGACTCTGCTCAGGGCAAGCCCGCGGCGCAGCGGGACGTCATCTTCGCGCAGGACGAGGGGCCGCGCCGCGACACGTCGGCCGAGGCGCTCGCCAAGCTTCGGCCGGCCTTCCATGCAACCGGCACCGTCACTGCTGGCAACTCTTCGCAGACGAGCGACGGTGCAGCTGCCGTGATGCTGATGTCGGCCGCGGCAGCCAGGGAACGTGGTCTCGAGCCGTTGGCGCGGTTCGTTGCGTATGCCACGGCGGGTGTGCCGCCGGAGCGCTTCGGCATCGGACCGGTGCCCGCTGTACGCAAAGTGCTCGAACGAGCTGGACTGAAGCTCGATCAGATCGATCTGGTCGAGTTGAACGAGGCGTTTGCGGCGCAAGTGCTCGCCGTCCTGCGCGAGCTGCCGATCGATCCCGATCGATTGAACGTCAACGGCGGTGCGATTGCGCTCGGTCACCCACTCGGCTGCACCGGCGCCAAGCTCACCGCCTCGCTGCTCTATGAGATGCGCCGGCGCAACGCGCGATATGGCCTGGTCACTATGTGTGTGGGCGGCGGCATGGGCGCCGCCGGAATCTTCGAACGGCTATGACGACTGCGACTTCCTCAAAGCACGGCGGGCCTGAAGGCTCGGCAGTACGCACAGGCAAGGGCGGCTCGTGGCTGCTCGACGAGACGCCGGCGTCGGATGTGTTCACGCCGGAAAAACTCTCCGACGAACACCGGCTGATGGCGAGGACCACCACGGAGTTCGTGGATAACGAGGTATTGCCCAACCTCGAGCGGCTCGAGGACAAGGACTGGGAGCTGGCGAGGTCGCTGGTTCGCCGATGCGGTGAGCTCGGGCTTCTCAGCATCGCCGTGCCAGAAGAATACGGCGGTCTCGATCTCGACAAGGCCGCATCTCTCGCCGTCGTCGAACGCATCGGGCCGTCGGCCTCGTTTGCCACGACGTTCGGAGGACAAGCGAACCTGTGCATCCTTCCGCTGGTGCTGTTCGGCACTCCAGAGCAGAAACAGAAGTATCTGCCCCGTCTCGTGACCGGCGAACTGGTCGGGGCCTATGCGCTCAGCGAGTCCGGCTCCGGATCGGACGCGCTGGCTGCCAAGACACGCGCCACGAAGCTTCCCGACGGAAGCTGGACGCTCAGCGGCGAGAAGATGTGGATCAGCAACGGCGGGTTCGCCGACCTGATCATCGTCTTCGCGAAAGTGGACGGCGAACACTTCACCGCGTTCATCGTCGAGCGGGCGTTTCCCGGTGTGAGCTCCGGCAAGGAAGAGCACAAGATGGGCCTGCACGGATCGTCGACGACGCCGATCCTGCTCCAGGAGGTTCGCGTACCGGAGGGCAACGTGCTCGGCGAGGTCGGCAAGGGCCACAAGGTCGCGCTGAACACGCTCAACTACGGCCGCTTCAGCCTGGGGGCGATGTGCAGCGGCGGGTGTCGCGCGGCGATCGGAGCGGCCGCCAAATACGCGGCGCAGCGGCGGCAATTCGGTCAGCCAATCGCCAGCTTCGGCGCGATCAAGCACAAGCTGGGCGAAATGACGGCGCGGGCGTAT
>Ga0075420_100002830_pt1 | contig 15056 bp, 18 predicted proteins | sample SoiMetdeltSBSDD4_FD_75296 | JGI IMG/M metagenome (GOLD analysis project Ga0075420, IMG submission 75296) | Bulk soil microbial communities from a Populus tree surrounding site in Tennessee, USA - Soil MetaG P. deltoides SBSDD4 | ecosystem: Environmental > Terrestrial > Soil > Tree plantation... | reverse complement strand
CGAGGCTCCAAAGGGTGCTGCGCATGGGTATCTGCTCATGGCGTTTCATCGGCCACGGGAAATGCGCGAAAGGGCTATTGGGGGCGGTGCAAAAAGCGCCAGCTCGATCGAGGTGCCGGCATCTTTTAGGTCTTCAAAAAGATAAATCGATGTGCATGGGATACGATCGCGCTTGTCGCCGATCCGTCCAAATTGGATCTTATTTGAGCACGACACCTATCGGCATGATTATGGCAAGATAAGGGTTATAAATGATTGTATCGCATCGGCATCGGTTCATCTTCCTGAAGACAAAGAAGACCGCCGGCACCTCGATCGAGCTGGCGCTCAGCGCGCTTTGTGATCGCGACGACATCATCACGCCGTTGGCGCAGCCGGAGGACGAGCCGCTGCGGCGGGGCCTGGCGCCACAAAACTGGCGGCGGCCGGGGCTGGTGCCGGCCGCCTATCGCGGGATGGCCGAGCTGTTCAACCTGTCGCGCAAGGTGTTCGATTTCCATGAGCACATCAAAGCCGAGAAGGCGCGGCGATTCCTCGGCGAGCGCGTGTGGAACTCCTATTTCAAATTCGCCGTCGAGCGCAATCCATGGGACCGGCAAGTGTCCTATTGGCAGTTCAAGATGCGCAAGATCGGCGCCAAGCCGATGACGCTCGCCGAGTTCCTACAGATGGACTACGCCAATCTGTCGAGCGCCGATATTTATGCGATTGATGGCGCGATCGCGGTCGATTATCTCGTGAGATATGAGCATTTGGGCGCAGATCTTGCCGCGGTGCTCGAGCATCTCGGGATTGATGCAAGGCTCGATCTGCCCAATGCCAAGGGGGAGTACCGTCGGGTTGGCGACTATCGTGATCAATATGACGGTGCCACGCGGGATTGGGTGGCGCGCACCTATGCGACCGAGATCGCGCTGTGCGGCTATCGCTTCGATGATCCGGAGCCGCGCAAGCTCGACGGCAAGGTTCGCAGATCGTCGCTCGCGGCGTGAGTGGGAGAAGCGCCATGAATGTCTTCGTTCTGTGCACCGGGCGCTGCGGCTCTCATACTTTTGCAAAGGCCGGTTCGCACATCACCAACTTCACCTGCGAGCATGAGAGCCGAAAGGGTCTGCTCGGGTCTGAGCGAGTCGCGTTTCCGGAGCGTCATATCGAGGTCGACAATCGGCTGAGCTGGTTCCTCGGTCGTCTCGAAAGCCGGTATGGCGATTCCGCTTATTATGTTCATCTGAAGCGCGATCCGGAGGAGGTCGCGAGAAGCTACAATCAACGCTGGAACAAGCCGAAAGGCATCATCTCCGCCTATCGCACGGGTATTGTCGTGTCCCACGAGGAACTTGATCCCATGGCCGTGTCGCGCGACCTCGTCGCGACGATGAACGAAAACATCGAGGCATTCGTAGCGACGAAAACCCACAGAATGACATTTCGACTCGAGAATGCCCGCGAGGACTGGGGTCAATTCTGGGAATGGATCGGCGCCGAAGGGTCGTTCGGCGATTCACTGGAGGAGTGGGAGGTCCGGCACAAGGCCACCAAGGTCAAGAACCGGGGGCTGCTGTCGTTCCTTGGTCGAAGAGTGCCGACAACCGGCTGATGATGACCAATAGCTCGCACGGACTGGAGGACTCGGTCACGATCGCATCGGGCAGGGTGCGCGATGTCGAGGTCACGGTGTTCTCGGTCATGCGCGACGAACTGTTCTTCCTGCCGGCGTTCTTCGATCATTATCGACGGCTGCAGGTCGAGCAATTTATTGTGCTCGATGACGGGTCAACTGACGGCACGACCGAGTTCCTGGCGGCACAGCCCGACTGTGTGCTGACCACCTCGCCAATTTCTTTCGGCGAAACAGTGCATTTCGCCGACGGAACCAAACACAAGGCGGGGCTTCTTCTCAAACGCGCGCTTCCAAGCAAGTTCCTCCAAAACAAGTATGCGATCTACGCCGACGCCGACGAGTTCCTTCTGCTTCCTCGCGATCTTCGCTCGGTGCAGCACCTTTTCGAGATCCTGCGCGACCACGATATCGACGCCGTCGCAGCGTCGCTCGTCGAATTCTATCCGGAAACGCTAAAGGCGATGCGCGAGCCGCTCAAGCCGCTTCGGATAGAGGATCTCTTCTCAGCCTACCCGTTTTTCGATGGACATCCCTTGCTTGCGCTGCGGTCCGGCGAATGGCCGACCGAGGTAGGTCAGTCGACGACGGCGCGGTTGTTTCGAAAGCACAAAATCGATCATGTGCCCTGGTATCTCCAGTGGTTGAGCCAAACGATGTCGGACCGCCTATTCGGCAAGCGGATGACGGGCGGGGTCATGAAGACGCCGGTCGCCCGGTGGAGCAGCAGGGTCTACCTCAACAATAGCCACGAAACCAGCGTCCCGCCGACGGATCAACTTCTGCTCGCAGTGGCGCACTTCAAATTCACCTATGACCTGTTCCGACGCGTCGACCGTTCGATGGTGCTTCGGTCGCATGCCGGCCAGAGCCGCAAATATTTCCAGTATGATCGGCTGCTCTCGTCGAATTCTTCGGATGACCGCGTTCTCACTGCGCCTCATACGCGTCGGTTCAACTCGATCGACGACCTGAAAGCGAGTGGTCTGCTTTTTTCGAAACTTCTCGTAACGGTTGACCTCTAGCCTTGTTACCCTTTGTTGCCGAAATACCTCAGATCAAGACGATTGATAACGATTTTGCTTCCCTCAACCATGGGGATATACACATTTTATAGCTGTCATTGCACTTTTCATCCGCATTTGGGAGGAGCCGCTGGGGGGCGGTCGGGAATGCGGGGTTGCGGTTTTGATCGTTTCACACAAGCACCGCTTCATCTTCTTCAAGACGCGGAAGACTGCCGGCACAAGCATCGAGTTGGCGCTGGAACCGCTTTGCGGCGCCGCCGATATCATTGCTGCAACGAAGGATGGGGTGCGCGGACGCAATAACCGCGTGCCGCTTCATCTGCGACCGTTCGCCTGGTGGTGGCGGACCAAGAGAGATGTCTGCCCGTTCCGCAAGCATCAACAGTCGCCGTTTGCGACCTACTACTCGCATGATCGAGCAGAACTCATCAGAAAGCTGGTCGGCCGAAAAGTCTTCGACAGCTACTTCAAGTTCACGATCGAGCGCAATCCGTGGGATCGGGAAGTTTCGCTTTATTACTGGCGCACCCGGCGACGGCCCGAGACCAAGTTCCGCGATTTCGTTCTCTACAATCAGCAGAAGTTCTGGGTCGACAACTTCAATATCTACACGATCGACGGCGAACTCGTGGCCGATTACGTCATGCGATACGAGACGCTCGAGGACGATCTTCGTGTCGTGAGTCGTTTGATCGGATGCGATCCGGCCGCCCTAAGCATCCCTCATGCAAAACCCAGAAGGGTCGAAAGAGCAAATTATCAGAGCTTCTACGACCTAGAACTTCGCAACATCATCGCCGAACGCCATCAGCGCGAGATCAACCTGTTCAACTACCGATTCGATTGATGCTCGGGGGCTTTGTTCTTTGCGATCGACTGGAGGCTGCATGACTTTGCCCAATTTTCTCATCGTCGGCGCCATGAAATGCGGTACCAGCACCCTTCTTGGCTATCTGCGCCAGCATGAGGAGATCTATATCGCTCCGCGCGAAGTTCATTTCTTCGACCGCGAGAGCCAGTACCGGCGAGGAATTGCATGGTATGAGAACCAGTTTCACAGCGGCCCGCGGCACCGCGCAATCGGAGAGAAGACGCCAGCCTACTGTTTCGTACCCGAGGCGTCCGAGAGAATTTACCGGCACTTGCCCGATGTGAAGCTTATCTGGATCTTTCGAAATCCGGTCGCCCGTGCCTATTCGAACTATTGGCACTTTCTTCGCCGGGGGAATGAGCGTGCCAGCTTCGATGAAGCGATCAAGCTAGCCTTGCGTCAGGAGAAGGTCGACGGGAAGAGCGCATGCGTATATCTCAACAAAGGGCGCTATGCCGAGCAGATCAAGAATTTCCTGCAGTTCTTCCCGCGCGAGCAGATGCTCTTCCTGCTGTTCGAGGATTTCATCAGAAATCCCGATGACATGTTGAAGACGGTGCTCGCTTTCCTCGGCGTGTCAACCGATCACGCCATCAACACCCAGCTGCGTCGCAACACGGGTTCATTGCCTCGCAGCGTATCGTTGGTGTGGTGGTCCAAGATCCTTTTCAAGGACACGCTGCCATATCGGGTGATTCAGAAGATCAACAAGGGTCCGCCGACAGGTTATCCGCCAATGTCCGCGGATATCAGAGAGCGCCTTCAGGACTATTATCGGCCGCATAATCGCGATCTGGCCGATCTGCTGGGCTGGGACTTAGGCGGCTGGGACAGGCGGCCGCGCGAACTGGCAATGACTGCGCCGCTTGCGGGCCGATGATCGAGGTGCCCATCGAGCCTCAGCTCGGGCGCAATATCCATTGCTCCCCGATCGAGCTGTCGAAGAACGCGTCAGAGAAGCGATAAATGGCGTTATTTGGGCAAAGCGATATTTCTCCCAGATATATTTCGCCATCTTTGGTGCAGTAAAGGCCGATACGGGCAAAGTTCAAGGCGGACCCGATGGATTCGGCCGCCACAAGCATGCGCTCATGCTCCTCCGGTGGCTCGACCACCTGGCCGATCTCGATATCGGCGATCTGGACCGGCAGGTAGTTGAAGGAGCGGTCATAAAGCGTCAGCATGCGGGCGCCCGACGGTCTTTCGCGCTGATGATAGAGGAAGCGACAGGTGCCGTTGGCGATGAAGAATTTCCATTCATCCGGGCGTTCCGAACCGCCGACCGCCTCCTCGACGAAAATCGCCGGCTTGATCGCGCCGTACCACCACTCGCCATTGACCGGGACCTGCGGGGCGCCGAAGGCGGTGCGCAGCCAATGCTGCAGCGTGTCCTTCTCCTGGGCGGACAGCGGAAATTGAAGGCGGCGGCTGATGCCGCTGCGATGGCTGAACTTGACATAATGGTGACCGGGAGGAACGGCGCCGTCGGGTGGGCAGATCGGCTCGCTCGACTGCCAGAGGATCTTGGCCGTCTTGATCTCGCTGCGAAGCTCCCGAGGTATGAAGCTTCGCATCGCCAGCCGATCGGCCGGGGCCGGCACCGGGATGAACTGGAAGAATTTGGTCCAGACCAGCTTTTCGGTGAACAGCACCGGCTGGAGCAGGTCGGGCCAGGTCCCCACACCCGAGGCATAGGCGGCAATCGATCCGGCGAGGACGTGGAAGAACTGCAGGCCGCGATAGAACTCGATGCCGCGCCCGAAACCGGAGCGCGGCCGCTCGAAAAACGGCGAGGCCTGATCGGTCATCATGGCATGAAGGATCGACGCCGTGTAGGGATAGGCCTCAGGCAGCAAATCGTTGACATCACGTTGGAGAAGGTTACTCACCTCAGGAACCCTCGGCAGGAGAATGCGACGTCACCTCGCAGCATAGCACTGCCGGACATCAAGGAGATTGGCATGCAACTCGATGGATCCTGTCACTGTGGCGCAGTCCGCTTCTCGGTCATGGCCTATGCACCTGCTCCCTATCTGCGCTGCTACTGCTCAATTTGCCGCAAGACGGCCGGGGGCGGCGGTTATGCCATAAATCTCGGCGCCAGGGCTGACACGCTGCGGGTCGAGGGGGAAGACAACATCACGGTCTTCCACGCGATCATCGATGGCGAAGAGAGCGAGGGCGAGCGGCGGTTCTGCGCGAAATGCGGCTCGGCGCTGTGGGTGTATGATCCTCGCTGGCCCGACCTGGTGCACCCGTTTGCCAGCGCCATCGACACAGCCTTGCCGCCCGCTCCGGAAAGCGAGCACATCATGCTCGGCTCAAAGGCAAATTGGGTGCCAGTCGAATTGGCGCCCGGCGACAAGCGCTTCGAGGTGTATCCCGACCAATCGCTCGAGGAATGGCACCGGGCGCATGGCCTGCTCGACAAGCAATAAGACGAGACCTCAGAAACGTTGGGCATAGAACAGGAGAAGGAGCCCGACGATGGCAGTGACGGCGCCATAATAGGCCCATTCGATCTGGTTGATCATGAAGCTCGAGCGCGGATAGGGGAAATAGCCGGTGCCCTGGCCGATCCAGACCAGGCCGACGAGAAGGGCGATCAATCCGATGGTGAAGATGCCGGTTCGCATGGGTTGGCTTGTCTCGCTTTGAAGGAAAAGGCAGTAGGCATCACGCAATAGCCAGTGGCAAGCGACTCGGTAACGACCGACTGCCGACTGCCTCCTGCCCTAGAAACTGCGTGAGGGCTCGCAGCTTGCCGCCACATACACGCCTTTGGGATCGACGAGATCATTGAGGTCGCGATTGGGGTTGCTGGCGCGGATCTTGTAAGCCGCGGCCTCGCATTGCTCGGCGGTGGCGAAACGCCGGTCGCATTGCTCGATCGCCGCCCGAACGGCAGGGGGGATGACCCAGACATCCTCGCCGAAGCGCATGAAGCAGATCAGCGCAAAGGCGGTCAGCTCGACCATTGCCGTCATGCCTCCGAGCTTGGAAGGCGCATATCTGCCGGTGATGTGGACAAGTATTGCCGAGGGAGTCAAGGAGGGTTATTCCCCCAGCCGGGTGGCCGCCTCGCGGTCGGTCAGGTCGGCACTCGGCATGGCCTCGGTGCCAATTCGTTCCACGTCAGGTCATCGGGGTCGGATGGTGGGCGATGCTGGACTCGAACCAGCGACCCCTGCGATGTGAACACAGTGCTCTACCAGCTGAGCTAATCGCCCGAGGGGAGGGGGATATAGAAGCCGATTGTCGCGCAAGTCAAGGCTTGGGCCGCGTTTACCCTGCGCTCAGCAGATAGCCGGCGATTGCCGGCCAGACATGGTCCATGTGATCCACCGCGTGGTCGGGGTTGAATTCCGCGACATGCCGATCGGTGTAGCCGAAAGTGACGGCGATGACCGGGACCCCGGCAGCCCGGGCGGTGAGAATATCGGTCTCGCTGTCGCCGATCATGACTGAGCCGCCGCCGGTTGCGCCGAGGCGCGCAACCGCTTCGCGATAGGGCGCAGGATCGGGCTTCGAGATGCCGATGGTGTCGGCGCCGACAATGGCACCGAAACGCTGGGTCAGGCCAAGCCCGTCCATGAGCCTCAGCGACAATCTCTCCTGCTTGTTGGTGCAGATGCCGAGCTTGACCCCGGCCTCCTCGAGCCGATCGAGGAGTTCCAGAGTGCCGGGAAAGGGCCGGCTGTCGACGGCGATGTTCTCGGTATAGTAGGCGATGAAGGCGTCGTAGAGCGAATCCACCAGGTCGGGTGGGGCCGGGGTCCCGGTGGCCGCGAAGCCGCGTTCGATCATCCGCCGCGCACCCCTGCCGACAAAAGGGCGGAGCTCTGCAACCGAAATGGCACGCCGGCCTTGAGAAGAAAGCACGTGATTGGTGGCGCGGGTGAGATCGGGGGCGGTGTCGATCAGCGTGCCGTCGAGGTCGAAAATTGCTGCAAAGGGGGCCATCTGTCGTCCTTTTGCCGGGCGTGTTACAAGCCCCCATCTTTAGGGCATTGGCGAGGAGCGAAGAAACCGCTCCCGCGCTTCAAGTCAAGGAGGCTGCCATGGACGTCCGCAGAGGCCAAGCGCTGCGTGATCGCATCAAGGACCGGTCGCTCATCAAGGAGGCCTGCTACATCGGGGGGAAATGGATGCCGGCCGGCGGCAATCCCATCGAGGTCACCAATCCGGCCGATGGCGAGGTCATTGCGGTGGTCCCCCGCTTCGGGCGGGAGGAGACCCGGCAGGCGATCGAAGCCGCCGAGCGGGCCTGGCCGGGGTGGGCGGCGAAATCAGCCAAGGAGCGCGCCGCTCTGTTGCGTAAATGGTTCAACCTGATCCTGGAAAACCAGGAGGACCTGGCCCACATCATGACCGCCGAGCAGGGCAAGCCGCTGGCCGAGGCTCGCGGCGAGGTGGCCTATGGCGCGTCGTTCATTGAGTTCTTCGCCGAGGAAGGCAAGCGACTCTATGGCGAGACCGTTCCCTCGCCATTCCCCAGCGCGCGGATCCTGGTGATCCGTCAGCCGGTCGGCGTGGTGGCGGCGATCACCCCATGGAATTTCCCGATCGCCATGATCACCCGCAAGGCTGGGCCGGCGCTTGCCGCCGGTTGCACGATGGTGCTGAAGCCTGCTTCCGAGACGCCGTTGTCGGCGTTGGCGCTGGTGGAGCTCGCCGAGCGCGCCGGCATCCCCGCGGGCGTGCTCAATGTGGTGACCGGCAGCGCGCGCGAGATCGGCGGCGAGATGACCGCTTCGCCGATCGTGCGCATGCTGACCTTCACCGGCTCGACGGCGGTCGGCAAGGTGTTGCTCGAGCAATGCGCCGGGACCGTCAAGAAAGTCGGAATGGAGCTTGGGGGCAACGCGCCGTTCATCGTGTTCGACGATGCCGATATCGATGCGGCCGTCGCCGGAGCCATGGCCTCGAAATACCGCAATGCCGGGCAGACCTGCGTGTGCGCCAACCGCATCCTGGTGCAGGACAAAGTCTACGACAAATTTGCCGAGAAGCTCTCCGCCGCCGTCGCCAGGATGAAGGTCGGGCCGGGGACCGAAGAGGGCGTGACCACCGGCCCGTTGATCAATCATGCGGCGGTCGAGAAAGTCGAGGAGCATATCCAGGATGCTCTGGCCAAGGGTGCCAAGGTCGTCGCCGGCGGCAAATCGCTCGGCGGCAATTTCTTCCAGCCGACCATTCTGCGCGACGTCACCAGCGAGATGGCGGTGGCGCGCGAGGAAACATTCGGCCCGGTGGCGCCGCTTTTCCGCTTCGCCACCGAGGAGGAGGCGATCGCCATGGCAAACGACACCGAGTTCGGCCTTGCCTGCTATTTCTACAGCCGGGATGTCGGCCGTATCTGGCGGGTCGGCGAGGCGTTGGAGTACGGCATTGTCGGAATCAATGAAGGGATCATCTCGACCGAGGTGGCGCCCTTTGGCGGCGTCAAGGAATCGGGGATCGGGCGCGAGGGCTCGCGTCACGGCATGGACGAGTTCACCGAGTTCAAATACATGCTGATGGGCGGACTGGCGAAGCCTTGAAGCACCTGAAGCGTCCGGGGACTTTTCTGTGACCCACGAGCTTGAGAAAGCGGCGGCGGGGCGGGCAGCGCTCGCCGAGGTGAAGGAAGGCATGGTCCTCGGACTCGGCACCGGCTCGACCGTCGGCGCCTTGCTGCCTTTGCTCGCCGAACAGGTCAAAGGCGGGCTCGACATCGTGGCGGTGCCGACGTCGAAAGCGACCCAGCGGCTTGCCGCCTCGCTCGGCATCCGGCTCATCACGCTCGATGAGGTCGAGACACTCGATCTCACCATCGATGGCGCCGACGAGATCGATCCCGAGCTCAACCTGATCAAGGGTGGTGGCGGAGCTTTGGTCCGCGAGAAAATCGTCGCCGCAAGCTCGCGGCGGTTGGTGATCATCGCCGATCGCTCGAAGCAGGTTGCCACGCTGGGGGCGTTCCCTCTTGCGGTCGAGATCGTGCCGTTCGGGGCCAGCGCCACGCTGCGCAAGCTTGCCCAATTGGTGTCGCATATGAGCCGCGATGGCCGGGTCACGTTGCGCCGGCAGGATGGCGAGGCTGTGGTCAGCGACAATGGCAACCTCCTCGCCGACTGCAGCTTCGGAGCGATCAGGGACCCCGTCGCGGTGGCACGGGCCCTGGCTGACATGCCGGGCGTGGTCGACCATGGCCTGTTCCTCGGCATGGCCAATTGCGTCCATGTCGGAACCCCGCAAGGGGTCGTCACCCTTCACCGTTGATGTCCCATAACCCAAGTGGAGTTCAAATGTCTTTGAAAAAGCTCACGATTTTTCTCGCCATCGGTGCCCTGACCGGATCGGTCGCGATGGCGCAGGAAGCGCTGTCGGACAAGCGGCTCGATCTCGCCAAGCAACTCCTGAACAACAGCGACTTCCCCGGCCAGATCATGCGGGCGATCGGGCCGCAGCTTTCACTCGATCTGACGGAGCGCTACAAGAAAGTCGGCAAGCCGGCGGAAGAGAAAGTGGTCAACGATTTCCTCGCGGAGTTCGGTAAGGCCATGAAGGGACGCCTCGATACGGCGCTCGGCGAGGCCACTCCGGCGGTTGCCCGGGTGTTCACCGAGGACGAGCTCGCGGCCCTCGTGCAGATGTCGGGCACGCCGGTCGGAAAGAGCGCACTCGAGAAGTTTCCAAGCTATTTCGGGACCGTGATGAGCCAGGTCGGGCCGATGTTGCAGCGGGAAGTGCCCGGCGCGATCAAGGAGACGTCGGAAACCTTGAAGCAGCGCGGGATCGAGCTGCCGCAGTAGCCATCGGGCGACGTCATGGCGGCCAATGACTATGACCTGTTCATCATCGGCGCCGGATCGGGCGGCGTCAGGGCGGCACGCATTGCCGCGCGCCATGGCGCCAGGGTGGCGGTGGCCGAGGAGTACCGGCCCGGCGGCACATGCGTGATCCGCGGCTGCGTCCCGAAGAAGCTCCTGGTCTATGCGAGTCGCTTCGCCGATGACTTCGAGGACTCGATCGGCTTCGGTTGGTCGACCTCGGAGGTCAGCTTCGACTGGGCGACGCTGATCGCCAACAAGGACCGGGAGATCGCGCGGCTCGAGGCCGTTTACAAGCGCACGCTCGAAGCGGCGGGGGTACAACTCTTCGCATCCCGCGCCGTGCTGCGCGACCGTCACACGGCCGTGCTCGAGGTCGACGGGCGCGAGGTCACCGCCCGCTACATCCTGATCGCAACCGGGGCGATGCCGGTCCGCAGCGGAGCAGTCGCCGGCGTCGAGCATGCCATCACGTCCAATGAAGCCTTCAATCTGAGCGCGCTACCGGAGCGGATCGTGATCTTCGGCGGCGGTTATATCGCGGTGGAGTTTGCCGGGATCTTCAACGGCTTGGGGTCGGCAACGACGCTTGTCTATCGTGGACCGGAGATTCTGAGGGGGTTCGATGACGACCTCAGGCGCGGTGTGCGGGAGGCCATGACGCGGCGCGGCGTTGAAGTGATCTGCGGGGCTGCGCTGACGGCGATCGAGGGGAAGCCTGGCAACTTGAGGACAAGGCTGTCGACCGGCGAGACGATCGAGACGGACCAGGTGATGCTGGCGATGGGGCGGCGACCCAACACGCATGGCCTGGGCCTCGAAGCCGCAGGAGTCGATCTCGATGCTCTTGGCGCTGTGGTGGTCGATCGCTTCTCGCAATCGAGCATCGACAACGTGTTTGCGGTCGGCGACGTGACGAACCGGCTCAATCTCACCCCGGTGGCGATCCGCGAAGGTCATGCTTTCGCCGATTCGGTTTTCGGGAGAAAGCCGACGGCTGTCGATCATATCAACGTTCCGACCGCCGTGTTCTCGCAGCCTGAGATCGGCACCGTCGGATTGACCGAGGCGCGGGCGCGCGAGCTCTGCAGGAAAGTCGCCATCTACAAGACGAGCTTCCGCGGCATGCGGAACACACTGGGCGGCCGCGACGAGCGCATGATGATGAAGCTGGTGGTTGATGGCGAAAGCGGGCGCGTTGTCGGTTGTCACATTCTCGGCCCCGAGGCATCGGAAATGGCTCAGATCCTGGCAATCGCGTTGAGAGCGGGCGCGACCAAGGCCGATTTCGATGCGACGGTGGCGATCCATCCGACCGCCGCAGAGGAGCTCGTTACCTTGGCCGAGCCCTGGGAAGGCGATTAGCCTGACGGAATAAGGAAAGAAATTCAGTCGTATAGTCCTCGAGCAGGGCGGTTGGGCAATGAGCTTCAAGACCGAATTGGTCACCCATATTCCGTTCTTGAGGCGGTTCGCTCGGGCGCTGACCGGCGATCAGGCCGTTGCCGACGATCTGGTGCAGGATTGCATCGAAAGGGCCCTGCGCAAGCATGAGCTGTATGATCCGGAGCGGCCAATGCGCGCTTGGCTCTATACCATTCTGCGCAATCTGCATGTCAGCGGGCGTCGGAGCGAGCTCCGGCGGGGCTCGAACATCGGGCTCGAGGAGATTCCACGCGGGGCCGATGCGGTCCCGCCGCGGCAGGAGGATCGGCTGGCGCTCGGTGATATCGAGGAGGCGGTTCGGCGGTTGCCGCTGGTGCAGCGCGAGGTGCTGCTTCTCGTGGTCCTGGAGGACATGAGCTATCGCGATGTTGCGGAGATCACCGGCGTTCCGATCGGAACCGTCATGTCGCGCCTGTCGCGCGCGCGATCGTTCCTGCGACAAGAATTCGACGGGGATAAGGAGCCGCGATTGAGACGGGTGAAATGACAAAGCAGATGAAGATCGATGATTGGGCGCTGGGCGCCTATGCCGATGGCGAGCTCTCCGGCGATGCGGCCGCCGAGATCGAAGCGTTGCTGCGCGACGATCCGGAAGCACAGCTCGGCGTCGCCGAGCTCAAGCGCCAGAAGACAGCTCTCAAGCAGGCCTATGATCCGGTGCTGGCCGAGACGATTCCGCCGGTCATCAAGACAGTCGTGGCACGATCGCGGTTAGGTCGCTGGCGGCAGGCGACGCGGGGGGTGATGCTGATCGGCGCGCTTGCGGCAGCCGTTGCACTAGTCGTTCATGCGGTGGACCTGCGCGAGTTGACGAGCTCTCAAGCGGGCAATATGGCGAGCGCAGTTCGCTCGGCACATGCTGTCTATGGCAGCGAGATCCGGCACCCTGTCGAAGTGGCGGCCGATCAGCGCGATCATTTGATGACCTGGTTGTCGAAGCGTCTGGGTCAGCCGGTCAACGCCCCCGACCTCGTACAGCATGGCTACCAGCTGGTCGGTGGAAGGCTGCTGTCGCTAGGGGAAAAGCCGGCCGCCTATTTCATGTATGAAAACGCCAGGAAGCAGCGGATGTCGCTCTACATCATGACCAATCCGGAGCATCGCGACACGGCTTTCCGGATGGAAGAGGCAGGCGGCATCATGACCTGCTACTGGCTGGACGGGCCGCTAGGCTATGCGCTCGCCGGCGAGATGACGCGGGCCGAGATGGAGCCGATCGCGCATGCGGTCTATGAGGCGCTCGATCGAACATAAGCGGTCGCCTCGTTGAGCACCTCGAAATGCGCCTCGGTCGGCTGTCGGCTGTTGATCGCCAGGATGTCCTGCGGGCAGGCCGACATGGCGCAGATGCAGTCCAGCTCGGCGCGAAACACCACGTAGTCACCAGGATTCGACAAGGCGGGCTCGAAGGCGAGGCTGCCGTCCTGCTCCCACGGGATGTTCATGAAAAGGTTGAGCGAGGCAGGCGTGTAGGGGATGAAGACCCCGAGCTCGTAAAGGCCGGCATGAAGATTGTCGCGGCAATTGTCGTGATAGGTGTTGCAGCCGAGAAGCCCGTAGCGCTCATTGTCGCAGGGCGCCATCACGGTGTCGTGGCGTCCCGGCGAGGTATCGTGCTCGAGGGTGAGAATGGGGCGGCGATGGTTGGTGTACATCTTGTCGCCGACGACCGGATAGAGCCTGGTCCAGGTGGCGCGGCAATGCTCCATGCCGAGATATTCGTTCGTCTGGCCGGCCACGAAGGCCCAGAAGTCGACCACCTGGGTGCCATGGGTGTTGATGATCTTGATGGCCTGCCCCTTGGCCAGCCGGGCCGCCTTGCCGCGCCTGGCGGGTATCACCTGCAACTCTGTCATGTGCTTGCTGTCCTCCTCTTGAGCCTCGCCAGTAGGCATGTGTAAGGGAGGACAGGCAAGAGTTTCGTCAAGGGCGGATCGGTGCTTGTTTCTGGAGCAATTCTTCGCGCAACTTGCCGAGAAAGGTGGCGTTGTCGACAATCATCTTGCGGATTAGTTGCATCTCTTCGTCGTGCCTCTTATCGCGTTCCACAATGATTTGCGCGACATCGAAACCGGCGCCGAGGGCGTCGATATTTATGGCGCGCACGGCGAACATCAACGAGAGAATGCTGGCGCAGGCAGCAACGCTGCCCCAGACGATGAGCTTGCGAAGGTCGTTGGTTGCCCTGGTTGTTTCGGAGACTGCGTCGGAGATGGCCTTGTGCATCTCGGCACGGTCGGGCATGGCGTCGAGACGCTGGAAGATCAATGCGAGCTTGCCATCGATCTTGGCCTCGAGGGTTTCGAGCCTGGCGTTGAAAAGCTGGCGCGTGTCCTCGATGGCGTTCATTGTCGCTCGTTCTTCGGTCATCGATAAACGTGAATACACGTAGAGGTAGTGAGTGTCAAATCCAGTGCAACACAGTCTGAGCGCTCCGGCTTTGAAGGCGGCAGCGGCGGTCTCGGAGGATCGGCTGTGGCAATCGCTCGAGGCGATGGCGGCGATCGGCGGCCTTGGCAATGGCGGCGTCACCCGCCAGGCGCTCACCCCCGAGGACATCGCGGCTCGGGCGTTGCTGATCGGCTGGGCGCGCCAGCTCGGGCTCGAGGTCAGTATCGACGAGGCGGCCAACTTGTTCCTGCGGCGGTCAGGGCAGGAACCGCAAGCCCCGCCGGTCGTGGCGGGGAGTCATATGGACAGCCAACCGGCGGGCGGTCGGTTTGACGGCATTTATGGGGTGCTCGCCGCCTTCGAGGCGATGCAGGCGCTGGATGACGCCGGTGTCGCGACACGCCGGCCGATCGATGTCGTCGCCTGGACCAATGAGGAGGGTGGACGGTTCGAGCGGAGCTGCACCGGCTCGTCGGTGTGGGCCGGACAGAGTCCACTCGCGTCATTTCTCGACGACATCGGCAGCGACGGGATCCGTTTCGCCGATGCGTTGGCGGAGACACTGGCGGCGACCCCCGATCTGCCGCGCCGGCCGGCGCAATGGCCCGCTTGTGCTTATGTGGAGCCGCATATCGAGCAAGGCCCGGTGCTGGAAAGGCAGGGCATCGACATTGCTGCGGTGACCGGCATTCAAGGTGTCCGCTGGATGCGCGTCGAGGTCGAGGGCGTCGCCGGCCACGCCGGGACCACGCCGGCCGCCCATCGCCGGGACGCCCTCCAGGCGGCGGTGCGCGCCATCACCTGGCTTAACGGACTGATGGAGGACCCGAAGGATCTGACGCGGTTTACGGTCGGCCGGGTGGTCGTCGAGCCAAATTCGCCAAACA
>Ga0075420_100002822_pt1 | contig 15082 bp, 16 predicted proteins | sample SoiMetdeltSBSDD4_FD_75296 | JGI IMG/M metagenome (GOLD analysis project Ga0075420, IMG submission 75296) | Bulk soil microbial communities from a Populus tree surrounding site in Tennessee, USA - Soil MetaG P. deltoides SBSDD4 | ecosystem: Environmental > Terrestrial > Soil > Tree plantation... | reverse complement strand
GAGCTTCTGCCCATCGAGGTCGAACAGGAGGTGCTCCATCACGGAGTCGTAGTCCCACAGGTCGTGCGGGGTGTACTGGAAGTGCGCCTTGATTTCGCCGCTGTCGGCGTCCACGGCGACACCGGAGTCGGTGAAGAGGTTGTCGCCCTCGCGGACCCCTCCGTCGAAGTCCGGACAGGGATTGCCGGTTCCGTAGTACAGGAGGTTCAGGTCGGGGTCGTAGCTGGGTGTGATCCAGCAGTTCGCGCCGCCCCGCTGCCAGGCCTCGCCGTCCGCGGGCCAGGTGTCGGACCCGGGCTCCCCGGGCTTCGGGATCATGTAGCAGCGCCAGACGTGCTCCCCGCTCTCGCGATTGAACGCGTCCGTGTGGCCGCGCACCCCGAACTCGCCGCCGGAGCTCCCGACGATGACCATGTCCTTCACGACCAGGGGAGCGACGGTGGCGCTCTCGCCGGCCCGCACATCGCCGAACGGCTTGTCCCAGATCTTCCTGCCGGTCTCGGCGTCGAGCGCGATGATGTGGGCGTTCAGGGTGGTCATGAAGACCTTGCCCTCGGCTACGGCAACCCCGCGGTTGACGTTGCCGCAGCACAGCGACACGTCGAACGGGGACGCGTGCCTGTAGCGCCACAGCTCCTGCCCGTTCGTCGCGTCGAGCGCCCACAGCTGGCCGTCCCAGCCGGAGACGTACATGACCCCGTCCACGATGATCGGCGAGGCCTCCCACGCGTACGTCGTCGCGCCCGATCGCAGGCCGGTGTTGCCGGCCTGGAACACCCACTGCGGAGTGAGCTGCCCGACGTTGCTCGCGTTGATCTGGTCGAGCGGGCTGTAACGCTGCCCGTTGTAGGCGCCGTAGTAGGTCAGCCAGTTCTGCGGCTCCTCACGGGCGTTGAGGATCCGGTCGTACGTCACGCCCTGGGCGACCGGCGGCGCCTTGCCGACCGAGGTGCTGAGGGTGGCGTAAGGGATGGCACTTCCTGCGTCTACGTACTCGGTTGCCATCGAGTACTCCTTTCGATGGTGAGCGTGGCGGCGGTCTAGACCTGCGGCTGGGGCGGGCGGTCGAGGCGAGCCTCGTCCGGCACGTCCCCTTGGACGACGATCGCTCCGGTCAGCCCACGCCCCTCGTCGTTGCCGGTCGTGGAGCCGTACCAGTAGTACCCCGGTCCGTCGAGCTCGAGCGTTGCCGTGCCCTTCGAGTGGTTGACCAGCCAGAGGAACTGGGTGTCGCCATTGCTCGGTAGAACCGCGCAGTGTGTGTTCTTGTCGTCGTTGATGAGCGTGAGCTCGAGCACACCCCCGTGGGGTAGGACGAGGACACCGGGCTCGTACACCAGCTCGTCCTCCGGGATCCGCACCGTGGCACTCATCGTGCCGTCGGATCCCTCCTCCGCCTCTCCGACGCTCCCGCGCCCGAGTACTCGACCTAGCGTTGCGCCATTCTGCTTGCCCAGAAGCTCTTCGGCAGTCGCGGCCACGCATCCTCCCTCTTGGGTCGATTCTTTGGGGGGCCGGAAAATACTACTTTCTACGCCGCGCCGTCGACCGGCCCGCCGTGAGCCGCACACGTTTGCGGCGAGGCTCCTCGAAGGTCATATAGCCCCAGTCGAGAGGCGCCTCCTGGCGGTAGTTCTTGCCGAGGGCGCGAGCGATCGTGGCCTTCATCAGCTCCTTGCCGAGGTAGAAGGCGTGGGTGGGCTCGTCGACCCCGAGCTGGTCGAAGATCTCGTTGAAGTCGGTGCCCATCACAAAGCGCTCGGCATTGAAGACGTAGATCCAGTCTCTGTCGGCGAAGATCCGGAAGTTCGGGTCGGTGACCTGCGCGTGCAGCTCGCGCAGCTCGGACTCCGCGTAGGGCCGTAGGTCCTCGTCCTTCACGGTCAGGAGCCGTCCGTCGACGTGTTTCGGCGGGGTGCCCTGCTCGTGCGCGAAGTGCATGAGCTGCGCCGCCAGCACCGCCTCCTGCACCGCGCCCCGGGCCCACTCGATCACCTCGGTGGTGAGCACGTTGCGGATCCCGAGCTCCTGGCAGAAGCCGATCAGCACCGCGGTCACGCCCGTGCTGTCGGCCTCGGTCAGCTCGGTGAGGTTGCCGATGCCCATCAGCATCTCCACCCCGGGATAACGCCGGCGCACGTCGAGGTAGCGCCCGAGGCTGGCGGCGAAGCCGGTGCCGATCGGCTCGATGATCGGGTCCACGAGGAAGGGCTTGCCGAGGCCGTCGAGGTGGGCGATGGTCGCGTCGAGGCTGTCCAGGTCCTCGGGCGTGTCGGGGATCAGCACGGGCGTGGCGCGCAGGCGCTCGGCGAGGTCGCGGTTGGACCCGTTGAGGCTGAGCACGTAGTCGACCCCCGCCTCGTCGGCCATCAGGATCTCCTCGGGGTCCAGCGTGTCGATGCTCAGTGCGAAGCCGCGCTCGCGCAGCTCGGCGATCACCCCGGGACCCTCGTCGAGCCAGCGCCGCCCGAGCGACAGGCCCAGGTCGATCACGTCGGCGCCGGAGTCGCGGTAGCGGCCGGCGAGCTCGATCACCCGGTCGCGGCTCAGCGTTGGCACATGGTTGATCTCCGCGAAAACGCGGATGTCGCGCGGGCCGTAGCTGGCGCGCGCCTCGGCCTGCCCAAACCAGCTCGGCAGGCGCTTGAGGTCGGCGGGCCCCTTCTCGATTGGGATCCCGAAGCGCTCCGCCAGCACGCCGGTGTCCCCCTCGCAGAGGCCGGGGATCATGATCTTCGTGACCGCGTCGGGGGGCTCGAGGAAGCGCGCGATCCAGTCGGTGGTCATCAGCGCGGCCACGGTGATCTTCATCACGGCGACCTCGTAGTCGAACGGCAGTTCGGTGCGGTCGAGCGTGTCGCGGAGCGCCGCCGCGGCGAGCTTGCCGGTAACGAACAGGAGCCGCTCGGCCACGGGCTCGTCCGGCGGCGCCGGGGCTACTTGCTATGGACGAACTTGCCGGGCGTGCCCTCGAGCGGGCTGTCGGGGTCCGGGCGCCACAGCACGTGGTCCTCGATCTGGCGCGCCAGGGCAAAGTCCTTGTCCGTGATTCCGCCGCTCGAATGCGTCTGCAGCTTCACCCACACCTTGCCCCAGGTGACCGCCAGGTCGGGGTGGTGGTAGGCCGCCTCGGACAGATAGCCGATGGTGTTCACGAGCATGAGCGTCGTGGGCCAGCCGTCGGTGTTGTACTTGCGCCGTAGCCAGTCGCCGTCGAGGTACCACCCCTCGAGGCCGTGCTCCTGGATCTTGGCCTCGACCTCTTCGTCGCTGTACGGCTTGAGCTTTGCGGTCGTCTCCATTGCGATCGCCTCCTTCTGGATCACTACATCACAACGCCACCGTTGATGTTCACGGCCTGACCGGTGACGAAGGCGGCATCCGGCGACGCGAGCCAGAGCGCCGCCGCGGCCACGTCCTCGGGCCGGCCCCAGCGGCGGAGCGGCGTGGACTCCGCGACCGAACGCTGGAAGTCGTCGTCGGCCTCGCGCGCGAACGCCGTCTCGATCCATCCGGGGCACAGCACGTTCACGCGCACCCGGGGCGCCAGGCTGCGCGCCAGGCTCTTGCTGAAGGCGAGCACGCCGCCCTTCACCGCGCTGAACAGCTCCGGGTTCCGGCCGGCCATGCCCTCGGTCACATGGTCCCAGCTCATGTTGAGGATCGTGCCGCCGTCCGGCTGCTCGGCCATCGCGGCGCCGGCGGCGTACGAGCAGGCCACCGTTCCCCTGAGGTCGACGGCGAGCAGGAGCTCGAGCTTGCGCTCCCAGTCCCAGTCCGCGGCCTCGCCCGTGAGCACGTCCGCGCCGGCGTTGTTCACCCACACGTCGAGGGCGCCGAGCCGCTCCCGCGCGTGCGCCACCAACGCCTCGCAAGCCTCGCGGGAACGGAGGTCGGCCTGGGCTACGAGCGCGCCGCCGATCCGCCCGGCCACCGCAGCCGCCTTCGCCTCGCTGTCCCGGTGCGTGAGGAGGACCGTTGCGCCCGCCGCGCCGAACGCCTCGGCGATGGCGGCGCCGATGCCGCTGCTGGCGCCCGTGACCACGGCTCGCGTCCCGTCGAGCCGGCGCCCGCCCGGCTGCCCGATGTCCCCGGTCTGAGCCAACCAGGGAAGCTATACGCATGCCGAAGGCACGGGTCAAGCAGCTATCGCGCACCGAGGTCGCCCTCGCCGCGCAGCTGGCCTGCGTGCTCGAGGCCAGCGCCGAGAAGCCCGGCAACGTCACACCGAGCCACGACTTCGACGACACCTCCTACGAGGACATGCTGCGCAGCGGGATCGCGCTCGGCCACGAGCTCGGGCTTGCGGGCGAGCGTCCGGTCGGCGAAACGGTCCTGGCCGCCGTGCGCGCCTCACGCGGCGCCGCCGGCGCCAACACCAACCTCGGCATCGCGCTGCTGCTGGCGCCGCTCGCGCGCGCGGCGCTCGTGGGCGGACCGCTCCGCGAGCGCCTCGGCGAGGTGCTTGGCGCGCTGACTGTCGCCGATGCCCGCGCCGCCTACGAGGCGATCCGGATGGCGGACGCCGGCGGGCTCGACGAGCCGGTCGAGCACGATGTGCGCGACGAGGCGCGCGTGAGCCTGCGTGAGGCGATGGCGGCGGCCGCGGAGCGCGACACGATCGCGAGCGAGTACGCGACCGGTTACGCGCTGACCTTCGAGCTCGGGCTGCCCACCCTCGCCGGCGCGCTCGGCGACGGGCTGCCCGCCCGCGAGGCCGCGTTGGAGCTGGCGCTGCGCCTCCTCGCCGAGGTGCCGGACACCCTGATCGCCCGCAAGCGCGGTTTGGAGGCCGCCGCGCGCGTGACGGAGGGCGCCAGGCGCGTGCTCGGCGCCGGCGGAGTGCGCAGTTCGCCCGGCAGGGCGGCGCTGGCCGAGTTCGACGCCGCGTTGCGCCGGGACGGCAACGCGCTCAACCCCGGGACCACGGCCGACCTCGTGACCGCCGTGCTGTTCGTGGCGCTGCTGGAGGGCGTGCTCTGAGCCGCCCGGCCGAGCCGATCCTCGTCGTGTCCGTGAGCGCGCGGATGCTGGCCGAGCTGGGCGTGAGGGCGGGCCACGAGATCGTGGCGCTCGATCGCTTCGGCGATCTCGACCTGCAGCAGCTCTGCCCGAGCGTCTCCGTGCTGCGCGACCTCGGCGGCCAGGGAGGAATGGCGGCGCTGGTTGACGCGGCGGAGCGGATCGCGGCGCCCAGTGTGATCTACGGCGCGGGCCTGGAGAACCGGCCGGACCTCGTGGCCCGGCTTGCGTCGGGCAGGACACTGCTCGGGTGCGCGGGCGAGACGCTCGAGCGCGTGCGCGACCCTGCCGCGCTCGCCGGCTCGCTCCGCTCGGCCGGCCTCGCCTACCCGACGACGTTCGTGGCCGCCGACGCGCCGGGGCTGGCGGACCGCTCCCGGCGCTGGCTGCGCAAGCCGGTTCGCGGCGGCGGCGGACGCGGCGTTCGCGACTGGCGCGGCGGCGCGCTCGACGGCGAGCTGATCGTGCAGGAGCGGGTCGCGGGGCTCGCCTGCTCGGCCGCGGCGGTCGCCGACGGGCGCTCGGCCGTGCTGCTGGGCGTGAGCGAGCAGCTGATCGGGCGGCGCTCGCTGGGCGCTCGCGGGTACGCCTGGTGCGGCAACCTCGTGCCGGCGCGGCTCGGCGAGCCCGAGCAGGAGGGGCTCGCCCAGGCGGCGCGGGCGGTCTGCGCGCACCTGGCGTCGGCATTCGCGCTGCGCGGGCTGTTCGGCGTGGACCTCGTGTGGGACGGCGAGCGCGCCTGGGTGGTCGAGGTCAACCCCCGCCCCACGGCATCGCTCGAATCCATCGAGGCGGCATACGGGGTGAGCTCCTTCTCCGCGCACCTCGACGGCTGCGCCGGGCGCCTGCCCGCCATCGCCTCTGACGGCATGCCGAGCCGGGCGGCCGGCAAGGCGGTCCTGTTCGCCACTCGCGACCTGCGCGTCGGCGACACCCGCGCCTGGCCGGCGCGCGGCGTCCGCGACGTGCCGCACCCGGACGAGCCCATCGCCGCCGGCCATCCGGTCTGCACGCTCGTCTCGGTGCAGGAGTCCGCGGAGGCGGTGCTCGCCGACCTCGACGCGCGCGCTGCCGCGCTGCGCGCCGACCTCGGTGACCGCGCCGGGCTCCGGGTGCCCGGCTGACGGGCCTATGCTCCGGCGCGAATCGTGACGCTCTCACTCAACGATCGCGCTCGGGCGCTCGCCGACGGCCTGGCGGCCGACGCCGACGCGCTGCGCCTGACGGTCACCATGCTGCCGAACGGCTCGCGGGTGATCGACTGCGGCAGCGCCGTCTCGGGAGGCCTCGAGGCCGGGCGGCGCTTCGCGGAGATCTGCATGGCGGGCCTGGGCACGGTGTCGTTCGCGCCGCTCGTGATCGAGGGCCGCTGGCTTCCCGGGCTCACTGTGGTCACCGACCGCCCGGCGCTGGCGTGCCTCGCGTCGCAATACGCGGGCTGGCGCCTGGACCCCGAGGACTACTTCGCGATCGCCAGCGGGCCGGGCCGCGCGCTGATCCGGGCCGAGGACCTCTACGACGACCTCGAGGTCGACGAGCGCTCTCAGCACGCCGTGCTGTGCCTCGAGACCCGCGATGCTCCCCCGCAGGAGGTCGCCGACTACGTAGCCGAGAAGGCGGGCGTGGCCGCTGCGGAATTGACCCTGCTGTTCGCTCCGACCGCGAGCCTTGCGGGCAGCGTGCAGGTGGCCGCGCGCGTGGTTGAGACCGCGCTCCACAAGCTGCACGAGCTCGAGTTCGACGTCGGACGGGTGGTGAGCGGTTTCGGGAGCTGCCCGCTGCCGCCCGTGGCGCGAAAAGACCCCGAGGCAATCGGTCGCACCAACGACGCCGTGCTGTACGGCGGCCAGGTGGAGCTCACCGTGGACGCGACCGACGAGGAGCTCGAGGCGGTGGCGCCGCGCCTCCCGTCCTCGGCCTCGGACGACTACGGCGAGCCGTTCGGCACCGTGCTGGAGGCGGCGAACTGGGACTTCTACGAGATCGATCCGCTGCTCTTCAGCCCGGCCGAGGTGCGCCTGGTGAGCGTGGCCAGCGGGCGCAGCTTTCACGCCGGGGGCGTGAACCTGGGCGTGCTCGAGCGGTCCTTCCGGGGATGAGCGACCGCCCCTCCGGCGCAGCGATCATCGAGACCGTGACCACCACGATCAACCCGGATGGGACGGTCAACTGCGCCGCGATGGGGGTGCAGTGGGGAGACGACGTGATCGTGATCAAGCCCTTCCCCTCCACCCGCACGCTGCGCAACCTGGAGGCCACGGGCGCGGCGGTGGTCAACCTCACCGACGACATCCTGCTGTTCACGCAGGCCGCTCTGGGCGACCCGCAGCCGCCCACGCGCCCGGCCGCCACGGTCGACGGGGCGGTGCTGACGGACGCCTGTTCCTGGCGTGAGGTCACGGTCGAGGCGATCGACGCTCGCGGGCCCCGCGCCCGGGTGACCACGCGAGTCGTGGACCACGGGAGGGGTCGCGAGTTCCTCGGCTTCAACCGCGCCTGTCACGCGGTGCTCGAGGCATCGATCGTCGCCTCGCGGGCGCGCCTGCTGCCCGCCGAGGAGATCCGCCTGGAGCTCGCCCGCCTCCAGGTGCTCGTGGACAAGACGGCGGGACCGCGGGAGCGGGAGGCGATGGAGCTCGTGCGGCGGCGCGTGCGCGCCGCGGTGGGCGGCGCATGACGTCCGTCCGAGTGGAGGCGCCCGCGCGCCTGCACATGGGCATGCTCGACGCCGCCGGCGGCGCCACGCGGCGCTTCGGCGGGCTGGGCGCCGCGCTCAGCCGTCCCGCGGCGATCGTCGAGGCGCGCCCGAGCGACGACGTGACCACCGAGGGCCCGGATGCCGAGCGGGCGCTGGCAGTCGCCCATCGCGCCCGGGAGGCCCTCGGCCTCTCCGGCGGCGTCCATGTGCGCGTGACCGAGGCGATCCCGCCGCACGTGGGCCTTGGCTCCGGGACCAAGCTCGCGCTCGCCGTGACGGCCGCCGTGGCCGCGCTCGCCGGACGGGCCCCGGACCCGGTCACGATCGCTCGCGCCGCCGGGCGCGGCGCCCGCTCCGCGGTCGGCCTGTGGACGTTTGCGCTCGGCGGGCTCGTCGTGGAGGGCGGCAGGCTCCCCGGCGTGGAGCGCCCGGCGCCGTTGCTGGCTCGCCACGCGATGCCCGGCGAGTGGCGCTGCGTGCTCGTGATCCCCGAGGCCGAGCCAGGACTCTCCGGCCACGCGGAGGAGGAGGCGTTCGGGGAGCTGCGCCCGGACACGGGGCGCGCCGCGCTGATCGCGCAGCTGGTGCTCACTTCGCTGCTGCCCGGGCTCGCGGAGGGCGACCTCGCCGAGTTCGGCGACGCGCTCACACAGGTGCAGCGGCTCGTCGGCGAGTCGTTCGCCTCGGTTCAGGGCGGCGTCTACCACCCGCGTGCGGGCGACCTCGTGGCGGCGCTGCTCCGGCTCGGGGCGGCCGGCGCGGGCCAGAGCTCGTGGGGGCCGGCCGTCTACGGGATCGTCGGAGACGCGCAGGCGGGGAGCGAGCTGGCTCGCGGGATAGAGGCCGAGCTGGGCGGCGCGGGGAGCGTCCACGTGGTGGGCTTCGACAACCGCGGCGCGCGGGTGGAGGCGAAATGAGGCTCCTCGTGAGCGTCGTCGACGCCGACGAGGCCCGCCTGGCGGTGGACGCCGGCGTGGACATCATCGACGTGAAGAACCCGGCCGAGGGCGCCCTGGGCGCGCCCGCCCCCGGCGTGCTCGCGCGCGTGCGCGAGGTCGTGCCGCTGGAGCGCCCGCTGAGCGCCGCGCTCGGCGACCTGCCAGGTCTCCCCGGCACGGCCGCGCTGGCCGCGCTGGGCGCGGCCCGCTCCGGCGCGGAGTACGTGAAGGTGGGGCTGTCGGGTACGCCCGGCACGGACGAGGCCGTGGCGGTGCTGCGCGCCATGCGCGACGCGGTCGACGGGAGCGCGACCGTGGTCGCCGCCGCCTACGCGGATGCCGAGCGCGTCGCCGGCGGGCCCCTGCCGCCTGGCGAGGTCGTGGAGGCGGCTCGCCGCGCGGGCGTCGGCGGCTGCCTGCTCGACACCGCGGTCAAGGACGGCCGCGGGCTGTTCGAATGGCTCACCGCGGAGGCGCTCCAGGCGCTGGTAGGCGAGGCCCACGCCGCCGGCGTCGTGATGGCACTCGCCGGGTCGCTGCGGCTCGAGGACCTGAGCCGGGTCCGGGCCACGGGCGCCGACATCGCCGGCGTTCGTACCGCCGCCTGCCGCGACGGCCGGCGCACGGCGCCCCTCGACGCGGGGCGAATCGCGCGCCTGCGCGCGGAGTGCGAGCGCTAGGGCGTCGCCCGCCGCGCATCGAACGTCCCTGACTACCCCCTATAGCGACCAGTCCGGGACGTTCGCCGCAGGAGGGCTAGGGCGACGCCGCCGCCGTGACCAGCGTCCCGTCGGTGCTGCCCTGCTCGAGCAGCGTCAGTAGCCGGGCGGGCTCGCGGCCGTCGACCAGCCACGCCTCGACGCCGGCCGCCCGCAGCGCCTCGGGCAGATATCGGTCGACCCCCTCGGAGCGAAGCTCGGCCAGCTCGTCGACGCTCAGGCGGGCGATCGGCTCGCCGTGCGGCGGCCAGTCGCGGAAGAGGCCCGCGACCGGCTTCACGAGCACCACGCGCCCCGCCGCGGCGGCACCGGCCACCCAGGCCGCGATCGAGTCGGACGTGACCTCCCACGAGGCCGGGAGCGGGTCCGCCGCGAGGAGCGCCGCCGGCAGCAGGATCGGCGTGCGGCCGCGGGCGCCGGCCGCGCGGGCGGCCGTGATGTCCACGCAGGGAACGCCGCCGGGGATCAGGTCGGACAGCAGCCAGCCAAACTGGTCCATCGCGAGGATCGCCATCCGGTGGGAGGTCTCGGCGTGCAGGGCGAGACGGGCGTCGTGCTCGCGCACGGCATCCGCGAACGCGCCGCCGCCCGGAATCACGAGCAGCGGGTGACGCTCGCCCGCCTCGCCGATCGTGCGGCACAGCCTCTCGAGCGCGTCGTCGCCCGCTTCGCGCGCCACGCCGCCGCCGACCTTGACGACGCTCAGCACCGGCGGGCCACGAGCTCGGCGAGCGCGGCGGCGGGCGCCGCGTCGCGCTCGGCCGCGCTCCAGGGCAGCTCCGCGACGGCGCGCCCCAGGCGCTCGGCTGCCTCTCGCGCCAGGAAGGCCCCCGTGCCGAGCGGCACCACGGCGGGCTCGCCCTCGAGGCGGTCGCTCACCCGACGCACCGCGGCCTCGATCTGGCCCACCTGCTCCGCGTGCAGGAACGCCGCGATCGCCTCGATCTCCGCAACCGAGAGCTGCTCCGCGTCGGCGCACACGAGCCGCGCCACGCGCTCGCGTGCGAACTCGAGCGTGGTCGGCCGCCCGTCCGGCGTGGCGCACGTGTACCCGACCGGCGTGATGTGCCCGAGGATCAGGTGCACGTCCGCGCTGATCGCGAACAGCTCCGACGACACCGGACAACGGCTACCGCGGACCGGCACCCGCGGGGCGATCGCCGCGAGGTTCGTGCGCAGAGCGCCGCTGTACACCAGCTCGCCGGCCAGCAGCCGGTCGAGGTCGGTGCGCCCGGCGGCCACCACCCGCCCGGCGGCGATCGGAATCACGTCGACGGTGGTGCTGCCCACGTCGACCATCAGCGCGTCGGGATCGAGCGCCGCCACCGCGAGCGCGCTCGCGAGCCAGTTGGCGGCCGCCACCTCGGCTGCGCGCCCACGCGCCACCGCGAACGGGACGAGCTCCCCGTGCGTGGTGAACGCGAGCAGCTCCGCGCCGTCAAGCGCCTCCTCCGCGGCGTCGAGCACGAACTCCACGCCCTCGCGTTTGGTGCGAAACGCGTCCGAGAGCTCGGCCGTCGTTGTCAGAGCCACGGCCTCCGCCGGCTCCCGAGCGACGCCGGCCACGACCTCGCGGATCATGGCCGTGAGCGCCTCCCGGTCGCGCCAGACTTCGAACGGCCGCGACAGCGCGCGACGCTCATCTCCGCCCAGCCATACGGCCTTCGTGTTCGCACCGCCCACGTCGAGGCCGATCACGCCGCCCATCAGCGACCCTGCGTGGCCATGCGAGTGATCCCGGTCATCGATCTCAAGGGCGGTGTGGCCGTGCACGCCGTGCGCGGGGAGCGCGAACGCTACCGCCCGCTGCGCAGCCGACTCGTCGCCGGCTCCGACCCGGTTCGGATCGCTCGCGCGTTCAGCGGCGAGCTCGGACTCGAGGATCTCTACGTCGCCGACCTCGACGCGATCGCCGGCGGGCCGCCCAATGCCGAGGCGCTGGCCGCCTTGGGGCGCGAGGCGCGGGTCATGGTCGACGCCGGCGTGACCGATCCCGCCGCGGCCCGCTCGTTGCTCGAAGTCGGCGCGGCACGCGTGGTGATCGGCACCGAGACGCTCGCGGGCGCGGCTGCGCTCGGGCGGCTGGTGGGCCTCCCCCATGTGCTCAGCCTCGACCTCCGCGGCGGCCGCCTCCTCTCGCCGGACCCCGTGCTTGCCCGGCTCGGTGCCGCCCAGGCGCTGGCCCGCATGGCGCCCGCCGGCATGTGTGAGGTGATCGTGCTCGACCTCGAGCGGGTCGGATCAGGTGCGGGCCCGCAGCTCGAGCTGATCGGCGAGCTCAGCTCGCGCTTCCCGGACCTCGAGCTGCTGGCCGGCGGCGGCGTGCGCGACCTCGCCGACCTCCGCGCCCTCGACAAGGCCGGGGCGGCGGGCGCGCTCCTGGCCACCGCCCTGCACCGCGGCGCGATCGGCCCGTCCGAGCTGCGCGCGCTCAGCCGACCAGCGTCTCCAGGTGCTCCGCCAGCGCAGCCGCCACGTCCACGCCGGTGGCCCGCTCCACGCCCTGCCAGCCGGGGATCCCGTTGACCTCGAGCACGTAGTCGCGCCCGTCGGGCACGCGCAGCAGGTCCACGCCGGCGTAGTCGACGCCCAGCGCGGCCGCGGCCAGCCCGGCCAGGCGCTCCTGCTCAGCGCCGAGCTGAACCGGGCGCGCGCTCCCGCCGCGCGCGAGGTTCGTGCGCCAGCCCTCGCCGCTCCGCTCGATCGCCGCCACAACCCGTTCGCCCATCACCAGCGCGCGCACGTCGCGGCCCGCGTGCGGCAGTGCCTCCTGCAGGTAGTACACGGCGCGCTCGAGCTCGAGCGCGCGGAACACCCGCTCCGCGACGTCGTGATCGTCCACGCGCACCATGCCCACCCCCATCGACCCGAACAGCGGCTTAACGATCACGTCGCCGCCAAGCTCGGCGAGGGCCTCCCGGGCGTCGGCGGGCCGCTCGCAGGCGATCGTGCGGGGCGTGGGCAGTCCGGCGCGCGCGAGCAGTGCGGATGCGAGGAACTTGTCGACGGTCCGCTCGACGGCGTGCGCGCTGTTGACCGCGCGAACGCCGCGGGCCGCGAGCGCATGGAGGGCGTCGACGCGGAACACGACCTGCTCGAGCGAGCCGCGCGGGATCCCGCGCACGAGCACGACGTCGCAGTCGTGCAGCGCGACCTCGCGCGAGCGCACGCCCACCGCGCTCCCGACGCTCCCCACCATCCGCGTGACCGGCGCGAAGGCGCATTCGTGGCCGCGCGCCGTGAGCGCCCGCTCCAGGCGGCCGGCATGCCAGCCGCCGGTCGAGCCGAGCACAGCCACGCGCAGCCGGCGCCCGTTCACGGCGCTCAGCCGCCGGATTCGAGGATGAGGAGCTCGCCGCGGCGCAACTCCAGGCCGTCACCGCTCCAGCGCGCGTAGCGGCCCTCGACCTGCTCGTCGGCCAGCGGCAGGCCCAGCTCGCGCAGGTGGCGCAGGTAGAGGCGAAGGAAGGGCGGGCGGTACGAGCACGCGTAGGCGAAGGTGGGCAGCGGAGTGAGCTCCGACATCGCCGCGATCGTGCCCCGGCGCATGCCCGCTCCGGGCCGCGCGCCCACGGCGCCGAGGGCCACGATCGTGCCGGCCAGCATGCGCAGCCCCGCGGCCTCCCCCACGCTCCCCGCGACCGCGATCAGCCCGCGCCGCAGGCCGGCGCCGACCTGGTCGCCCGCGTTGCCGTGGACGAGGATCTCGCCGCCGCGCATTCCCGCTCGCTCGCCCGGCGGGGCGGCGCCGAGCTGCTGCCCGGCGGAGCCGCGCACCACGAGCCGGCCACCGCGCATGGCGGTGCCCGCGAAGTCGCCAACGTCGCCCTCAACCACCAGCTCGCCGCCGCGCATCTCCGCGCCGGTGTGCATCCCGGCATCGCCCGCGACGATCAGCCTCCCGCCGGTCATGCCCGCCCCGATGAGCTTGACGCGCCGCAGGTCGCCCTCGACGCGCACCTCCTCGTCGCCGTCGCCGGAGACGGCGAAGAGGTCGGCCAGCCGCTCCCGCCGGTTGCCGTGCCAGACCGGGAGCGCCTCGACCTCGGCGCGCCCGAGGCCGGCGAGGCGGTCTGGGCTGAGGCCCTCGACCTCGAGCGGCACCGCCGGCTGCTCCCGGAGGCTGAGCTTGAGCGGCATCAGCCCTCGAGGCCGGGCACGAGCCCGCGCAGCTCGATGTGGTGCGGTCCCAGGTCGCCCCCGTAGTTTCCCGCGCTGACCCTGGCCGCCCCCGCCCCGGCGGCGGCCTCGAGGCCGCGCGCCATCGCCTCGCGAACGGCCTCGAGAGTCAGGCCGTCGATCACGATCTCGAATACCGAGCCGATGCCCGGCGGCACGTCGGTGTGCGGGACCTGCGCGCGGAGCGTGGGGCAGAGCGCGTCGTTGGTCGAGGCGATCAGGGCGCTGTAACGGGAGCCGACCTTGCTGCCGCTGCGGGCGATGCCACCCGGGAAGGGCAGGATCACTCCGCGCACCGCCTGCATCGCCGCGGCGGCCGCCTCCGCCGCGCCCAGCGCCTCGGCGACGTCACGGCCGAGGATGATGATGTTGCCGCCCGCCACTCCCTCGGCGACCGCGAAGCGCTCCTCGACGAGGAACTCGCCCTCCATCACCGGCACCCGCCAGTAGCGGCGCCCGTCGAGCACCTTGCTGGCCTGATAGCCGTCGCCGAAGAAGCGCAGCTGCCCGCCCACGTCGACGGTCTCCTCGCCGTCGAGCCCGTTGAAGCAGGCCGTGGTGGGACAGGTGAGCACGCTCTGGCCCACGCGCTCCACCAGCCGCTTCGCCAAGCCCTCGCGGTCGTTGGCGAACAGCAGCGCGCTTGCTCCGGGGCGCCCGTCGGGCGTCTCGCCGGGTTCGAGCTCGCGCTCGATGCCGGCCTCGCACTTGCAGCCGATCACCGAGGTTGCGAAACCGGTGAGCGAGCGGGCCGCCTCGCCCGCCCAGGCGCGGCTCTCCGCCGTGACCACGATCCGCGCGCCCCACATCGGGAACGCCTCCGCGAAGGTGTCCACGACCTCGGTGCCGTTCAGCCTCATCGCGCGTTCCCGCCCGGCCCGGCGGCGATCCGGCGAGCCGGCTCGAGCAGCCACGGCTCGCGGACCGGATAGTTGTCGAAGCGCACGCTGTAGCGCTCGTCGAAGAGCGGTCGCAGGGTGCTCTCGATCCCCTCGTCGTGATCCGCCGCCACGCGCAGCAGCTCGCCCGCCGGCGTCTCGCGCAGCTCGCCCTCCTCGACGATCACGCGCCCGCTCTTGATCACCCAGCGCGGCGTGGCGAACATCTCCTCCACGTCATCGCGCCCCTGGTAGATCGTCACGTCGGCGTCGGCGCCCACCCCGAGATGGCCCTTGTCGGCCAGCCCGAGCAGCCGGGCGGGCCCGGCACGGGTGATGACCGCGATCTCCCCGAGCGTGTACTCGCGATCGAGGTCGTCGCGCAGCATGGTGCGCCCGATCGCCTTCTGGTTCACGCGCCGGATCTGCTCGTTTCGGAACTCGCGGTCCATCAGCAGCCGGATCAGCCGCGGGTAGCTCAGGAACGAGCCGCCGTTCGGGTGGTCGGTGGAGAGCACGACCCGCCAGGGGTCACGGCTCAGCAGGAACAGCTCCAGGCCGATCCCCCACTGGAGCGCGTGAACGTAGTTGCGCTCGCGGTACTCGAAGGGCACGATGCCGCAGCCGGTCTCGGCCTCGAGGTCGGCA
>Ga0075420_100002818_pt1 | contig 15089 bp, 13 predicted proteins | sample SoiMetdeltSBSDD4_FD_75296 | JGI IMG/M metagenome (GOLD analysis project Ga0075420, IMG submission 75296) | Bulk soil microbial communities from a Populus tree surrounding site in Tennessee, USA - Soil MetaG P. deltoides SBSDD4 | ecosystem: Environmental > Terrestrial > Soil > Tree plantation... | reverse complement strand
AATCCGCGAAATCGGCGTCGCGTGGCTCCGCAAGTGATCCGCGAGGTCGGCGTCGCGTGGCCCCGCAAGTGATCCGCGAGGTCGGCGTCGCGTGGCCCCGAAAGTTGATCCGCGAGATCGGCGTCGCGTGGCTCCGCAAGTGATCCGCGAGATCGGCGTCCCGTGACCCCGAAAGTGATCCGCGAGGTCGGCGTCGCGTGGCCCCGCAAGTGATCCGCGAGGTCGGCGTCGCGTGGCCCCGCAAGTGATCCGCGAGGTCGGCGTCCCGTGACCCCGAAAGTGATCCGCGAGATCGGCGTCCCGTGACCCCGCAAGTGATCCGCGAAATCCGCGCCCCGTTAACGCGAAAGTAATCCGCGAGATCCGCATCCCGTTCTTATATCCGCGTTCAGCGGCCAGGTTTCCGCGCGTACCGCGTCTCGACGTAGCTGTCGACCAGCCCTTTGAACGCAGCGGCGAGTTCCTCGTACGTCCCTCTCAGCGTCGTGGAGTGCTGGCCGTCGATGTAGACGGGGCAGTTCGGCGCCTCTCCGGTGCCCGGCAGGCTGATGCCGATGCTTGCGGCTTTCGACTCGCCGGGACCGTTGACGACGCAGCCCATGACGGCGAGGGTCATGGCTTCGACACCTTCATACTCGGTCCGCCAGACGGGCATCCGCTCGCGGATGTACGCCTGCGTCCGTTCGGCCAGCTCCTGGAACGTGCTGCTTGTTGTTCGGCCGCAGCCTGGACAGGCAGTCACGCTTGGTGCGAACGACCGAAGTCCGAGAGACTGCAAGAGCTCGCACGCTGCATACACTTCTTCACGGCGATCGCCACCCGGCCGGGGCGTCAGCGAGACGCGAATCGTGTCGCCGATCCCTTCGTTGAGCAGAACGCCCATCGCTGAGGCCGACCAGACGAGGCCCTTTATCCCCATGCCGGCTTCCGTGAGTCCAAGATGGAGCGGCTGATCCGTTCGACGCGCCAGCTCGCGATACACCGCGATCAAGTCGCGCGGACGAGACGTCTTGCACGAAATGATGATCTGGTCCTTGCGCAGGCCCGACTCGAGCGCGAGTTCCGTTGACTGCACCGCTGACAGCACCATGCATTCGTTGATGATTTCCTCGGAGGTGTGGCCGAGATCGCGGTCGGTGTTTTCCTGCATCTTGGCGACGACGAGCTCCTGATTGAGCGAGCCACCGTTGACGCCAATGCGAACGGGTTTGTCGTTGTCGCGGGCCACGCTGCAGATCGTCGCGAACTGCTCGTCACGGCGGCGGCCGGTGCCGACGTTGCCAGGGTTGATGCGGTACTTGTCGAGCGCACGCGCGCAGTCGGGGTAGCGCGTCAGCAGCAAGTGGCCGTTGTAGTGAAAGTCACCGATGAGCGGCGCGCGGACACCCGCATCGAGCATCCGCTGTTTGATTTCGGGAACCGCCGCGGCTGCTTCAGGAAGATTGACCGTGACGCGGACCATCTCGGCGCCAGCCTCGGCAAGCTCGACGCACTGCTGTGCGGTCGCCGGTGCGTCAGCGGTGTCTGTCATCGTCATTGACTGAACGACAACCGGCGCTCCGCCTCCCACCTGAACTGAGCCGACACGAACTCCTACTGTTCTGTGCAGTTTTATGACCGCCATGCCGATATACCCTCGATCATAACAAGCCTTCGAGGTTCAGGTCTCGAGGGCAGCGGTTTTGCACCAGGGTCAGGTAGCCGGCTCGACCGGCTGAGAAAGCGGCGTGAACGTCTCATCTTATGGATTCAACGCCTGCTGAATACAGAGGTATTCGATGATCGCACAACGAGCAATTCAGGCCGTAATAGCTACATTTTTCGTGATCTTCGTTACCGCCGGCGCGAGCGCGCAAACGGCGAGTGTCTCGACGGCGGACATTCAGCGCCTGCAGGACGAAGTGTTCCAAGCAGGTGGCGAGGTGTCCCGGCTGAGGACAGCCAATGCCGCCGAAGCAGGACGGCTTCAGGACGAACTCGATACGCTCCGCGAAGACGTCATCTACCTGAAGGTCAAGCTGCGCAGGGAAAACACGGTCAGCCGCAGCGAGTATTCCCAGGTGCGCGATCGCGTGCAAGAGCTCCGGTCACGCGCGCGCGGCGAATCGGGCACTCGGGGCAGCAGCCCGACTTACAACAGCGGATCTGGATCGACCAAGAGCGAGCCGGTCTTTGACGATCGTCCACGGTCGTCGACGTCGACCTCGACGACGCGGCGGCAGGGAGGCATTCCTGTTGGCACGGAGATCGACGTGCGGACTCAGAGCGAGCTGACCTCCGATACGGCACAAGTCGAGGATCGGTTCGAGGCGACCACCGTCGTTGACCTCCTCGAAGGCGATCGCGTGATCATCCCGGCAGGATCCGTGATGCGCGGAATCGTGACTTCGGTGAACCGAGCGTCGCGAACCGATCGCAAGGGTAGCCTGACGGTGTCGTTCAACCAGGTTACGGTCCGTGGCCGTAATTACCCGATGCGCGGCACGGTGGTGGACACGATCGAAAGCGAAGGGATCCGCGGTGAGGCGGCACGGATAGGTGCCGGCGCGGGCGTCGGCGCCGTCATCGGCGGCATCATTGGCGGCGTCAAAGGCGCGCTGCTTGGCGTCCTCATCGGAGGCGGCGGAACGATGGTTGCCACTGAGGGCAAGGACGTCCACGTTCCGCCAGGAACGGTCCTGCGCGTCAGGATGGATACGCCCCCTGAGATCGTCGCCGGAAGTCGTTAGATCGCCTTGAACGCTTTGGCTGCTGCTTTCAGCGTGACGTCGACGTCTTTGTCGGTGTGCGCGCTCGAGAGAAACCACGCTTCGAACTGCGACGGTGGCGCGTAGACGCCCTGATCGAGCAGCGCGTGGAAGAGCCGTCCGTAGGCGTGCGCATCGGCCTTGAGTGCCGATTGGTAGTCGCGGACAGCGTCCGTTGTGAAGAACGGCGTCAGCATCGAGCCGAACGCGTTCACTTGCAGGGGCACGCCGGCCGCGCGCGCGGCATCCGCCAACCCGGCGGCCAGCCGCGACGCGAGCCGGCTCATATGCTGGTAAAGCCTTGGCGAGAGTGCTTCAAGCGACCACAGACCCGCGGTCATCGCCAGCGGGTTGCCTGATAACGTGCCCGCCTGATACACGGGACCTGAAGGAGCCACGAGATCCATCACGTCGGCCCGTCCGCCGTAAGCGCCGACGGGGAGGCCGCCGCCGATGATCTTGCCGAGGCACGTCAGATCGGGACGCACACCGCTGACCTGTTGGGCGCCACCGACCGCGGCTCTGAAGCCTGAGATGACCTCGTCGAACACGAGCAGCGCGTGTTCGCGATCGCACAACGTGCGCAAGCCTTCGAGAAAACCTGGAAGCGGCGGCACGACCCCCATGTTTCCTGCAATCGGTTCAACGATCACCGCGGCGATCTGCTTCGGGTTACTGGCGAAAACTGCTTCAACCGACGCGAGATCGTTATAGCGGGCGAGCAGCGTGTCGCGTGCGGCGCCTGATGGCACGCCTGGGCTCGTCGGGATCCCCAGGGTCGTCGCGCCAGAGCCGGCCTGGACGAGGAACGCATCGGCGTGCCCGTGGTAGCACCCTTCGAACTTGATGATGCGATCGCAACCGGTCGCGGCGCGCGCAACACGGATCGCGCTCATCGTGGCTTCCGTGCCCGAGCTGACGAAGCGAATTCGCGCCATCGATGGCATCAGCGTCGCGACGCGTTGGGCCAGGCGCGTCTCGAGCTCGGTTGGCGCGCCGAAGCTCGTGCCTTTCGCCGCGGTCGCGGCTAGCGCTTTGACGAGACCTCTGGGGGCGTGGCCGTGAATGAGCGGCCCCCAGGACATGACGTAGTCGATGTAGGTGTGGCCGTCCGCATCCTCGAGATGCGCCCCACGAGCTCGCGCGATGAACAGGGGGTGCCCGCCGACTGATTTGAAGGCGCGAACAGGGCTATCAACGCCGCCGGGGAGAATTCGGGACGCGGCGGCAAAGAGTTTTTCCGAACGGGTGTACCTGGATCGTTTCCGGCGCAACATAACTGTCCATGATAAGGGGTCAGGTTGTGAACGCATTCACATCGGCAGCCGCAGCGTCGCGCGGCAGCCACGGGCGCCCGTGCGATTCTCCAGCGCCAGTGTTCCGCCGTGGGCCTCGGCAATTTGCCGGCTCAGCGCGAGCCCGATCCCCGAGCCGGTCGGCTTGGTCGTAAAGAACGGCACGAACAGGTTCGACGTGTCCGGCAATCCCGGCCCTTCATCGTCTATCGTGATCTGCAGTGCCCCATCGTCTTTTTCCCACCCGATCGACACCACCCCGCTTGTTTCGAGCGTCGCGTCGACGGCGTTGCGGACGATATTGATGAGCAATTGTTCCAGTTGATCCGGGTCCGCGGCAATCTCCACGTCCACGCCGCTTCGCACCGCAACCGGCAGGCGGTTCTCGAGCTCCGCGATGCGGTGCACGAGCGGCCCGATCTGCGTAGGCCGGTGCTGCGGCTTTGGAAGCCGCGCAAGCTGCGCGTAGGCACGCAGGAATCGGCCCAGCGAGCCGGACCGCGTTTCTATCAGGTTCAGACCTTCCTGAATTTCCGCGCCGCGCGGGATGTCCGGCACGCGCGAGATCATGCGCTTGATGCTGTGCGCGATCGACTTGATGGGCGTCAGCGAATTGTTGATCTCGTGCGAAAGGACGCGGACGATGCGCTGCCACGCCTGTTGTTCTTCTTCGCGCAGCGAGCGGGTCAGGTCCGCGAACACCAGCAACTGATTCGGCTTGCCATCGCGACGGAACGTTGAGCGGCGAAGCTCGAGTCGTCCGCTCTCGGGGCCAAACGGCCGGTCGAGCAGACGCGGGGTGATCCCTTCGAGATACTTCTCCAGCCGCAACTCGCGCGCGTGCCTGCCAGTCATCTCCGACGCGCGCTTGCCGATCAGCCGCTCCGCTGCCGGGTTCGCCAGGACGAGATGCTCGTCCATGTCAAAGGCAAACACGGCCACGTCGATCGCACCCATGACGCTCTGCAGCAAGGCCGTGGATTCGACAGCTTCCGTGCGCTGCCGTTGTAGCGTGTCACCGAGCATGTTGATCTCGTGCATCACGAGATCGACGGCGCTGCCCGGCCGCGCGCTCGCGCCGCGAATCGAGTAGTCGCCTTCGCGCAGCGCACCAAGCAGGTTGGCTTGCAGGAACAGCGCTCGCGACACCATCTGGTAGGCGGCCACGGCGCATCCGAACCAGACGCCGAGAATCAGCGTCGTGGCGGTCCAGCGCACCTCGAATGTGAAGTCCTGACCCCAGGTCAGGTAGATCAATCCGAGCGCCGCCGGCAGCCCTGCAAGAACCACCAGCAGAAAAACGACGTGCTCCAGGCTCCGGAACGCGTGCCTGGGTCTCGGGTGACCCTGGCCGTGGCTACTCGCGGACACCATATTGTTGAAGCCGGCGATAGAGGGCGCTGCGGCTCATGCCGAGCTGCTGCGCGGCAAGCCGCACGTCACCATTGTGCCGGCTCAGGACCTTCTCGATGAACATACGCTCTGCTTCCTCGAGGGAGATGGCCTCGGCGAACTTGTCGGCCGCCGCGGCCGGTTGCAGCCCCAGGTGTCGCGCGGCAATCGTGACTGCCTGAGGATCCGCCATCAACACCGCACGCTCGATACTGTGTGCCAGCTCCCGAACGTTGCCGGGCCAACGATGCCGCCTCAGCAGCGCAACGGCGTCCGGCTCCAGGCGCGTAGCCGGTTTCTGATATCGCGCCGCGTAGTGTGCTAGAAAGTGCTCGGCCAGCAGTGTAATGTCCTCCGGCCGATCGCGGAGCGGAGGAATTGCTATGACGACGGTGTTGAGCCGGTAGAGCACGTCTTCTCGAAAACGTCCGGCAGCGATCTCAGCACGAAGATCGGCGTTGGTGGCCGATAACACGCGGACGTTGACGTAGCGCAACTGCGACGATCCGACGCGCTGCACCTCGCCGGTCTGAAGCACGCGCAGCAGCTTGGCCTGCAGCCGCACGGGCATGTTGGCGATCTCGTCGAGGAACAACGTCCCTTCGTCGGCGAGCTCGAAACAGCCGATTCGATCCATGCGCGCGTCGGTGAACGCGCCCTTGACATGACCGAACAGCTCGCTTTCCGCGATGCCTTCGGCCAAGCCGCCAGCGTTCATCGTGACCATCGGTCGGCCCTTGCGATCGGAGAGCGCGTGAAGCCAAGTGGCGACGACTTCCTTGCCGGTCCCATGCTCGCCGGTGACGAGTACTGCCGCGTCCGACGGAGCCACGCGCTCGATCGTCTCGCGCACGGCTACAATGGCCGCGGAGTCGCCGATGAAGACCGGCATGGTCCCGCGCTGCAGCCGGGTGTTCGCCTCCTGCAGCCGATGGTTGCGCCTGACCGCGCGACGCAAGTCCACCTGCGTCCGCACCGTCACGAGCAGCCGCTCGTCGTCCCAGGGCTTCTCGATGTAATCTCGCGCACCGCGGCGCATCGCTTCGACGGCCCCGGCGACGCTGCTCCAGGCCGTGACGACGAGCACAGGCAGCGTGGGGTCGGTCGCTTTGATTCGCTCGATGAGGTCGAAGCCTTCCTGGCCGGAGGTCGTGTCCCGGGTATAGTTCAGATCGAGGATGGCGAGATCGAAATCCGTTGCCTCGATGCGCTCGAGCGCTTCCGCGGGCGATCGGGCGTCGATGACGTCGTAGCCCTCGTCGGACAGCAGGAGCTTCAGGGCGTTGAGAATATCGACCTGGTCGTCGGCGACGAGGATGCGGACTGGCCGCGTATGAGACATAAGTCGAGGGGTTGCCGGAAGCGTCCGAGCGTCCGCTTTGCCAAACGAGTGCCGCGTCGGAACGTTAGAAGATACGACAGTCCGAATGTTTTCGGCGAGGGGCGAGTCGCGCAGACGCGACCGGGAGTCGCTCGGGTGCGACAGCGCCGGAGCTGGTAAGCCGGAAACCGGCGATTTTTGCGCCGGCTCGGCATGGTACGGGTCTTGGGTAGCGCTTTTGTGCGCATGTCCGAGATCTTCGCGGAATATCGCATGTCATCACAATCCGATTCGAAGCCGGCCCGTGTGCTCGTGGCCGACGATCAGCCGGACGTGCTCGAAGCCCTCCGCTGGCTCCTTTCTGGCGAAGGATACGATCCGCAGTTCGTCAACTCCACCGAAGCGGTGATGGATCGGCTTCGCGCCGAGTCGTTCGATCTGCTGCTGATGGATCTGAACTACACCCGCGATACCACCTCGGGACGGGAAGGGCTGGAGCTCATCCCGCGCGTTCGCGCCCAGGACGGGACGCTGCCGATCGTGGTGATGACGGGATGGGGAAGCATCGATACGGCGGTTGAAGCGATGCGCCGGGGCGCCAAGAGCTTCGTGCAGAAGCCGTGGGAGGATGTCACCCTCCTCGAAATTCTGGCTCGTGAGATCGCGGAAGCCCGCGCCGCCCGCCGACGCGATCAAAAGCAGCAGCGTGAAGTCGAAGAAGCAAGCCTGATTCAGCGGGGACTGCTGCCAACGGCGATCCCGCAGGTCGGCGGTGTGCAGCTGGCCGTCGCCTGGCAGCCTGTCTACGGCGTGGGCGGCGACTGCTTCGACACGCTGGCGTTCGACCAGGTGCTCGGAATCTCGATCGCCGATATCGCCGGCAAGGGGCTGCCGGCTGCGCTGCTGATGTCGAACCTGCAGGCCGCAGTGCGCGCCTTTGCGCAAGAGTCCACGTCGCCATCGTCGATCTGCACGAGCGTGAATCGCCTGCTGTGCCGCAACATGGCGCCTGGCCGATTTGCGACATTCTGCTACGCCCGTATCGACGTGGGAAACGGCAGGATCAGGTACTCGAATGCGGGTCATAACCCGCCGCTCCTCGTGCGGGCCAACGGCGACGTCGAGAAGCTCTCAGGCGGAGGGATGGTCCTCGGCGTGTTTCCCGACATCGCCTACGAGCAAGTCGAGTTGCGGCTGCAACCGAAGGATCGCTTGATCTTCTACACCGACGGAATCTCGGAAGCGCTCGACAGCAATGGCGAGGAGTACGGCGACGATCGGCTGGCCGAAGCCGCCGCGCGTGCTCGCTCGCTCGACGCCACCAGCCTCAAGGACGCTCTCCTGAACGAGGTCACTGAGTTTGCCGACGGCAAGTTCCAGGACGACGCCACGCTGATAGTCGCCGGTCTCCCATAGCATTCGACGCTTCGGCGAGTTTCCGGCATATGCTGGCAGCCCCAGCGTATGCTGGCAGTCAATGACACGAATGCTCGCCATATTTGCCAGCCTTATCGCACTCGTCCTGATCTTTTTCTGGGCAAGTCAACGGCGGATGCTCTATCTGCCGTCCGGCGAAGCGGCTCCGGAGGTTCTTGCGGAGTTTCGCGGCGGCGAAGCCGTGACGTTTCCCACCGAGGATGGGCTGACGTTGCACGGCTGGTCTATTCCGGCACTCGCCGCCGCCACCGGTGACGTCGTCATCGTCTTCAACGGGAATGCTGGCAACCGTTCCTACCGCTCCGACATCGCTCGGGGCCTGGCAGAGCAGGGCATTGCCGTGTTGCTCTTCGACTATCGAGGGTACGGAGGCAATCCCGGTTCGCCGTCCGAGGCAGGCCTGACCCGAGATGCTCGCGCCGCGAGGCGATTCCTCGAATCCAGGCCGGGGATCGATCCGCGGCGCATCTCCTACTTCGGTGAATCGCTCGGGGCAGGCGTTGCCGTCAACCTGGCCATCGAGCAGCCGCCGCGCGCGCTCATTCTGCGATCGCCGTGGACCTCACTCGCCGACACTGCGAGGTATCACTTTCCCTATCTTCCGGTTCGCTGGCTGCTGCGCGATCGCTTCGCGTCCATCGACAACATTGCCCGCATTCGCGCTCCGCTCCTGGTCGTGACCGCCGCGCACGACAGCATCGTGCCGAGCGAGCAAAGCCGTCGCCTGTTCGAGGCAGCGTTAGAACCGAAGCACTTGCTGGTCGTGGAAGGCGCGGATCACAACGACCTGGAGCTGGTGGCCGGGCCGCGAGTCATTGCTGCTGTAGCCGAGCAGCTGGCAGGACTGCGCTGACGTATATATGTTAACATAAACATATGAAGCGGACGACCATCTACCTCGAACCCGAGCTGGAAGTGCTGCTGAAGCTCGAGATGCAGCGCCAGAAGCGGCCGATGGCGGAGATCGTTCGCGAAGCGGTGTACGCGTATCTGAGAAGTTCGCCTCGGCGAGTCCCGCCCGGGGCGGGTGCGTTTGCCAGCGGCCACTCCGACACCGCCTCTCGAGTTGACGCCGTCCTCGCCGAGACTGGCTTTGGCGGCGCGCCCGTTCGGCCGCGCCGGATACCGTCCAGGAAAAAGTGAGCGTCCTGCTCGACTCCGGCATCGTCTACGCCTACTACGATCGAAGCGACGAGTGGCATCGCCGGGCGCGCAGATTCATCGAGGGCGAGCAGCAGGGGCTCATTCTCCCGGCCCCCATCATTCCGGAAGTGGACCACCTGCTAGGGCGCCGGTTGGGCCCCCGCAGTCAACTCACGTTTTACGCAGGAATAGTGGAAGGCTCGTACTTGGTTGCGGACGTGCCGCGCGATTCCTACGCGCGGATCGCCGAGCTCAATCGGCAGTTCGCAGATCTGAGCCTGGGTTTCGTTGATGCCGCCGTCGTCGCCATTGCCGAAGCGCTGGGCCTCTCGCGAGTCGCAACAACGGATCGGCGACACTTCGAGCCGCTCGCGGCCGCGCTCTCGATCGAGATTGTGCCCTGACGTCAGGCGCGCTTCAGAAGCCGTGCAGCGTCGCGAGCGTAATACGTGATGATGATGTCTGCGCCGGCGCGCCGGATGGCGGTCAGTGTTTCCATCATCGCTCGCGGCTCGTCGATCCAGCCATTGCGTGCCGCCGCCTTCAACATCGCGTATTCACCGCTGACCTGATACGCCGCCGTTGGTAGTCCGAACGTGTCTTTCACTCGCGCGATCACGTCGAGGTAGGCCAGCGCCGGCTTGACCATCACGATGTCCGCACCCTCCTCGATGTCGAGCGCGACTTCGCGGAGCGCTTCCTCCACGTTGGCAGGATCCATCTGGTGCGAGCGGCGATCGCCGAACGCCGGCGCGGAATCGGCGGCTTCGCGGAACGGCCCGTAGAAGGCCGAGCAGTACTTCGCCGCGTACGACATGATCGCGACCTGGCTGAAGCCCGCTTGATCGAGCGCCTGGCGGATCCGGCCGACCCGTCCATCCATCATGTCGGAGGGCGCGACGATGTCTGCGCCAGCGACCGCGTGAGAGAGGGCAGCGCGTGCGAGCTGCTCGACCGTGGCATCGTTGGCGATCTCGCCGTCGACGAGCAGCCCGCAATGCCCGTGAGAGGTGTACTCGCAGAGGCACACGTCGGTGACGACGAGCAGCTCCGGAAGCGCTTGCTTCAAAGCGCGCGTTGCCGCTTGGACGGGAGCATCAGGGTCGTAGGCTGCGGATCCCGTCTCGTCCTTGCCGGTCGGCAGTCCGAAGAGCAGCACGCCTAGCACGCCCTCGGCGTGCGCTGCAGCGGCTTCTTTGACCGCTTCGTCGACCGACAACTGATAGACGCCCGGCATCGACGGCACTTCGCGGCGCTGACCGCTGCCGGGGCAGACGAAGAGCGGGTACAGAAACATATCTGCGCTGAGTCGGGTCTCGCGGACGAGCGATCGAATTGCTGGCGAGCGCCTGAGGCGGCGCGGACGGCGTAGCAGATCGAGAGCGGCGCCTTCAGTCGCGCCAGCCGGACGAGCGGATGGAGTTCGGGTAGCCATTATTTCGCCTGAGTAGCAACTTCCGGTTTGGTGAAATGTTCGACCAGAGCATCCACGAGATCGGGGATCGTGTAGCGCGCCGGCATGACCTGCGTCGGGATGTCGAGCTGTTGCGCCGCTTCCGCCGTCACGGGGCCAATCGAGGCGACGATTGTGCCGCCGAGGAGATCGACCGCCTGGTCTTTGCCAAGCATCGCGACGAAGTTCCGCACCGTTGATGCGCTCGTGAACGTCACCGCATCAACCTGCCGATCGAGCAGCATCCGATAGATATCGGGCCCGCCATCCTGGTCCGGTGAGGCGGGAATCGTGCGGTATGCGGCGACGTCGACGACGTCTGCGCCGGCGTTGCGGAGCTCGTCGGCGAGCACATCACGCGCGATGTCGGCACGCGGAAGCAGAAAACGCCGGCCCTTCAGGCTGCCGGTGGTCTGCAGCGCATCAACGACGGCTTCGGCGCGGAACTCCGGCGGCATCAGGTCGACGCGGATGCCGTATCGGGCCAGCCGCGACGCGGTTGACGGCCCGATCGTGCAGATGCGCACGCCTTTCAGCTCGCGAACGTCGCTGATCGCCAGAAGGCGATCCATGAACGAGTCCACGGCGTTGCCGCTGGTGAACACGATCCAATCGAAGCTGCCGGCTTCGGCACACGCTTGCTCGAGCGCCGAGGGATCCTCCGGCGGGGCAATCCGAATCGTCGGCGCGGGAATCGCTTCGGCGCCGCGCTCTTCGAGCATTTCGATCAGCTCACCGGCTTGCTCAACAGATCGCGTGACGACGATGCGCTTGCCAAAGAGCGGGCGCTCGTCGAACCATCGCAGGTGCTGCCTCAATCCCGCCACCGCGCCAACGATCAGCAACGCGGCCGATCCTTCGCGGGCGTGCGATGCGATGTCCGCCAGCGTGCCTTCAATCGTCTCTTGAGATGGAAGTGTGCCGTTGTAGATGAGCGCGGCCGATTCATCGCCGGGGCGACCGTGCGCGAGAAGTGCCTCGGCAATTACGCCCACCTGCTTGGATCCGGCAAAGCACACGAGCGTGCCGCCCAATCCGGCAAGCCGCGCCCAGTCGACGTCTGGTGGTGCGTCCACTTCGCCTTCGTGCCCGCGAACGAACGTCAGCACATCGCTGGCGCCTGGATATGTCAGGGGCACGCCGGCATACGCCGTACCTCCGACCGATGCGGGAATGCCCGGCACGACTTCGAACGGAATTCCTTGTTCGTGCAGAAACAGCGCTTCTTTGCCGCCGCTGTCGAAGAAAAACGGATCGCCCCACTTCAGTCGAACCACCGTCCGGCCTTCGCGCGCCTTTTCCGCGAGCAGATAGCTGATGGCCTCCTGATCGAGCGGCTTGGGCGCCGCCGATCCAACGTCGATGCGTTCGACGCCCGGCCTTGCCAATCGAAGCAGTCGCCGATGAACGCGATGGTCGTACACGATGACGTCCGCCGCCTGCAGATAGTGCCGTCCGCGTGTGCTGATGAGAGACGGGTCACCAGGCCCGGCGCCGACGATGTATACGCATGGGGTGTTCATGTTCAGCCTGTTTCGTCGAGAAGCTCGCGTGCGCCAGCGCGAAGGAGGTCCTCCGCCAGGCGCCGGCCCAAGTCTGCTGCCGCACTCAGGTCACCACGGATCACCCGGCGAATTGAGCGCGACCCGTCACCCGACGCGGCAACTGCGTGCAGCTCGAGCTCGGTCCCCTGAGTGACCGCAAGCGCGCCAAGCGGCAACTGGCAGTTGCCCCCGAGAAACCTCACGAGCGTCCGTTCCGCTTCCAGTGCTGCCACGACCTCGTCGTTACGCAGCGCCTCGAGCGCGGCCCGCGCCCGGTTGTCGGCGGTCCTGGTTTCTGTCGCAACAATACCCTGACCGGGGGCCGGAACGCACTGCTCGACAGGAATAGCGAATGAGATGCGGTCCTCAAAGCCAAGTCGTCGCAGACCTGCACACGCGAGGACGAGGGCGTGGAACCCACCCGCATCGAGTTTGTTGAGCCGCGTATCGACGTTGCCGCGAATCGGCGTGAAGGTCGCGCTGGGGAAGAGAGGCCTCAGCTGCGCGATGCGTCGAACGCTTCCCGTTCCGATCTGAGGGCCTTCTTCGGGCTGGTCCGACGACAACCGCAGAACGACTGACGGCCAGTCCGTGACCGTCTCGCCTTTTGGCAGCACGATCGCGTCACGTGGATCCTCGCGAGGGAGGCACGCCGAAAGCGTCAGCCCGTCTGGCAGCTCCGCCGGAAGATCCTTGGCGCTATGCACCGCGACGTCCACGTCGCCGCGGAGCAGCGCCTCTTCGATCTCCTTGACGAACTGTCGCTTGGATTCGTCGCCAAGGACCGGCGCGACCTGCAAGCGATCGCCGGTCGTTCTGATGACAACGATCTCAGATTCCGTACCTGCCGCGCGCAATCGATCGGCGACGGCGTTCGCCTGCCAGAGCGCCAGTGGGCTGCCTCGCGTGCCAATCCGCAGCACTTGCGTGGACGTCAACGGCGGCGCGCTCCACGCATCAATGGTTCAGACCGTGGCTCGGTCTTCTCGGAGTGGTCGGCATTGGCTTGCGCTTCTTCCGGTGACAGCGCAAACAGCCGGTTCAACGCTTCCGCATACGTCACCGCCAGCCCATCGTCAGGCACCGCTTTGAGTTGCTCAGTGGGCGTGAGCAGCAGCTTCTCGACGAGCAGCCGCGTGACTTCGTCGACCCGCGCACGCGCTTCGGGCGAAAGCCCGGCAAGCTTTGGCTCGAGCCGGCGTAATTCCGACTGGCGGATGCCTTCAAACCGGTGGCGCAAGCCGACGATGGTTGGAACAATCTCGCGCGATTGCAGCCACCGCGAGAATCGCGTGACTTCCTGATCGACGATCGCTTCCGCGCCGGCCAGCTCCGAGCTGCGCCTGGCGAGGTTCTCGCTGACGATGGTCTGCAGGTCGTCCATGTGATACAGGAACACTTGTTCGAGATCGCCGACTGACGGTTCCACATCGCGCGGTACCGCGATGTCGATGATGAACAGCGGCCGATGCCGGTGCAAGCGCGTCGCGTCTTCGACGGCTCCCTTCGTGAGGATTGGCTCGGTGGCGCCGGTGGCTGTCACGATGATGTCCGCGACGGCCACCGCGCTTCGCAGGTCCTGCCACGGGACGGCACGCCCCTCGAGCTTGGCGGCCAGCCCTGTTGCGTTCGCCAGCGTGCGGCTCGCGATCGTAATCTGTTTGACGCGCTGGGATCGCAGGTGCGTGCCGGTCAGCTCCGCCATCTCGCCCGCGCCGAGGATCAGCACGCTCAAACCGGTCAGTTGTCCGAAGATCTTCTTGGCCAGCTCGATGGCCGCATAGCTCACCGACACCGCGCCTTCACCCAGACCGGTTTCGCTCCGGACCCGCTTGCCAACCGCGAACGCCGCGTGAAAAAGGCGATGAGTGACCGTGCCGGCAAAGCGCAGGTCGCGCGCCGTGCTGTAGGCCTCTTTCACCTGGCCGAGAATCTGCGGTTCGCCGACCACGAGCGAATCGAGTCCCGCGGCGACGCGAAAGAGATGACGGGCCGCATCGGTGCCGCGGTACGAGTAGAGATGCTCGGCGATCCGCGCCGCATCTAATTCGTGGTACTCGGCGAAGAACCGATTGATCGCGTCGATCGCGCCATCAGAATCGCCCAATGCATAGATCTCGGCGCGGTTGCACGTCGACAACACGACGGCTTCGCTGCTGACCCCGCGAGCCGCGAACGCCGTCAGCGCGGCCTCGAGGCCGCGCCGCGCGAAATCCACGGCCTCGCGCAGCTCAACCGGCGCGGTGCGATGGCTGATCCCAACCGCTAGTAGACGCATTGAGGGAGTAATACTCGTAACCTTCCGAAACCGACCCGTCCGGTGAATCGGCGTGATCCGCGTCCAACAATGTGATCCGCGTGATCCGCGTCCCGTAACCCAGAAACGATCCGCGTGATCCGCGTCCCGGAACCCAGAAGTGATCCGCGTGATCCGCGTCCCGGAACCCAGAAGTGATCCGCGTGATCCGCGTCCCCGTAACCCAGAAACGATCTGCGTGATCCGCGTCCCGTAACCCAGAAACGATCTGCGTGGTCCGCGTCCCGTAACCCAGAAACGATCTGCGTGGTCCGCGTCCCGGAACCCAGAAACGATCCGCGTAATCCGCGTCCCGTAACCAGAAGTGATCCTCGTGATCCGCGTCTAACTCTGTGAATCCGCGTTCAAAAGTTGTGGCTCTTCGTGAAGAAGTAGCCTACCGGCACGAAATTGAGTAGCACAATGACGAACGCGATGGCCGACAGCCACGCCGCGCGCCG
>Ga0075420_100002817_pt1 | contig 15093 bp, 9 predicted proteins | sample SoiMetdeltSBSDD4_FD_75296 | JGI IMG/M metagenome (GOLD analysis project Ga0075420, IMG submission 75296) | Bulk soil microbial communities from a Populus tree surrounding site in Tennessee, USA - Soil MetaG P. deltoides SBSDD4 | ecosystem: Environmental > Terrestrial > Soil > Tree plantation... | reverse complement strand
GGCTTGTTGGATCGACGCGATGACGCCCACGCGCACTTCCGCCGTGCCATCGAGCTCTTCGCCGAGATCGGTGACGTCATCGGAGAGGCGCATACTCACCGCAATCTCGCTTGGCTCCTCGAGCGACACGGTCAATATGAAGATGCCCTGCACCACTTCGAGCGAACCCACGACCTGTCTCAGGCCACGGCGAACCCGGCGTTGGTAGCCGGAGCCACAAACGCAATTGGGTGGTGTCAAGCCCGCTTGGGCAAGTATGAGATTGCGCTAACCAACTGCCGGAAGGCTTACGCCGCCTTCGAGGAGGCCGGCGTCCGTTCGGGCATGGCTTCAACCGCGGACAGTCTCGGCTATATCCACCATCTCCTCTGCGATCACTCGACGTCCGTCAGCTGGTATGAACGGGCGATCGACATGTACCGAGAGGCGGGTTACCGCGAGGGCGAGGCCGAAACTCTAGAGCGCCTCGGTGAGCGTTACCTTGAAGCCGGTGACTGTCGGGCCGCCCGCAGAGTGTGGCTACAAGCCCTCGAGATCGTTGGCGAGCTCGAGAAGCCCGACGCGGGGCGGCTCGCCGCGAAGCTGGATGCGCTTGCTACAGACCAGGATGCGCGGTAACGAGTTGGAAACGCTCCCAACGACTGCTTGACACATGAGGGGTCGAGGGGCAAGCTGTGGGAGCGCTCCCGGTGGGTGTGGTGCAAGCCACATTCACCTGACAACCGTATGACGTCCGGGCGGATGTCGTAGCAGTGTGCGCTACGGCTCTGCGCGGGCGAAACCCCCCACCACACACGCACATCACCCCACCACACAACTTCCCGACCTGAGAGGGGTCAGAGGATGGGCGTTTCCCTGCGCCGTCGCTCGTTCGCGGCCGCCGCCCTCGTCGCGGTCGCCGCACTAGCCGGCATGTCCGCGTGCTCCCAGAAGCCCGAACAGACCACCCCCGGCCAGCCCATTACGCTCAATGTCGATGTGTTTGGCCAGTTCGGCTACGAGGACCTGTACAAGCAGTACGAAGCCGCCAACCCGGGCATCAAGATTGTCGAACGCGGCACCGGCGCCCGCCTCGACGACCACACCACCCGAATGACGCAACAGCTCGCGGCCGGCTCCGGTATGGGCGACATCGTGGCCATCGAAGAAGGCACGCTCATCCAGTTCAAGGCGCAGTCGGACAAGTTCGTTAACTTGCTCGACCAAGGCGCGTCGGCGGACCAGGGCAACTTCCTGCCATGGAAGTGGGAGCAGGGTCTCTCGGCCGACGGCAAGTCGCTGATGGGTCTGGGTACGGACGTCGGCGGCATGGGCATCTGCTACCGCACCGACCTGTACAAGGCCGCCGGGTTGCCGACCGACCGCGAAGCGGTCTCCGCACTGTTCCCGACGTGGGAGGCGTTCATCACCAAGGGTGAGGAGTTCAAGACCAAGACTCCGAACGTGGCGTGGGCCGACGCCGGCACCAACTTCTACAACGTCATCCTCATGCAGAAGGCGGGCGCCTCGTCTGGCTACACCTACTACGACAAGAGCAACAACTTCGTCATGAGTAGCAACCCGGCCATCAAGGAGTCCTTCGACCTCACGATGTCACTGGTCAGCAAGGGTCTTACGGCCAAGCTGTTCACCTTCTCCGACGAGTGGGCGGCGGGCACCAAGCAGAGCAAGTTTGCTAACGTCCCGTGCCCGGCCTGGATGACCGGGGTCATCGAGGGTAACGCCGGGCCGGAGCAGAAGGGCAAGTGGGACATTGCCAAGGCGCCCGGTGGCGGCAACTGGGGTGGCTCGTTCCTGTCCGTGCCGAAGCAGAGCACGCACCAGGCCGAGGCGGCCAAGCTCGCCCGCTTCCTGACCAGCCCCCAGGGCCAGATCGCCGCCTGGAAGTCGAAGGGCAACCTGCCCTCGTCGCCGCAGGCGCAGGCCGACCCGTCGGTGGCCGACAAGAAGAACGAGTACTTCAGCAACGCGCCGACCGGCACGATCTTCGCCGCTGGCGCCAAGGACCTGAAGCCGGTCTACCTTGGCCCGAAGAACCAGGCGGTCCGTACCGAGGTCGAGAACGCGATCCGCGCGGTCGAGCAGGGTCAGCTCAAGGCGGACGCGGCGTGGGCTAAGGCACTTGCCGACGCGGAGAAGGCGTCCAAGTAAGAGAATAGGAACCTAGTGACTGGTGGCGCCCGCGGCGGTCCCGCCGCGGGCGCCACCCGCCTGGTGAAAGAGAGCCTTCCAGCATGTCGCTACAGGCAGACACCCGGCGGTCGCCGGCGTCCCACTCCGGCGCGGGGAGCGGGACACCACCGGTCCGGCGGCCACGCTCGGGACGAATATGGCTCAGCCGCATGGACATCAAGGCTTCGCCGTACCTCTATGTCGCGCCGTTCTTCATTCTCTTCGGGATCTTCGGACTCTTCCCGCTCATCTACACCGCCTGGGTGTCCGTGCACAACTGGGAGATCCTCGGCCCACCGCCGAGCTTGACCGGCTTGGAGAACTACACCGAACTGCTCAAGGACGACCGCTTCTGGAACTCGGTACGCAACACGTTCGGGATGTTCTTCCTTGCCACCATCCCGCAGCTGCTCGGCGCGCTCTGGCTGGCCAACCTGCTGAACCGCCAGATGCGGGCGCGGACGTTCTTCCGGATGGCGATCGTGGTACCGGGCATCACGTCGCTGGCCGCGGTCGCGATCGTGTTCAACCACTTCTACGCCCGCGACTACGGCATCGTGAACTACATGCTGAACGGGATCGGCGTCGACTCGATCGACTGGCGGGCCGGCAGGTGGCCCTCCTGGATAGCCATCTCGACGATCGTGGACTGGCGCTGGCTGGGGTACAACGCCCTGATCTACCTGGCCGCGATGCAGGCCATCCCCAAGGACCTGTACGAGTCGGCGGCGCTCGACGGGGCTTCGCACTGGCGGCAATTCTGGAGCATTACGGTCCCGATGCTGCGACCCACGATCATCTTCACCGTCATCATCTCCACGATCGGTGGCCTGCAGCTGTTCACCGAGCCGCTGATGTTCGGCAATCGGGTCGAGGGAGGTGCGCTGCGCGAGTTCCAGACCGTCACGATGTACCTCTACGAGATGGGCTTCGTCCGGTACGAGCTGGGCTATGCGGCGGCGATCGCCTGGGTGCTCTTCCTGATGATTCTGGTCTTCGGCGCGATCAACTACCTGATCGTGCGGCGGCTCGCCGCTGGTAGCAAGGAGGTGAGGTGAGATGGTAGCTCCATCGGCGATCGCCCGAAACGCCCGCAAGACGGCGGGGCATCGGATCGACGGGCGTCGTCCGCGCCGTCGTGGCGTGAGCTCGTCCCTGTGGCAGGCCAGCCCACTCACCTACGTCGCGCTGATCATGGCGACCGCATTGTCGATCTTCCCGCTGTACTTCATGCTGGTGATCGGCAGCCGGGACTCGAGCTCGGCCGGCCAGGTGCCACCGCCGTTACTGCCGGGCCCCAACTTCGGCGCCAACGTGGATCGGCTGCTGGCCAACCGGGACGCGGCATTCCAGATCGGCATGATCAACTCGGCGATCGTGGCGCTGTCGACGACCATCTCGGTGGTCTTCTTCTGTTCGCTGGCCGGGTTCGCGTTCGCCAAGCTGCGCTTCCGCGGCCGCAACGCGCTGCTGCTGGTCATCATCGCCACGATGGCGGTACCCGTGCAGCTCGGCCTGATTCCGCTCTACATCATCATGAACGAGATCGGCTGGACCAACAAACTCCAAGCGGTCATCGTGCCGTTCCTGGTGACCGGGTTCGGCGTGTTCATGATGCGGCAGTACGCGAGCCAAGCGGTCTCCGACGAGCTGATAGAAGCGGCTCGAGTCGACGGCTGCTCGACGTTCCGGATCTACTGGAGCGTCGTACTGCCGGCGCTGAGACCGGCGGCGGCGGTGCTCGGCCTGTTCACGTTCATGGCGAACTGGAACGAGTTCATCTGGCCGTTCGTCGTGCTCCAGGATCCGGCTACACCAACGGTCCAGCTCTCGTTGCGGCGCCTGTCGGTCGGCTATTACCAGGACATTTCGCAGGTGTTCGTAGGCACCTTCATCTCGGTACTCCCGCTGCTCGTCGTGTTCGTCATCGCCGGCCGCCGGATCATCGGCGGCATCATGGAAGGTGCGCTCAAGGCGTGAACGATCCCAGCCCTCGGGTGTCCACGGTGGACAGTGTGGACCTCGCGTTTCCGGCCGACTTCATGTGGGGCACCGCCACGGCGGCGTACCAGATCGAGGGCGCTGTCGACGCGGATGGCCGTACACCGTCCATCTGGGACACGTTCAGCCACACCCCGGGAACGGTGGTGGAGGGTCACACCGGTGACGTGGCGACAGACCACTACCACCGTTACCGGGACGATGTCGCGCTGATGAAGTCGTTGGGGCTGAAGGCGTACCGTTTCTCGATCGCATGGCCGCGAGTGCAGCCGGGCGGATCCGGTCCGGCGAGCCAGGCCGGGCTCGACTTCTACCGAAACCTCGTGGACGAGCTGCTCGCGGCCGGTATCGAGCCGTGGGTGACGCTCTACCACTGGGACCTGCCGCAGGAGCTGGAGGACGCGGGCGGCTGGCCGGTACGGGACACCGCGGGTCGGTTCGCCGACTACGCGGGGATCGTCCACAGTGCACTCGGTGACCGGGTGCGGTACTGGACGACGCTCAACGAGCCTTGGTGCTCGGCTTTCCTGGGGTACAGCTCCGGGGTGCACGCGCCCGGGCGGCACGAGCCTGCCTCCGCCGTCCGGGCCGCACACCACCTGATGCTCGGGCACGGTCTGGCCGCCCAGGCCATCCGGTCGAACAACCCGGCCAGCGACGTCGGCATCTCGCTGAACCTGTACGCGGTCTCGCCAGCGAGCGAGTCGGCGGCCGACCTCGACGCCGCCCGTCGGATCGACGGGTTGGGCAACCGGCTGTTCCTCGACCCGATCCTGCTCGGCAGCTACCCGGCCGACGTGATGGCGGACCTGCACGACATCACCGACTTCGGCCACCTTCGCGACGGCGACCTGCGTACGATCTCGGCGCCGCTGGCGATGCTCGGCATCAACTACTACAGCCGGCACGTGGTGGCCGCGCCCGATCCGTCGGTTCCCGCACCGACGTACTGGCGGGACCAGGCGAACTGGCCCGGCAGCGAGAACGTGCGGTTCGTAGGCCAGGGGTTGCCGCGTACCGCGATGGACTGGGAGATCGACCCGCCGGGTCTGGTGGAGACGCTGCGCCGGGTGCACGCCGAGTACCCGGAACTGCCCCTGTACATCACCGAGAACGGGGCTGCCTTCGACGACCGGATCGGCGCCGACGGGGCGGTCGACGACCCGGAGCGGGTGGCGTACCTCGACGGGCACCTGCGCGCCTGCCACGAGGCGTTGGCCGCGGGCATCCCGCTGCGGGGGTACTTCTGCTGGTCCCTGCTCGACAACTACGAGTGGGCCTGGGGGTACACCCGGCGATTCGGCCTGGTGTTCGTGGACTACCCGACGCAACGCCGCATCCCGAAGACCAGCGCGCGCTGGTACGCCGATGTCATTCGGCGAAATTCTCTGGCAGAGACGTGAATCCGAGGCGACCGACGCTGGAGCAGGTCGCCGCCCGGGCCGGGGTGGGCCGGGGGACGGTCTCGCGAGTGGTCAACGGTTCACCGCAGGTGAGCCAGGAGACCCGTGCGGCGGTCCTCGCGGCCATCGAGGAGCTTGGGTACGTGCCCAACCGGGCGGCCCGCGCACTCGTCACGCAACGGACCGACTCGGTGGCCCTGGTGGTGTCCGAGTCGGAGGAGCGCGTCTTCGGAGAGCCTTTCTTCGCCGGCATCGTGCGCGGTATCTCGACCGTGCTGGCCGACACCGAACTGCAGCTCTGGCTTGCCCTGGCCCAGTCGCCGACCGAACGCGAGCGGGTCGAGCACCACCTCACCAGCCAGCACGTGGACGGGGTCATGCTGCTCTCGCTGCACGACTCCGACCCGCTGCCGGGGTTGCTCGCCGATCGCGGCCTGCCGACCGTCCTCGGTGGGCGGCCGGCCCGCATGGTGAGACCCGGTGGCTCCGGTGACGATGGTGTGTCCTATGTGGACGTCGACAACGAGGGTGGTGCCCAGCAGGCGGTCGCGCATCTGCTGGACAGCGGCCGTCGGCGCATCGGCGTCATCGCCGGGCCGCAGGACATGGGGGTGGGAGTCGCCCGGCTGGCCGGATATTGGGATGCGCTGAAGGACGCGGGTGTGGCCCGGGACGAGACGCTGGTGACGTACGGCGACTTCAGCGAGCGCAGCGGGGTCCGCGCGACGGTTCAGTTGCTGGACCGGCGTCCGGACGTCGACGCGATCTTCGCGGCGTCCGATCTGATGGCGGTGGGCGCTCTGCGCGCGTTGCGCGACGCCGGAAAGCAGGTGCCGGGCGACGTCGCGGTGGTCGGATTCGAGGACTCGACGCTTGCCCGGCAGACCGATCCGCCGCTGACGACAGTCTTCCAGCCGGTGGAGGCGATGGGACGGGAGATGGCCCGACTGCTCGTGGCCCGCATCGGGGGCGAGCCAGCCGGTCAACACGTACTCCTCGACACACATCTGGTGGGCCGGCTGTCAGCATGAGCGAGATCGGCCGATCGGCCGTGTGTGCGGCATGCGCACGCCCAGTAAGGTGAGGGCGGGGAGGGGCGTCCCCTCCCCGCACCACGCATCGCTCGCTGTACCGCCACATCCGTCTCGGGGCAGTTCGTCGCGGCACAGCATGCTCGGGAGCCGGGCCGTACTCGTTTGAGTGGGGACCACCTCCTCTGGCTGTGGTGTAAGCGGGTCGGCGGCGCGGTGTCCGGGCAAGCCTCGCCGCCGACCCGGGTATAGCAACTGGGAGCGCTCCCAGTTCTCCAAAGACTACGCCCCTGATCGGGACTGTCAATGTGCCTGCAACGATTTCGTAGCGACGTTGACATGTGCCCAGGTCAGAGCCGTTGGCAGGGGTGTCGGCGGGCCGTCCGAGCTGAAACTTTCAGCTGCTCAACGCCGTGTCGAGAACCGTCAGAGCGGCCGTCAGCTCTTGGGCAACGCCCGCGGAGATGGCCCTCTCGCGCAGCCGGTCGTCCACCTTGCGCTGGACGTTGGCTACTTGCCCGGACAGGTCCGTGGTGGAATCGAGCTGCGCTTGCACGGCCAGGTTGTTCAGGAGCTGGTGCAGGTCGAGGGCGGCGTCGGGGCGTACCTCGCCGGCAGCCAGACCGCGATCGATGACGCCGTGCGCCGCCGCGAACGCCTCTGCGGGCGTCACGGCGGGAGGCACGAGTGCCGCCGGTTCGGACGTGGACGGCGCCGGCGTGGGCACGACCGGGTTCGGCGCCGGTGTCTCGCGCGTGGGCGGCACCGCACTCGGTACGGCCGTCGTCGGTTGGCTCGACGTCGGGTCCGCTCCGGGCGTGGTCTGGACAACCGTCACCGGCGCCTCGCGGAGCACCCGGCTGTCGGGCGCGTCGAGCAGCCCGCTGAAGAGGGTCACCGCGACCGCCGCCGCGGCGACCGTCGAGGCGACCGCCGCCGCGGTCCAGCGCGGCCCGATACCGCCACGGCCAGGCTCGCTCGAGTCCAGTGCCGCGGCGAGGTCGTCGGCCACTTCGGCCGCCGTCGGCCTGGCTGCCGGTGCGGCCGCCAGACATCGCTGACAGGTCCGCGCGACGGCGGCGGGCAGGCCGGGTACGCCGGTCGGCGCTGGCGGCGGCTCGAGCCTCGTCGCGGTCTCGATCTCGGCCCAGGTCGTCTCTGGATACGGCGGCTGCCCGGTCAGCATCTCGAACAGCAGGGCGCCGAGGGAGTACACGTCGGTCGGGGTCATCGCCGGGGTGCCGTCGAGGCGTTCCGGGGCCACGTACGGCGGCGTGCCGAACGTCCACCCGGTCGCGTCGTCGTCCGGCTCCCCGATGCGCGCCGCGATGCCGAAGTCCAGTACCTTCGCGCCGTCCGCGGTCAGCATCACGTTGTCCGGGGTGATGTCCCGGTGGACGATGCCGCGCGCGTGTGCGGCGGCGAGCACGCGGGCCACGCGTACCGCCACCCGTACCGCCTCGCGCCACGGCAGCGGGCCACTGGCCAGCCGGATCGCGAGTGGCTCGCCGTCGACGAGCTGCATCACGACGTACGCCACGAGCCGCCGGTCGGGCGCCAACGTCTCGCCGTAGTCGTACACCGCGGTCGCGTCCGGGTGGGAGAGCCGGGCCGCGGCACGGGCCTCCTTGCGGACGAGGTCGCGGTGGGTACGGTCGGCGGCCAGTGCGGCATCGAGTACCTTCACCGCCACGATCCGTTCGAGCGCCTCGTCCCGGGCCCGCCAGATCACCGACATGCCACCGGCGCCGGTGCGTTCGAGCAGCCGGTACCGGTGTGCGAGCAGATCGCCCTCCCGCAGCCACTCTGTCGTAGCCAGATCACTCATGCGGTTTCGCGGATCACGAGTTCGGTGGGCAGGATCGGGTTCTCCCGGCTGACATCGTGGCCGGCGATCTCGGCGAGCAGCAGCTCGGCGGCGAGCTCACCGAGTTCCTCGACCGGCTGCCGGACGGTGGTCAGCGCCGGACGGGTGAGCCGGGCGGCCGGGGCGTCGTCGAAGCCGATCACGGCGACGTCGTCCGGTACCCGGCGATTGGCGCGGTGCAACGTGTGCAGGGCGCCGACGGCCATCAGATCCGACGCCACGAACACCGCGTCGAGCTGCGGTACCCGGTGCAGCAACCAGCCCATCGCGTGCGCGCCGGAGACCTGGGTGAAGTCACCGTAGGCGACCGGCAGTACCGGCGTACCCGCCTCTTCCAACGCATCGCGGTAGCCGGCGAGACGGTCCGCGGACGCCGAGAGGTCCGGCGGCCCGGCAATCGTCGCGATGGCCCGGCAGCCCCGGCGGAGCAGGTGCTCGACGGCGCGCCGGGCACCGCCCCGGTTGTCGACGTCCACATAGGACGCATGGCCGGCGTCGGCGGGGCGGCCCGCGCAGCGCACCGCCACCCGGGCCGCGGGCAGCGACACCGCCAGGGGATGCCGGCTGTGCGCGCTGATCAGGAGGACCCCGTCGACGGCGCCGGAGATCAGGTACCGCTCGATCGCGGCGAGCGTGTCGCCGCTGGTCGGGACGAGCAGCAGCGGTACGCCGTGCCGGGCGAGCGCCTCCTCGGCACCGGCGATCACCCGGGGGAAGAACGGATCGCTGAACAGCCTGGTCGGCGGCTCGCAGATGACGGCCGCGACGGCGCTGGTCGGTGGTCGGCTCGGTCGGCTGCTGCGCGGAGCCCGGCGCCGGACGTAGCCGAGGTTGGCCATCGCCTCGTGGACCTGGCGGCGGGCGGACGTACTGACCCGGACCGATCCGGTCAACACCCGGGACGCGGTAGCGGGGGACACCCCGGCCGCAGCCGCGACCTGCGCCAGGGTGGGCGGATCGGCCATTCGGCGACTCTCCTCGTCATCGGCGTTCCGGCCTGCCGTGGGTTCGCGCAGGGCACAGCGTCGCCGTGGTGTGGTCGCGGTCACGCGTCAGCGTCAGGCACGTGTTACGCCGCTGTCAACAGGGCGTTTCAGAAGGCATGAAAGTTTCATCCGTCGATGCCGTTCAGCGCTGGTCGAGCGGCGCTGGGCGCATTCGCGGACCTTCGCCCGTTGACAGAGGCCAGTCGTCGAGTCACGCTCACCCGCACTGGATGGAAGCGCTCCCAAGAGCTGGAACGGGGAGACTTGCGATGGCTCACCCTGTGCCCCGGAAGAAGCCCCGTGTTATCGCGGGCTTGGTGCTCGTCATTGTGGCCGCCCTGCTGCCCGCCGTCGGGCCTGTGCCGCCCGCGCAGGCGGTACCGCCGCCGTTCAACTACGGCGAGGCGCTGCAGAAGGCGATCTGGTTCTACGAAGCCGAGGTCTCCGGCGTCAAGCCGGCATGGAACCGCGTCTCGTGGCGAGGCAACTCGTTCGAGCGGGACGCCACGATCGCCGGTGCCGGCGTCGACCTGGCCGGCGGGTTCCACGACGCGGGCGACCACATCAAGGCGACGTTCCCGATGTCGCACTCGATGGCCACGCTGGCCTGGGGTTTGCTCGAGTGGCCCGCCGCCTACACCGGTACCGGCCAGCGCACCCACCTGCTGAACAACCTGCGGTGGGGCATGGACTGGCTCATCAAGGGGCACCCGTCGGCGAACCGGCTGGTCGCGCTCGTGGGCCGGCCGTCGACCGACCACACGCTGTGGGCCGCTGCCGAGGTGCAGACGTACGCCCGCGAGGCGTGGTTCATCGACAACTCCTGCCCGGGTGCGGACCTCGCGGCCGGTACCGCCGCCGCGTTTGCCGCGAGCGCGATGGTGTTCGCCTCGACGGACCCGACGTATGCCAGCACGCTGCTCACCCACGCCCGGCAGCTCTACGCGTTTGCCGACGCCGCGCCTAAATCTCCGTACAGCCAAACGTTCGAGTACGAGAACTGCGCGCCGGTGCAGAACATCTACGAGTCGCACAGCGGGTACCTCGACGAGCTGGTCTGGGGCGCGATCTGGCTGTCCCGGGCGACCACGGGCACGGAGTCGACTGGTTTCCTGGCCAAGGCCGAGCAGTACTACGACCTGCTGCCCCGGGAGCAGGGCACCTCGCTGCCGAAGTACAAGTGGACATACGACTGGGACGACAAGGCGATCGCTTCGCAGGTGTTGCTGGCCAAGCTCACCGGCGCCACGGAGTACGTCACCGACGTGAACCGCTGGGCCGACTTCACCACCGACCGGGTCAACGGGTTCAACGGGCAGATGGCCACGTACTCGCCGGTTGGCGGGCAGATCTTCTACCTGAACTGGGGCTCGCTGCGGTACGCGATGGGCGCCGCCTTCCTGGCCTTCGTCGCCGGGGACTCGGGCCGGCTCGATGCCACGCGAACAGCGCGGCTCATCGCGTTCGCCAAACGTCAGACCAACTACACGCTCGGGGACAACCCATCGAACCTGAGCTACATGGTCGGCTTCAGCAAGAACGGCGGCGCCTACGTGCGGCGGCCGCACCACCGTACCGAGCACGGCTCGTGGACGGACTTCTTCTACGACCCGGTGGAGAGCCGGCACACGCTCTATGGCGCGCTCGTGGGTGGGCCGCCCGCGGCGAACGACAACTACGGCGCCGAGGACCGCAACGACTTCCAGAAGGCCGAGGTGGCGCTGGACTTCAACGCGCCGTACGTCGGCAACCTCGCGCGCATGTGGCTCGACGACGGGGGTACGCCGCTGGCGTCGTTCCCGCCCGTCGAGACCCCGGACGGGCCGGAGATGTTCATCGATGCCGCGATCAACCAGCAGGGTACCCAGCCCGGGCCTTACTTCGAGGTGAAAGCTTTCGTCCGGAACAAGTCGGCGTGGCCCGCACGGCACCTGGACAACGGCATGTTCCGGTACTACTTCACGATCGAGCCCGGCGTGCCGGTCAACCAGGTCGGGCTGTCGACGGCGTTCAACCAGTGCTCGCCGCCGACCGGCCCGACCCAGTTCTCCGGTACGACGTACTACGTGCAGGTCAGCTGCGCCGGCCAGCGCATCTCGCCGGTGGGGCAGAGCCCTTGGCGCCGCGAGGTGCAGTTCCGCATCTCGTTCCCGGCCGGCTCGACGCACAACTTCACGCAGGACTGGTCGTACCAGGGCATCTCCACGAACCCCAACGCGCCGGCCGTGATGCAGCGGATGACCCTCCACGATGGAACGACGCAGATCTTCGGCCAGCCGCCGGGTGCGCAGACCCCGCCGTCGGCGCCGGGCCAGCCGGCCCAGTCGAACCTGACCTCGTCGTCGGTGACGTTGACGTGGGCCGCCTCGACGCCGGGCTCGAGCCCGCTCGCCGGGTACGACGTATACCGGGTCGGCACGCCGGACACCGTGGTCGCGTCGACAGGCCCGTCCGTGCTGACCGCTCCGGTGACCGGACTCGCCGCGTCCACCTCGTACACCTTCTACGTGAGGGCGCGCGACACCGGTGGGCTCACCTCGCCTGCCTCGCCGACGCGGACCGTCATGACCCTGCCGCCGCCGACGCCACCCGGCCCGCCGGGTCAGCCCACGCTGGGAACCGTGACGGCGACGACCGTGCCCTTGTCCTGGACCGCGTCCACGCCGGGCACGAACCCCATTGCCGGGTACGACGTGTACCGCGTCGGCACGCCGGACACCGTCGTCGCTACGTCGACCGGTCTGTCCGCGACGGTCACCAACCTCACGCCGAGCACGCCGTACACGTTCTACGTGCGGGCGCGAGACAACACCGGGGTCTCCGGCGCCGCCTCGCCGAACCGGAACGTCACGACGGCCGCAGCGAACCCGCCGTCGGCGCCCGCCGGGCTCACGGCCTCGTCCGTCACCGCGACCACGGCCTCGCTCGCCTGGACCGCGTCGACGCCGGGTGACTTCCCGATCGCCCGGTACGAGGTCTGGCGCGTCAACGGCACATCGTCGGACTCACTGTTGGCCCAGACCACCGGACCCACCCCGCCGTCGTTGGGGCTGACCGGGTTGACGCCACTGACGTCGTACGAGCTGTACGTGCTGGCGCGCGACACGGCCGGGGTCGCCTCCGGCCAGTCCAACCACGTGCTGTTCAGCACACCGGACCAGCCGGCGGCGACGCTACGGGCTCGGTACAAGAACAACGACTCGTCTCCGACGGACAACCAGATCAAGCCCGGCCTGAGCCTGGTCAACGCCGGTACGACGGCCGTCTCGCTGTCCACCGTGAAGATCCGCTATTACTTCACGAAGGAACCACCGGTGACGACCTTCAACACGTGGTGCGACCACGCCGCCGTCATCGGCTGCAGCACGGTGACCCATCAGGTCGTGGCTCTGGCCACCCCGGTGACCGGGGCCACCCACTACCTCGAGGTGGGCTTCACGCCGACCGCGGGCAGCCTGGCCGCCGGGGCGAGCCTCACCGACCTGCAGATGCGGTTCAACGTCACGACCTGGGAAGCGTTCAACGAGGTCAACGACTACAGCTACGGTACGAACACCGCCTTCGCCGACGCGCCAAGAGTCACCGTGTTCGTCAGCGGCCAGCTCGTCTGGGGTACGCCACCGGCCTGAAATGCCAGGTCCACAGTGGACTCGTCCACTGTGGACCGGCGGCACCCTGGCTGGCTGTCGATCCGCGCCGGTAAGTGTGGGAACGGGGGGCTTGGGCGACCGACTCGCTTGCGAGGGATGTGGTCGACGCTAGTCGCCCCACAGTCCGGCCAGCACGACTTAACAAAGAACTAAGAAAGACCTGCGGTAGACCCAAGGCGCGGTCCGTGCGTCCACCCCCTCCCGGTTGATCATGAAGTTGGTGACGCGACACGCCGCCGAGGCACCAACTAAGTTCATGATCAACGGGGTCTGGGGCGGATCAATGGGGTCTGGAGCGGCGGCTCCAGCGGCGCTCGCCGGGCTCGGACGAGAGCCGGCCGACGAAGCCGAGCCGGGGCTTGGCCACGGGCGGCTTCTCGGCGTCGGTCAACATGACGACCACGCTCGCCCCGCCGAGGGCGCCGGTACCGATGTCCACCGAGCCGTTGCCGGCTACCGCGGCCCGGCGCACGATGTCCAGGCCGAGACCGGTCGAACCCCGTTCACTGCTGCCGCGGCGGAGCGCCTTCTGCGGGTCGGCGATACCCGGGCCGGCGTCCTCGACCCGTACCGAGACATAGCCCTTCCGGCGGGTCACCGCAACCTCGAAGCTCGTGCCCTGCGGGGTGTACCGGAACACGTTGCCCAGCAACGCGTCCAGCGCGGCGGCCAGCTCGCTGCGGGGCAAGCTCACGGGTGCCGGCTGGTCCGCGCCGGACACCCGGTACGGCCGGCCCTGGTCCTCGGCGACCGCGGCCCAGAACGCCATACGCTCCCGGACCACCTCGCCGGCGTCGCAGTTGTCGGGCTCGGCGGGCGGTAGCGCACTGGGTGCCCGCGTGGTCCGGATCAACGTGTCGACCTCGCGTTCGAGCGTGTCGACGGCCTCCCGAAGCCGCGCCGCGCTGCGTCCCTCCAGTGTCTCAGCCTCCAATGCCTCGGCCTCCAGCCGGAGCGCGGTCAGCGGCGTACGCAGCCGGTGCGACAGGTCGGCGACCAGCTCCCGCTCGGCGGTCAGGGACGCCGACACCCGGTCGGCCATCGTGTTGAACGCCAGCCCCGCCTCGGCGAGTTCGCGCGGGCCGGCGACGTTTGCCCGTACCCCCAGATCCCCGTCGCCGAGGGCGCGCGCCGCGTTGGCCAGGCCCCGCGCGGACCCGACGACCCTAGCCGCGAGCCGGTCGTTGACCAGCGCGGAGGCCAACAGGAGCAGGCCGGCGACCACGCCGAGGGTCCACCACGCGGTTCGCACGCCGCGGGACAGCTCGGCGTTCGGCACGAAGACCTCGACCACCACGGTGTCGTCCGCGCCCAGGTCGACGGGCTCCAGATAGGACAGTCCGCCCGGCGCCGGCGCGACCACCGGGCGGCGCTGGCCGGCCGCGAGCGCCACATCCTCGGGACGGGCATGGTTGATTCCCACTGGACCGCCGGCGAGCCCGTGTACGGCGATCCTCCCGCGGGGCGCTTCGGTCGTGTCGACCGCGAGCTCGACCGCGGCGGGGTCGGTGGTGACGGTCAGCACGGCCACGACGATGGCGGTCTGCCGTTCGGCGTCGGCGAGCGCCCGCTCGCGGGCGAGGTGCTGGACGACCAGCGCCAGCGGGATGAGGAACGCGAGCACCACGATCGACATGGTGGCGAGGCTGGCCCGGGCCAGCTCCCACCTCAGTCGGGTGCCGCGAACCTGATGCCGACTCCCCGCACGGTGTGCAGGTACGTCGGCTTCGCCGCGGTCTCGCCCAGCTTTCGACGCAGCCAGTACAGATGCACGTCGATCGTCTGGTCCTCGCCGACCGAGGGCAGTCGCCATACCTCCTCCAGCAGTTCCCGGCGGGTCACCACCCGGCCGGGCCGGGCGGCCAGGTACGCCAATAGGTCGAACTCCTTCCTGGTCAGTACGAGGGGCGTACCGCCAAGGTAGGCCTGCCGTTCGTCGAGGTCGACCCGCAACTGGCCGGCTTCGATGACCGGTGAGCGGTT
>Ga0075420_100002814_pt1 | contig 15097 bp, 14 predicted proteins | sample SoiMetdeltSBSDD4_FD_75296 | JGI IMG/M metagenome (GOLD analysis project Ga0075420, IMG submission 75296) | Bulk soil microbial communities from a Populus tree surrounding site in Tennessee, USA - Soil MetaG P. deltoides SBSDD4 | ecosystem: Environmental > Terrestrial > Soil > Tree plantation... | reverse complement strand
CTCGAGACCCACACCCGGGCGCTGGGCGCGTGTCGTCGTTGCGCGTTCGACGACCCGTCCGTGTTGCCGGTGACGTCGATCGCGCGAGAGCCGCTCGCCATGCTCGTGGGCCAGGCGCCCGGGAAGACCGAGGTCGTGGACCGGCGGCCGTTCGCCGGACGCGCGGGACGGACGTTGTTCCGCTGGTTCGCTGAGGCCGGCATCGACGAGATCGTGGCGCGTCGGCGCATCTACATCGCCGCCGTGACCCGCTGCTATCCCGGTCCGAGTCCATCTGGTCGCGGCGATCGCGTTCCCTCTCCAACTGAAATGAGCGCTTGCTCGAGCTGGCTCGATGCTGAGCTGGCCATGATCGCGCCGCGAGTTCTCATTCCGGTTGGCCGCCTCGCGATCGAACGGTTCCTCGGCGCGCGGCCGTTGGCGGAGCAAGTCGGTCGTGCCCATCGGCTGACGGATGCACCGGGCTCACCGCTCGCGATCCCGCTGCCGCACCCATCGGGGGCGAGCAGCTGGATTCATGCGCCGGGTCACCTGGAGCTCGTCCGCGAGTCGCTCCGTCTGATTCAGGAACACTTACCAGAGCTGGTTCACGAAAGCGAACGGGCGCGGAGCGTGGCGTGATCTCCGCGTCCGCGTTCGCGCTCGCACTGCTCGTGGCTCAGCCGAAGCCGGTTGCCCAGGCCAGCCCGCCTCGCGACTCGTGGTTTGGAGCGGACAAGCTAAAGCACTTCTTCGTCGCGGCATTTACGCAGAGCGTCGCGTACAGTGCCCTGCAGGCCGCGCGCGTTCGCCACGATCATGCACTCGCCGGCGCGTGGGCGGTAACCGCGACGGTATCAGTCGCGAAGGAGTTGCACGACAAGCGCACGACAGGGCTGTTCAGCGTTCGCGACCTCGTGTGGGATGCTGCCGGAGCAGGTGTCGCCACGGCCCTTCTGACGCACTCCCAGCGGTCGAGGTCGAGTACCGAGCCGGAAGCGCCGGAGCCAACCGCACAGGTCTATTGGGGTCAGACCCCAATACGCCGCCCTGAGCCATCGGCCCATGGCGGTGGGGCTGTTCACCGGTGAGTGATAGGTCCCCGGCGGTCGGTCTGTACGACTTTCCACTCTTATGTCTGCTTCGGCCCGGTTCTATATTCCGGGCACCCAGTGCCGCGGCGCCGATGGTCCGCGGTGCGCGACCGATTCCTCCGCCCTCCGCATGAGCCAACCAGCCGCGAAGCCCGACCAGGAACGCCGCAAAAACGCCGCATTGCGCGAACTCATCGACGAGCTGCTGTTCCGCGTGCGTGATGCGAACCAGCACATCGACTTCTGGACCCCGGAAGAGCGGGCGAAGGCGGAGGAAGAGCTCAGCATGATCATGTCGCGGGTGCGCGGAGCCGCACTGCACAAGTCCAGTTAACTCGAGTTACGGCGAAGGTCGCCAAGAGGTCGCTGTGGTCAAAGCACGTACGAAGTTCATCATCGGCGGGATCCTCGTCCTCGGCACGGCCGGGTACTTGATGGCGACTGCGATCGACGAGACCGCCGTGTACTACCTGACGCCGGGTGAGCTGGCGGCGAAGGTGAAGGGCGACTCGACGTTCTATGACACCGGCGTGAAGCTTGGTGCCCGCGTCGTACCGGGTACGATCAACCGAGATCCCGGTGGCCGTGCCGTCGCATTCTCGGTCACGGACGGCAGCCATACGATTCCGGTGACGTACCGCGGCGTCATTCCTGACACGTTCACCGACAGCGTGGACGTCGTCGTCGAGGGTCGTTACAACCGAGACGGAACGTTCGCGGCGACGACGCTGCTCGCGAAGTGTGCGTCGCGGTACGAAAACGCTCCCGAGAAATATCAGTCGACGCCCGGCTACAAGGCGGCGCAGAGGAAGTCGGCGTGATTCTGATTGGTGAGCTGTCGCTCTGGGTCGCATTGCTCATGGCGACCTGGAGCGCGACGGTGTCGTTCGCTGGCGGGCGGATGGGGCGTGCAGACCTCGTCGCGAGCGGGGAGCGCGCCACCTACGCGACGTTCGCCTTCGTGCTTCTCTCGTCGATCGGACTCTGGTCGGCGCTGCTCTCGAGCGACTTCTCACTTCGCTACGTCGCGTCGTACACGAGCGCGAATCTGCCGGCCGTCTACAAGTTCTCTGCGTTCTGGGGTGGGCAGCAGGGCTCCATGCTGTTCTGGTGCCTCATCCTCGCGTTGTACGCCGCGATCGCGCTGTACGCCAACCGGCGGCGGAATCGTGAGCTCATGCCGTACGTCACCGGCACGCTCGCGATCGTCCAGATCTTCTTTCTCGCGACGACGGCATTCGGCGCCAATCCATACGCGCGCCTCGACTGGATTCCGCCCGATGGCACCGGGCTGAATCCGCAGCTCCAGAATCCGGGGATGGCGACTCACCCGCCAATGCTCTATCTCGGGTACGTCGCCACGGCGATTCCGTTTGCGTTCGCCATCGGGGCGCTGGTCTCGCGGCGTCTCGACGCGGAGTGGCTCGGAGCAGTCCGACGGTGGTCGCTCGTGTCGTGGTTGTTTCTCACGATAGGGATCACACTCGGGATGTGGTGGGCGTACGTCGAGCTCGGATGGGGCGGGTACTGGGCCTGGGATCCGGTCGAGAATGCGTCGCTTCTCCCTTGGCTTACGGGGACCGCGTTCCTCCACTCGATCATGATCCAGGAGAAGCGCGGGATGCTGCGGAAGTGGAACGTCACGCTCGTCGTCTCGACGTTCCTCCTATCCATTCTCGGCACGTTCATCACGCGGAGTGGCGTGATCGAGAGTGTGCATTCGTTCGCGCAGTCCCCCGTGGGGAGCTGGTTCGCCGGATTCCTCGTGGTCGCGATCGCTGTGACGGCGTATCTCGTCACGACGCGACTCAAGGACCTCGAGGCCCGCGCAGAGCTCGAGAGCATGGTGAGTCGCGAGGCGGCGTTCCTCTACAACAATGTGGTGCTCGTCGGCATCGCGTTCTCGGTGCTGTGGGGAACGCTCTTCCCAATCATCAGCGAAGCGGTGCGCGGCTCGAAGATCACGGTCGGCCCACCGTTCTTCAACACGGTCAACATTCCGCTCGGCTTGCTGCTGCTGGCGCTCACCGGCGTCGGCCCGCTCATCGCGTGGCGTCGCGCGTCAATCGCGAATTTGAAGCGGCAGTTCGCGGTGCCCGCCGCCGGCGGGGTCACGCTCGGCGTGGCTCTCTTCGCGCTCGGCATGCGCGATGGGTACGCGCTCGTGTCGTATACGCTCGCCGGGTTCGTCGCCACCACGATCGTGCAGGAGTTCGTGAAGGGAGTGGGCGCACGGCGTCGCATGCACAGGGAGGCGGTGCCGCTGGCGTTCGTGCGACTCGTAGCGCGAAACCGGCGACGGTACGGCGGCTACATCGTGCACCTCGGCGTCGTGGTGCTGTTCGCAGCGTTCGCCGGCCTCGCCTTCAAGAAGGAGTACGACCTCGCACTGGCGCCGGGCGGCACGTTCACGGCGGTCGATCCATACAACCGGACGTGGACCTTCACGAGCCAGGGCGTGTCGCGATACGAGGAGCTGAACCGCCAGGTGACGGCAGTCGTGCTGGAGGCGAAGCACGGAAGCGCACCGCCAACGCTCATCAAGAGTGAAAAGCGGCAACACGTCGACAGCCGCGGCGTGCCGACCTTCGAGCCGTCCACGGAAGTCGGAATCCTCGAGTCGCTGCGGCAGGACGTGTACCTCGTGCTGCATGGCGTGACAGGTGAGGAAACAGCCGAAGTTCGGATCAGCTTCAATCCGCTGGTGTGGTGGGTGTGGTACGGCGGAATGATCATGGCCCTCGGTGGCCTGATCGTGATGTGGCCGCAAGCCACGCGCGCGGGTGCTCGTCGCGCGGAAGGTGGCTACGTGGTGACCCTGCAGCCGCAGCGCGCGGAGCGAGAGCGGGTGGACGCCGGCGTGTGATGCCGACGCGTCGCGAGTTCGTGTTGGCGTTAGGCGCCGTCGTCGCGACGGGGCGCCGCGCCGGTGCGCAGCAGGGCGGGACGATCCCGGGAGCGACGATGGCGGGCGACGGGTACGTCCCCGTGCGGCTGCCGCCGAAAGCCGGCGCGACGTCGAAGCTCACAGACCTCGAGCGCGACGCCGTCGAGCGTCGTCTGAGCTGCCCGTGTCCGTGCACGCTCGACGTCTTCACGTGCCGGACGTCGATGCCGTGCGGGTTTTCCCCGCGTATGCACGCCGACGTGGTCTCGCTCGTGAATGGTGGCTACACGGCCAATGAGATCACGGCCGCATTCGAGCAGGCCTACGGCGAGAAGATCCTGATGGCGCCGCGCGCGGAGGGGTTCAACTGGGTGGGATGGCTCGCTCCGTTCGCGGCCGTTGGCGGTGGCGCGGTCGTCGTCAGCGCGTTGATTCGGCGGTGGGGGCGCCGCGCCGCCGAGCATCGCACGGCGTCGCCGGTCCCGATCGAGGCGACCGACGACGAGCTTGCGCGATTGGAGGCTGCCGTGCGCGGTGAGGACCGATGATCGCTCTGTTGGTCGGTGCCGTGCTCGCCGTCGGCGCCCTGGTCTATGTGCTGTATCCCTTGTTCGCCGTCGGGCCCATCGGGCGACGGCGCACTTCGGGCGTCGAACGCCAGGTGACCGAGGGTGCGATCGACGCGCTCCGTGAGATCGAGTTCGACCGCGCCACGGGGAAGCTGTCCGATGACGACTACGCGGCGCTCAAGGCGGAGTATACACGTACAGCGCTCGTGGAACTGCGCTCACGTGAGGACGCGCCAGCCACGGCTGCCAGTGCTGTGTCGGATGCCGTGATCGCCGCCGCCGATCCCGCGGAGGCGGCGGTGCTCAAGTACCGCGCGGTACGACGTGCGTGCGATACGTGCGGCCCGCGCCCCGAGCCCGACCCGGCGTTCTGCTCGTCGTGCGGCAAGTATCTCCGCGGCACGTGCTCGCACTGCGGCGCGGCCGTGAACGCGCCCGCGTCACGCTTCTGCGCGAACTGCGGCGGCTCGCTCGCTGCCTAGTGAGTGCTTGCTAGGTGTGGATAGTGTTGATAGCAGGCGGCAAAAGCCGACATGGCAGAATTGCCATGGCTGAAGTCGTCGTCGCTCAGAAGCGGAGTGTGCCGATGGCAATTCTGCCATACAGGCCGTGCCCGCCTGCGATCAACACGTCCCAGACGGTCTACTAGCGCTCCAGGGCCTCGAGCCGGCGGACGGCGATCCGGATCGGCCAGAATGTAGCCGTTAGGCAGACCGCCGCGGCAAGGCCGAAGCCGACTACCAGTTCGGCCGTCGGCGGCGACTCGCCGCCGCGGAACGAGATGGCGGACAGGTAGCTATAGACCGGCCGCGCCTCGAGCACGATCACCGCGCCGATCACGCCGACCGCGCTCATCATGTAGAGGAGCCCGCCGAAGGACGTCGGGATCTGTGCCGCGTTCTCCGTTTCAAAGCGCGGATACATCGTACCGAAGCCAACGGCGAGACCCGCGAGTGCGAACGTCATGAGCGTGATCGTGAACACCGAGACCACGAACATGAACGTGCTCACCTGCAGCAGACTGTTCGTAACGCCGACGATCGCGAGTGCGAGTACGAGAAGCGGCACCATCCCCACCCAGAACTTCGACCACAGCAGCTCACGAATGGGAAGCGGACTCGCGCGGAGCAGCCACCAGGTCCGTCCCTCGAGGCTCACGCCCGGGAAGATGAAGCGCGCGGCGACTGACGCGAGCACGAAACCAGCAAGCGCGAGGTTCAGGAACGGGACGAGGTTCACGATGAAGAACGTGATGCCTTCGCCAGTAAGCGGGAGGAACTTGATATTGAAGACGTAGACGACCACCAGCACCGCGAGCAGGATGAGCTGAGACCACTGCGTCGTGTCGCGGAAGAAGACGCGTACCTCCTTCAGGATGAGCTCGCGGCGCACGGTGCCCAGCGGTGAGAGCAGCAGGCGAACCATCCGCCCGAGTCCCCCCTCCCGTGCCCACTGCTGGCTGCTTTCCTGCGCCTTGGTGAAGCCGCGTGCGTACAGCCACCGATGGAGCAATGCGCCGATGACCACGGCGGCGGCCGCGGTCGACCAGAGGAGGTAGAGCGGCAGGAGATCGAGGGAGCCGGTCAGCCACCCCATCACGCTTCGGCCCACCCACTCGCTCGGGAGCAGCGGCGAGGTCGGCGTTCTGAGCACGGCGATGAAGTCCACGAGCGACCGGAAGCCCTCCGGCCGCACCAGCTTTTCGGGCCGCACGAGTCGGAACAGTACAACGACCCCGGCGGCCGCGATCACGGCGATGATGCTCAGGATGTCGCGCGTGCGACGCGCCGGGAACGTGTTCACCAGCACGAGCGTGGTCGCCGAGCCTAACGCCGCCGGGATGATCAGAAAGGGGAGGAACGTCAGGATGGCGAGCCCGACGAACGCACCTCCGCCATCGTAGACGGTGCCGTACGCCGTGAGCATCGGCACGGCCATCAGCACCACCATCCAGCTGGAGTTCACGCACGTCTCGAGCAGCTTCGCCGAATAGAGCGCCAGCCAGTCCACGGGTGCCGACGCGAGAAGATCCAGATCCCGCGCGAGGAAGTAGCTGGAAAGAGCCGTGATGATGTTGGACAGCAGCAGGATCGAGAAGAACGCGACCAGGATCAGCCCGAGCAGCTTACCCGCGAGCAATGGGCCGATCTCGGGCACGCCGCGGAAATAGGCGAGCAGTCGGTGCAGGACACCGAACGCGAACATCCAGAAGATGCCGCCGATCGCCGCGAGCACGGCGGTGCGTGCTCCGCGGCCACGCTCCTTCGAGCGCATGCGGGCGCGGGCCGTGAACAGCTTCGGGAGAAGCAGCGCCCGAAGCGCGTCAAGCATCCAGCACCTCGACGAGCTCGCGCGAAAGCCCTTCGCCCGTGAGCCGCAGGAAGATCTCCTCGAGTCCCGATACACCTGCCTCCGCCGACGCGCGGAGATCGTCCATGGTCCCGCAGGTCCGGATGACGCCGCGCTGAATGATCCCGATGCGATCGCACATGCTCTGCGCCACCTCGAGCGTGTGTGTGGACATCATGATGGTGTTGCCGCGCCGGGTGTACTCGCGGAACAGGTCCTTGAGCGTGCGCGCCGCCTTCGGATCCAGTCCTACCATCGGTTCGTCCACGACGACGACTTCGGGCTTGTGCACGAACGCGCTCGAGATGATGAGCTTCTGCCGCATGCCGTGGCTGTAGCTCTCCACGAGCTCGTCGCGCCACTCCTCCAGATCGAAAAGCGCGAGGAGCTCTCGACCTCGGCGCTCGACCTCGGCGCCGCTCTGGCCATACAGCCCGGCGACGAAGCGGAGGAACTCCGTTCCGGTCAGCTTCTCGTAGATGAATGGTCGATCCGGGATGAACCCCAGCCGCTGCTTCGCCGCCACCGGGTCGCTCGTGAGATCGATGCCGGCGATGCTCACGCTGCCTGACGACGGCTGCAGAATGCCGGCGATCATGCGGAGTGTCGTGGTCTTACCGGCGCCGTTAGGGCCAAGGAATCCGAACAGCTCGCCGCGCGGGACGTCGAGGTCGACGCCGTTCACGGCGGTGAAAGAGCCGTAACGTTTGGTGAGCGATCGAAGCTGGATCATGGGCGAGAGCGGAGGGACCGCTGAAAGGACGACGACACTGCACCGGTTGTCATTCCGAGCGGAGCGCCGAAGGCGCGCGGGTGCCCGCCACAGGCGGGCGCATGAGGAATCTTGTGTGCGATCCCGGTAGCCATTCTAGCCACGAGAACCGTACAGCAGATTCCTCATCTACCCGCAAGCGGGCGCCCGCGGCCCTGCGGGCCTCCGCTCGGAATGACAACTACTGCGAGGACAGCAGATCGATCTTCAGTGTTCCCATGAGGCGCAGGAGCTCCGCCTGCTGCGTCAGCCCACCGTACACGAAACGCAGGTGCGCCGCATCGGCAGGGAACTGCCCGAACGTTGGATCGACCGCGACCCACTTCCCGACGAAGACTTCGGGCCATGCGTGGTAGTAGAACTTCCCTCGGACGTGCGCGAGCCCTGCGGCGGCACGCGCCGGTACGCCTGCGGCCCGCGCGAGCGCGATGTAGAGCTGCGTATGCTCGTTGCAGTCGCCAGACCGCGCCTCGAGAACCTGAATGGCGCTCGGCACCGTCACCGAGATAGTCTTCGTCAGCGAGTCGTGCACCCATTCGTTGATCCGCCGCGCGACCACCACCGGGTCGCGTGAGTCACCACGAAGGCGGCGCGCCAATGCGACAATGGGTGCGTCACCGCTCTGGATGAGCGGCTCCGCCGACAGCTCGCGGCGGAACGACATGCGGCTGCTGAGAGGCATCGGCATCACATACGCCGCCGCGCCGGGCGTGTCGTCCTCGCGCGTAATCGTCAACGTGTCGCCACGCAGGTGCTGCCGGCCACCGTCGAGATGGAAGCCTCGCAGGTCCGGGCCACGGAGTCGGACTTGGACGTGCGCGGGTCGTTGTTGTTCGAGCGGCACCGACGCCGCGATGGCCGTGGTCTCGAGTATGTCGCGCGCGGCGGCCACGGCACCCTTGCGCGTGCCGCCGTCGAGCCGCCAGTTCTCGAACGCGATCTCGTAGGCCGTCCGACGCAGTGAGAAGCCAAGGGCGTGCGTCATCTCGACCACGCGGCCCTGCTCGTCGACCCAGGCTGTCACGTTCCCCGGACCATCGGTCGTGATCCGCCACGCACGCACGGAGTCGCGGCGCGCCACCGTCCAGCGCTTGCGCGTCTCATCGAAACGCGCGCTGTCGGGAACCGCGAACGACGACTCCGCCTCGACCCGCGCGGTCAACGGCTTGGGCGCGAGCGCAACCGGATCGAAGCTCGAGAGCGTGAACGTCTTGCCGACCTCGGGGTCCTCGCCGAGCGCGATGGCGAGCGGCACGACAGTCGGAAGAATGACGGGGCCAGACACGGCCACACGCTGCGTATCCGCCGCCGTCTCATCGTGCGAGATCACGACCTGGAGAGCCGAGTCGCCTAACGTGCGCCCACTCAGGGCGATGGGTGCGCCGTCCGATTCGAACGCGAGGCGGAACTCGTCGAGCGAAAGCGTGCGCGAGAGGCGAACCTCGGAGTTGGCCGTCGCTCGGTGCTCGCGGCCGGCGATGGGTAGATCGGCGGCGAGGTAATCGATGATCTGAAGCCCGCCGGGGATGGTATCGATCGTCGATGAGGCGAAGCCGATCTGCCGACCGTCTTGTTCGACCCGGTAGTACACGGCTCCCGGCGATACGCGTAGTGCTGCCTCGGCGAGACGTTGCGCCGGAGCGTTGCGGATCTCCCGCCGCAGAAAGACGGCCAGGCCGGCCGCCCACGCCACCAGCACCGTGAGCGCGACTGCGCCGCGCCTACTCAGGCGGCACCTCCGCCCAGGAGGCGAGCGAAGACATCGTGCTCGAACGCCGTCTCGACGACGATCGTGATCGCGCTCGGGTGCTTCGCCAGCTCTCGATGTCGGCGCACCGCCTCCGCAAGCACCTCGGCGCTCTCTTCGACGTCGAGGTTCCCGGCCCCGAGGCCAAACGGCGCGAGCGCGAGGTGCTCGATGCCCCAGTCGGCGGCGCGTTGGAGCGCGCTGCTCACGGCTTGGCGCACCGTCGCGCGAGAGACGGGCTCCGTGTCGCTCGAGATTACACCGTGAATGAGCAATTCCACGCTCAGCGCTCCCGCCGGCGTGACCACGGCAGATCCGACGGCGAGCGGCTCGTTGACACGCAGGTGCCGCGCAAGCCCCTCACCGCCGGCGACCTCGAGGCGCCGCATCACCGGCGTCGTCGCGCGGAGCTCGGCGTCGACCGGACGCGCAATGGCATCGGCGTCGACGAACGCGAGGTCGTCGGTGCGAACGGCGATCATGCGTTCGGAGGCCGCGCGTCAGGTGATGGCGAGCGACGTCTCGCTATTGATCCAGCTGAGATACTTGTCGAGCCCTGCGTGGACCGGCATCGCCAAAAGCTCGGGCACCTTGTACGGATGCAGCTCGCCGAACGCGACGCGCAGCGAGTCGAGTGCGGCCGAGCGGGTCTTCAGCAAAACCACGACTTCATGCTCGTCCGCGATCTTGCCCTCCCACCGGTAGAGCGAGCGCGCCGCCGGCAGCAGCGTTCCGCACGCAACCACGCGACGCTCGAGGAGGCCGCGTACGAGCGCAATCCCTTCCTGCTCGTTCGCAACGGTAGTGAGGACGACGATCGCATCCGTGTGCGGCATGGGGCGGTCCATTGGGGCAATGTAACGGATGGCCGTAAGCGCGTTGGGCGCTTGGCCGTATACGGGACAGGATGAGCCTGTCAGAAGTCACGACGGCATGAGCACGCCTCGGCGCAGGCGTCCACTCGCTGGCTTGTCTTGACCGAAGGAAAGCCGCAGCTTTCCCCGGCTATGAATGAAGAAGCACTCATCATTCGGGGCGCCCGCGAGCACAACCTCAAGAACATCGACGTTACGATCCCGCGGGACCGTCTGACCGTCATCACGGGACTCTCCGGCTCAGGGAAATCGTCGCTCGCGTTCGATACCATTTATGCCGAGGGCCAACGACGCTACGTCGAGTCGCTCTCGGCGTACGCACGCCAGTTCCTTGGCCTGATGGAGAAGCCGGACGTCGACTCGATCGAGGGGCTGTCGCCCGCCATCTCGATCGAACAGAAGACGGCCGGCCACAACCCGCGCTCCACCGTCGGCACCGTGACGGAGATCTACGATTATCTCCGATTGTTGTACGCGCGCGCGGGCACACCGCATTGTCCCAACTGTGGCCGCCCGGTTCAGCGGCAGTCCGCTGGGCAGATCACCGATGCGATTCTCGCCTGGCCGGCCGGCACGCGACTGGAGCTCCTCGCGCCGCTGGTCCGCGGTCGGAAAGGCGAGTTCCGCGAGCTGTTCGAGAGCGCCCGCAAGCAAGGTTTCATTCGCGCGATCGTCGATGGCACGATGGTCGAGCTTGCGAACCCGCCGAAGCTGAACAAGCGCCAGAATCACGACGTCTCGATCGTCGTGGATCGCCTCGTGGTTCGACCGGAGGATCGCGGGCGCCTCAATGATTCCGTGGAGACTGCGTTGAAGCTGTCTGACGGGCTCGTGGAGGTTGTTCGCCACGACGGCTCGAGTACAGCGCCGACGCTCTTCTCCGAGCGATACGGCTGCGCGGCCTGCGGGATCTCCATGCCCGAGCTCGAGCCGCGACACTTCTCGTTCAATTCGCCGTTTGGAGCGTGCCCGGCGTGTGGCGGCCTCGGCACCCGAAACGAGGTGAGCGAGGAGCTCATTGTTGGTGACCCCCAGCTCTCGATCCTCGAGGGCGTGATCATGCCGTGGGGTGAACCCGACGGGTATCTGCGACGGGTCATCCTGCCCGGACTCGCGAAGGGGCTGAAGTTCGATCTCAACACGCCTTGGGGGGAGCTGCCGCAGCGGATCCGGGAGTGCCTCTTGTACGGCGTTGCGAAGAAGGGAGCCAACAAGCTCACACTGCCCCCAACGCTCGAGTGGGAAGGCATCATCGCGAACATCCAGCGTCGCTACTCGGAGACCGAGTCGGACACGGTGCGGATGGAGCTCGCCGAGTACATGGTGGGAAAGCCGTGCGACGCATGTGGCGGGGCACGGCTGAAGCCGGAGTCGCTGGCCGTCACCATTCAGGATCGGAACGTCGGTCAGCTCGTCGAGATGTCGATCGCGGAGAGCCTGCGGTTCTTCGAGGCGCTGCCGATCCGGGAGAACGGCAAGCCCGGACTCGACCCCGAGATCGCGGGTCCGATCCTCAAGGAGGTGCGCGAGCGACTGCGCTTCCTCGTGAACGTCGGGCTGGACTATCTCACGTTAGGTCGGGCCGCCGAGTCGCTGTCGGGTGGCGAGGCGCAGCGCATCCGCTTGGCGACGCAGATCGGCTCGCGGCTCGTGGGCGTGCTTTACATTCTCGACGAGCCTTCGATCGGCCTGCATCAGCGCGATAACGCGCGGCTGCTCGCGACACTCGGCCAATTGCGCGATCTGGGCAACACCGTGATCGTGGTCGAGCACGACGATGAGACGATGCGGGCCGCCGACCACGTGATCGACCTCGGCCCGGGCGCGGGCAAGCACGGGGGTATCGTCGTCGCGAGCGGAACGGTCGACGAGGTCTCCCGGAACGCAGCGTCGCTTACCGGGCGGTATCTGAGCGGTGACCTCCGGATCCCGGTACCCACGGCGCGGCGCCCCGCCGACTTGAAGCGTGCGATTCGCATCACGGGGGCGCGGGAGCACAACCTCCGCGCCCTCGACGCGGAGATCCCGTTAGGCGCCTTCGTCGCGGTCACCGGGGTGTCAGGGTCTGGTAAGTCCACGCTCATCGAGGACATTCTACACCGCGCGCTCGCGCGTCACTTCTACCGCGCACGCGTCATCCCCGGGGCCCATAAGGGGATCTCGGGGCTCGAGCACATCGACAAGGTCATCGACATCGATCAGAGCCCGATCGGTCGGACACCGCGCTCGAACCCGGCGACATACACCGGACTCTTTACTCCCATCCGCGAACTGTTCGCGGAGATGCCGGAAGCGAAGATTCGTGGCTACGGGCCCGGACGCTTCTCGTTCAACGTGAAAGGGGGCCGGTGCGAGGCATGTCAGGGCGACGGGCTCGTGAAGATCGAGATGCACTTCCTGCCCGACGTGTATGTCCCGTGCGAGGTCTGTAAGGGGAAGCGCTACAATCGAGAGACGCTCGAGGTCCGCTTCCGCGGGTGCAACATCTCGGACGTGCTCGAGCAAACCGTGGAGGATGCTCTCTCGTTCTTCGAGAACCAGCCCCGCATTCACCCCAAGCTTCAGACGCTGATGGACGTCGGCCTCGGCTATATCCATCTGGGGCAGAGTGCAACGACGCTTTCCGGCGGTGAGGCGCAGCGCGTGAAGCTCGCGACGGAGCTGTCGAAGCGTGACACGGGGCGCACGTTCTACATCCTCGATGAGCCCACGACGGGACTTCACTTCGAGGACGTGCGGCTGCTCCTCGAGGTGCTCCACCGCCTGGTCGACCGAGGCAACACCGTGCTCGTGATCGAGCACAACCTCGACGTCATCAAGACCGCCGACTGGATCATCGACCTCGGCCCCGAGGGTGGGGACCGGGGTGGGACGATCGTCGCGGCAGGCACGCCCGAACAGGTCGCCGACATCGACGCCTCGTACACCGGCCAGTACCTGCGTCAGCTGCTCCGACGTCCGCTCCGACGCAAGGCAGGCTGACGAGTATGGTGTCGCTCCTCGACATCATCGGGCCCGTCATGGTCGGCCCGAGCTCGAGTCACACCGCGGGGGCATGTCGCCTCGGACTCCTCGCGCGGTGCCTCGTTGGCGGGACGCCCGAACACGCGCGCGTCGAACTGCACGGCTCCTTCGCACGCACCGGCGAGGGGCACGGGACCGATAAGGCGATCGTCGGTGGGTTGATGGGCTTCCGGCCAGACGACGAGCGGATCCGTGACGCGTTAGGTATCGCCGAGCGCGAGGGCCTCGATTACCGGTTCGAGAAGACGACGCTCGGAGAGGAGAACGAGGTTCATCCGAACACGGTTCGCATCACCGTGGAACGCCGCGACCGGAGCACGGTCATGGTCGGGTCATCGTTAGGTGCCGGCCGCGTGCTCGTGACGGAGATCGACGGATACCCCGTGGAGGTTACGGGCAACTATCACACGATCGTGCTGGTCGCGGAGGACATCCCGGGCTCCGTCGCCCGCATCGCAACCATCCTGGCCGAGGACGGCATCAACATCGCGACGCTCCGGCTCACCCGAAAGGCGCGCGGCGGCGATGCCTTCATGGTGATCGAGGTCGACGAGGCGCCGGATGAGAAGGCCGGCGCCGACATCGGCGCGTTGCCCTGGGTCCGGTGGGTATACCGACTCGACAAAGTGAGCGCGTAGTCCGTGTACCACTCGCTGGCGGACGCCATCCGCGACGCCGAAGCGTCCGGGAAGACGCTCGCACAGGTCGCGCTGGAGGCGGAGTCTCGCGACCAGGGCCGGCCGGTTGCCGAGATTCGCGACGCGCTCGGTCGCGCCCTCGGCGTTATGCGAGGCGCCGTGAGCCGTGGTCTCGTCGGCGATCTTCACTCGACTTCGGGACTCGTCGGTGGGGACGCGGCGAAGCTGCGTGAGGGCCCGGGCGGACCGTTGGTGGGCACCCCGTTTCGTGATGTGCTTGCCCGCGCGTTGGCAGTGCAGGAGGTCAACGCCGCGATGGGAGTGATCGTCGCGGCGCCGACCGCTGGCGGTGCGGGCGTATTGCCGGCCGTGCTCACCGGACTCGCCGACGCGCGACGGCTCGGCGACGATGCCGTCATCGATGCGCTGGCGACGGCGGGACTCATCGGGGCAGTGGTGGCGCAACGTGCGTCGTTGTCCGGTGCGGAGGGTGGGTGCCAGGCGGAAACGGGTGCGGCGGCGGGGATGGCCGCGGGCGCGGCGACCGAGATGCTTGGGGGCTCCCCATCGCAGGCCGGACACGCCGTGGCCCTGGCGCAACAGGGAACGCTCGGCCTCGTCTGCGATCCGTTAGGCGGCCTCGTGGAGCTTCCGTGCGTGTTTCGCAACGCGACCGGAGCGGCCATCGCCATGGCCGCCATCGAGATGGCGCTCGCCGGGATCACCTTCGCCATTCCGGTCGATGAGGTGATCGACACGATGGGCGAGATCGGGCGAGCGATGGACGTGCGGTACCGAGAGACTGCGGGTGGTGGCCTTGCGGCGACACCGACCGGCCGGCGGCTCGCACGCGAGCGACTCTTCCAGATCAAGCGCTCCGGCGGCTGAGGCCCCGTCGTCCCTTCTAGGCGTGGTCGCCGACGCTAGCTATCTTCCGGCCAGGCGCAAGCTTGGCTTGGCGGGGCCCGTGTCGGTCACGCGAGCTCGAACGGATGCACGCCCCGGCCTCCGTGACGAAACAGCCGAGCCCAGCCGCCGTAGGGAGACCACATTCTGGCCATCCACAGGGACGCTATGCTCACTCGTGATGACATCGAAGGGTTCCTCGATCGACTGACCGCCGAGGGCGAGAGCTACGAGGAAGTGGAGCAGGGGCTGTGGGT
>Ga0075420_100002813_pt1 | contig 15099 bp, 21 predicted proteins | sample SoiMetdeltSBSDD4_FD_75296 | JGI IMG/M metagenome (GOLD analysis project Ga0075420, IMG submission 75296) | Bulk soil microbial communities from a Populus tree surrounding site in Tennessee, USA - Soil MetaG P. deltoides SBSDD4 | ecosystem: Environmental > Terrestrial > Soil > Tree plantation... | reverse complement strand
TCTCGGTGGTGGATTCCTGGAACTGCGACACGCGCACCCAGCCGTAGCCGGGCTCGAGGATCTTGGACTTGACGCTCTGCACGCGGATCACCGCGCGCGTCAGGGTCACCACGATCGGCGCCGCCTCGCCCTTGCGCGAGATGGTGAGGGTGATCTGCGTATTGGGCTTGCCGCGCATGCGCTTCACCGCATCGTTCAGCGCCATGCCCTTCACCGGCGTCTCGTCCAGGCGGATGATCAGGTCGCCGGGCTTGATGCCGGCGCGGAACGCGGGCGTGTCCTCGATCGGCGAGACCACCTTGACGAAGCCGTCCTCCATCCCGACCTCGATGCCCAGGCCGCCGAACTGCCCCTGGGTGCCGACCTGGAGCTCCTTGAAGGCCTCGGCGTCCAGGTAGGCCGAATGCGGATCGAGCCCCGAGAGCATGCCGTTGATCGCCTCGGTGATGAGCTTCTTGTCTTCGACCGTCTCGACGTAATTCTGCTTGATCGCGCCGAATACCTCGGTAAAGGCGCGCAGCTCCTCGATCGGCAGCGGGCCGCGCGAGGCGCGGTCGGCGATCGCCTGGAAGTTGAGGCTGACCAGCACGCCGGCGACCGCGCCGAGCGCGATCAGCCCGAGGTTCCTGAACTTGCCCATGGTGTCGGACGGCTCCTTATTTCAGCACTACCCAGCGCAGCGGATCGAATGCCCTGCCCAGGTGCCTGAGTTCAAAGTATAAGCCCGATTGCTCGTTGCCACCGCTCGCCCCGACCGTGGCCACCGTCTCGCCCGCGGCGACCGGATCCCCCGTCTGCTTGAGCAGCGACTCGTTGTTGGCGTAGATGGACAGGTAGGCCTCGCCATGGTCGATGATCAGCAGGTTGCCGAAGCCGCGCATCCAGTCCGCGTACACCACCTGCCCCGCGGCGACCGCGCGCACCGCCTGGCCTTCCTGGGCGCGGATGAACACGCCGTTCTTGCCCGCCGGGCCCATGTTCCTTGGTGCGCCGAAGCGCCCGACGAGTTCCCCCAGCACGGGCAGCCGCAGCTTGCCGCGCAGCGTGGAGAACGGCCCGGCCAGGGAGCCCAGTACCGGGACTTTTTCCACGCGCGCGTAGCCGGCGCCCGGGCGGTCGGTGAGCACGCGCGCGATCTCCTCGACGAGGCGCGCCAGGCGCCGCTCGTCCGCCTGCAGGGTCTGCACCTGCCGGCGCGCCTTGCGGATCTCGACCGACACGCGCTCGAGGACCCGCCGCCGCTCGCGCCGCTCGGCGAGAACGCGGTCGCGATCGGCGCGCTGCTCGCGCTCGATGGCCGCCAGCCGGGAGCGCCGCTCCTCGGCCGCGCGGCGCACCTCGGCCGCGTCGGCCAGGCCGGCGCGCAGTTCACGCAGCAACCCGGCGGTGGCGCGCGAGAGCTCGGCGAGGTAGTGCAGCCGGCGCGCGACGTCCGAGGGGCTCTCGCCGGAGAGCGCCACCTTGAGCGCGTCGCTCGCCTGCCGTCCGCCGGCGGCGTAGCGCGCCGCGAGCACGCGGCCGAGCACGGCCTGCTGGCGCGCCAGGCTCGCCGCCAGCGCCTTCTGCCGCGCGCCGAGGCGCGCGAGTTCGGCCTGCGCCGCGCGGCCCTCGGCCTCCAGCCTGCGCAGGCCGCGGTTGGCATCCGAGATGGCGCGCTCGGAGTCGCGCAGCGCGTCGCGCGCCTCGCGCCGGTCGGCCTCCTTCTCGCCCAGGCCGGACCTGAGCGCTTCGATGCGCGAGCGCAAGGCCTTCAGGTCTTCCTCGCGGCCGGCCTGCGCCGCGGCGCTCGCGACGAGCGCCAGGCCGAGGACAAGCGCCCGGATCAGGGCCTGGCCTTCCCTTGCGCGGAGACCGCGGCCACGCGGCGCGCGATCTCGGCGGCGTCGCCCAGATAGTGGTGCCGCAGCGGCCGCAGCTGCGCGTCCAGCTCGTACACCAGCGGCACGCCGGTGGGCACGTTGAGGCCGACGATGTCGGCGTCCGACACGCCGTCCAGGTGCTTGATCAGCGCGCGCAGCGAGTTGCCGTGCGCCACCACCAGCATGCGCCGGCCCGCGCGCACCGCCGGAGCGATCGCCGCGTTCCAGTAGGGCAGCACCCGCGCCACCGTGTCCTGCAGGCACTCGGTGAGCGGCACCTCGGCGCGCGCGAGGCCGGCGTAGCGCGGGTCGGCGGCGGCGTCCCGCGCATCGCCCGGCTCGAGCGCCGGCGGCGGCGTGTCGTAGCTGCGCCGCCACGCCAGCACCTGCGCCTCGCCGAACTTCGCCGCCATCTCGGCCTTGTTCAGGCCCTGCAGGGCGCCGTAGTGGCGCTCGTTCAGGCGCCAGTGCTTTTCCACCGGCAGCCACAGGCAGTCCATTTCCTCCAGCGACAGCCACAGGGTGCGGATGGCGCGCTTCAGCACCGAGGTGTGGGCGAGGTCGAAGGCGTAGCCCTCGGCCCTGAGCAGGCGCCCGGCGGCGCGCGCTTCCTCGACGCCGGCCGGCGACAGGTCCACGTCGGTCCAGCCGGTAAAGCGGTTCTCGCGGTTCCAGGCCGACTCGCCGTGGCGCAGGAGCACGATGCGGTGCATGCGGCGGATTATAATGTCGCGCTCCCGATGGAATTCGTCCAGAACAACATCCTGCTCATCGCCGTGGCCTTCGCCTCGGGCGCGATGCTCGTCTGGCCGTACGTGCGCCGCAGCACCGGCGGCCCCTGGGTCAGCACGCTGCAGGCCACGCAGATGATCAACCGCCAGGACGCGCTGCTGCTCGACGTGCGCGACGCCGCCGAGTACGCCAAGGGCCACATCCTCGGCGCGAAGAACGTGCCGGTCGCCGACCTGGAGCGGCGCGCCGCGGAGTTCGACAAGCACAGGGCGAAGCCGGTGATCGTGCATTGCGACACCGGCAACCGCGCCACGCGCGCCGCCGGCGTGCTCAAGGCGCGCGGCTTTTCCAGCGTGTTCAACCTCGCCGGCGGCTTCGGCGCCTGGCAGCAGGCCGGGCTGCCGGTGGAGAAGTAGCTTGGCGCAGGTGCTGATGTACCTCACCGCCGCCTGCCCCTACTGCCAGGCGGCGCAGCGGCTGCTGGAGAAGAAAGGCATCCGCGACGTGGAACGGGTGCGCGTCGACCTGGAGCCGGCGCGGCGCGAGGAGATGACGCGGCGCTCGGGGCGTTACACCGTGCCGCAGATCTGGGTCGGCGAGCGCCATGTCGGCGGTTGCGACGAGCTGTACGCCCTCGAGCGCGACGGCACGCTGGACCGCCTGCTCGAGACCGAGAAGACCTAGGAACCCGCCGCCATGGCCGACGCGCAGCAGCCCAGCTTCCAGATCGAGAAGATCTACGTCAAGGACGTGTCGCTGGAGATCCCCAACGCGCCGCAGGTGTTCCTGGAGGCGCAGGGGCCGCAACTGGAAATCCAGGTGCGCAACGAGGCGCAGCAGTTCGCCGAGGGGCTGTTCGAGGTGGTGGTCACCGTCACCGTCACCGCCAAGGCCGGCGAGAAGACGCTGTTCCTCGCCGAAGCCGCGCAGGCCGGCATCTTTGCGGTGCGCGGCGTGCCGCCGGCCGAGATCGAGCCGGTGCTCGCCGTCGCCTGCCCGACGATCCTCTATCCCTACGCGCGCGAGGCCATTTCCGACCTGGTGACGCGCGGCGGCTTTCCGCCCGTGCTGCTTGCCCCGGTGTCCTTCGAGGCGATCTACGCGCAGCGTGCCCAGCAGCGGCAGGCCGCCGATGGCCCGCGCATCGAAGTGGCAAACTAGAACGCCATGCGCCGCCTCGCTGCCGCCGCCTGCCTGCTGCTCGCCGCCGCCCCGGCGCAGGCGCAATTCCTGAGCGTCGGCGAGAATGCCGCCGTCCTCTACGACGCGCCGTCGCGCCAGGCCAAGGCGCTGTACGTGGTGTCGAAGCACTACCCGGTGGAGGTGATCGTCAACCTCGAGGCCTGGGTGAAGGTGCGCGATCACACCGGCGCGCTCAGCTGGGTGGAGCGCAGGCTCCTGGTCGAGCAGCGCACGGTCGTGGTGGTGCCGCCCTCGGCGGAAGTGCGCGTGCGCCCCGAGGACGGCGCGCCGGTGGCGTTCGTCGCGGTGCAGAACGTGGCGCTGGAGCTGCTCGGCACCGCGCCCGGCGGCTGGCTGCGCGTGCGCCATGCCGACGGCGCCGACGGCTACCTGCGCGCGAACCTCGTCTGGGGGGCGTGAAGCGCATCGCCGTGCTCGGCGCGGGCGCCTGGGGAACGGCGCTCGCGGCGGCGCTCGGCGCCCGCCATGCCGTCACGCTGTGGGCGCGCGATGCCGCGCAGGCCGAGGTCATCGCGCGCGAACGCAGCAACCGCCGCTACCTGCCGGAGGTCGAATTGCCGGGTCAAGTGGCAGTCACCGCGCGCTGGCCCGGCGATGCCGACCTGCTGATCGCCGCGACCCCGGTGGCCGGGCTGCGCGAGGTGGCCGCGCGCGCCGCGGGCACGCCGCTGGTGTGGCTGTGCAAGGGCTTCGAGGCCGGCAGCGGGCTGCTGCCGCACGAAATCGTCGCGCAGCTGCGCGCGCCGCGCGCCGCCTGCGGGGCGCTCTCCGGGCCCTCGTTCGCGCTGGAAGTGGCGCGCGGGCTGCCCTGCGCGCTGACGCTCGCATCGGCGCATCCGGCGTTCGCGAGTGCCGCCGCGCGCCGGCTGCACGGCGGCCGGCTGCGCGTGTACACCAGCCCGGACCTGGTCGGCGTCGAGATCGGCGGCGCGGTGAAGAACGTGATGGCGATCGCGGTCGGCATCGCCGACGGCCTGTCTCTCGGCCAGAACGCGCGCGCCGCGCTGATCACGCGCGGCCTGGCGGAGATCACGCGCCTCGGCGTGGCGCTCGGCGGCAAGGCGCAGACCTTCATGGGCCTGGCGGGCGCGGGCGACCTGATCCTGACGGCGACGGGCGACCTGTCGCGCAACCGCCGCGTCGGCCTGGAGCTGGCGCGCGGCCGGCCCCTCGCCGAGATCCTGGGCGCCCTGGGCCACGTGGCCGAAGGCGTGCACTCGGCGCGCGAGACGCTGCGCCGCGCGACGCGCGCGCGCGTCGAGATGCCGATCACGCAGGCGGTGTGCGCGGTGCTCGAGGGACGACTGGCGCCGCCGCAGGCGGTGGAGCGGCTGCTGGCGCGCGACGCGACGGCGGAAGCGCGCGTCAGCCCGCGCCGGAAAAGCCGAGCTGCCGCCAGGCCTCGAACACCACCACGGCGACGGCGTTCGAAAGATTGAGGCTGCGGTTGCCGGGGCGCATCGGCAGGCGCAGCCGCCGGTCGGGGGCGAATTCCTCCAGCACCGCGGCCGGCAGCCCGCGGGTTTCCGGCCCGAACACGAAGCCGTCGCCGTTCGCGTAGCGCGCGTCGGCGTAGCCCAGCGCGCCGCGCGTGGACACGGCGAACAGGCGGGTTGCGGCGAGCGCCTCGCGGCAGGCCGCCCAGTCGCGATGCACGCGCACCTCGGCCAGCGCATGGTAGTCGAGGCCCGCGCGCTTGAGCTGCCGGTCTTCCAGCGAGAAGCCGAGCGGCTCGACCAGGTGCAGCCGCGCGCCCGTATTGGCGGCGAGGCGGATCGCGTTGCCCGCATTGGGCGGGATCTCCGGCCGGTACAGGATCACCTCAAGCATCGGCCGGCGGGGCGGTGCGCGCCACCACCCAGTTGACCACGCGCGAGGCGCCCGCGCGCTTGAGCGTCGCCGCGAGCTCCTCGAGCGTCGCGCCGGTGGTCATCACGTCGTCCAGCACGGCGACCGCGGCGCCTCCGAGCGGACGCGGGCAGCGAAACGCGCCGCGCACGTTGCGCGCGCGCTCGCCGAGGGCGAGCTCGGCCTGCGGCGGCGTGTCGCGGCCGCGCTCGGCGAGTTGCGGCGCGAGCGTGCAGCCGGCCGCGGCCGCCACGTGGCGCGCGATCTCCAGCGCCTGGTTGAACCCGCGCGCGCGCAGCCGCGCGGCCGACAGCGGCACCGGCAGCAGGAAATCCACCCGCACGCCGCGCGGCAGGCGCGCCGCCAGCAGCCCGGCGAGCAGGGGCGCGAGCGCCAGCTCGCCGCGGAATTTCAGCGCCTGCACCAGCACATCCGCGGGAAACTCGTAGGCGAGGGCGGCGACGGTAGCGTCGAAGGCGGGCGGCAGCGCCACGCAGCGGCCGCACACCTCCCCCGCGCCCGAGTCGAGCGCGCAGCGCGGGCACAGCAGCGCGGGCAGCCGCGGCAGCTCGGCGTCGCAGTCGCGGCACAGCGGGGCCTCGGCGGCGCCGCGGCACAGGTAGCAGCTGCCGCCGAATGCCAGGTCCGCCATCTTCACGAACCGCCGCGCGAGCTTGCCGAGCATCGCGATTATTGTGCGCTAGACTGCGCCGATGTGGACGGTAGCGCAGTTGCAGCGCGATCTGGCGGCGGGCAAGACCACCAGCCGCGAGCTGCTGGAGCAGGCGCTGGCGCGCATCGCGGACCCGGCGGGCGAGGGAGCGCGGGCCTTCCTCAAGGTGTATGCCGAGCAGGCGCGCGCCGAGGCGGCGCATTCGGACCTGCTGCGGCGCGCGGGCATCGTGCGCTCGGCGCTGGAGGGACTGCCGGTCTCGGTGAAGGACCTGTTCGACGTCGGCGGCGACGTGACGCGCGCCGGCTCGAAGGTGTTGGCGCGCGCGGCTCCCGCCGCGGCCGATGCGCCGGCGGTGGCGCGGCTGCGCGCCGCGGGCGCGGTGCTCGTCGGCCGCACCAACATGGTGGAGTTCGCCTTCGGCACCACCGGCCTCAACCCGCACTACGGCACGCCGAAGAATCCCTGGGACCGCAAGGCTGCGCGCGTGCCCGGCGGGTCCTCCTCGGGGGCCGCGGTGGCGCAGGCCGACGGCATGGCCGTGCTCTCGCTGGGCAGCGATACGCGCGGCTCGATCCGCCAGCCGGCGGCGCTGTGCGGTGTCGTGGGCTGGAAGCCGACGCAGGCGCGCGTGCCGCGCGAGGGCGCGTTCCCGCTGTCCTACACCCTGGATACGGTGGGGCCGCTCGCCAACAGCGTGGCCTGTTGCGCCGCCGCGGACCCGATCCTGGCGGGCGAAGCGCAGGCCGCTTTCACCGCGCTCCCTGTCAAGGGCCTTCGCCTGCTGCTGCCGCGCGGCTCGCTGCTCGAAGACCTGGATGCCGAAGTCGGCAAGGCGTTCGAGGCGGCGCTGAAGAAGCTTTCCGCAGCGGGCGCCGCGATCACCGAACTGCCGGTGCCCGCCTTCGACCGGCAGGCGGAGTATTTCAAGAGCGGCGGCTACGCCGGGGCCGAGGCCTACGCCATCCATCGCCGCTGGCAGGACCGGCTCGCCGAGTACGACCCGCGCGTCGCCAAGCGGGTCCTGTTCGGCAAGGACATCAGCGCTGCGGACTACGTCGACCTCGGCCTGATGCGCGCCGAGTACATGAGCACCGTGGCGGCGCTCGCCGCCCCGTACGACGCCATGCTGATGCCCACCACGCCGACCGTCGCGCCGACGATCGCCGAGGTGGACGCCGACGACGAGTCCTACTTCCGCTGGAACTTCCGCATCCTGCGCAACGTCGGGATCGTGAATTTCCTCGACGGCTGCGCGCTGTCGCTGCCCTGCCACGCGCCGGGCACGGCGCCGGTGGGCCTGAGCGTGTTCGGCGTCGCGATGTCCGACCGCCGCGTGCTCGCCGCGGGCGCTGCCGTCGAGGGCGTCCTGCGCGCGCGTGGCTGAGATCGACGCGCGCGCCGCGCGCCGCGCTTTCAGCCGCGCCGCGCCGACCTACCTTGCAGCGGCGCGGCTGGAAACCGAAGTCGGCAAGCGCATGCTGGAGCGCCTGGACTACGTGCGCGTGGCGCCGGCGCGCATTCTCGACGCCGGCTGCGGCCCGGCGCCGCAGGCCGCGGCCCTGCGCCGGCGCTACCGGGGGTCGCGCCTGGTGGCCCTCGACTTTGCCCTGCCGATGCTGGCGCGCGCGCGCGCCGCGGCCGGCTGGGCGGCGCGCCTGCGGCGCGCCGCGCCGCTCGTGGTGTGCGCGGCGCTGGAGCGGCTGCCGCTCGCCGCGGGCAGCGTGCAGCTGGTGTGGTCGAACATGGCCCTGCACTGGGCCGAGGACGCGGGCGCCGCGCTGGCCGAATTCCGGCGCGTGCTCGCGCCCGAGGGCCTGCTGATGCTCAGCACGCTCGGCCCCGACACCCTGAAGGAGCTGCGCGCCGCGGCCGGCGCGGCGCGCGTGCACCGGTTCGCGGACATGCACGACCTCGGCGACGCGCTGCTGGCGGCGGGATTTTCCGCGCCGGTGATGGACATGGAGCAGTTGACCCTGCGGTACGCCGACGCGGGCGCGCTGCTCGCCGACCTGCGCGCCAGCGGCCAGACGCTCGCGCGCACCGACCGGCCGCGCGGCCTCGCCGGCCGCGGCTTGCGCGCAGCGCTCGAGCGCTCGGGCAGCAGCGCCACCTTTGAGGTGGTATACGGCCACGCCTGGAAAGGCACGCCGCGAAAAACGGCGGACGGCCGCAGCATCGTGCAGGTGAACCGGCTGTCGCGCTAGTCCAAATTCATGTTATTGTTTCGCCTCGTTTTTCGCTGTGTGCGCCGAGACAATTCGTGACCTCGCTGAGCTTCGACTTCCCGCCTCGCGCCGTGGCGTTTTCGACGACGCCGGCGGGATTCCGGCTCTCGCTCAAGCGCAATTGCTCGATCTCGCCGCGCGGCCTGCTGCTGGTGTTCGCGGCGCTCGCGGCGCTCGCCATGATCATCGCGTCGGCCTTCGCGGCGCTGGGGGCCTGGCTGATCCTGCCGTTCGCCGGGCTGGAGGTGCTGCTGCTGGCCGCCGCCTTCTGGCTCACGGCGCGGCATGCGACGGACTACGAGCGCATCGAGCTCGAGCGCGGGCGGCTGCGCATCGAAGTGTGCGAGGCCGAGCGCCTGGAGCGCTTCGAGATGGACGCGCGCGCGGCGCGCGTGCGCATGGTTGACGGGCGCGTGCTGCTGCATGCGCCGCAGGCGCAGCTGGAGGTGGGCCGCCACCTGGACGCGGCGGCGCGCAACGATCTGGCCGCCGAGCTCGGCAAGAGACTGCAAAGCTGACAGGGGAAGGGGCAAGGATGCTGAAGAAGCTGGGGTTGGGCGTGCTGCTGCTGGCCTTTTGCGGGCTGGCGGGCGCCTTGGAGTGGAATCTGCAGCCGGCCGCCTCGCGGCTCGCGGCCGACATCCACTGGCTGCACGAAGCGATCATGGTGCTGGTCATCGTGCTGTTCGTAGGCGTGTTCGGCTTCATGTTCTGGGCGTGCTACGCGCACCGCAAGTCGATCGGCCACCCGGCCTCGCAGTTCCACGAGAACACCCTGGTCGAAGTGCTGTGGACCGTGATCCCGGCGATCATCCTGGTGGCCATCGCCTGGCCGGTGACCAAGGTGGTGATCGCGCAGAAGGACACTTCGAACCCCGACCTCACCGTCAAGGTGACGGGGATGCAGTGGAAATGGGGCTACGACTATCTCAAGGGGGAGGGCGAGGGCATCAGCTTCGTCTCCACGCTGTCCACGCCGCGCGAGCAGATCGAGGGCAAGGCGCCCAAAGGGCCGCACTACCTGCTCGAGGTGGACAACGAGATGGTGGTGCCGGTGGGCAAGAAGGTGCGCGTGCTGACCACCGCCGCGGACGTGGTGCACTCCTGGTGGGTGCCGGCCTTCGGCGCCAAGCAGGACGCGGTGCCCGGCTTCATCCGCGACCTGTGGTTCAAGGCCGAGCAGACCGGCACGTTCCGCAGCCAGTGCGTCGAGCTCTGCGGCAAGGACCACGGCTTCATGCCGATCGTGGTGCGCGTGGTGAGCGCCGAGGACTACAGCAAGTGGGTCGGCGCGCAAAAAGCGCAAGCGGCCAAGTCCGCCGACGACGAGACCAAGGCCTACACGCTGGACCAGCTCAAGTCGCGCGGCGAGAAGGTGTACGCCGCCAACTGCGTCGCCTGCCACCAGGGGAGCGGCAAGGGCCTGCCGCCCGCATTCCCGGCGCTCGACGGCTCCAAGGTGGTGCTCGGGCCGAAAAACGCGCAGATCGACACCGTGCTGAACGGCGTCGTCAAAGGCGGCAAGCCGACCGCGATGGCCGCCTTCGCCAAGCAGCTCAACAACGTCGAGCTGGCCGCGGTGATCACCTTCACGCGCAACAACTGGGGCAACAAGACCGGCGAGGTGATCCAGCCCGCCGACGTCAAGGCCCGGAGGAAATAGCGATGAGCAGCGCAGCCGCAGACACCCACGCCCACGAGCACGGTCACGGGCACGACGCGCACCACGGCCAGTACGGCGGCCTGATGCGCTGGGTCACCACCACCAACCACAAGGACATCGGCACCATGTACCTGTGGTTCAGCTTCATCATGTTCATGGTGGGCGGCGCGATGGCGATGGTGATCCGCGCCGAGCTGTTCTCGCCCGGGCTGCAGATCGTCGACCCGGACTTCTTCAACCAGATGACCACCATGCACGGCCTGATCATGGTGTTCGGCGCGATCATGCCGGCCTTCGTCGGCTTCGCCAACTGGCTGATCCCGATGCAGATCGGCGCGCCCGACATGGCCTTCGCGCGCATGAACAACTGGTCGTTCTGGATCCTGCCCTTCGCCGGCGCCCTGCTGATCATCTCCTTCTTCACGCCCGGCGGCGCACCCGGCGTCGGCTGGACGCTCTACGCGCCGCTCACCGTGCAGATGGGCGTCGGCATGGACCTCACCATCTTCGCGGTACACCTGCTCGGCATGAGCTCGATCATGGGCTCGATCAACATCGTCACCACCATCCTCAACATGCGCGCGCCGGGGATGACGCTGATGCGCATGCCGCTGTTCTGCTGGACCTGGCTGATCACGGCCTACCTCCTGATCGCGGTGATGCCGGTGCTCGCCGGGGCGGTGACCATGACGCTCACCGACCGGCACTTCGGCACCAGCTTCTTCAACGCCGCGGGCGGCGGCGACCCGGTGCTGTACCAGCACATCTTCTGGTTCTTCGGCCATCCCGAGGTGTACATCATCGCGCTGCCCGCCTTCGGCGTGGTGTCGCAGGTGATCCCGGCGTTCTCGAGAAAGCCCCTGTTCGGATACGCCTCGATGGTCTACGCCACCTCGGCGATCGCGATCCTGTCGTTCATCGTGTGGGCGCACCACATGTACACGGTGGGCATGCCGGTCACCGGGCAGCTGTTCTTCATGTACGCGACGACGCTGATCGCGGTGCCCACCGGCGTCAAGGTGTTCAACTGGGTGGCGACCATGTGGAAAGGCTCGCTCAGCTTCGAGACGCCGATGCTGTTCGCGCTCGGGTTCCTGTTCCTGTTCACGCTGGGCGGCTTCACCGGCCTGGTGCTGTCGCTGGTGCCGATCGACATCCAGCTGCACGATACCTACTACGTGGTGGCGCATTTCCACTACGTGATGGTGGCGGGCGCCCTGTTCGCGGCCTTCGCCGGCGTGTATTTCTGGCTGCCGAAATGGACCGGCAGGATGTACGACGAGAAGCTCGGCCAGATCCACTTCTGGCTGACGATGATTTTCTTCAACATGATCTTCTTCGTGCAGCATTTCCTCGGCCTCGCCGGCATGCCGCGGCGCATCCCGGACTATCCGCTGATGTTCGAGACCTGGAACAAGATCAGCTCGATCGGCGCCTTCGGCTTCGGCCTGTCGCAGCTGCTGTTCCTGTACGTCGTGCTCAAGTGCATCAGGCACGGCCCGAAGGCGGCGGCGAAGCCCTGGGAGGGGGCCGACTCGCTGGAGTGGACGCACCTGCCGACGCCGGTGCCCTACCACACCTTCGACCCGCAACCCGATCTTCGATGAGCATGGCGCTGAGCCGCAACGCGAAGACCGGGTTGATCCTCGCCTCGATCGCGGCGGCGTGGTTCTTCGGCCTGATCCTCAAGTACTGGGTGATGGGCGGATGAGCGCCGCCGCGGCCCCGCGCGCGCGGGAAAACCGCCGCATGCTCCTGCGCCTGAGCGTGGTCGCGGTCTGCATGTTCGGCTTCGGCTACGCGCTGGTGCCGTTCTACGACGCGATCTGCGCGGCCCTGGGCGTCAATTCGCTGGTGCAGCAGGACAGCGCGTCGCCGGCCAACACGCAGATCGACGCCTCGCGCACGGTGACCGTCGAGCTGGACGCCAACGCGCACAACCTGCCGTGGAACTTCAGGCCGCTGGTGCGCCACATCACCGTGCACCCCGGCGAGCTGGCCACGGTGGAGTACGAGATCGCCAACGTGCGCAGCGCGCCGGTGACGGCGCAGGCGGTGCCGAGCTACGGCCCGGCGCGCGCCGGCGCCCACTTCCGCAAGATGGAGTGCTTCTGCTTCAAGCAGCAGACCCTGGCGGCGGGCGAGACGCGGCGCATGCCGGTGGTGTTCATGGTGGACCCGCAGCTGCCGCGCGACGTGCATACCATCACGCTGTCCTATACGTTCTTCGAGGTCGCGGGCCGCGGGGGGAGGACATGACGGCTGCCGCCCCGCGCCGCGCGGGCCCGCTGGACGCCGCGAAGACGGTGCTCTACGGCCTGATCGGCATCCGCCGCAAAGCGGACCATGAAGGCGTGCAGGTCAAGCCGCTGCAGCTCATCGTCGCCGCGCTGGTGCTCGTGGCGCTGTTCATTTTCACGCTGCTGACGATCGTGCGGTTCGTCCTCAGCTGACGCATTCGATAGCCGGAGAGGGAACTATGGCGCAAGGCGCATCCACCCAGCGGCAGCACTACTTCGTGCCGCAACCCATGTATTGGCCGGTGCTCGGCTCGATGGCGCTGTTCCTGATGATCCTCGGCGGCGTGTTCGTGATGAACGCCGGCTCCGGCGGCTGGGTGTCGATCGCCGCCGGGTTCATGCTGCTGCTGTACATGATGTTCCGCTGGTTCGGCGAGGTGATCGCCGAGTCCGAGGGCGGCAAGTACCACGCCTGGGAGGACGTCTCGTTCCGCTGGGGCATGAGCTGGTTCATCTTCTCCGAGGTGATGTTTTTCGCCGCCTTCTTCGGCGCGCTGTTCTACATCCGCGTCCTGTCGGTGCCGGACCTCGCCAGCCTGGACCACCGCGAAACGCTGTGGCCGGACTTCAAGGCCGCCTGGCCTTCGGCCGGACCGGCCTTCGAGGAGAAGTTCTCGCCCATGGGCGCCTGGGGGCTGCCGGCGATCAATACCGCCCTGCTGCTCAGCTCCGGGGTCACCGTGACCATCGCGCACTGGGCGCTGAAGGAAGGCAAGCGCGCGATCCTCAACTGGTTCCTGTTCTTCACCATCGCGCTCGGCGCCATCTTCCTCGGCGTGCAGGCCTACGAGTACGGCCACGCCTACGCCGAGCTGAACCTGAAGCTCACCACCGGCGCCTACGGCTCCACCTTCTTCATGCTGACGGGTTTCCACGGCTTCCACGTCACGGTGGGGGCCATCATGCTGTCGGTGATCTTCGCGCGCTGTCTGAAGGGCCACTTCAAGCCGGACCACCACTTCGCCTTCGAAGGCGTCGCCTGGTACTGGCACTTCGTGGACGTGGTGTGGCTGGGGCTGTTTATCTTCGTGTACTGGCTGTAGCCGCGCCGCCGGCCGCCTGCCCGATGCCGCCTGCGGGCGGCATCGCCGCTTCTACAGCCTGCCGGGGACCAGCCCGAAGTAGTACGCGGCCATCAGGAACAGGAACAGGCCCACGGACAGGCCGACGCGCACCGCCAGCGCCTTCACCGCGCGCTTCGAATCGCTGCGGTCGTTGAACACGTAGAACAGTCCCGACGCCAGGCTGAGGATGATCAGCACGAACACCGCGATGACCAGATAGCGCATGATCCGAGGATACTCCTTCCGTCCGCGCGGCTGGGCGCTGGCGCTCGGCGCGGCGGCGTGCGCAGCGGGCATCGCGCTCGGCAACTGGCAGGCCGGGCGCGCCGACGAGAAGCGCGCCGCGGCGGCGCAGGAGCGTCGCCTGGAAGCGCGCGGCGAGTTCCTCGAGCGCTACACCGTGCTCATCGACAACAAGCTCAATCGCGGGCGGCCGGGTTACCACGTGGTGCAGCCATTGCGCCTGGCCGACGGCCGCCATCTGCTGGTGAACCGCGGCTGGGTCGCGGCGCCCGCGCACCGGGAACAGTTGCCCCAGCTGCGCACGCCGCCGGGGCAGCAGCTCGTCGAGGGCCGCGTGCTCGAGCACTTCCCGCGCGCCTACGCGTCCCCGGAAGCGAAACCCGAGGGCCGTGTCTGGCAGAACGTCGAGGTGACCACGTTCTCGGTCTGGTCGGGATTGAAGCTCGAGCCCTACGTGCTCGAACAGCACTCGCCGCTCGCCGACGGCCTGGCGCGCAACTGGCCGGCGCCCGACACGGGCGTGGCGATGCACGAGAGCTACGCGCTGCAGTGGTACTCGCTCGCCGCGCTGGCGGTGGTGATGACGATCGCCCTGAGCTTCCGTCGTGAGCGCAGCGCCCGCTGACCCGGTGAGACGCGGGCGCGCGAAGCTCGCGCTGCTCGGGCTGTTCTTCTGCGCGCCGTTCGCGCTCGCCTGGCTGGCCTGGTGGCTCGACTGGGCGCCGGGCAGCACCGCCAACTATGGCGAGCTGGTGGTGCCGCCGCGCCCGATTGCCGCGCCGCCGCTGCAGGCGCTGCGCGGCAAGTGGGTGCTGGTCAGCTTCGATGCCGCGGCCTGCGACGCCTACTGCGAGAAGAAGCTCTACTACCTGCGCCAGGTGCGCCGCGCGCAGGGCAAGAACCAGGGCCGCGTTGCGCGGTTGTGGGTGATCACCGACGGCGCGCAGCCGCGCGCCGCGCTGCTCGGGGCGATCGAGGGCACGCGCATCGCGCGCGACGCGGGGCTCGCCGCAGCCTTCGCCGCGCCCGGCGCGGCGCGCGATCACATCTTCCTCGTCGACCCGCTCGGCAATCTGATGATGCGCTTTCCGCACGACCCGGACCCCTCGCTCATCCTGAAGGACCTGCAGCGCCTGCTGCGGGTGTCGCAGATCGGCTGACAGTCGGCATGCTAGACTTCCTTTCCTTCACACAGTTGCGTTCGCAACGCGCGTGAATACCCGGACCATAGCAGTCAGCTTCCCGCGGCGCCTGCGCGCGTTCTACGCGCTCACCAAGCCGCGCGT
>Ga0075420_100002810_pt1 | contig 15110 bp, 10 predicted proteins | sample SoiMetdeltSBSDD4_FD_75296 | JGI IMG/M metagenome (GOLD analysis project Ga0075420, IMG submission 75296) | Bulk soil microbial communities from a Populus tree surrounding site in Tennessee, USA - Soil MetaG P. deltoides SBSDD4 | ecosystem: Environmental > Terrestrial > Soil > Tree plantation... | reverse complement strand
CGACCGCGTCCCATTCGACGCCGTTGATTCCGGATACACCCAGGTAATCGACGCGCGTGAGCAGGTGATGCAGCCCATGACCGAACTCGTGGAAAAGCGTGATCACTTCATCGTGAGTGAAAAGGGCCGGCTTGCCTGCGACCGGTGCCGAGAAATTGCAGTTGAGGTACGCGACGGGCACCTGAACATCGTCGGCTTTGCGACGACGCGTGATCGCTTCGTCCATCCAGGCACCACCGCGCTTGCTGGGCCGCGCATAGAGATCCACATAGAATTCGCCCACGAGGGTGCCCGCGCGGTCGCGTATCGCATAGAAGCGCACGTCGGAATGCCACACCGGGGCTTCTGCGGGCTCGATGGTCAGGCCGTAGAGCGTCTCGACCAGGCGGAACATTCCGGGCATCACCGTCGTCTCGGGAAAGTATTGCTTTACTTCCTGATCGGAAAAAGCGTAACGCGCGACGCGCAGCTTTTCGGATGCGTACGCGAGATCCCACGTTTCCAGGCGATCGAGGCCCAGCTCCGCGCGCGCGAAAGCCGTCAGCTCGTCCAGATCGCGCTGCGCGTACGGCTTGGCGCGAGTCGCGAGCTCGTTCAGGAATTCGAGGACCTGCTGCGGTGAATCTGCCATCTTCGCCGTCAGCGAATATTCGGCGTAGTTCGAAAAGCCCAGCAGCCTCGCCATTTCGCGCCGCAGCTTGAGGATCTCCGCGATGAGCGGCGTATTGTTCCATTCGGGTTTACCGAATTCCGCCGCGCGCGTCACATACTCGCGATACATGAGCTCGCGCAAAGGCCGGCTGTCCGCGTATTGCAGGACAGGGATGTACGAGGGTGCATGCAGCGTGAACTTCCAGCCTTCGCGATCGTCGGCTTGCGCGGCCTCGCGCGCCGCTTCGAGCACGTCCTGCGGTATACCCGAGAGCTCGCTCGTATCCGCCACGTAATGGGCGAATGCGTTCGTCGCATCGAGCAGGTTATCGCTGAAGCGTGACGACAGCTGCGAGAGACGCTCCCGTATCGCCATGAAGCGGGTCTTCTCTTCGGGACCCAGCTCGGCGCCGCCCAGGCGGAAGTCCCGCAGCTCGTTCTCGATGATGCGCGTCTGCGCCGGGGTGAGCGTCTCGAATTCGCCCGAATTCCGGAGCGCCTTGAACTTTCCGTACAAACCCGCGTGCTGCGACAACTCGGTGTAGTACTGAGTGATCTTCGGCAAATTCGCGTTGTAGACCTCGCGCAGCTCCGGGCTGTTCATCACCGCGTTCAGGTGCCCCACCTGACCCCAGGCGCGGCCGAGCCGTTCGTTCGCGTCTTCCAGCGGCTCGACGAAGGCGCCCCACGTCGCCGGAACCGCGGGCCTGACGAGCTTTTCCACGAGCCCGCGATTTTCTTCGAGCAGCGTGTCGACAGCCGGGGTCACATGCTCGACACGGAAATCAGCGAAGCGGGGCAGGCCGGAAAAATCGAGGAGCGGGTTCATGCGGTTTCGAAAGGCGGAGGTTGATCGGTACGGACAGGCTGGAAAGCGGAATTGCCGTGAGGAGCGACAGCAAATATGAGGCCGGTAGCCGGCTTCTTCAAGCTTTGGATGTGTCGCCCGGCGCAGATTCAAGCCAGGATTGAAGAATTTCCGAGGCGGCGGCAGCGTCCAGCGTTTTCACCATATTGCGGACGCCGCTTTCGCGGAGCCGGCTTTCGGCCGCGACCGACGTAAACCGTTCGTCTACGAGCGACACGGGAAGACCGAAGCGACCTTCCAGACGTTGCGCGAAACGGCGCGACAGGCGGCTCAACTCGTGTTCCGTGCCGTCCGCGTGCATCGGCAAGCCGACGACCAGCCGTGCCGGGCGCCAGTCGGCGATGAGCTTCTGGATTTCGCCGAAGCGCCGCTGGTTGTCTTCGGCATCGATCGTCGCGAGCGGGTGCGCGATGCGCACCGCCAGGTCGCCGACGGCAACCCCGATTCTCTTTTCGCCGAAATCGAACGCGAGCACGGTCGTGTTGGTGGCGGGAGGGACAGTCATTTGACGCGCGGGTTCCTCTTCGCCCCTCACTCTCACTCGTCGTGGCGCTTCAGCCGTGACCGGCGACGTCTGAGAGTTTCGCGAAGTCGATGCCGAGGAGACTCATCGCGGCGGACAGTCGCTCCTCGGCCGGAAGATCGAATATCACCTCCGGCTTTGCCTGGACCGTGAGCCACGCGTTTTGGGCGAGCTCGTGCTCGAGCTGGCCGGGTGCCCAGCCGGCGTATCCGAGCGTCACGATCATCTGACGCGGCCCTTCGCCGCGTGCAACCGCCTGCAGAATGTCCTTGGACGTCGTGAGCCCGATTTCAGACCCCACCGCGAGCGTCGATTGCCACGCACCGACGGGCGTGTGCAGCACGAACCCGCGATCGACCTGCACGGGCCCTCCGAAGTGGACCGCGACCGATTTGAACGTTTCCGTCTCCGGGGCGATGCTCACCTGCTCCAGCAGGGCGTGCAGGTTCATCTCCGTCGGACGGTTTACGACCACACCCAGCGCACCCTGGTCGTTGTGCTCGCAAATGAACGTCAGGGATTTCGCAAAGTGCGGATCCACCATGTTCGGCATGGCGATGAGGAAATGCTGGGTGAGATTCACTTTCTGCATATGGGAGTGCCCGGCGCAGCGAGGCACGCGTGCATTGTAAAGGGCACCCCGATGCTCCACAAACGGCGCAAACGCGGCTCCTGCGTGCGCTTCGTAAAAGATGTCACGCTCGTTTGACGCGCCGCGTGCCTCAGACGTTCCTTCGGCTATTTTCGCCAGAAAGCGGGCGTGAATACGACCAGCATCACGAAAAGTTCGAGCCTTCCCAGCAACATGACGAAGGTGCAGACCCACGTCTGGAAGTCGGTCAACGGCTCGATATCGATGCCCGGCAGCCCCGCACCGATGTTGTTCAGGCACCCGACTATGACCGAGAACGCGTTCACGGCGTCCGAGCCGGTGGCCGCGAGGAGCAGCGTTGCCGACACCATCACGGCCGTCCAGATGAAGAAGAAAGCGAGGACGGCAAACACGACATGATTGGAAACGACGTGCTGCCCTACTTTCAGTGGAATCGCGGCATTCGGGTGCACGAGCCTTTTCAACTCGCGGTAAACCTGCTTGTAAAGAATAATGGCGCGCAGCATCTTGATGCCTCCGCCGGTGGAGCCCGAGCAACTCAGGAACGTGCCGAGAAAAAGCACCCACAGCGGTACGAACACCGGCCAGAGCTCGTAGTCCGCGTTCGCGTAACCGGTCGTTGTGCCAATCGACACGACGTAGAAGGCGCCGTAGCGCAACGCGGTCCAGAAATCATCGAAAGGCCCCTTCCACCAGAGCAGCAGACTGATGCCGGCGATGCTCAACGTCATCACCGCCGCGAACCAGTACGCTTCCGGGTCTCGCGCGTATACCGAGAGCGACCGCCTGTACCAGGCGAGGAAATGGGTGGCGAAGTTAAGCGCGCCCAGCAGCATGAAAACGATGGCGACGAGCTCGATCGCGGGAGAATCGAACTGGCCGAGACTTGCGTCATGCGAGGATAAACCGCCAAGAGAGATCGTAGTGAACCCGTGAATCACGGCATCGAGCCAGTCCATGCCGGCCAGGTGATAACCCACCATACACGCGACGGTCAGTGCGGCGTAGATGAACCACAACCCTTTCGCCGTTTGCGTAATGCGCGGCGTCAGCGACTCCTCTTTCATCGGCCCGGGAATCTCGGCCTTCGAGACCTGCCGGCCGCCCACACCGAGCATGGGGAGAATCGCTACCACCAGCACGATCACGCCCATCCCGCCGAGCCATTGCAGCTCTGCGCGCCAGACGTTGATCGAAGGCGGCAACCTGTCGATCTCGCTGAGCACGCTCGCACCGGTGGCGGTCAACCCGGACACCGCTTCGAAATAGGCGTCGGTGAAGGAGAGCTCCGGTAGTGAAAGCAACAGCGGCACGCTTGCGAAAAGCGCACCGGCCGTCCAGACGATCACCACCAACAGCGCGCCTTCGCGCAGCGCGAGCTCGCGCTTGTAGCGGCGGGTAGCGAGCCAAAGGAACGCGCCGGCCCCGAAGTTGAGGAGCATCGAGATTACGAACCGGGGTTCCTGGCCGTCGTCGTAGATGTGCGCCACGAAAATCGGCAGGGCATGCGTGGCGCTCATCGCCATTGCGATGATGCCGAGCACCGGTGAAAGTGCGAGCAACCAGTGCGGCATCATCGCGTGTATGTCAGAAAAAGCCGATGCTGACCTGGAACAGCTTCTCGACTTTCGACACGATCCGCTTGTTCACGACGAACACGATGACGTGGTCTTCGGGTTCGATCACCACATCGTGGTGCGCCATGATCACGTCGTAATCGAAGCTGGCCTGCGCATCGAGACCGCGCCCGGCACGCTCGCGGCGCCGTACGATCGCGCCAATCGTTGCGCCTTTCGGCAGATCGAGCTCCTCTATGCGGTGGCCGACGACTTTCGACGATTTGCGGTCGCCGTGGGCGACGAGCTCCAGCGCCTCGGCTGCGCCGCGCCTCAGCGAATGCACCGCCACGCAGTCGCCGCGCCGCACCCGTGCGAGCAGCGTGCCGATCGTCGCCTGGGCCGGTGAGATCGCGATGTCGATCTGGCCGGCCTGTACCAGGTTCACGTACGAGCTGCGATTGATGAGCGCGATTACCTTGCGCGCGCCCATGCGCTTTGCGAGAAGCGAGCTCATGATGTTGTTCTCGTCGTCGTTCGTGAGCGCGCAATAGACGTCCATGTCGCCGACGTTCTCGTTCTCCAGCAGCTCTTCGTCGGTGACGTCGCCCGCGAGCACGAGCGTTCGATCGAGCTCGGCCGCGATGCGCTCCGCATGGGCCTTGTTGAACTCGATCAGCTTCGCGTCGTATCGGTGCTCGATCTGCTTCGCGAGGCGTCGACCGATATTGCCGCCTCCGCCGATCATCACCCGCTTTACCGGCTTGTCCATGCGACGAAGCTCGTGCAGCACGTTGCGGATGTTCTCGGCCGCAGCGATGAAGAATACTTCGTCGCCCGCTTCGATGATCGTGTCGCCTTCCGGCAGAATCGGGCTGTCGCCGCGGAAGATCGCCGCCACCCGTGCGTCGATTTGCGGCATGTGTGTGCGCAGGTGGGAAACCGGATGGCCGACGAGCGGCCCGCCCTGGAACGCGCGGACGGCCACGAGGCTCACGCGTCCGGCTGCGAACTCGAGCACCTGCAGCGCCTCGGGAAACTCGAGCAGCTTGTCGATGTAATCAGTGAGTACTTGCTCCGGGCAGATCGGAAAATCGACGGCGAAGTTCTGCGGCGAGAAGATCTCGGGATGCGACAGGTAGTCCGCCGAGCGGATCCGCGCCATCTTCGTCGGTATGTTGAACATCGTGGCCGCGAGCTTGCACGCGACGAGATTGGTCTCGTCGCTTTGCGTGACCGCAAGAATCATGTCGGCATCACGGGCGCCGGCGCTTTCGAGGACCGCGGGATGCGCTGCATTGCCGCGTATCGTTCTCAGGTCCAGGCGATCCTGCAGGTTCTTCAGCCGGTCGAAATTGAGATCGACCACCGTGATGTCGTTCGCTTCGGTGACCAGACTTTCTGCGACCGTGGAACCGACCTGGCCGGCGCCGAGGATGACTATTCTCAAGATGCGTGCTGCCGTGCGGAAAAGCGGATTCTAGACTGGCCGTCCGTCGCGAGCCAGCTTACGCGCACGAGCATGCCGCCCGCCTGGTGCGCGATAATCGAAACCGTCATGAGCCGCAGCAAGCGCGTGCCGCGCGTCTATTTTCCCGGTGCGGTCGCCGCCCACGGGGTGAGCGATCTTCCGGCCGAGCAGTCGCACCATGTGTCACATGTCCTCCGGCTGACGGCCGGGGATCGCGTCATTGCGTTCGACGGCACAGGTCACGAGTACGACGCGGTCATCGAGCGCCTGTCCAGGTCGACGGTGACCCTGAGGATGGGCGACGCAAAGCCCGTCGACCGCGAATCGCCGCTTCAAGTGACGCTCGCGCAGGGCATCTCGAGCGGCGAGCGCATGGATTACACGGTCCAGAAAGCAGTCGAGCTGGGGGTTTACGCGATTCAGCCACTCACGACCGAGCGAACGGTCGTCCGTCTCGACAGCGAGCGTGCAGCGAAGCGCGTCGCGCACTGGCGCAGCGTCGCGATCGCCGCGTGCGAGCAGTGTGGACGGAATTTCGTGCCGGAGATCTATCCCGTGATGACACTTGCAGTATGGCTCGGGAAGGCGAGAGCCGGCGTCACATGTCTCACGCTCACGCCGGCGGCGCCGGTGAGGCTTGCCGAAATGGGCCGCATCGCGGGAGCTGTCATCCTGCTCGTGGGACCGGAAGGTGGACTTGCGCCGCACGAGCACGCCGACGCGATCGCGGCCGGTTTCGGTGCGGCGCGGCTTGGGCCCCGCGTGCTGCGCACCGAGACCGCGGCTGTCGCGGCGCTTGCGGCGTTGCAGACGCTATGGGGCGACTTCTGAAGTGCGGCTGCTGTGTTGCTTTAAGAAGCGCCCGTAAGACTTTCCTCGAAAAGCGACTTCACATAAACTCGCGTTCTGCTGAAGACCCGCGTTGCGGCACCGTGACGCGCGAGGCCGGAGCGCTCTATTTCGAAGGCGAATGACAACGGTACGGGCGGCGAAGCCAGCGGCGCGAACGCGCAACCCGTCCGGCGTCAGCGGCTGTCGAGCCAGGATCGGTTCATCGACTGGTTCCAGTCAGTCGCTCCGTACATCCACGCTTTCCGCGGCAAGATTTTCGTCATTGCGTTCGGCGGCGACGTCGTGGCGGATGGACGCTTCTTCGACCTTACGCACGATCTGAACCTTCTCGCCGCGCTCGGGGTGCAGCTCGTGCTCGTTCATGGGGCGCGCCCGCAGATCGAAGCGAGATTGGCCGAGCTCGGGCACAAGACGCGCTTCCACGAGGGCCTGCGCGTGACGGATGATGTCGCGCTCGGCGCGGCCAAGGAAGCGAGTGGACGTCTGCGCGTGGAAATAGAAGCTTTGCTTTCGATGGGTCTGCCGAACTCTCCAATGGCCGGCGCTGACATTCGCGTCGCGAGCGGGAACTTCATTACCGCGAAACCCCTTGGCGTTCTCGAGGGCGTGGACTTCTTGCACACCGGCGAGGTGCGTAAAGTCGATGCGGCAGCCATTCGCAAGCGTCTCTCGGACAACGAGCTCGTGCTGCTTTCGCCCCTCGGCTATTCGCCGACGGGCGAAGTGTTCAACGTTGCCCTGGAAGACGTCGCGGCCTCGACGGCTGCGGCGCTCTCGGCCGAGAAGCTCATTTTTCTCATGGATGCTCCCGGCGTTGCGGGCCGTCGCGGAGAGCTTCTCCGCGAGCTCACCGTCAAGCAGGCGAAAGCGCGCGTGGCGCGGCGCGGCGAAGCGGAGACCGACGTTCAGTATTATCTGCCCGAGGCCGTCAGGGCGTGCGAAGCCGGCGTGAAGCGCGTCCATCTCATCTCCGGCCATATAGACGACGCGCTGCTCCTCGAACTCTTCACGCATAAAGGCGTAGGCACCCTCATCACGCCGGATCCGATCGAGACCTTGCGCCCGGCGCGTCCCGACGATATCGGCGGGATAGTGCAGCTGATCGAACCGCTGGAAGCCGAAGGCATACTCGTCAAGCGCAATCGGAGTCTGCTCGAAAGCGAGATCGGGCGCTTCCTGGTGCTCGAGCACGATCGCGTGGTGATCGGGTGCGCCGCGCTCTATCCGTTTCCGGATGAGCGTGCCGGCGAGCTCGCGGGGCTTGCCGTGCGGCCGGATTTCCGCAACCAGGGTGCGGGCGAGCGGCTGGTGAACGCGATCGAGGTCCGCGCGCGGCGGCTCAAGCTGAAGAAGCTCGTCGTGCTGACTACACGCGCCGAGCAATGGTTCGTCGAGCGCGGCTACACCGAAGCCGATATCGATGCGCTGCCCGCGCCCAAGCGCGAGCTGTACAACTATCAGCGGCGCTCGGTCGTGCTCGTGAAGCGCCTTTAACCGAATGCGCACGGGAAGCGCCATGCCCATGCGATGGCGGCTGCTCCTGGGCAGCGCCGCCGTGCAGCTCTTGATGCTCGCGCTGCTCATCTACAACAGCATCGTCGTCATGGACGCGCGGCTGATCGAGCGCACGCGCATCCATCTCGAGGAGCAGAAACAGCTGCTCAACGCGGCGCTCGCCATGCCGGTCGCGAAAAACGACGCGGAGAAAATACAGGAGGTGCTCGACCACGCGCGGCGCGAGCAGGGCATCTCGTACCTCGTGCTGCTCGATCGCACCGGCAATGTCGTCGCGGCGAGCGGCTGGGATGTGAGCACGCCGCTTCCACCGCGCGAGTCGGTGCTGACCGCGCGAGATCGCGACGACATCTTTCACACCGAAGCCGAGGTCAACGCGCGCGGCGCTCCGTACGGCACGCTGGCCTTCGGTCTTTCGACCGGGTTTATAAAGACCGCGCGCCTGCAGCTTATCCGCGACAACATGGCGATCGGGCTCATCGCGTTGCTGCTCTCCACCGGGCTCACAATCGGCCTTGTGTACTGGCTCACACGGCACCTCTCGGAGTTGAGCGGCGCGAGCAAACGGCTCGCAGCGGGCGACCTGAGCGTACGAGTGCCCGTGCGCGGCGGCGACGAAGTCGCGCAGCTCACGAACGCTTTCAACACAATGACCGAAGCGCTGGCGGGCCGTATCGAAGCACTCGCGGAAAGCGAAGCCAAGTTCAGCGCGATCGCCGACTACAGTTACGACTGTGAGCTCTGGATCAGCCCGAAGGGAAAGCTCATCTGGATCAACCCGCGCGTGCACGACATGTTCGGCTACACGCCGGAAGAGTGTCTTGCGATGCCCACATTTCCGGTACCTTTCCTCAGCGGGAACGAAACGCGCCGCGTCACGCGCGAGATCCGCAGGGCGCTCCGCGGCAATACCGGACACGATTTCGAGTTTCGTGTGCGTCGCAAGGACGGCACGGAGTTCTGGGCCGCCTCCGACTGGCGCCCGATTTACGACAAGAGCGGCGGATACCAGGGCATCCGGATCAGCATCCGCGATATCACGAAGCGCAAGGAAGCCGAGGACCAGCTCGAGGCAACGGTCGTGGAGCTCAAGGATTCACAGGCCGTGCAGCAGGAGTATCTCGGCCGCGCGCTCGACGAGCATGCACGGCTGGCGGCGCTGCTTGCTGCGATGGACCGCGGCATACTTTTCGTGTCGCATGACAATCGCGTCGTGTACAGCAATCCCGCGTTCAGCCGCATATGGCCGCTGCCTTCCGGAACGCGCGTCATCGGGTGCTCGCCGCAGGACCTCGTCGTCGCTTCGGCCGAATTGCTCGCGCGGCCCGAGGAACAGTCGCACCATGTTCTCGTGCAGCCGCGCGCAGGCGAAGTCTCCGGCACCTACGAGATACAGATGGCCGACGGCCGGCTCGTGATGCAGCAGGGTCATGCCGTCAAGGATCCGCGCGGACGCGCGGCAGGCTATCTGTGGCTGTTCGAAGACATCACCCGCGAGCGTCAGACGGCGGAACAGCTCATCTATCTCGCGGAGCGCGATGCGCTCACCGGACTCTATAACCGGCACCGCTTCAACGAAGAGCTTGCGCGCATGATCGCCGACGCGCAGCGCAACACCTCGCGCGTCGCGCTGCTTTTCTTCGATCTGGACGATTTCAAGTACATCAACGACACGTTCGGCCATCGCGCGGGCGATGCGATGCTGATCCGTGTTGCCGGTGAAGTTGCGGGGCAGGTGCGCCGCAACGAGCTTTTCAGCCGGCTGGGCGGCGACGAGTTCGGGATTCTCGTGCCCGATATTTCGGACGACATGCTGCGCGTGCTCGCCGAGCGCATCACGCGCTCGATCGCCTCGGTCTGTTTCCAGTTCGAAGGAGAGAACCTGCGGCTCACAACGAGCCTGGGAATCGCGGTCTATCCGGACCACGCCGACAACGCCGAGGATCTGATCGGCCGCGCGGACATGGCCATGTATATGGCGAAGGAGGCCGGGAAGAACGCATGGCGCGTCTACCGGAGCGACCTCGATACATCGACGCAGATGGTGGCGCGGCTCTCATGGAACGACCGTATCATTCACGCGCTGGAAAACCACTTGATGACGCTGCAGTACCAGGGCATCTACTCGACCGCCGACAACCGCCTCTCTCATTTCGAGGTGCTGGTACGCATGCGCGACAAGGACGATACGAACCGGCTGCTCATGCCGGCCCAGTTCATACCGGTGGCCGAGAAGTCCGGGCAGATCATCGAGATCGACAAGTGGGTGGTGCGCGAAGCGATACGCATGCTGGCCGAAAACGATTCGATACCGGCGATCGCGGTGAACATATCGGGCCGGTCGTTCGACGAACCGACACTGCCGCAGTACATCGCAGAGCAGCTCAAGCGCCGCGCCGTCGCCCCGCGGCGCCTGCTCGTCGAGCTTACGGAGACTTCGGCCGTCTCCGACCTTCACGACGCCCAGCGATTCATCGAGGCACTGCGCCAGACCGGCTGCATTGTTTGCCTCGATGATTTCGGCACGGGTTTCTCCTCTTTCGCGTATCTCAAGCACCTGCAGGCGGACGCCGTGAAAATCGACGGGCTTTTCATCCGCAACCTGCCGCATGACCAGGACAACCAGCTTTTCGTGAAAGCGATGGTGGCAGTGGCGAAAGGTCTGCATAAATCGACCATCGCGGAGTGCGTGGAAGACCAGGAAACGCTCGAAATGCTGAAGGGCTTCGGAGTGGATTCGGCGCAGGGCTATCACTTCGAGAAGCCGCAGGACGACCATCCGATGATGATGACGATGATGGCGCGGCGGAACCGCGAGCTGCCGCTCGGGACGTAACCGCTTACGGTTTTGGCGGGACGTACCCCGCCGCGCGCTCGGCGCCCTCGCCGAAGAAGTGTTTTTCCATCTGCTGCGCCAGGTAATCGCGCGCTTTTTTGTCCGCGAGATTGAGCCGGTTCTCGTTCACGAGCATTTTCTGCAGCTCGAGCCACTGCTTCCACGCGTCCTTCGATACGTTCTCGAAAATGCGCCGGCCGAGCTCGCCGGGGTAGGGCGGGAAGTCGAGTCCTTCGGCTTCGCGGCCGAGTTTCACGCAATTGATCATTCGTGCCATGAAGGAAGCTCCTGCGATGTCGATGCCCGATTTTACCGCCGGAGCGTCTGAACCCCGCGCGCCGTTCCAAGCAGCAGCACGTCGGCCGGACGGCGTGCGAACAGCCCGTTGGTCACGACACCGGGTATCTGGTCGAGCGTCGTTTCGAGCTCTTCGGGCCGGGTGATCTCCAGTCGGTGCACATCGAGGATCACGTTTCCGTTGTCCGTAACGAAACCGGCCCGCCACTCCGGCTCGCCGCCGAGCTTCACGAGCTCGCGCCCGACGAACGAGCGTGCCATGGGGATCACTTCGATCGGCAGCGGAAAGCGCCCGAGAACGTTCACAAACTTCGTCTCGTCCGCGATACAGACGAAGGTGCGTGAGACCGCAGCGACGATTTTCTCCCGCGTGAGCGCCCCGCCGCCGCCCTTGATCATCGCGAGAGAGCGGTTGATTTCGTCGGCGCCGTCGACATATACGGTGAGCTCGACCACGTGGTTCAAGTCGATGACGTCGATTCCCGCCGCAGCAAGCCTTTGCGCGGTCGCTTCGGAGCTCGACACGGCGCCATCGAACTTGTGTTTGATCCTGGCTAGCTCCGCGATGAAAAAATTCACCGTGGAGCCGGTGCCGACGCCGATGATGCCGCCGACCGGCACGTGCGCGATCGCCGCGCGGGCGACCGCTTGTTTGAGCTCGTCCTGGGTCACAGGCGAATGGTAACAAAACGGCGGCCGTAAGCCGCCACGGAGGAGGCGGGTATCGGAGGAGGCCGGCTCCTGCTACCCTTGCCGCCCATGAAAAAGCACGATTATCTGGAGCGCATACTCACCGCGCGAGTGTACGACGTCGCGACGGAGACGCCTCTCGAGCTCGCACCAAATCTCACGCGTCGCCTCGGTAACAACCTGTGGTTGAAGCGCGAGGACATGCAGCCCGTCTTCTCGTTCAAGGTGCGCGGCGCTTACAACAAAATGGCGCGACTGCCGCCAGGGGAGTTGAAGCGCGGCGTTATCGCGGCTTCCGCCGGAAACCATGCGCAAGGCGTCGCGCTTGCGGCGCAGACGCTCGGCTGTGCTTCGACGATCGTCATGCCGGTGACGACGCCGCAGATCAAGGTCGATGCGGTTCGCGCGCGCGGCGCGAAAGTGATCCTTCACGGCGACTCTTACGACGAAGCGTACGAGCACGCCCGCGACATCGAACGCACCAAAGGGCTCACGTTCGTGCATCCGTACGACGATCCTGACGTCATTGCGGGTCAGGGCACGATCGGGATGGAAATCCTGCGCCAGCATACGCAGGCGCTGCATGCGATATTCGTCCCGATCGGCGGCGGCGGGCTGATCTCCGGGATCGCCGCATACGTGAAGCGGCTGCGGCCCGACGTTCGCATGATAGGCGTCGAACCCGTGGACGCGGATGCGATGTACCGCTCGCTCAAGGCGTCGCGACGCGTGAAGCTCGATCAGGTCGGCCTTTTCGCGGACGGCGTGGCGGTGAAGCAGGTCGGCTCGGAGACGTTCCGGCTCTGCCGGGAGCTCGTCGACGAAGTCGTGCTCGTGGATACCGATGCGACGTGCGCTGCGATCAAGGATGTTTTCGAGGACACGCGCGCGATCCTCGAGCCCGCGGGCGCGCTGGCGATAGCCGGCGCCAAAGCCTACTTCGCGCGCAGCGGCATTCGCGGCGTCAATGCCATCGCCGTCGCCTCCGGCGCCAATATGAACTTCGACCGGCTGCGGTTCGTCTCCGAAGAGGCCGAGCTTGGCGAGGCACGCGAAGCGATCATCGCGGTCACGATTCCGGAACGCCCCGGAAGCTTCAAGACGTTCTGTTCGCTGGTGGGCGCCCGCAACATCACGGAATTCAATTACCGTTACGGGGACGCGCGAGTGGCGCACGTCTTCGTGGGGGTCCAGGTCCGGGACCGGACGGAAACGCAGGCGCTCGTCCGATCGTTGCGCAGCCACGGCCTCGAAGCGCTCGATTTCACCGACAACGAGCTCGCCAAGCTCCACGTGCGTCATCTCGTCGGCGGTCACGCCCCCGAGCGGATGGACGACGAGATGCTCTATCGCTTCGAATTCCCGGAACGCCCGGGCGCGCTCATGAAGTTCCTGAATGCGATGAGCCGTGGCTGGAACATCAGCCTTTTCCACTATCGCAACCACGGTGCGGATTACGGGCGCGTCCTCGTCGGCATGCAGGTGCCTCCGCAGGATAAGAAGAAATTCGGAACTTTCCTGGAAGGGCTCGGCTATCCGTACCAGGATGAAAGCGCCAATCCGGCCTATCGCCTCTTCCTCGGTTGAGGCGCGCGTTAGAGCGAGCGGTCAAAGCCCGGAATAAGGGACGAAAACCCCCGCAATTAAAACTCTCGAGCGGCGGCCCGGTCGAATTCCTGGTCCGTCGTGTGCTTGTTGTCCATTCGGCGCGAGCTCACGTCTTTGCTTTTGACGTTTGCAGCCGTAATCGCAGCACGGGCTTCACGCGTTGAAGCATGGACTCGCAAGAGAGCGCTGGAAAACGGTTAAACTTTGGCGGAAGGCATGGTCAGCTTTTCATTCTCAGGTATCGCGCGGCTGCTTTTACTCGCGGCGGTGCTCGTGTCTCCGAACGTGGCGAGCGCAGCACCCGAAGACGATTTCCTCGCGGCGCGTGATGCATATCGCGCCGGCGATGCCCGCAAGGTCGATTTTTACGCGAGACGCCTCAGCAACTACGTGCTCGAGCCGTATGCCGCGTTCTGGCAGCTTCGGCTCCGGCTGGATGACGCGAGCCCGGCAGAAGTCCGGCGTTTCATGGCGAACTACGCCGAGACCCCCGTCGCCCGCAGCATGCTTGGAGAGTGGCTGAGGCAGCTCGGGAAGACCGGCCAGTGGGAGCAGTTCGATCAGGAGCACCCGCGGTACACCGGCGAAGACCTCGACATCGCGTGCTACGCGGTGCAATCGAGGATGCGTGCGGGCCAGGGCGAAGCGCTGGCGCAGGCGCGGTCACTCTGGTTCGTTCCGCGGGAGCTCCCGGAAAACTGCTCGCCGCTGTTCAACGCGCTCGCGCAGGACCAGCGTCTTACGCAGGACGACGTGTGGACGCGTGTGCGTGCCGGCCTCGAGGCAGGCCAGGTCGCGCTGGCGCACAAGGCCTGGCAGTACCTTCCCGCCGGCCAGCAGCCTGACTACCGCACGCTTACGCTGGTTTCGTCGAATCCCGGTGGATACCTCGAGAGGAACGCCTTCGATCTGAGAAGCCGTGCCGGGCGCGAGACCGCGATGTTCGCCGCGTACCGCCTCGCCCGCACTGCGCCGACGCAGGCTGCCGCACATTGGGCGCGTCTCGAACCGCGGTTCAGCCCCGAAGAGCGTGCGTACGTCTGGGGTCAGATCGGCCAGTTCGGCGCGATGAGACACGAGCCGGAAGCGCTGGTGTGGTTCGGGAAAGCAGCCGACCTTTCGGACGTCCAGCTCGGGTGGAAAGTGCGCGCGGCACTGAGGCAGCGCGACTGGCGGGAAGTGCTCGGCGCGATCGACGCCATGACGGACAAGGAGCGGGAACAGGCCGCGTGGCGTTACTGGAAAGCGCGCGCCTTGAAAGCGCTCAGCATACGCCCTGAAGAAGCGGCCGCGCTCCTGAAGCCTCTCGCCTCCGAGTACAACTTCTACGGTCAGCTCGCGCTCGAGGAGCTTGGAGATCGTATTTCGGCTCCGCCGGTTGCATACAAACCGGGGCCACAGGAGATCCGGGCGATGTCCGAGAATCCCTCGATCCGCCGTGCGCTCGAGCTCTACAGGCTCAACCTGCGCGTGGAAGCCGTGCGCGAGTGGATCTGGGCCATCCGGAATTTCAACGATGCCCAGCTCCTTACCGCCGCCGAAGTCGCCAGGCGCCACGAGCTTTACGACCGTACGATCAACACGGCGGACAAGACCGACAGTCTCCACGATTTCACGCTGCGTTATCTGA
>Ga0075420_100002807_pt1 | contig 15122 bp, 9 predicted proteins | sample SoiMetdeltSBSDD4_FD_75296 | JGI IMG/M metagenome (GOLD analysis project Ga0075420, IMG submission 75296) | Bulk soil microbial communities from a Populus tree surrounding site in Tennessee, USA - Soil MetaG P. deltoides SBSDD4 | ecosystem: Environmental > Terrestrial > Soil > Tree plantation... | reverse complement strand
GGCACCACCGGCAGCGGCGCGACCGTCTCGAAGATCTACACCTCCGGCGGCACCCGGACGATCACATTGACGGTAACCGACAACGGTGGCGCGACCGACTCTGAGGTCAGGACCATCACGCTCCCGTAGCAACGTGCATCATCCCGGCCCGGAAGGCGTGGCTCCCACCACCCTTCCGGGCCGCCCTTCGCGGCGTCCGCTGCGTTGAGCTGAGGAGGAGCCCGTCGAGTACTACGACGGCCTCGACGGCCGGTCCGCGTGACCGGGTAGCTGGTCGGCGGAGACAGCGAGCCCGAGCTCCTTACCGCTGGTGACGTAGCCCCAGCCACAGGCCGGTGACGCCGAGCGCGACGGCCCCCACCAACGCGCCGACCAATGAGGTCGCCTCGTAGCCCTGCTGCCCCGCGATGCTGAACGACGTGAACCAGTTCCCGCCGATGTTGGCGCCGACCACGAGCCCGACCACGGCGCCGATGAGAGCACCGCCGAGGCCGGTCGCGGTAGGAAGGACGATGCCTGCGTTGTGCGTATGCAACTTGGTCATGGCTCAACGCTCGCAGGCGCACCGGCTCCCGGCATGAGCCGATCAACCCGTCCGGGGTAGGTACTGGTACCTACGTACTCCTCGCGACGCGCTACTGCCGCGCCAGCGCAGCCGTCTGGACCCATGGGGCTAGCCGAAGACGACCCCAGCCGGGGTTCCGTCGCCAGCGAGACCGAAGGCGGCAAGGGCATCCAGGCCACCGTACGACGGCGGGAGCAGCAGCATGCCACCGCTGAACACAGCTCCCTGAAGAGTGATGGCGGTGCCATCACCGTCGAAGCCGAGAAGGCTCAGCCGGCCCCCTCGAAACTCCGTCATAGACCCGTTGAGTACGCCGGAGTGTGTCCTCGCGCCGAGGAACGTGACGGTGGCGCCGTCAAAGCTAGCCCGCCGCAGGTCTAGCTCCGCGCCGAGGAGCCCGGCCTCGAAGAAGCTCACCGTCCCGCCGCCGAACCTGGCGCTCAGGAAGCTGACCTGCCCACCGGTAAGGTCAGCCCCGGCCAGGTTGACGTCCGATCCGGCGAAGTCGACACCCTGGAACCCGACCGAGGCACCGGTCGGTGAGGTCGAAGGTGTAGGACGACCAGGATGGATCCGCCCGGATCCGTAGATGGTCACGAACTATGCGCAGGATCGTGAGGCGCACCTGCCGTTCACCGGGCAGCCTCGACGTGTTCCCATCGTCCTGGTTGTACGGCAGGCGCAGGTATCCACAGAGGACGTCGATACACTGTTGCCGTTGCTGCGGCCACTGGTCGGCGACCGCGGCCAGTGCATGCGCCCCAGCCAGGCGCACCGCTGGCGAGGCGTTGCCCAGCTGCGCAACCGCGTCGCCGAACCGCTGGGTCAGCAGGCGGATGCGGTCGCGGTCACCTTCGTCGTCGACCTCGAGGAACCGCTGCCGGCGGTACGCCACCACGAGAGCTACGGCGGCGCCAGACCCAGCGGTGACGCTGAGCGCGAGCTTGATGAGGTCGACGAGGGTGGGGCGTCCCGTGTCAAGCGCCCAAGGCCAGGCGCGGGCAGTGGCCAGCGCGAGAGCAAGGACCACAACGGTCGTCACGCCGACGGCGGCCCCCAGCGTCGCGATGACAGATCCCCACAGGCTCCGGATAAGAGGTTCCGCTGCCTGGCGCCTGCGACGCCACCTGGCCAGTGACACGGCTGCTACGAGGTCGCCGGCGCGGCGTGCGGCACGAGGCGGCTGAGCTCGGCCCCGAGCATAGCCGTGCACTCGGCTTCAGTCGCCAGCACTGCGGCGGCCGGGTCGGCACCACTGAGGTAGGACCAGGTGCCGTCCGCACCGACCGCCATGCTGGCAGCCCTTGTGCTTTCGTCTGGGTACGTGGTGACGGTGAACGTGACGACGGCCGGCCGGTAGTGTCGCAGGAACTCCGCGCCGATCCACAGGAGTGGCTCCGGGGCCTCCACCGACCGGTCGAGCCCGGTGACGTCGAAACAGCGGTACCTGCGCGGCGCCACGAGGAACCGGGCGAGAGGCGACTCGACGAGCAGCGCCCCGTCGGCCGCGGTCTGGGCGATCAGCCCGATCTGCACGGTCGCGGCCGGGCGGACGAGACCCTCCGCAACCGCTACGAGCGCCGGAGCCAGGTCGACCCGGCTCTCTGGCAACGGTGTCGCCAGCTTTCGGGTCAGCAGCGAGCCGAGACCAGCCATCCGGAACGCCTCCGTCTGGTCGGCGTCGCCGATGCCCAATGCCTTGGCAACCGATGGCGGTATGGACGAGCCGCGGGTCCACACGACGAAAGCCAGCTCGGCGGCGGTAAGGCCGATGAGGTCGGACATCGCCAACTCCGTTCAGTCGAAGAGCGAGTGGAAGAGCCGGGTGCCCTGCTCGATCGCGTCACAGGCAAAGTCGGCCGCCGCCTCGGAGACGTCGACCACGGTGTCCACGACGTGGGCCGGTGCGAGCGGGCCGGTGAAGGTGTTGTCGACCGCGTCTGAGATGAAGGTGGCCGCCCCGGCGACCGCGTCAGTGACGAACGACTGGACACAGGGTTGCGAGAGTGCAAAGGCAGCCCCCGCCAGAACCAGCGATACGCCCCCAGTGGTAACGATGCCGCCGGCCGTCAGGGCGATGCCGGCCGCCGTGAAGCCGATGCCCGTCCAGTCGCCCTCTTTGACCATGCCGGGTACCTGGCCTAGGTCGAACACGATCTCGACCCGCCCGAGGAGCTTACCGGCCCAATCGAGCCTGTTGCCCGCCCGCCATAAGTCGTCGAGGAAGCCGACCGAGGCGCGGCCTTCTGCGACCAGCTTTCTCAGTAGGTGCCCAGACCCGAACTCGAGAATATCGACTCCGAACCCGATCCCGCTGAGTACCTGGGTCGCTGCGTCCCCCGAGCCGGCATGCGCACCCGACCCGGCGTCGATGGCGCCGCCAACGGCGTCGCTAATGAGAACCTGTCCCGTGGCCTCCGCCCGGAGCCGCGTAGCCGCCTCCCGGAGAGCCATCGCGTTCTGATGAAGGATCTTCGTATGCCGGCCGTTCCACTCGGCGCGGGCATGCTCGGCATCGGACCCGACCCACGACGTCCGCCGCAGCTGCGCTCCGAGCACCGTACCTATCGCCTCCAGCTCGCCGGCCGCCTCCTCCAGCCGCGTGGCCAGCGCCGTGACCTCCGTCGGGTTCATCCCGACGGTGCCCGCAGCCACCGGTGTCATCGCCCCTCCTCGCCATAGCCGACCGGGCGGGGTGGTCCGGCCACCCCGCCAAGCCTGGTCGTCACATCGACACGTTCTCCTGGTCGATGGCGTTCTGCATCGCGCGCTGGGACGCCGTATCGAGCGCCATCGCCACGGTGTTCAGCTGGGGTACGTGCTGGCTGGTCCAGTCGTTGAGGAACCGCTCACGGTCGGCGCCGATCCAGGAGACGCACTGCAGCTGGCTGGTGAGTGAGCTGACGAGCTGCCGGATCTGGTCGGCGGAACTGCTGAACTGGGTCGACAGCGTCTTGACTTCCTGGGGGTTCATGCCGAGGAACTGGGTCACGCTTCTCTCCTTTGTAGACGGTGAACTGCGGGCTGGGACGGATGGGCGATGTCACTCCTTGCTGGGCACCGCGACCTGGACGACCCTCGGTCGGCCCTGCCGGACGTACAGGCCGCGGCCGGGTATCAGGTCCGACTGGCGTAGCCGCGGGAAGTCGACCTGGAAGAGCTGCTGTCCGTTGATCTGCTGTGGTTGGAGGACGAGCCCGGTGCGGCGCACGCGGGCGAGCTGGTTGAGCCTGGAGCCGACCGACATCGCCCCGACCTCGCCCTCCAGGACCGCGAGTGGCCCGCCACGGGTGCACCCCTTGAGCAGCACCGCCAGCGCGTCCTCCGCGTCGCTGAAGGTGAGGTCCGGCAGGCTCTCGACGACGAGCAGCGCCGGGCCCACGAGCAGCGGTGACCGGTCCCCGGCGAGCTTGCCGGCGAGCTCCTTCACCTGGTCCGTGCCGATAGCGAAGTCGGTCCAGCCGTCCAGGCCGGACAGGGGCGTGCCCGGGTGGGAGACGAACCCGTACAGCGGCAGGCCGGGCTGCCACATGCGCGCCGCCTCCACGAGGGTGAGTAGGGCCGTCGTCCGGCCACTGCCATCCGGCCCGGTCAGGATGAACGGACCCCACGGCGGCAGCCCGACCGGCTCGAGCGTGTCCTTGGCCACCGCGAACACCGGCGTCCCGCTCGCACTACGGTCCAGAGTGGGCAGTGGTATACGCGGCTCCAGGACCCGGACCGCCGGCGCCGGGGCCACGTCCCGCCAGCGCCTGCCGAGCGCGGAGACCGCCGCGTCCTGCTCGGCGACCTCGGCGCCGCCGAGGACCGCCACCTGGACCTCCTCACCTCCGAACAGGCCACGACCGGGCGGCGCGTCGGGCGGAAGCGACTGCGGCCGGATGCCCAGCACGGCGTAGTCCTGGTCGCCGGCCTGACGCAGGATGACCCGCCGCGGCAGTGCCGACAGCAGCGCCGTGGGCACCGCGCCCGGCCGGTCCGCGGACAGTACGAGGTGCACCCCCACCGACCGGCCCTCGGTGGCGATCTGCAGCAGCCGTTCGGCGTTGCCGATGCCCACGCCGGCCGGGTTCGCCTGCTGGAACGCTCCGATCCCGTCTACCAGCAGGATGATGCGGCACTCGCCGGTGGCGCCGGTGGCGCGACGGTACTCCGAGAGGCTGCTGACCATTACCCGGGCGTGGTCGGCCACGCGCCGCTCGATCTCGGCGAGCGTCATCGTGAGCAGGCTCGTCACCTCGTCGTCCCGCTCCCCCCGGACGACCACCGCCTGCGGCAGTGCGGTCAGCATCGCCAGACCCCGGCCGCCGTACTCGATCCCGTAGACGCGGACCCCGCCCGGGTCGGTCTGCAGGGCGGAGAGCGCGACGGTACGCAGGAGCGTGCTCTTCCCAGTGCCACCGGTGCCGAAGACGACGAGGTTCCCATCCCGGTCGGCCTCGAAGACGGCCAGCGGCTGGTCCTGCGCGTGGGGCAGGTCGCGAAGCCCGAACACGATCGGCGCGTCGCCGGCCGCCGGCTTGCCCAGCAGGGTCCTCAGCTCAAGGTACGCAGGGAGCGGCGCCAGCCACGGTCGCTCCGGCTCGTCCATGCCCGTCCGGCGCATCGCGGAGCCGACCGTCTCCACGATGCGAACAATATCGGTCGAACTAGGTCCATTGTGGATGGACGGTCCGGAACGTTCCGGCTCCGCCCACGCCTCGCCCGGCCCGAACCCCAGGGTAGCGATCGCCAGCTGTGGTGGCGCCGGCTCGCCGGTCGTGCGGCCGCCCGCGAACGCGGTCTGGAACGTGACCAGCCGCCCCGGCCCGGTCTTGACGGCAGCCCGGCCCGGGATGTCCGGCTCGAAGCCAGCCGCCAGCGGTACGCCCAGGACGTCGACGCTGTCGCCCTCGTCCGCCATGCGCAGGGCGATGCGTAGGTTGGTGTTGGCACGCAGGCTGTCGGTGATCACGCCGGCCGGGCGCTGGGTCGCCAGGATCAGGTGCAGCCCGAGCGAGCGCCCGCGCTGCGCCACGTCGATCACCCCGTCGACGAACTCTGGAACATCCATCCGGAGCGCGGCGAACTCATCGACGACAATGACGAGCCGCGGCGGTGCGCCCGGCACGTCGACCACGAGCCGTGGCGGCTCGCCTGGTACCTCGACCACGCCGCCCAGGTCGTTCGCGCCCAGGTCCTTGAGGAACTTCTCGCGTCTCCTCAGCTCGGCGTGGAGTGACGCCAGAGCCCGGTCGACGTCGTGCGGGGTCAGGTCGGTCACCAGCCCGACCGTGTGCGGGAGCTTCTCGCACGCACCGAACGCGGCGCCACCCTTGTAGTCCACGAGCAGGAACGTCACCCGCCGCGGGCTGTAGGCCGTCGCCATGCCCAGGATCCAGGACTGCAGCAGCTCGCTCTTGCCGGCGCCGGTGGTCCCGCCGACCAGAGCGTGCGGGCCGTGGGTCCGAAGGTCGAGCGCGAACGGGTCACCACTGCCGGTCGCTCCGACCAGTGCCTGCAGGCCCGGCGCTCGGGTGCCGTCCCAGCGGCAGCCGGGCAGCGAACCCGACTCGGCCCACCGCTCGAGCACCGCCTCGGGGGAACCGCCGACCGGCGCGTTCGCGAGCGCCAGGAACGACACCGAGCGCGGCAGGTCGGCCGTGGAGTCGATACGCGCGCCGGCATCCGCGACCGGCGCGAGCGAACGCCCCAACGCTGGGACCGCCTCGCGGCCCAGGCGCTCGACGGTGACCGGTCCGACGGCGGCGCCCTCCCGCACGAAGCCGGCCACCGCACGCTCGGCATCCACGTCGAGATAGGTACGGCAGACCGCCGGCAGCCTCTCGACGCTCGGCGCAACCCAGATCATGTGGATCCCGCACGCGGGTCCCCGCTCAGCCAGGTCGACCAGGCGGCGGCGGTCGGCGTCGGTGTCGTCCTCGACGAGGACCACGATGGCCGGCAGCGGCGCCTCGTCAACGCCCGCCGCGGTGGACCGCTGCGCGACCAGCTCGTCCAGCTCCCCGATCAGCGCGACGGACGCGGCGCCGCCAGCGGTCAGCTGCGCGCAGCCGAACGGCGAACGCGGCATGCTCGTCGACGACGATGTGTGCGGCAGCCACTTGAGCCAGTCCCAGAACGGCGCCGAGGTCGCCGACGTGACGGCGGCGAGGACGAGCTCTGCCGGCGAGTGCAGGACGACGAGCTGGGCCACGATGCCGTACGCGACGCCGCGGCTACGGCTCGCCTCGGCGATGCCGAGCGCACCGCATTCGCGCAGGCGCGCGACCGCCGGGACATCCGGGACCATCGCATATGGGGCCACCACGTCGCGCAGCTCACGCCACAGGTCGGCCGGTGTCTCACCGCGCGGGGGCAGGACGACCGTGTCACGCGACGGCAGCCGGCCAAGACCGAGCCGCAGCTCCAGGAAGCTCTCGTGCTCCGGCCGTCGCGTCCACAACAGCGGGGTACGCCGTTGCGCGGCCTCCACCAGCTCCACGGTGGAGGGATGCTCCGCCCGCCGCCGGGTCGCCTCGACGTCGGCGGCCGCGTGGAGCAAGGCGTTGAAGCTCGCCAACGCCTGCCGGAACGCGGCGACGTCGGTCCGGTACGCGCGCCGGTTCGAGTACGCCTCCTCGGCGTACGACCCTCCTACCATGAGCGGGCTGAGTGCCACGAAGACCAGAGCGAACAGCGAGCCCGTCAACCAGTACAGGCCGATCCCGGCCAGCAGGGGTATGAGCATCGCGACGACGGGGAACCGCCGGACCGCCGGCCGGCGCGGCGGCACGGGCGCCTCGTGCTCCACGCCGGCGTGCCGCGGGTCGAGCCGGGGCGAGCGGTTGAACTCGACCACCGCGCCGAGCCGGGAGCCGGTGAGCGTACCCTGTGTCGTCACCGCGACCCGGGTGTCCCCGAGGACCGCGGTGTCGTCCGGGCCCAGCCGGGCGCGGCTCACCGGGCCACCCCCGACGAGTACCCCGTTGGTCGAGTTGAGGTCGACGATCTCGACGGTCGATCCGACGTCGATGCGCGCGTGCCGCTTGGACACCTGGGGGTCGGTGAGCTGGATGTCACACGCCGGGTCCCGGCCGATGGTCGTTCCGCCCGGGCGCAGGGGCACGCTGAGCCCGGCATCGCGGCCCTCGACGACGCGCAGCACGGCAACGTCCCGGTCCAGCGCCGGATCCGGGGGGTACGCGCCGGCCGGCAGCAGGGTCACCACCGATCCGGACCGCAGCCCGCACGCGTCCAGCGGCGCCTCCGCCGGCAGCACGGCGGCGCGGCCGGCGACCTGCTGAGCCAGCGTCATCGGCATGCCGCTGCCGGACGCCTGCGGATCGCGCAGAGCGACCGCGTCGGCCAGGGCACCTACCGTCGATCCCGGGTCGGCGCGGACCAGCAGGTCCACCTCGTCGCCACCGGGTCGGTGGTAGGTCAGCTTGAACAGCGTCACCGGCGTACTCCTTGCCGCTGCTGGATGTGGGTGACCGCGGACCTGGCCGGCCGGAGCGAGCTGGGGTTCATCGCCGCGGTAAGGCGGCGCAGGCGCGGGCGGCTGGCGGCGACGGCGTGGACGTACCGGTCGACCTGCGCCCAGTACCGGACGATGTCGGGCCGCTCGGGGCCGCCGGGGCCGAACACCGCCTCGTCGGCCGCTTCGGCGAGTGTCACCGCGGTCACGCCGGCGTAGGGGACCGCCCGGTCGACCGCCGCCAGGCCGGCCGCCCGCGCCAGACGGGTGCCGCCCCGCACCGGCGCGGCGATGCCGAGGTCGCGCAGCCGGTCCATGGCGTCCGCCCAGCCGCCCGCCATCCGGTCGCTTGGCGACCCGCGTCGCTGCCGTCGCCGGCGACGCAGCCATTTGAGGCCGGCTACCAGCCCCGCGTACGCCCCGATCGCCAGCGCGGGCGGCCCGGCGTACCGGAGGACGGCCAGCAGGACAACCAACCAGATCGGGGGCGGTGGCTCGGGCGGCGGGGGCGGCGGGTTGTTGCCCGTGTCCGGAGCCGGCAGCTGCTCCGGCGGCGCGGCCACGACAACGGGCGGTTGGATGACCTCGCTCGTCCCATCGGGCTCCTGGCGCGGCTGCGGCGGATCCGGCTTGTTCGTGCGGGGCGGCGTCGGGTCGAACGGCACCCAACCGGCCCCGTCGACCGCGAGCTCGACCCACGCCGTCACCATCGCGCCGGTCACGTCGCCCGTGAACCCGCCCGGCGGCTGGACGCCGAGCACGACTCGCACCGGAAGCCCGAGTGCCCGCGCGAGCAGGCCCAGCGTCGCCGCGTACTGCTCGGCGTCGCCCACGAGCTGGTCTGCGGTCAGGAACTCGCGCAGCCGACCGGCACCGTGGCCCGGCCGTACCGACACGCCGGCGGTGTTCGTCCCGTCGCTGAATGCACCGGCGCGCAGCTTGTTGACCAGGGCCTGCATCTGCGCGACCGGGCCGGTCGCACCCGCGGCCCACTCCACGGCCGCGACCGCGACCTCGTCGGGCACGTTGACCGGGTCCGGCAGGATCATCGCGGCCGCCGGCCGGCCCGCCACCGCCGGCGCGGACGTCGGCGGGACCAGCCGGGCCCGGAGGTGGTACGCGTCGCCGGAGCGCAGCCCCGCAGGTACGACCGCGACCCCGGTCGACCGGTTGTACCGCAGTGTGGCCGCAAGGTCGGTCGAGCGCTGTCCCGTGAAGGCGACCTCGTGGAGGGCATCCGCACCCGGTAGCCAGACGCCGTCGAGGTCTCTGACCGTGATGTCGAGATCGGCGCTCGGGCCGGCTCTGGTACCGGGCACCCGGGCGCCGATCCGCTCGAACACGCCGGACCCGGTCGTGGCGGTCGCGCCGCCGGCGACGCTCCAGACGACGCCGTCGTACAGGTCCATGACCGCCAGCCGGAGCCGGGTACCAGGAGGCAGGCCATGGACCGTGAAAAGGGTCCGGTCCTTCAGCGCGATCTCGTACCGGCGGAAGGCGGCCAGCGGGCTCGGGTACTGGCTGGGGTCGAACGGCGGTGTCACGTGCTCACGGAGCACGAAGCGCGGCCGCACGGGGTCGACCGGCGCGGCGTACGCGGCGGTCGCCGCAACGGCCAGGACCGCCAGCGCACCCAGGGGCCGGGTCCAGCGAGCCATCCGGGTACGTTGGCTCGCCACCACCCCACCCTGCCGGGCGGCGACCCACGCCACGGCCACCGCGGCGAACCCCGCACCCTGGAGCAGGACCTGGGCCGGTTCCGCGGTGCCGAACAGGATTGTGGTGGCGAGCAGCGCCGCTGGCGCGAGGAGCGGCGCCGCCGGGGCCCGGAGCCCGGCGAGCAGCGTGCCGGCGAGCCCGACGGCCAGCCCGCAGACGTACGGGACGAGCAGGAGGGGGCCGTGGTCGGGTACCGGCGGCAGCGTCGTCAACAGGTCCCGCCAGCCCGAACCGACCCCGGCGACGATGCCGCGGCCCGTCGCGGCGGTTGGTAGGACGCCCCACCGGACCGTCTCGCGGAGCACGACCGGTCCGGCGAGCAGAAGCCCGGCAATGACCGCACCGGCCGTGCTGGCGGCGACCGGCAGGGCGTACCGCCGGCCGAGAAGGGCGGCCACGACGCCGAGGGCCAGGCCGGCGAGCCCGGCCAGGAGATAAGTCTGTCCTATATAGACAGTACGGAACCCGGCCAGCGCGAGGGCGGCCAGGATGGCCAGTGCCGCCGTGTCGACGATGCGCCGCCTCATTCCTGGACCGCCGCGCGCAGCGCCGACCGCAGGTCGGCGAGGCTGGATATGGTCACCAGGGCAAGCTGGCCCGCGCGGCGGGCAGCCGGTGGGTCCGCGGGAGCCACCCGCAGCCCGACCACCCGTACGTCCGGGCCGAACCGGACGGCGGCCCGGCCCAGCTGGGCGATGGTCAACGGGGTGCCGGCGACGAGCAGGACCAGGCTGGTCGCCGGTACGGCCTGCCGCGCGTGCGACGCCAGCCGGACCAGGCTGCTGTCCGGCGCGCCGAGCTCGGCCCGGCTGAGCCCGTCGAGGACGAGCGGCCGGGACCGCCGCGAGTGCGTCGCGACCGTTGGCCCGGCCGCGACGACCGATACACGCTGACCGTCGTCGACCGCCCGTAGCGCCAGCGAGCCCCCGGCCGACAGCGCCACCTCGAACTCGTCGACGTCGCCGTACTCGGCCGGTGCCCCGCTCACGATGATCGTCAGGTGTGCCGTCCGGGTGTCGACGAACTGGCGCACCACCAGGCGCCGTACGCGAGCGGAGGTCAGCGGGTGGACGTGCCGGAGGTCATCACCGGGCACGTAGTCCCGCAGCGCGTAGAACGCCACGTCGCTGGCGGACAGCGTCCGGCTGGCCCTGCCTTCGAGGTCGCGCAGCAGGCCCGCGCCGGTGGGCTCCACGCGCACGGTCTGCGGATGCACGTACACCTCGATGCCTGCGCTCCGGGCGAGCACCCGCCGCAGCAGGCCGAACGGGTCCGCGCGCACGACCGACGCCGGCCCGACCACGACCACACCGCGACGGTCGGCCGGGACCGGCAGCGCCAGAGGCGCACTGCGGCCACCGGCCGGCACGCGGGCGACATCTACCGGGTACGGTGGCGCCGCCGCACCTCCGACGCGGATCGGCACCTCGATGCGGTTCGGCGGCACGTGGTGGCCTCGGGGCGCCACCACCGTGAGCAGGCAGTGGCCCGCCGGGTCGCCGGCCCGCAGCCGAGAGGGCTCCGGCTGGAGCTGGATCTCGCCGGCCCGGGCGCCGACCAGGTACAGGGCCGAGAGCCCGAGCACCAGGGCCCCCACCCCGCTCGCCACGACCAGCTCCCGCCAACCGAACCACCAGCCCAGACCTCCGGACGCGGCGGTGAGTGCGACGACCGTCCAGCCGAGACGGGTTACCGGCATCGCTCACCGCCCACGTGTCTGCGGGACCGGCAGCTCGTCGATGACCCGCTGGACGACGCTGGCTCTGGTCGTGCCGGCGAACTCAGCCTCGATGTCGAGCACGAGCCGGTGCGCGATGACCGGTACGGCCAGGTGCTGGATGTCGTCCGGCAGGACGTACGGCCGGCCCTGCGCGGCGGCCCACGTCTTGGCGAGCCGTACGAGCGCGAGGCAGCCCCGGACGCTGCAGCCGACCTTCACGCCGGGGGCGTACCGGGTGGCGGCGGCGATGTCGCTGACGTACCTGAGGATCTCCTCCTGTACGTGCAGACCGGCCACCACCTGCTGGCGGTCCACCACGCCATCGGCGTCGATGATGGGATGAAGCCCGGCCGACCGGTCGCGGACGGCCGCCTCGCGGAGCAGGCAGACAGTGGCGGCGGTGTCGGGATGGCCTAGCTCGGTCCGCACCAGGAAGCGGTCGAGCTGCGCCTCAGGCAGCGGGTAGGTGCCGGCCTGCTCGATCGGGTTCTGGGTGGCGACCACCATGAACGGCTGCGGCAGCTGGTGGTCGTTCCCGTCGATCGTGACGAACCCCTCCTCCATCCCCTGCAGCAGCGCAGCCTGGGTCTTCGGCGAGGCTCGGTTGATCTCATCAGCCAACAGGACGTTGGCGAAGATCGGGCCGTGGCGCAGCGTCAGCGCCCCGGTGCGCGGCTCGTACGTGTACCCGCCCGTGATATCGGAGGGCAGCAGGTCCGGCGTGAACTGGATCCGCCGGTGCATCCCCTGGACCGTCTGGGCGACCGCCTTGGCGAGCGAGGTCTTGCCCGTACCCGGTACGTCCTCGAGCAGCAGGTGGCCGCCGGTGAACAGGCACGCCAACGCCAGCCGGACGCAGGAGGTCTTGCCGACGACGGCGCGCTCCACGTTGGCCACCAGCTGGCCGAAGTCCCGGGCGAACAGCTCCACCATCGAGACGGACGTGTCGCTGCGCGAAGGGGCGATGGTCACGGTCAGTGTCCTTTCACCGGTAGCGGTTGGGCCCGCATCACCAGGTCATCCGGGAGGTGACGCCGTTGCAGGTGGCTTCGACCCACCCGCCGGGATAGCCGTAGTAGTTGCCGCTGCTCTCCGGGGCGCGGTTGCCGGCGCCATCGGTGGACCGGGTCCAGGTGACGAAGCCCACCGACCCCTCCCGGGAGTTGAAGGTGCACGTGACAGACGCGCCCGAGGGGAAGTTCCTGAGCTCGACGACGATGTACCTACACGCCGACGACGAGCAGCCGGGACGCCCCATGGCACTGGCGCCCTTGCTCAGCAGCACGGCCGGTGGGTCCGTGGAGGCGCTGGCACCGGCGACGCCGCTCACCTGGCCCGCGCTGTCGAACGCGCGCACCTGCACGGTGTACGACTGGTTCGGCCCGTCGCCGACCACCCGTTGCCCCGCGCTCGGGCCGACGTTCTCCCACCCGCCGCCGTTGATGGAGATCTCGAGCCGGCTGATGGGACGGCCGTTCGGCGCGGGTGGGCTCCAGGACAGGACCACCTGCCGGGACCCGCTCTTCGCCGCGCCGGCGCCGGGGGTGCCGACCGGCCCGTACGGCACGACCGGGGCGGAGCGGGCGGACCACTGTCCACATTGGTCGTTGCACGCGCGGACGGCGACCGTGTACGTCTGCCCGTTGGTGAGACCATCGATGAACCCGGTCGACGCCCCGCTCGCGTACTCGGTCGCCGTCCCGCCGGAGTAGTTCCACTCGTACCGGCTGATCGGCATCCCGTTGTCGTCGGGCGGCGAGACGACGAAGTAGACCCGCCGGTCGTACCCGGTGGCTCCGTTCGCGTCGCTGACCGAGAAGCTGGTTACGGGTAGCGGGGCGCCGTGGGCCCGGGTCGGTGCGGACGGAGCGCTCGGCAGGGACTCACCGGCCTTGTTCGTCGCGGTCACCCGGAACGTGTAGTCCACGCCGTTGGTCACGGCGACCGTCGCCTGCGTGGCGTCGCCGTCGACCCGCACCGTACGTACGAGGCCGCCGCCCTGCAGCATGCTCACCGTGTAGGCGATGACCGGTGCGCCGTTCGTCGCTGGTGGCGCCCATCGCACCACCATCTGCTCACCGATGCCGTCGTTGACCCCGGTGGCGCTCGGTGCGTCCGGTGCCAGCGGGACCCCGGCCGGAGTCTCCGGTGCCGAGAACCCGCTCCAGTCGCTCGGGTTCGCCGCCGCGTTGTACGCCCGGACCCGGAACGTGTAGCTGGCGCCGTTGGCCAGCCCGTCCCACGCCAGGGTCGTGCCGCTGACGGTGCGGGGACCCGACACCGCCGGGGATATCTCGACCTGGTACCGCTCGACCGGCGAGCCCCGGCTGGCCGGCGCCGTCCAGCTGACCGTGATGGACCTGTCGCCGAACCGGGTCGTGGGCGGTGCCGGCTGGTCGGGCTGGACATCCGGCGCTACGGGCGCGGACGGCGGGCTCCACTCGCTCCAGCCGGCGGCGTTCTCGGCGCGCACCCGAAACTCGTACCGCTGGCCGTTTCGCAGCCCCCGCAGCGCGCATACGGTCGAGGCGCAGAGCTGGCTGAACCCGCCACCGGAGACCTCGTACCGCGTGATCCGCGCGCCGTTGCCCGCAGGCTCGGCCCAGGACAGGACCGCGGTGGCATCGCCGACGCTGCGCTGCACCGGGGCGCTGGGGGCTGCCGGCCGGCCCACCACGTTGACGACGACCTGGCCGTCGGCCGCCCGGGCGGCCTCCCCGGTCGCGTCCTGCACCCGGTACCCGAGGACAGCCCGGCCGTGGAAGCCGGCGTCTATCTGCACGACGACATGGCGGGCGTCGCCGTCGACCGTCCCGTTGGCCGCTCCGGTCACCGTGCGGACCGCGACGACGGTCAGTGGCTGACCCGGGAACGGGTTGATGTCGTTGGCCGTCACGTCGACCCGCACCCGGGCGCCGGCCCTGGCGTCGTTCACCACGTCGGTGGTGGCCACCGCGAGGCCGGCCGGCTGGACGTGTACCGGCAGGACGGCGGCGATGTCGTGGCCGTTGGTGTCGGTGACGGTGAACGGCAGCCGGGCCGGCTGGCCGGTCAGCGCCTTCGCGTCCGCGCGCACGGTGAGCACCGCACCGTTCCGGGCGAGGGTGAGCCCGGTGGGTGCGCCGGTCGGCGTGGTGTAGCGCATGCCCTGCCTGGCCCCGGGCGTGACCCCGGTGACGCAGGTACCAAGGTCGACGGTCACCGGAGGCCCGCCCGCGGCCGGCTCGGCCGTGGGGCAGGACACCTCGGGTATGGCCGAGTCCGGTGGTCGGATCGTCACCGGCAGCGTGACGGCGGCGGTGCGGCCGGCGCCGTCGGTGGCTCCGTCGGACACCTCCAGGACGACGGTGGCCGGCCCGGACACGCCCTGCCCCGCCCGCAGCGTAAACGCCGCCGGACTGACCGAGCCCTCCACGATGGACAGTCCGGGTACGGGTGACGCCGACATCGCGGCGACGTTGGTGATCCGCACCGGCGCGCCCTCGGGGTCGACGACCTGCGCCGCCACCTGGACAACGACGTCGCCGCCGCTGCGCACCTCGATGACGGGCGCGTCCGGTCCCCGTACCGGCGGCTGGTCGCCGCCCGCGGGTACCCGCACGAACGCGAGCGCGGACCCGCCCTGCTTGTCGGTGACCCGGTACAGGACCTCGCGGGCG
>Ga0075420_100002804_pt1 | contig 15128 bp, 12 predicted proteins | sample SoiMetdeltSBSDD4_FD_75296 | JGI IMG/M metagenome (GOLD analysis project Ga0075420, IMG submission 75296) | Bulk soil microbial communities from a Populus tree surrounding site in Tennessee, USA - Soil MetaG P. deltoides SBSDD4 | ecosystem: Environmental > Terrestrial > Soil > Tree plantation... | reverse complement strand
TCTGCGGCCGGCCGGTCTTCGCGCCCTTCGTGTGGAGGATGAGCAGGCTCGCGCTTTCGAAGAAGCCGCCGACCTTGCCGCCGTTGGCCCGGAACTCCTCGATGATCGGCGCGTTGTGGTCCGCCATCCCTTTCGGACTAGGCCGTCGCCCGCATCCGGGTGATCGGCGAACCGAGCGCCTCAGCCGCCAGCTTGAGCCGGAAGCGCTCGAGCCGGTCGCGCTGCGACTTGGCTCGCTGCTTCATCTCCGGGAACGCGAACCCCATCAGGCGCGCGTCCGTGGAGGACAGCTGCGCGAGCGCGGCCCACAGCAGTCGTTTGCCCTCGATGCCGAGACTGAGCAGCTCGAGCTCCTCGAGCCGCGCCGACTCCTCCGAGCCGGGACCGATCATCGGCAGCCACATCCGCAGGCTTCCGATCCGCTCGGCACCGAGCGCGGTGGCTCGCTTGATCCTGGGCGGTGACCCGCCGAGGGCCCGGACCACGCGCTCGAGCACCTCCCGGTCCTGCTCGATCTCGGGGACGAGGGCCTTGAGCACGAGACCGAGCTCGCTCGCCGGGTCTCGATCTCGGCAGCGCTCGGCGAGCTGGATCCCTGCGGCGGCGCCGGCCAGGTGGTCGTTCAGGTAGCCCATCAGGTTCATCGTTTTCCTCCCGTTCAGTCGTGTTCGGCGGCCATCGCGTCCGCCTTCGTACGGTGAACCGTGCCGTCCGGGTGCTCCGGCGGCGCGTACAGCGAGTACAGCTTCAGCTCGCCATCGCCGGTGTTCACGACGTTGTGCCACACGCCCGCCGGCACGACGATCGCCCAGTCGTCCCGCACCTCGTGCGTCTCCTCCACGGCGTCCTCTCTCCGGCCGAATTCGACCCGCCCGGACCCCGACTCGATCCGCAGGAACTGGTCGAGGTGCGGGTGCGTCTCGCGGCCGATGTCCTCGCCCGGCCCGAGCCGCATGACCGTGAGCTGCACGTGCTCGCCGGTGTGCAGCACGGTGCGGAACGTCTCGTTCTCGAGCGTGGCGCGCTCGATGTCGCCCACCCATCCGAGCATCGGACCTCCACCTTCGGCTCTCCCCCGACCCTACCCAAGCGAAGGAGTTCGACGCCGTCGGATCGTGCCGGTCGCCCAGCCAAAGCTCCGGTCCGAGTTCTGCAGTCTTGGCATCTCCCCACTGATGTGCCATCATCGTCATCTAATGGCATATCTGGAGCATGTGGTGAACGTTGGGCCGCAGGGCCGGATCGTGATTCCCGCCCGGATCCGCCGAGAGCTCGGGCTCGGCGAGGGCACGCCGCTCGCCCTGCGAGCCGACGGAGACCGCCTGATCCTCGAGCCCCGCGGGGCGCTGCTGAAGCGTGTTCGCGAACGGTACGCGCGCCCCCGGGGCAAGGGACGTCTCTCGGACGAGCTGATCCGCGAGCGTCGACAGGATGCTCGGCGAGAATCGAGATGACGGCGTCTCCGCCTTCGATGGATCGGGTGGTCCTCGACGCGTCCGCCGTCCTGGCGCTTCTTGCCGAGGAACCCGGAGCCGATGAGGTCGAAGCCCTCCTCGACGGGAGCGCGATGTCCGCGGTGAACCTCACCGAAGTGCTCCAGACGTCGATCCAGCACCACGTCGAGACCGAAGGTCTCGAGTACGACCTCCTGGGTCTCGGGGTCGAGATCTACCCGTTCGACGTCATGCAGGCGCGGGCGACGGCGGAGCTGTGGGGGCGCTCGCCGAGGGCCGGGCTGTCGCTCGGAGATCGGGCCTGCATCTCGCTCGCTGCCGGTCTCGATGTGGTCGCCGTCACGACCGATCGGCACTGGGCCGAGCTCGACCTCGGCGTTCCGATCCGTGTGATCCGATGAGCGCTCCGACGAGCGATCTGCTCGAAGCACTCATCTCTGCCCTCACCCTCGGGGTCGCCGCGATCTCCGGGGGCCTCCTGGGATGGGCGGCTCGAGGCCACGTCGCCGCGCGCCGACGATGGATCGAGCGGTTGGAGGACGAGATGGACATGCTCCGGTCCGAGGTCGACGCGATCGCTCGAACCTCTCGCGCTAGCCCGTCCCCCGCATCGACCGGCGTCAGGCGGCGCTTGCCGGCTCGATGTTGTGGTTGCTCTGGAAGACGTTCTCCGGGTCGTACCGACGCTTGATCTCGGCGAGTCGCTGGTAGTTCGGTCCGTACGCCATCCGGATCACGTCGGAAGCACCGTCGTCGTCGTCGAGATAGCTGAGCCACCGACGGTCCGCCAGGTGCGGACGGATCGCCGCGAACGCGTCCCGGGTCCACGCGATGTTCGCCCCGGTGGCCTGCGGGTCCGTCCAGACGGAGGTCATGAACATGTTGTGCCCCGGCTCCCGATGCGGCACCGCGGTTTCGCTCACGCCGATGCGGGTGACCGCGCCGTGGAAGTGCTCGATCCCGATCGCCGTCATCGTCGACGGGGTCGTCGAGAACTGTTCCACGATGGCGTCGATCGCCGCGTCGTCGAGACCGCCGAGGAACCCCGACTTCCAGTAGTTGAGGGCACCCTTCGGATATCCCGCATCGAGCAGGGTGTTCGCCTGGGGGTAGGGCATCGGGCCAACGGCCGTCAGGGCCGGAGAACCGAACCCGAGGATGGGCTCGAGCTCGCGGTCCGCGTCCTGCTTGGACCCCACGTGACACATCGCGATCGCGGCGAGCTTCGCCCCCGACCCGTCCGGCGCGTGCACGAGCGCCCCGAGGACCATCAGGTCGTCGGACACGGGGCCGGCGGTGAAGTCGCGGAAGAACCGCAGGACGTCCCCGGCGGCGTCGAACGGATACGCCACCAGCCCGGCCACCACCTCCGCGAGCGGGTGGAGGCGATACTCGAACGTCGTCGCGACGCCGAAGTTGCCGCCGCCTCCTCGCAAGGCCCAGAAGAGGTCCGGATCGCTCTCCTCGGAGACCTGCAGGATCTCCCCGGAGGCCGAGACGAGCTCCACCGACACGAGGTTGTCGGCCGCCAGCCCGTACTTGGGCATGAGCCATCCGAGGCCGCCGCCCAACGTGAGCCCGGCGATGCCGGTCGTGGAGACCAACCCACCGGTGGTCGCCAGACCGTGCTCGGCGGTCGCGGCGTTGAACTCGGACCAGACGACCCCGCCACCCGCACGAGCGGTCCGGGCCGACGGGTCGACCTCGACCTCCTTCATGGTGGCGAGGTCGATCATCACGCCGTCATCCACCACGGCCCGGCCGGCGATGTTGTGTCCACCTCCCCGAACCGAGACGGGGAGGCCTCCGTCACGGGCGAAGACGAGGGCGGCCGCCGCGTCGGCGGCGCTCAGGCAGCGAGCGATGAGCGCCGGGCGCCGGTCGACCAGCCCGTTGTGGACGAGTCTGGCCTCCTCGTACCCCTCGTCCGCTGGGCGCAACAACCTCCCCGAGAACGACGATGTCAGTTGGGCCAGGCGGCCCTCGTCGAGCGTGACGGTCATCCGGATCCCCTCCCCCCTGTCCGGGCGAGGTCGAATCAATCGCACCAGCGTTCCGCGGTCAAGTCCGGCAGGACCGGATCACGACGCGATCACGCCGCCGGTTCCCCACCTTCGCGACACCGCCCCCCTCATCGTCCCGTCCGGGTCGACCCGGATGACCTGCGGCCGCTGGTGCTTCCACGGGCCGACGTCGACGACGTCGTGACCGCGAGCGACGAGGTCGTCCACCGCCTCCCGGTCGATCCGCGTCTCCGCGTCCACCCGGAGCGGCTGCGCGCCGTGGGGGAAGAACGAGCTCGGGGGGTGCCGACTGACGACCGTCGGCATGTCCACCGCGTCCTCCGGCGCCCAGCCGTGCGCGAGCGCGTGGAGCAGCTGCGCCTGGATCTGGTCCTGCGCGTCCCCGCCGGGCGTTCCCAGGACGAGCCCGACGCGGCCGTCACGGAGGACGAGCGTCGGGGTGAGCGTGGTCCGCGGGCGCTTGCCCGGCACGAGGGCGCTCGGATGGGTGGGGTCCAGCCAGAACATCTCGCATCGCGTGCCGAGGGGGAACCCGAGCTCCGGGATCACGGGCGAGGAGAACCACCCGCCCGACGGAGTGAGGGCCGCGGCGTTCCCCCGGTCGTCGGCGACGTCGAGATGGGTCGTGTCGCCGCTGCGCGCCCGGTCCGTGACCACCGATCCGGCCCAGGGCCGCAGGCCCGGCCGCGGCGTCCCGGGGCCCGGGGCGTTCGCTCGGTCGGGATCGACCAGCCGGGCACGTTCGGCCGCGTACGCGGGGGACAGCAGGTCTTCGAGCGGCACGGCGGTCGTCCGGGGGTCGGCGTAGTAGCCCTCGCGGTCGGCCATCGCGAGCTTGATGGACTCGACGGTGGCGTGTAGGAGCTCGGGCTCGAGCGGCTCGAGATCGGCCCACGAACCCGCCTCCATCACGGCCAGGTGTTGCAGCAGGATCGGCCCCTGCGTCCAGGGCCCCGCCTTGCAGATCGTCCCGCCGAGCCGGTCGGTCCACGAGACCGGGTCCTCCCAACCGACGTCGAACGCCGCCAGATCCGAGGGAGCAAGGAACGAAGGGTGATCCCCCACCGAGGACGGGTGAGGCTCCCGCGCGAAGCGGAGGATCGCCTCGGCGACGAAACCCGTTCGGAGCTCCCGCAGGACCGCCTCGTGGTCGCCCGCGTCGCCCAGTCGCGTCAGCGTCTGGGCAAGCGCGGGTTGCCGGATCACCGTCCCCGGCGATGGGGGACCGCCGTCCGGCATCCACACCTCGGCGGTCTCCGGCCACATCGTTCGGAACGTCTCCGCGTGCACGGCGATCTCGCCCGCCAGTCCCGGATCGACGGAGAAACCCTCGGCCGCCACACGGACGGCCGGCTCGGCCGCCTGCGCGAACGACGCCGTCCCGAGGTCGCGCAGCAGCACGGCCATGGCTAGCAGGAGCGCGGGCGGGCCGGAGGGGAGGAGCCCGTCGCCCGGGATCACGTCGAGCCCGAGGCGGTCGAACGCGGCGGGCGTCATCGCCGCCGGAGCGACCGTGGAACCGGCCAGGACCCTGGTCCGGCCCCCGGTGTGGATCAGGCCCGTGATCTCCCCGCCCGGGCCGAAGTTCTGGGGCTCCACCACCGACAAGACCAGCGTCGCCGCCACGGCCGCGTCGAACAGGTTCCCCGTGCGATCGAAGACCTCGGCCCCGGTCTCGGCCGCCAGCTGATGGCCCGCCGCGATCGCGAAGCGCCGCCCGGACGCGGGCGGGATCGGCGGGGGATCTCCGCTCCATTGGGTGTCGGGAACGACCGGCGTCACGATCGAGCCACCGTCACGGTTCCAGGGTACGGCCCGCACGCGTCGGGGATTGACCGCCGTCGGGGGAGGGCCTACGTTCGTTCCCGGTGGAGCGCGGCGCGCCGTCCTGCCGCCGCCACGTCTCGTCGGGGGGATCGAGATGAGGACACACCGCAAACTCAGGTTGCTGGTGCTCGTGTTCGCGGTCGGGACGGTGCTCCCGGGAGGGATGGCCCAGGCCCAGACGACGTACGACGTCGAGGTTGGACAGTTCCTCGAGGGCGCCCCGGCCGCCGAGTCGTCGCGCTTCTTCCCCGGAGACATCGACGTCCACCAGGGGGACACGCTCCACTTCACGAGCAACGGGTTCCACACGGCGACCTTCCTGCCGGTGGGGGCCGGACCGGTGGAGTGGGTCGATACGCAGGCCACGTTCGGGACGAACCAGCCGTTCGCCCTGATCGAACCCGACGAGGACGACGGCGCCGACGCATTCAAGTTCAACAACGAGGCGATCTTCGCCGGCGACCCGAGCTGCGGCGGACCGGCCCAGCCGGCCTGCTCCTTCGACGGGTCGTCCGCGGTGAACTCGGGTGCCCCGTTCTCCGGCCCGATGGACTTCTCGGCGATCGTCGACGTGAGCGCAGGTACCTCGTTCTATCTCCTCTGCATCATCCACGGCCCGGACATGCGCATGAAGGTCGACGTCGTCGGCGCCGGCCAGCCGGCCTCGGATCCAGCCGACCTCGAAGACGCGAACGCGGCCGCGCTCGAACAGGACATCGACACGGCGAACGCGCTACACGAGCGGTTCAGCTCACGGAAGACGAGTCACCCCGCCGTGGGAGGCGGCCGGGTCTGGGACGCGTGGGCGGGCGTTGACAGCAACCACGTCGCGCTCTACGGCTTCTACCCCCAGAAGCTGCGTCTCGAGAAGGACGATCGCGTGCAGTGGCACTTCGACAGCCTGAGCTTCGAGGACCATTCCGTGACGATGCCGCGCGGAACCGCCCTGGAGATCGCGGCCAACTCGCCGATCGTGTGCGACCCGGACGGTGATGCCGGTCCGGGCCCCGACAACCCACCCGAGATCGAGGGGCCGCCCTTCTGCAACGACCCGACGCAGCTCGAGATCGAGCTCGACGATCGGTTCTTGCCGCAGATCGGGAACGGCGCGTTCCGGGGCAGCGATCTCGAGAGCTCGGGCGTCCGGGGAGCGAACGCGCCCACGGATGCGAACTACACGCTCCGGTTCCCCAAGCGGTCGCCCGACAAGGGGTTCAAGTACATCTGCCTGATCCACCCGTTCATGCGGGGTCGCGTGGTGGTGGACTGAGCGCGGCCTGGGGATCCTTGGAGCCGAGCCCGTCCGGTCGACCCGGGGTGCTCGTCGCGATGCGCGATAGCGCGTCGTCAGGTTCGAGGTGACACTGTGCAGGTCAATCCCCTGAACCACGTGGCGAACTCGTCGATCGAGGGCTGGTTCTTGCCGAGCTGGTCGAACAGGTCTTGGAACGCCACCTCTGAGAGCGTCCATCCGAGTGGGGCCGTGGCGCCCGGGTGCGCGACGGGACTGAATCGCACGTATCGATCGGTGATCTCCACTCCGTCCGGCCCCATGATCTCGACTCCGCCGAGCCTGAACGGTCCACCGAAGGCGATCTGCGCGGCCTGGCGAGACGAGTTCGAGTAGCCGTTGCGATTCTGGCTCCTCGCCGAGAGCTCTTGAAGGACGATGAGGGGCGGCGGCGCGTGCGTGTCTCCGGGTCCGGCGGGTTCGAGGTAGCTGTTGTCGATCTGGAAGAAGAACGGAACGATGCACGCCGTCGCCGTGGGGCTCAGGTTGTGCTCCGTCACCAGCGGCGCCAAGGAAGCCCAGAGGTCGACCACGGTGGCGGTACCGCTCCCTTCTAGATACCCGCCGTCGACGACGAACGTGGTCGGGTCCGGATCGCTTGGATCGACGCCTGCGCGCGGGGATAGATCGACGCATTGCTGGAGTTCGGCGACCGGCGAGACGAGCGGGAACCGTGCGGACAGGAGCGCGGCCTTCGCGAGCGACATCGTCTGGCCCCGGCACAGGAAGTCCACGAGATCGATCGTTGCCGGGAGGATGGCCGTTGGTGAGCCTTCCAACCCCGGCGGTTCCAGGCAACCGATCACCGCGTCGGTCCGCTCTCGGCCGTTCGCGTCGAGCACGGAACCGTTGAATCGGCAGCCGCTCTCGGCGCTTGCTCCATTGAGGATGAGGAGGGGAACCTCGTCGTGGCGATCCATGAGCCCGACGAAGTCCTGCCTCATGCCCGGTTCGTTGGGGGACCACTGTCGTTCCCAGCTCTCCTGCAGCACGTCGCCGCGGTCTCGATCCACGCTGAACCGCAGGAGCGACCACGGCGCCTCGACCAGCAGCATCCACGCCAGGGTCGACGCCAGAGAGTCGTCGCCGAAGTGCGCTTGGATCCTGTCCCGTGCGGAGTCTGGGGGAGGTGGCCCCGCCGTCATCTGGGCCGCGTAATTGAGGAGGCCGAGGCTCCCGCCGCTGATCCCACTCGCGGCGAAGATCCACCGACTCGGATCCTCGACTTCAGCACCGGGGGCGGTGAGTGGGTCGCATGGCGCGGCGTCGGCGTACCCGAACATCTCGTCCATGACGAACGACGTCCAGACCGCTGCCCGGACACCGCCGCCGGAGCTCGATACGAGGATGAGTGGGGCGACCGGCATCTCGCGTCCTCCGATCGTGTCGGTGGGTGCGCCGCTCAGGCAGTTGTCCACCACCCAGTCACCGAACTCCACGTCCAACCGCTTCCCGGAAAGTTGGTGCCCCTCGCGCTGGGGGAGGTTCACGGGCGCACGGGGGAACGAGAGCGGGAGGAGCGAAACGAGGACCGCCCACAGCAGGATCAGCGAGAGGACCGGCGTCCTCCGGAACCCGGCCGCTCGGAACGCGGGGGCCGGGACCGTGGACAGCGACGTCGATACCGCCACCAGGCTGGACAGCGAGTACACGAGAAGGATCGTGAAGACCGCCATCACGCCGGCCATACCGATGGATGAAGCCAGCGAGAACACGTCCGCGTCGACGAGAAGGACGACGACCATCCACACGACGATGCACACCAGCAGCGCGAGGCTCGGGAGCCAGCGTGATCGCGCCGCGCGAACCGAGGCATCGCGTGGAGCGCGGATATCACGCTCATCGGCAGATGCCACGCGTGAGAAGACCCAGAACAGGCCAACCGATCCGAAGACGAACGCCAGCCCGATCCCGGTCAGGATCACCAGCTCAAACAGTCCGAGGCTCCGGATCCATGCGTAGATCAGTTGGCCGGTCGACGCCTTGAGCACGGCAAGGCCGAACAGGGCCAGGACGCCTGCCCCCAGGAGCCGCGGAAGCGTGTCGGCTCCGATCCCCGGTCGGATGGGCTCCACCGGATCGATCTTCCTCGCGCCGATCCCAAGGAGCGCCACGACGCCGGCGATCACGAACGGGACCGCGAGTCCCCAGCTCACCGCCCACCCGGCGGCGACGCCGAAGAGGAAGAGCAACAGCAGGGCGAGGCCGAACAACCACCACGCGAGCGATCGACTGCCCGACCGGGCCGGCTCGGTCGCGAGGCGGACCGACCAGCGACCGGTGTGCCAGATGCCGACGCCGAGGCCGATCACGAGGATGGATGCGATGACGGCGACCCACCAATCATCGGCCCACCGGACGAACGTGTCGGCCGCCTGGATGCGGAACGACATGAGCGCCGTGAAGAACACGAGCGCGATCACCTGGACCCTGACCGCCAACAGGGACTGCCAGGCGCCGCGGGTCCCGGACCACGGTACCGTCGTCGGGCCGCCGTTCCGGATCAGGAACAGCCCGATGAGGACGAGACTGAGCACGGTGACGCCGAAGAAGAAGGTCTTGATGAGCGTGGCGATCCCCAGGATCACGGCGGGAAGACCGCCCACGGTCATTGAGGCGATCTCCGGATCTCCGGCGAACCATGCCGACGCCGACGTCGTGAGCGCCAACCAGTTCTCCAGCTGGTCAGTGAAGGCGGTGATGATCAGGGCGATTGCAGTCCACCGGATCATCGGGTGATACGCCTCCGGATCCCGCTTCATGACCCTGATCCGGCCTCGGTGGTCGTGGAGTGCCCTCGTCGCGGAGAGCAGCAGAAGACCGAACACGGCGAAGTAGGCGGGGACGAAGAGGCCGGAATCGAGCCCGAAGAACCACGCCAGCACGGTGATGGGCGCGTTGCGGTCGTCCGCGAACGCCGGGACCTCCGGAGGTTCGACGATCACTCCCTCCGGCTCCTCGTGCAATCCGGGCCTGGCGAACCGGGACCAACCCTGGAGCGCCTCCTCGATCTCGTGCTTGCGATCCAACGGGTTCGCGGGACCCTGCAACGCCGCCTGGTCGAACGACGCGGCACCCGGACGATGGAAGCCCAGGAGTAGGTCTCCCATCTGGCCCATCGTCACGCCGGCGGAGGCGCCGACGAGGATCGCCAGGGCGAGGGCGAGCCGGTGGATGCCGTGAGTCTCGCCGTTGCCTTCGGGCTCCGTGTCAGATACGGGTGAGGATCTCCTCCGCCGGTCCTCATCCCGCTCCTCGGCGAGCTCGGCTCCAAGCCAGAGGGCGCCGAGGACGATCCCGAACAGGAGCAGCACGACCGACGTGATCGCGATGATCGGGGCGCCTTCGAAGATCCCGCTGCCGGTCCTTCGGGTGAACGTCGCGAGAAGGATGGCGCCGGCGATCGTGGACGCGATCGCACCCACTGCGATCGGCCCTCGACGCCGGACGAGCGGACGCACCAGGTCGAAGACCCTGTCGCTCAGGGCGCGACGTTCGGACCGCAGCGCCGAGCCCGCGTCACCGGGGCTCATCCGGTCTCCCCTCCCGTGGGAAGACCAGCAGACGGCTCCGGTCCGTGCAATCCCCCGAGTGGCCTACGAGCGGTCCGGCGCAGACGAGCAGATGGGGTTCGAGGTCGTCCGCTGCCGTGGTCTGGCGCGCCCACGAGCCTGGGCATACGATCGACCCGTCCCCGAACGGAGGAGGCTCAGCATGGACCCCACGGACGACGCCAAGACCCTGTCCGACGAGGACATCACCACGATCTCGGGCAGCGCCGGATCCTCCGAGACCGAGCGGCCGCCGCAGGACGCCGACGGCACCGACACGCCGCAGACCGACGACCAAGACTCGAGCGACTCGGACGACAAGGATTCGTCCGACTCCGACGACAAGGATTCGACCGACTCGGACGACACGGACTCGACCGACAAGCCTTCGTGAGCTCGGTCGCCCGCCTCGAGCGCTCCGACGCCGAGCGCTCGGCCCTCGCCCGCTGCACGGGTGACGCCGCCGCGTTCCTCGAACACACCTGGGGGCGCCGCGCGCTCGTGCACCCGAGCGCCGACGCGCGCGGGTTCGCCGACCTCCTCAGCCTCGATGACGTCGACCGGCTGCTTTCGACCACGTCGCTCCGAACGCCGTCGTTCCGCCTCGTGAAGGCCGGGGAGTCGATCCCCGAGTCCGCGTACACGCGTTCGGGCACGACCGGGGGCAAGGCGGTGAGCGGCATCGCCGATCCGGTGAGGGTGTTCGAACGCTTCCACGACGGCGCGACGATCGTGCTCCAGGGCCTGCACCGGCTCCACGAGCCGGTCGCGCGGTTCGTCCGCGACCTCGAGCTCGAGCTCGGTCACCCCTGCCAGGTGAACGCGTACGTCACGCCGCCCGGCGCGCAGGGGCTCGAGCTGCATTCGGACGGGCACGACGTCTTCGTGCTGCAGGCGTTCGGCCGCAAGTCGTGGGAGGTGCACGCGGCGCCGTCGGAGGGCAGGCGCGAGCCGCTGCACGCCGAGGTCGCCTCGGGCGACACGATCTACATGCCCGAGGGCACGCCGCACGCGGCCCGGGCGCAGGAGTCGGTCTCGGGCCATCTCACGGTCGGCGTGCACGTGACGCCGTGGCGGGAGGTGGTGTCGGCGGCGGTGCGGGGGGCGTTGGCCTCGGATGCGTCGTTCGACGAACCGGTGCCGGCGGGGTGGACGGCGGATCCTTCTGCGCTCGCGCGCGAGCTCGCGTCGCGGTTGGCGCGGGCGGGCGAGGAGCTCGGGCGCGTCGACGCTGAGAGGTTCGTCTCGGACCGGTGGGTCTCGTTCCTCTCGTCGCGGGCGGCGCTGCTCCGGGGCGGACTCGTCGACCTGCTCGAACTCGAGTTGATCCGGGAAGGCTCGTTGCTCGAACGCCGGCCGGGTTCCGTGCTGGTGATCCGGAAGCTCGACGACCGGCTGCTGGTGCTGCTCGGCGACCGGCGGCTCGAGATGCCGCTGTGGCTCGAGCCCGCGATGCTGCGGATCGCCGCCGAGGCTCGGTTCCGGCCGGCGGATCTCGAGGCGTCGGTGCCCGACGAGGCGAGCCGGCTCGTGCTCGTCCGGCGGCTGGTGCGCGAGGGGCTGCTGCGGCTGGGTCAGTAGCGGGTCGGCGCGGACGGCGGCCCGTACGCTTCCGCCGATGTCCGCCCCGGCGTTCCGATGTTCGGCCGAGAGCCTCGCGCGGGACGAACCCCTGGCCGGGACCGCGTCCACCGTGCGGTCGTGGCTGCTGCTCGAGCACCCGGGGCCGTGGGGCGTGGACGCGTTCGTCGACGCGCGGCTGCCGGAGGGGTTCGGTGCCGAACTGCGCGGGAGGTGCCGGGCGGCCGGGGTTCGGCCGTTGCTGATCCGCCGGGTGGGAGCGACGGCGTCGGGCGGGGCGTGCTTCGTGATGCGGTCGGGTCCCGAGCCGCCGTGGATCGAACGGACGACGCTCGACAGGGTCGAGGCAGCGCTCGGGCTCGACCTGACGGCGCTCGGCCGGGGCGAGCGGCTCGGGCTGGACGCTCACGTTGCGCCGCTGTTCCTCGTCTGCACGCACGGGCGGCACGACCCATGCTGCGCCGAACGCGGCCGCCCGCTCGCCCTGGCGCTCTCGAGGGAGTTCCCCGAGGAGACGTGGGAGTGCAGCCACATCGGCGGCGACCGGTTCGCCGGCAACGTGGTGGCGTTCCCCTACGGGCTCTACTTCGGTCGCGTCGGGACCGAGGACGGTCCACGGGTCGCCGCGGCCTACGCCGCCGGCCAGATCGACATGGCGCACTTCCGCGGTCGTTCGTGCGAGCCGATGCCGGTCCAGGCCGCGGAGCACGCGTTCCGCCTCGAGCAAGGCCTCGACGGCGTCGACGACGTCGTCTTCGTGAGCGCCGAGCGCTCGGGCGACGAGGTCTCGGCCACGTTCCGGTCGGGGGAGGAGCGGATCGTCGTGCGGCTGGTCGTCGAGCGTTCGGAGCCGCGGGTCCTCACGTGCCGAAGCTCAGGGGAAGAGCCGCCCCCCATGTACCGGATCTCGGCGATCGAGCCGGTCTGAGCTTCCCTCAGAGGGGACTCAGTCCTTCCGAGGCCGGGAGGGGCGGGTGGGTCGCGGATCGAGTGGTGATAGCATACGTGTTATCATCCCTTCGTGGATGCTGCCAGAACGCTGCGAGATGCCCGACGTCACGCAGGTCTGTCGCAACGCGCCCTCGCCCTCAGGGCCCGGACCCCGCAGCCGACGGTCGCGCGGATCGAGTCACGTGCGGTGGTCCCCCGCTTGGACACCCTTGACCGGTTGCTCACCGCGTGCGGTCAGGAGCTCCTGAGCGTTCCGCGACCTGGAGCTGGGGTCGATCGCACGCAGGTCTGGGAGCTGCGCAGGCTGTCGCCGATCGAGCGGCTCCGGGCGGCCGTCGCCGAGGCCCGCGCTCTCAACAGGTTCCTCGCAGGAGCGAAGCGGAGGTGAGCGGTGGGCAATGGGACCCCTTGTCGGTCTTCAGGTCGCTCGATCGTCACGGCGTTCGTTTCGTCGTGATCGGGGGACTCGGCGGACGACTGCACGGCTCACCGACGGTCATGCGCGACACGGACATCTGCTACGAGCGCTCGCCCGAGAACCTCGAGCGTCTTGCGGAAGCCCTTCGCGAGCTCGATGTAGAGCTCCGCGGTGTCGACGAAGCGGTCCCGTTCCTCCTGGATGCCAAGACCCTCGCCGCAGGGGATCACTTCACGTTCACATCGAGTGCCGGAGACCTCGACATCCTGGGCACGCACGCTGGGGTGGGCGGTTTCGACGATCTCGCCGAGCGAGCCGAGGTGTTCGATCTCGACGGGCTCGAGGTCCTCGTGGCATCGATCGACGATCTGATGCGCATGAAACGCGCGGCCGGACGACCGAAGGATCTCATCGAGCTCGAGGTGCTCGGGGCCGTCCGTGATGAGATCGAGGGCGAGAGCCGCGACCGATGATCACGGGCGTTCGGGGACGCCGACCCGAGGATCGCGACATCACCGCCACGACCGGCGTTCGCGTCGCGACCTACTTCGGTCCTTGCGCCTGGGCCTCTCGCGATCGGCGCCACCGGCGCTCGGCCTCCGCCTGGTCGCCGCGCTTCTCGGCGACGAGCGCGAGCGCCCGCCACGTCCACTCGCCCATCTGACGCTCGCCGAGCTCCTCGGAGATGCGGATCGCCGCGCGCAGGTCCTCCTCGGCGTCGTCGAGGCGATCGAGCTCCCGGTACACGATCCCGCGCTCGGCCCGGGCGTCCGCGAGCTCCCACCTCGCGCCGAGCTCCTCGAAGATCGCGATCGCGCGGTCGAGCCCCGGCAACGCCTCCTCCTGCCGTCCCATGTCGTCCAGCACCCGTGAGCGCTGCACGGTCGCGATCGCGACGCTGAACTGGTCTCCGATCTCCTCGGCGAGCGCGAGCGCCTCGTCGCTGACCTCGAGCGCTCGCTCGGCGGCCTCGGGGTGCTCGGGCCCGTACCCCGGCCCGCCGGTGAGGTTGACCGAGAGCGAGTTCAACGCGCGGACGCGGGCCCAGCCGTCCTCGGGGTCCGCGACCTCGAGCGCCCGGCGCCAGATGGCGTCCGCCTCGGCGTTCTGCCGCCTCGTCCACGGCACCCACCCGGCGAACAGGAGCGTCCGCACGATCGCCCACGGGTCGCCGTACTCCTCGGCCGCCGCGAGCGACCGCGCGAGCAGGTCCTCCGCCTTGTCGAGGTCCGCCTCAACGTTGATCGCGATGTCGCCGAGGAACCGCAGCGCGAGCGCGAGCGTGAACACGTCGCCCGTCGCCGTCCCGAGCTCGACGGCTCGCTCGAGCGCCTGCCGAGCAGCGGGGTACTCGCCGAGCCAGTAGTGCGCCTCGCCGGCTCCCGCGAGCGCCCTGCCCTCCCGGATGCCCCAGCGCTCCTCGGCGCCGGCGAGCGCGAGCGCGCGGTCGTAGTAGTCGATCGCGGTCCGGCTCTCCATCCGCCGCCGCGCGACGTCGCCCGCGTCGACGAGCGCACGGACCGCCCGCTCGGCGACCTCGCGATCGTCCCGGTCGAGGTCGAGCGCGTTGATCGCCGCGAGCTCGAGGTGGTCCGCGGCCCACGCGGCATGCCCCGCGCCGAGGAGACGGTCGGCGAGCAGCTGGTGGAGGCGCACGCGCTCGCGCTTCGGCAGGCTCGCGTTCGCGACGTCCTTGAGCGTAGCGTGGCGAACGCGCCAGCGCGGCACCGCGTGGCTCTCGTCCTCACGCACAAGGACCTCGGCCTCCTCGAGCCTCTCGAGCTCCTCGTCGCTGACGTCGGGGTCGATCGTGCGGATCTCGTCGAGATCGAACGAGACGAAGAACGTCGATGCGCGCCGCGTCAGCTCGCGAAGGCGAGGCGGCAGCTGGTCGAGCCGCGCCGAGACGACGGCCTGCACCGTCGGCGGGAGCGCCGTCCCGGACGCGGCCCCGCCCGGCAGGAACATGCCGGTCGTCTCGATGATGAAGAACGGGTTGCCGCCGGCGCGCTCCGCGATCTCGGTCGCCTC
>Ga0075420_100002802_pt1 | contig 15136 bp, 18 predicted proteins | sample SoiMetdeltSBSDD4_FD_75296 | JGI IMG/M metagenome (GOLD analysis project Ga0075420, IMG submission 75296) | Bulk soil microbial communities from a Populus tree surrounding site in Tennessee, USA - Soil MetaG P. deltoides SBSDD4 | ecosystem: Environmental > Terrestrial > Soil > Tree plantation... | reverse complement strand
TTGACGTACAGTCGAGCGACATCGCCCTGCACGTCGACGCGCATCGAGGTCCACACGCCGGGCTCGAGGTCGACGTACGACTCGTAGACGCCTGGTTGCTCCCGCCGCAGGCGGTGCCACGGATAGTCCGGATGCGCGATGTACTGCGTGGCGTGATTGCGACGGAGCTGATCGTTCGCGCGCCCGTTCGTGGGACGCACGTAGAACGCGGCGTACCGATCGCCCGACTGATCCACGCGGAACGCGACGCCGACGAATCCTCGCGCCGCGGTGTCGGCTCCCGCCCCCGGCACGCCGGCGACATCGATCTCGATGGTTCCGTCGCGGAAGTCGGTGTCAGGAATGATCGCGATCGTCTCGCCCGCTGCGTCCGGCGTCGGGACGACTCTGATCGCCTCGCGGCCGCGATACTGCGCGCGCGTCGCGGTCACGTTTCGGAGCGTGAGCTTGCCCGGGTCACTGATGAGCGAGCCGCCCTGCGCGGAGACGGCCGAGATGGGCAGGCTGATGAGCGACGCGAGGACGAGGAATTTCGACGACATGGCTGTGTCTCCCGTGTGGTTCTGCGGCGACACGACGCACCGCGATTCACGTTCGCGTTACGCGCCCCGCCGAGCCACAGCCACGTTACGTGGTCTCGTACCTACCAGCTAAACGCGTCGTGCCGCTCACTCCTCACCTCGTCGGGCCGGATCGACATTCCGTCGACTACATCGCGGCTCGCAGCGTCTCGGCCAGCTCGTCGTCGGTGAGGACGATCGGGTTTCCCTGCATGCTGCTCGCGCGCCGCGCTTCCGCAGTCACTGACGCGAGGTCGGTCTCGCGCACGCCATAGCTCGCGAGCCCCGGGATACGCAGATCTTCACCAAGTCGTTCGAGCCACACCGACGCGTCCTCCGCGCGCGCGCTCGGATCACCGGTGAGGACCCGAGCCACCTCGTCGTAGCGAGCCAGCGCGACCGACTCCGGTTCGCGAGCGCGCAGCGCGCGCACGTTGACGCCGACCACCGGCGGTACGAGACGCGCGCACGCGACGCCATGCGGAATCGGAAACAGGCCGCCGAGCGGCGCGGCGAACCCATGGACGGCGCCGAGCTTCGCGTTCGCGAGCGCGAGTCCCCCGCACAGGCTGGCGATGCACATGTCGCGTCGCGCGTCAGCGTCGCGTCCGTCGTGAAACGCACGCCTCAGCGCCCCGGCCGCGCGACGCATTCCCTCACGCGCGACGGCGTCCGTGATCGGATTCGCTTGCGGGGAGACGAAGGGCTCGATGCACTGAGTGAGTGCGTCCATGCCGGTGCTCGCCGTCACGTCCGGAGGCAGCGAGTACGTCAGTTCGGGATCGATGATCGCCACCGCGGGAAGCATGAGCGGACTGCGCAGGCTCACCTTCACGCGTTCGTCTTCGACCATGAGCACCGCGTTGCGCGTGACCTCCGCGCCCGTTCCGGCGGTCGTCGGGGTGGCGATGAACGGTACGGGGCGGTTGCTCAGCGGTCGCCCCTTTCCGACGACCTCGAGGTAGTCACGAAGCGGCTCGACGGTGGTGATGAGGGCGGCGATCGCCTTGCCGGCGTCGATCACGCTGCCGCCGCCGAGGGCGACGACGACGTCGCATCGCTCTCGGCGAGCCTGGTCGGCGCCGCGCTCGACGAGTGCCGTCGTCGGTTCGCCGGCGACGGACAACGTCGTGACGCCAACCCCACCTGCTTCGAGAAGCCTAACGAGCGGCTCGGCCCGTTCGCTCCGGCCTTCGACGACGAGCGCCCGTGAGCCCACGGTCTTCGTGATGGAGGCCGCGTCGCGCAGGCGCCCCTCGCCGAACAGGATGCGCGTTGCCGTCGCGAACTCGAAGCTCAGTCCGGATACTCCCACTCGCCCGACTCGGGAAAGACGGCCCGATACTTCACGCTCCGGCGCGGCTCGGCCATCATCGGCTCGACGGTGTCGCGCCACGTCGCGTAGTGAGCGGTCTCCTTGTGTCGAGCCGGGTCGGCAGGGGTGCGGTAGATCTCGATGAGCACGAAGCGCGTGGGATCGTCGTCCTGCTGCACCACATCGAACCGCACGACACCACTCTCGCGAACGCTGTTCCGCGCGTTCTCGAGCGTCGCGGCGGTGAAGACGTCCACGGCGTCGGGCTTCACGTGAACGAAGACGTGGACGATGAGCATCCGGGGACGTTAACTCTTCGGCGGGCTCATGACGATGGTGCCCTTACCGCCACGCGCGTCGATGCAGTCGCCCGAATAGCTCTTGTCGGTCTGCAGCAGCAACGTGCACTTCACGGAGTCGCCGCCCGGGGTGAACGTGAACAGGAGCCGACTCGATTCGACCTTCACGTCCGTGGTCTCGATCGTCCGGCCCGCGGCGTTCATCGTTATCTTCGTGGTGTCGCCGCTCTGGCGCACGTCGAACGTTGCGTCGACCGCCCCGCCGTCGGGGGGCGAGATCGTCCCGGTCCAGTTGCCCGGCGTGACCTTCTGTGCCTCGAGCGAAGTTGGCAGGGCCAACAGGGTGACAGCAACGAGAGCCAACAATGAGCGCATGGGGTTCTCCAGCGGCGAAAGGTGTCCTGACGGTACGGCAGTTCCACCGGGTGGGTTTCTCTCGAATGACCATGAAACCTGCCACCTGGGCGTCGAAGTTTCTGAACGATCGACGCAAACAGTGTTCAAGCACCGTCGCCGCCGCTCGGACAGACTCCGGCCATGCCTCGACTCCTCGCATTCGGCGGCGTGGCCGCCACGCTCCCTGCGCGCCGAGGTCGCCGGCGCGGAGAAGCAGATGCGGGTTCTGTTCGCGAGCTTCTTCCGGCGGCCGGTTGTCGGACGGGTGTACGAGGAGGCTAAGGCGGGAACGTTGAAGTAACTGTCGCTGTCGGCCCCGGATCGCTATCGTCGGGGGAGTCCACCCGAGCGAGCGATCTCATGAACCACGGCGCGATGGTCGCCATTCACGCCGCCACCACCGCCGCGGCGGCGGCGAAGGCGCGAACGCAGGTGCTCGACGCTTTTCGCATGCACGACGCGACCGCTCCGGATCGCGCCCGCACGCTGGCCGAGGTCGGCGTTGGGAACGACCACGCTTTTCGCGCGCTCGTCGAGGCGGGCGTCGTGCGCGGTGTCGACTCTCGGGGGCGGCTCACCGTGCTCGGCGACTCGGTCGATCGGGTCGCGGGGTACTACCTCGACGAAGCCGCGTACGTCGCGCATCGCGACGGAACGGACCGTCACGCATCCCGAAAGGCGGTGGCGGTCGTCGTCGGCATACTGGTCGCGGCGGCCGTCGCCGCCGCTGTGGTGTTCATATCGAGGTCGAGTGGCTGACGCGCCACACACGGCCGCTCAGCAGCTCACGCGTGGAGCATCCACACGTCCCCACGAAAGTCGCCGAGCACCATCACGAGCTCATCGAGTGTCGCCACCGGGGTCGTTGCCCCGGTCATGGCAACCGGAATGACCATCTCCGTCGAGGCGAAGGCCGTCGTCGGCGCGCCTAACGCGGCATTCGCCGCGGGCTCGAACCGGCGTGCACGAACCTCGTTCCGGAACTCGGTGCTCGGCACCGCCGGGAGGTAGTAGATGAACGCGCCGTCGGCCGACCAGAACGGATGACTCGCCCCCTGCTCGACGATCACCCAGTCCGTGCGCTGTATCGGCTCCCGCCCGCGCATCCGCGCGAGGAACACATTCGGAGGACCACCGGGACGAGCGGCATCGAACGAGATCCAATTCGCGTCGGGTGACACGCGCGGGTTCGTGATCGAGAGCTCCGTGTTCGACAGAAGATCCGATTGCTCCCCGTTCGCAGCATCGACCAGCCCGACCGAGTGGAGCCGGCCGCCGAACCGCTCGACGACGATGAACCGCTCGTCGACCCAGTCGCGCGGTCGGCCACCGAAGTCATCGCCCAGCATGCGAGTGGTTCCGTCCGCGAGCGACGCAACGAAAATCGGGCGCATTGCCTGCGGGCCCGCCAGCCTCGCCGCGTACGCCAGCTGGTTCCCGCTCGGCGAGAACGTCGGATACCCGTACGCCAAAGGAGGCTCGGGCGCGAACGCAGTTTCCGCACCGGTCTGAAGATCGCGCAGCATGATGCCGAGCACGCCCGGACGCCCATGGAAGTGCGACAGCGTTCGTCCGTCACGCGGGACGGAGAGATGGGCGACGACGCCCGGGCCGCGCGTTAGGCGTCGCAGCGCGCCCCGTGCAATACCGGTCACCGGGTCGAGCGCCACTGCCCAGAGGTTCTGATCGGAGCGCATGCTCACGAACGCCACCCGACCGCCGCCGGCCGTCGCGAAGTAGTCGAGGTCCGTTTGTCGTGTGAGGCGCTCCGGCTCGCCAAGCGGCTCCAGCGTGGACGGCGCGAGACGCTGCCGCCAGACCGTGACGCCCGTCGGTGTGATCAGCGAGAAGACAAGCGCGTCGCGCATCCACGCCACCGGCAGCGTCAGTGGGAACAGCCCACGCTCGCGGAGCCGCTGCACGATGCCGGTGTTCCTCACCGCACTGCCGTCGATCGCGACCAGCCAGTAGTCCGGCTCCATCGAAGGATCGGCGTGCGCCTGGACGAGCACGTGCCTCGAATCCGGCGACCAGACGGCGAACATCACGTCCACGAGCGTCGGGGCCAGCGCGCGGTCGGACCCCCCGTCCATCGGTGCAAGCCGAACACCCGCCGCGTCGTCGATCCCGATGTACACCAGCCACTTTCCGTCCGGCGACGGACGGCCAGCTCGCGCCCGTCGTTTGAGCACGCGCGGCTCGCCGCCCAACGTCGGCATCGCGTACACGTTCTGTCCGGAGCTGTCGGTCGCCGTGAACACCAGGCGCGTGTCATCGGCCGAGAACGCGAGATGCGATCGCTCGGCCGCACCACTCGTCAGGCAGACCGCTGACCCGCCGATCTGATGTAACCAGATCTGAGGCGTCGTGCCGTCGCGCCCGCCGTCGGACACGTAGGCGAGCAGTCGTCCGTCCGAGGACAGCGCCGGCCAGAACGTCGCGGCCGATATCCACGTGAGGCGCTCCGGCGCCGGCGACGCGGGCGTCTCGGCCGCAGTGGTCGACGTTGGTACGGTGGCCAGCGTGGCTGGCGCCGGGTGGGTGAGCATGACCCTGCGGCTCTCCCACCATGCGTCTATCTCATTCCGGCGCGCGTACACGCTCCCGCGCTTCTCGTGCGCGAGCCGGTGAACCGGAAGTCCCTCCTCACGTTCCCAGCGCTGCACCGTTCGAACGCCGCGGCCGAGATAGGCGGCAATCGCTTTCCACGAATCGAGTCGGTCTTCTGGAGACCGGCTCGACGTGGACTCGGACCTGGCGTGGCGATCCTCGAGCACACCCATGGAGGCGGATACGGGCGAAAGACGTCAGGAACGGTGCGCCAAAACGCGCCATTCAGCCAGTGACGTTTCGTGTCGCTTGAGCGCGGCGACGGTCGATCCCACTGTGGTCGCGCACAGTCCGAGCTCGCGCTGGCTCGACCAGCCAGCGCACCGATCAACGAACGAATGCGTGGAGGTGGCTTGTGGACCGACTATTCCTCTCGATTGTTGCGGTGGCCTCGGCCGCCGGTGTCGCCGGCGTCAGCAGCCGGAGCGTCTCTCGATCCGCTTCTATAGAAGGTGTGTGGAGAACGGCGGCGGTCACGATCACCGGGCCCGGCGCGCGGACCATCGACAAGCTGCAGCCGAGCCTGCAGATCATCACGCCGAAGCACTATAGCCGAGTCGAGCTTCACGCCGAGGGGCCTCGTCCGGCCATCCTCGATGCCTCCAAGGCAACGGCTGACGAGCTGCGACAAGTCTGGGGACCAGTCGTGGCCGAGGCCGGGAGCCACGAGACGTCTCGGGGTAACACACTGACGATGCGTCCGGTGGTCGCGAAGAATCCGGCGTCCATGACGCCCGGTACGTTCACGACGTACAGCTATCGCCTTGTCGGCGACACACTGTGGCTGACGCCGCAAGCGGATCAGCGGGGGCCGGTGACGAACCCGCCGACGATCAAGCTCACGAGGGTGGAATAGCCACCCCCGGCAAATGGGTCCTGCTCTCAGATCTTCTTGACCCGCAGCGCCGACCACGTGTCGTCCACGGCGATGAGCGACACGCCCGAGTAGCCGTGCGCCTGGACGCGCCGCGCGAGCGTGTCGCGATGGAGCTCCTTTCCGCCTTTTCGGTAAGCGACCCAGAGTGATGCCCCCGGAGCGAGACGTTCGATCGCTCCGGGGAGCGCCGTTTCGAGCTGGTCGGAATCCTTCGCGAAGAGCACGACGGTATCGGCCGGCGCGGCGCCACGCGTGCTCAGCTTCGCCGGGCTGCCCGTGAAGTGCCTGTCATAGCCGGCCGGGGCGCCTATGAGCGCCACCGTGCCGCCCTTGATGAAGAGCTTTTGCCAGACCGGCTTTGTGGAGGCCGCCGGCTTCTTCTGTGCGACCATGGGCCACCCTTCTCTCGGGGGATGTGTCGACGCACGAGCACACAAGATGGCGCCGGCCGAGCGTCATCGCACGAGGCGGCAGCGCGTGCAGGGATGGCTCGAGCTCGCGTGTCCAGCGTCAAGCCCGGTGCTGGCGGGCTTTGCTACCGTCCCGTAAAGTAGCGGAGGCTGGTCGCCGACTGCTCGGGCTGCCGGCGAGTGAACAACGCGAGGCACGACATGAGCTCGAAAAAACGGGAAGAGCGCAAACAGCGCTCCGAAGCGCACAAGGCGGATTTGGAGCGGGCCGCGCGACAACGGAAATGGAGATCACGCGCGTTTTTCGTCGTCGGCGTAGTGGCGGTCATCGCCGCCGCCGTGATGTTCACCACGCGCCGCACCGACGGCGAGGAAAGCAACGGACGCGTGTGGTCGGCCGCGCACGGGCACTGGCACGAGAAGTAGTGGTCTGAGCGACACCACATTGTTCTTTCAGGCCGTTGTAGCCGGGGAGGTCGAGCGGGCTACGATGCTGTTGAGGGCCCATCCGGAGCTCGCCCGCGCGCGCGACGCCGACGGCGCGACTGCGCTCCATCATGCGGCGTTCAATGGCCATCGCACGCTCGTGGCCGCGCTCCTCGACGCAGGCGCCGATCTGAACGCGCGCGATGCGACGCATGACGCGACTCCGTCCGGATGGGCGATCCACTACCTCCGCGAGCTTGGCGGACTGCTCACCATCGAGATCGAGGACGTGCTCTACGCGATCCGGACGCGTGACGTGGCCTGGACGCGTCGGCTCGTGACGCGGCACCCCGCGCTCATCGCCGCAACAGACCCCCAGGGAAAGCCGCTCGCCGCCCACGCACGGGAATCAGGCGACGCGGCGATTGCCGAGCTGTTTGCGTCTCGAGCCGGTGGGAGACCGATAGCGCCAGTGAACCGCAGATAACTCTGGCTGCGCGTGCGCCGGGCAGCAGTGCTGTGTTCTTCCCCGGCGCGCTCGTCGATTTGGTTGCCTGTGCGCCACTCGGTCGGTACCTCGCATCCGCGCGACGTGGACCTGAGCAGCCTAACGGCCCACGCGTTGGGTCTGGGTGGAGGGCGGCAACCACTCCCAGTTCGGCTGGTACGGCTTTCAACCCGGCGATCGTCGCGCGACGATCGACGCCGCTGCTCAACGGTCGGTGATGATTCGGGCGGTTCTGGACCTCCTCACGACCGTGACGCGCCAGCCGCTAGATTCATGAGATGTTCACCGAAGCCGCCGAGCTGTACGACGCGATCTACTTCTCGTTCAAGGACTACGCGGTCGAAGCCGCCGACATCGCTCGGCGCATTCGCGACGCGCACCCGGACGCGCACACGGTGCTCGACGTCGCGTGCGGCACCGGCGAGCACGCGAAGCTGCTCGCGGCGACACACGGCTTTCAGGTCGATGGCGTCGACCTCAACGCCGAGTTCCTGCGACTCGCGCGACTGAAGCATCCAGCGGGTCAGTTCTATGAAGCGGACATGCGCGAGTTCACGCTCCCCGGTCGGTACGACGCGATCATCTGCATGTTCAGCTCGATCGGGTATGTGAAGACGCTGCCCGAGCTGCAGCGCACGCTGCGTACGTTCCGGCGGCATCTCGCGCCCGGCGGCGTCGTGATCGTCGAGCCGTGGTTCCCGCCCGAAGCCATGAAAGGCGGCCAGCAGTCGGTACGGTCCGCGGAGGCAGGCGGAGTGCGCGTCGAAAGGGTCGGCAACATAGAAGTCGACGGGCGGCTCACACGCCTGCAGTTCGACTACACGATCCACGAGGGTGATCGCGTCCGCCAGACGACGGAGCTGCACGAGCTCGGATTATTTACCGTCGCGGAGACGCTCGACGCGTTCTCCGCCGCCGGGCTGAACGCGGAGCATCACGCGCCGAGCGAGCGGAATCGTGGACTCTACATCGCGCGGGCGAGCGACTAGGGTCGACCAGGCGCGACGTCACGCCGCGTGCGCGGCGTTGGTGCGTGAGCTTGGCGGTAGCGAGCCGCATACCTGACGTGCAGAACGGCTGATACGAGCGAGACGACTGCGCCGACGCTCGCCACGATGACGAGTCGAGGCCGGCCAGGGCAGTCAGAGCGCTCGCGAGCGCTCCGGCGAGCGCCGAGTCGAGCGCCGCGACCACGCTGGACGTCGTCGTCAGGCTGCTCGCGAGGTTGCGTGGCCGCTGCGCGGCACCGTGGGCAAGTGCGCCCGGATCGTCACCCGGTTCGTGGCCCGTCACGAAGTAGGGCTCGAGCTCCGGGACGATCTCGAGGTACGCGTGGCGGAGAAGATTCATCCCCTCGACCCACCGCGCATCCTCCGAGTTGATCGCCACGCTCCGCAGAAAGGTCACGAGACCAATGAACAGTGCGACGGCGAGCATCAGCGCGCCGACGAGGAGCGTCTCGCGACCGAACCGGGTCGCCTGGGCGAGCAGCGCAAGCGCGACGATCGTCGCCGAGAGGACGGCAACGAACAGCGTCGCGCGACCGAACATTTCCTGGTAGCCGAGCGTGCGGGCGGAGAGCAGGCTCCAATGCTCGGTCGTGAGAATCTGAACGGCGCGGGGGTCGTCGAGTCCTGTCTTCATTCCGCTCTGCATCCGCATCTATTGCGCCTTTGCCGAGCTGACCGGTGGTCCCTTCCGGCGAAGGTGGACCACCTACCTCAGTGTTTCCCCCGGTAGCCGGTGACCACGGCGGCCGGTAAGGTACGCGTCGCCGGCGCGACGGAGCGCCGCCAGTGTTCGACCCGACGCAGTAAAGACACCCCACCGGAGCGACGCTCATGCGACTCGGGCTCGTTGTCCTCGCGTTATCCCCAGCCGTCGTCCAGGCCCAGACCATTCGCGACAGCACCATCTCCGTTTCAGCCACGAAGATCACGCGCATCGTGCCCGATCGGGCAACCATGTACGTGCTCGTCGAAGGGTCTGCCGAAACACCGTCGGATGCGGTCACTCGCGCCGAGACGAAGCTCAAAGCCGTGTCCGAGGCGTTGAAGACGCTCGGTTCATCGGCGGAGCCGGATCGTGCGATCACCTATAGCGTGGGGCCCACGCCGCAGCCTAACGTATATCCCGGAGCAGCGGTTCCGCAGTCGAACATCTCCCGCGCGGTTTTGCGAGTCTCGATGAATCGTGTCGACCAGATCGCCCGTGTCGCCGCGGGTGCTCTCGCTGCGGGCGCGTCCGGCGTATCGACGATCACGTTCGAATCCACGGTGGCGGATTCCGTTCGCCGGTCTCGCATGACGGAGGTGCTGGCGGTCGCCAGAGCCGACGCCCTGGCACTCGCCACGGCCCTCAACGGCAAACTCGGCGGGCTGGTGGATGTCACGAGTACCGCCGGCAACATCGGGTTCGCGGGGCCGGCGATGCTCAACTTCGAGACGCGGTTCATGCAGCCGACGCAGGTCCCCGAGGTGACCATCACGACCTCCATCAACGTGCGATACCGACTCATTCAGTAGCCACCTTCCGCGACCCGCGCAAGCAGCGCATGGCGTGATCGAGGGGCGGAAACCTCGACGCCGCGTGTTCGCGGCGAGCACTCACCGGCGATGACGATCGTGCCACACGATGGAGGCGGTCCGTCGTCGCCGCTCTCGCAGGGCGACTGTCACAAGGGCGACGGCCGAGATGATCACGACCGCGAGGGTCGTCACGGCACAAACGATCATGTAGGCGAGCACCACCATGTCACCGCTGCTTCGCGGTCGCACCAGGTGCGGCACGTAGAGCGCACAGGCGACGACGAACAGCAGCATCGCGAGCCCACGCGCGATCCGTGGCGCGCTTGGGGCTCGCAGCGGGAGCCAGATGGCACCGCATACCAGGTACGGAACGACCTGGAGCGCAAAGACCACCGGGTTGCGGTGGTAGATCCCGCTGTCCGGCAGAGCGTACGCGATGTACGCCGGCGTGATGACGGCGATGAGCAACGCGCCAACGAGGAGTGCGGCCGCCTGACGTTTCAACGGATGCATGGCGACACCTCCGGGACCGAACATCACGATGGTCCCGGTCGCGACCCGTGTCAATTCGCCAGCGATGCGTTAGGCGGAGCGCGAGTCGGGCCCCTCTGCCCGGGACGATCGTGATTCCTCATCTGAGCGCCGCGCGGGAAACGGCTCGGAACGACAGCCTCGCAGTGGCGTCAGTCGTCGAGCACCGCCAGGTCGAGCGCGTCCAGGGTAGCACGGTCACCCATGACGTCCATGCGGGCGATCCGCCCGTCCACGATGTCGAACTTCACGGCCCGAACGAGACGCCCGCGTGGCGCCCACACCGCACCGACCGATCCGTCCACCAACGCCGGCCGAACGGACTCCGCCTGGCGCGAGAACTTGATGGCTCCGGTTGCCCACTCGCGTGCGCCATGGATTTCCCGTTGCGCACCAGGTAAGCCGCCGATGTCGGAGCGGACCACGATATCCGGGTCGAGCACCGCGATGAGCGCGTCGAAGTCACCGGCACGAAGCGCGGCGAGGAAGGCGTCGACGACCGGGCGTTGACGCGCGAGATCCGCCGTGCGCGCCGATTCCGCCCCGCGCACTCGGCGCCGAGCGCGGCTCGCGAGCTGACGCGTGGCGTCGAGAGAGCGCCCGATGATGACGGCGATCTCGTCGAACGGAACGCCGAACATGTCGTGCAGCACGAACGCGAGCCGTTCGGCGGGATTCAACCGCTCGAGGACGACGAGCACCGCGAGGCCGACCGCGTCGGCGAGAATGGCTTCGTGCTCGGGGTCGGGGCTCGAGACGCGGGCGGTCGAGGCCGGCTGCTGCGTGCCTAACGACTCCTCACGACGCGCCGTCCGCGAGCGGAGCATGTCGAGCGACACTCTGGCAACCAGGGTCGTCAGCCAACCGCCCAGGTTCTGGACGGTGCTCGTATCGGCACGGCTGAGCCGGACCCACGCCTCCTGCACGGCATCGTCGGCCTCGGTCAGGTTGCCAAGCATCCGGTACGCGACGCCGCGGAGATGCGATCGATGTTCCTCGAACCGCTCCGCCAACCAGTCACGCTCGTTCTGCTGCTCCGTCACACGCCCCCCGCCGGTATCCGTCATGGCCTGGATGACGAAATGAACGTGGTGAATGTGACCAAGGCTGCCGGTCGAGAGACAGATTTCCGGAGGGCGAACGGTACCGAACCGAGGTGAACGTGACGAGCTTCGACGTGATAGCCATCGGCCGGGTCGAGTCTTCGCTGACCGACCTCGCATCCGCGCCTCGGCAGCCCGATGAACGGGCCCCCGACGCGTGGCTCGTGTTCGACGCGGGTGTCGCCGACGCGCTCTCGCACGTGACGGCCGGCACCGAGGCCATTCTCCTCACGTGGCTCGACCGGGCCCGGCGCGACGTGCTGACCGTACATCCGCGAGGTGACACATCGCGGGAGCCGGAAGGGGTCTTCAGCACCCGGTCGCCGCACCGGCCGAATCCCATCGGGCTCCATCGCGTCACGGTAACGGCGGTGGAAGGGCTGCGGCTCCGGGTGAGTCACCTCGAGGCGGTGAATGACACGCCGATCATCGACCTGAAGCCGGTTCTGAGCGAGGATCCGAGTCAACGGTAGAGACCAGCGCGGGCCGTCGAGCCCCCGGCGGGCAGCGCGATTCTGCCGCGGCGGCGCGGGCGATCCGGGAGATTACTTTCCGGTCATGGACAAGCTCACCTCACATCGGCACCGATCGTCGCCTAACGATCGGACTCGCGTCTTCCACGAGCTCCATCGCGCCGGCTGCTTCGTGATCCCCAACCCGTGGGACGTCGGCGCCGCGCGACTGCTCGAGCAGCTGGGGTTCCCGGCGCTCGCGACCACGAGCTCCGGCTTCGCCTGGAGTCTCGGCCGCCCCGACAACACGGTCACGCTCGACGAAGCGCTCGCGCACCTGCGCGTTATGAGCGCCAGTGTGGACGTGCCGTTCAACGCGGACTTCGAGGGCGGATTCGCGACGGAGCCGGACGTCGTCGCCGCGAACGTCGCGGCCGCGACGCAGACCGGCATTGCCGGGCTCTCCATCGAAGATTCGACTGGCGACGCAGCGGCGCCGCTCTTCGACTGCGAGCTCGCGGTCGATCGAATTCGCGCCGCGCGCGGTGCGATCGACGACAGCGGGACGAACGTGTTGCTCACCGGGCGGTCGGAGGGATTCGTCGTCGGCCGTCCCGACCTGAAGGAGACGATTCGGCGATTGACCGCCTACGCCGACGCGGGCGCCGACTGTCTCTTCGCACCTGGCCTTCGTGCAATCGCCGACATCTCGGCCGTCGTCTCCTCGGTCGCGCCGAAGCCGCTGAACGTTCTCGTCAGCACCGATTTCACGACCGTCGCTGAGCTCGAGCAGCTCGGCGTGCGCCGCATCAGCGTTGGTGGAGCGCTGGCGCGCGCGGCCTGGGGCGCGTTCCTCGAGGCGGCAACGGAGATCAGGGAGCGCGGCACGTTCACGCGGCTCGCCGCCGCGATTCCGTCGCTGGACCGCCGCTTCGCCGATGGTTCAAGGGGTCAGGTTTCTTGAAACCGGTTTCACGAAACCGGTTTCAAGAAACCTGACCCCTTGAAAGGGTTTGCGTGTTGCGGACCATCGGCCGCTACCCGTGCTCGAAACCGCGTCATACTATGGATTCGTGACGACGCGCATCTGGGGCGACCGACTCGGACGACGCTCCGCGATTCTGCGACTCGCGCTCGGCGGAGCTGCAGCGCTGCTGCATCCTCGTCTCGCGCTCTCGCAAGCGCGCCCGACCCTGCTGACGCGCCGTATCCCATCGAGCGGCGAGGAGATACCCGTCGTGGGGCTCGGTACGTGGATCACGTTCAACGTCGGGAACGACCTTGCGGCCCGCGACTCGAGCGCCGACGTGATGCGAGCGTTCTTCGAGGCGGGCGGTCGAATGATCGACTCGTCTCCGATGTACGGCTCGGCACAGGAGGTCGTCGGCTACGGACTCGCGAAGCTCCGGATGCCTGCCGGGCTCTTCTCGGCGGACAAGGTGTGGACCGCGGGCGACGGCCGCGGGCAGATCAATGAGACGCGCCGTCGCTGGCGCGTCCCCCGTCTCGATCTCGTGCAGGTGCACAACCTCCTGAACTGGGAGGAGCATCTGCCGATGCTGTTCGCGCTGAAAGCGGAGAAGCAGATCCGCTACGTCGGCATCACGACGTCCGAGGGACGACGGCATCGCGACATCGAGCGCGTCATGCAGGCACAGCCGATCGACTTCGTGCAGGTGACGTACAACGTGCTCGACCGCGAGGTCGAGCAGCGCATTCTGCCGCTCGCTCGCGAGCGCCGCATTGCCGTCATCGTGAACCGCCCGTTCCGGCAGGGCTCACTCATCGACGACGTGCAACGGCATCCGCTCCCCGTGTGGGCGAAGGAGATCGACTGCGCGAACTGGGCGCAGCTCCTCCTCAAGTTCATCGTCTCGCACCCCGCGGTGACGTGCGTGATCCCCGCGACGAGCAGCGTGGCCCACGTGGGCGAGAACATGGGCGCGGCGTCAGGCAGGCTGCCCGACGACGCCATGCGGCGTCGGATGATCGACCACGTGGCCAGGCTCTGATGGAGGATTGGCTCAGCTATCGGCTGTCCGATCTGCTCCTGTTCTCGCCACGCACGTACTACCGGATGTTCGAGCTGTACCATCAGGAGCTCTGGCCCGCGCAGCTCCTCGTGCTCGCACTCGTCGTCGCGATCGTCGTACTGCTTCGCCGCAGCGACGCGTGGGTCGATGCGGCGATCGCAGCGTTCCTGGCGGCGTGTTGGCTGTGGGCAGGCATCGCCTTTCACCTGCAGCGGTACGCGACGATCAACTGGGCGGCGCGCTATTTCGCGGCGGGGTTCGTGATGCAAGCGGCATTGCTGTTGTGGAGCGGCGTCGTGCGGCGGCAGGTGCGCTTCGGTTCGCGACGTCACACCGCCGGCGCGTCAGCGGCCGTCGCGTTCGCTGCTGCCGTCGCCATCTCGCCGCTCGCGGGCCGGGCGACGGAACGCACGTGGAGCCAGGTCGAGCTCATGGGGCTCACGCCGGACGCAACCACTCTCGCGACGCTCGCGCTTCTCGTGACGGCGACTCGCGCGTCGCGCTGGCTCGTGATCGTGCCGCTCGCGTGGTGCCTCGTCGGCGGCGCGACGTTGTGGGCGCTGGAGTCGCCCGAGGCGTGGGTCTCGATCGTCGCTGGTGTCGCCGGCCTGGTCGCGATGTTCAGGCACAGCCGCCGGCCGCGAATGGATCACGTCAGACAATCACCCAGCATGTCGTCCTGAGCGTAGCGAAGGGTCTTCGTCGTCCAGAGAGGCGCGTGTCAGCCTGAGGCATCAGCCGTAGGATCTTCGTCGTCCCGGCCTAAGGCGGTGACGGCTCAGGATGACATCGGACTTTGCTCTACCCGGCCTAACGCGCCGCCGGAGCGGCTCCGCCCGTCTGCTCGAGCCGACGGCGCACGTCCGCGATCAGCGGCTGGAGCTCGGGATCCGCGCCGCGCCAGAGTTGCAGCAGCGTTCCGTAGAGCGCCGCGGCCTTCGCGTCGTCCTTCTGCTGCTGGTAGAGACCGCCGAGCCGCTCCATGGCGTACCCGAGCTCCGTGGCATCGGTCTCGTAGCGACGTTGCCACGGCGTTCGCAGGTAACGCTCGTACGTGGCGATGGCGGAGTCCGGCTTGCCCGCGACCT
>Ga0075420_100002800_pt1 | contig 15146 bp, 13 predicted proteins | sample SoiMetdeltSBSDD4_FD_75296 | JGI IMG/M metagenome (GOLD analysis project Ga0075420, IMG submission 75296) | Bulk soil microbial communities from a Populus tree surrounding site in Tennessee, USA - Soil MetaG P. deltoides SBSDD4 | ecosystem: Environmental > Terrestrial > Soil > Tree plantation... | reverse complement strand
GCCGCGGTCCGGCCCCGGGCCGTCGATGTGCCTGCCGGCGAGCAGGACGGTGCCCGCCGTGGCCTTGAGCAGCCCCGCCACCAGGTTGAGCAGCGTGCTCTTGCCGCAGCCGGAGTGGCCGATGAGCGAGACGAACTCGCCCTTCTTCACCGCGAGGTCGATGCCGGCCAGGATGGTCGAGGCGCCAAACGCCATGCCGACGCCCTCCACGGCGAGGAAGCGCTCAGGCGCCATAGCTGAACCTGCGCGCGGCGAGCATCAGCGCCTGCTCGAGCGCGAGGCCGACGACGCCGATGGTGAAGATGGCGATGATGATGTGCTCCACCTTGAGGTTGTTCCACTCGTCCCACACCCAGAAGCCGATGCCCACGCCCCCGGTGAGCATCTCGGCGGCGACGATCACCAGCCAGGCGACGCCGATCGACAGGCGCACGCCGGTGATCATGTAGGGCAGCACCGCCGGAAACAGGATCTTGGTGAACACCTTCCACTCCGAGAGGTTCAGCACGCGCGCCACGTTGAGGTAGTCCTGCGGGATCTGGCGCACGCCGACCGCGGTGTTGACGATCATCGGCCACAGGCTGCACACGAAGATCACCCAGATCGCCGCCGGGTTCGCCTTCTGGAACACCAGCAGGCCGATCGGCAGCCAGGCGAGCGGCGACACGGGCTTGAGCAGCGCGATGACCGGCGCCGCCATGCCGGACAGGAAGCGGAAGCGCCCGATGAGGAAGCCGAGCGGAATGCCCACCAGCGCCGCGAGGCCGAAGCCAATGCCGACGCGCCTGAGCGAGCTGAGCACGTTCCAGCCGATGCCCTGGTCGTTCGGCCCCTTGCTGTAGAAGGGGTCGGCGAAGATCTTCACCGCCGCCGCGCCGACGGCCGCCGGATCCGGGATGCGGCCGCTGAACGTGGCGATCGCGGCCCAGGCGACGACGAAGGCCGCCAGCCCGGCGACGCAGGCGATCGCGGCGACGAGCCACTCCGGCGCCGGCCCGCGCTGCACGGGCGCCTGCGGCGGGATCTCCCGGCGCGCAGCCGGGTGCGGCGGCGACGTCGGCGGCACCAGCTTCCTCAGGGCGACCGCGCCCATCACGCCACCTTCACTTTGAACGCGCCGGCATAGCGCTTCGGATCCTTGCCGTCCCACACCACACCGTCGATCAGCTTCGAGCTGCGCATCGGGCTCCTGGGCAGGCTCGCCTTGGCGAGCGCAGCCGCATCCTTGTAGACGTCGATGCGGTTCACCTTGGTCGCCACCGCGAGGTAGTCGGGATCCTCCTTCAGCAGCCCCCAGCGGCGGTGCTGGGTCATGAACCACATGCCGTCCGACAGGTACGGGAACGACACGTGCCCGTCGTTGTAGAACTTCATATGGTTCTCGTCGTCCCAGGTCCTGCCGATGCCGTTGTCGTAGCGCCCGAGCATGCGCGCGACGATCACTTCCTTGTCCGTGTTGACGTAGGACTTGTCGGCCACCGTCTCGGCGGTCTTCTGCCGGTTGGACAGGCTGGCGTCGATCCAGCGCCCGGCGTCGATGACCGCGGCGGTCATGGCGCGGGCGGTGTTCGGGTACTTCTGCACGAACTCGGCGGTGGTGCCGAGCGCCTTCTCCGGGTGGTCCTTCCAGATGCCCTGCGTGGTTTCCGCCGTGAAGCCGATCCTGTCGACGATGGCGCGGTTGGGCCAGGGTTCGCCCACGCAGTAGCCGTCCATGTTGCCGACGCGCATGTTGGCCACCATCTGCGGCGGCGGCACGGTGATCGTCTTGACGTCGGTGAACGGGTTGACGCCGTAGGTCGCGAGCCAGTAGTACAGCCACATGGCGTGCGTGCCGGTCGGAAAGGTATGGGCGAAGGTGTACTCGCTCTTCTCCTTCCGGATGAGGGCGGCGAGGCTGGCCGCGTCCTTCACGCCCTTGTCCAGCAGCTTGCGCGACAGCGTCATCGCCTGGCCGTTGTGGTTCAGGTTCATCAGGATCGCCATGTCCTTCTTCGGCCCGCCCAGTCCCATCTGCACGCCGTAGATCAGCCCCCACAGCACGTGCGCGGCGTCCAGCTCGCCGTTGACCAGCTTGTCGCGCACCGAGGCCCAGGAGGCTTCCTTGGAGGGCACGATCCTGATGCCGTACTTCTTGTCGAACTCCATCACCGCCGCCATCACCACCGAGGAGCAGTCGGTGAGCGGGATGAAGCCGACCTTCACCTCCTTCTTCTCCGGCGCGTCGGAGCCCGCGGCCCATGCGCCCACGCGCACCGCTTCAGGAACCAGGCTCATGAGCGCTGCCGCGCTCGTGCGCTTGAGGAACTGCCGCCGCTTCGATCCATGCATCGTTCGCTCCAAAAAAGAAAAAGGCGTCCGGAGTCCGGCCGCGAGGCCGCTCACGAACGCCTTTGTTCCGCCGCACGGATCGCCATTGATCCGCGGCACGCTTTTCCTAACGCAAGCGGCGTGCCATGGGTTTCGGGGGCTTTGCGCCAATGTTGTGCACCGCAACAGTGCAGACACGCCGGCGAGCGCACTTCATCTGAGCAGTTCCCAGGCGTCGATCACGCTGCGCGCGACCTCCGTCAGGCGCAGCTTGCGGTCCATCGCCATGCCGCGCAGCGCGGTGTACGCGGCCTCCTCCGTGAGGCCGCGCCGCTCCATGAGGATGCCCTTGGCGCGCTCGACTAGCTTCCTCTCGCCCAGGCTCTCGCGCGCACGCGCCAGCTCGCCGCGCAGGCGCTGGAATTCCTCGAAGCGCGCGCAGGCGACGTCGATGATCGGCTTCACGCGAGCGGCCTCGATCCCGTCCACCACGTAGGCCGACACGCCCGCGCGCACCGCCTCGCGGATCTTGTCCTCGGCGCCGTCGCTGGCGAACATGACGATGGGGCGCGGCGCGTTCTGCGACATCACCACGATGTGCTCGAGCACGTCGCGCGAGGGCGAGTCCACGTCGATGATGATCACGTCGGGCCGCGCGCGCTCGACCGCCTTCATCAGGGCGAGCGGCGCCGCGGCGGCTTGCACCACCTCGTAACCGGCGTCCTGGAGCGCTTCGCGCAGCACGCGGGCCCGCGCGCGGGTGTCGTCGATCAGCAGGACCCTCACGGATCCGGAGTTCCTTTCTCTCCCCGCCCCTTGCGTCAGCAAGGGTCATGCCAGCGGGCGCTCAAGCCCCAATCGGGGTACAATGCGCGCCAGGTTGCTGTTGCGCACATCCGGTTAGCGTCTCAGTCCGTTACTCCCGGCCCATCCTGGGCCGACTACTAACAAGCCTAAAACGCATCTGCCTGAACCGGTCGAAGGCGAGTCCTTCCCAGGCTGATTCAGGAGATTTGCCATTACGACGTCATTTGCAACACTTGGCCTTCAGGCCGAGCTGCTCCGTGCTGTCGCCGATCAGGGCTACACGGTTCCCACTCCCATCCAGGCGCAGGCCATCCCCGTGGTGCTCGCCGGTCGCGATCTGCTCGGCGCCGCGCAGACCGGCACCGGCAAGACCGCCGGCTTCACCCTGCCCATCCTGCAGCGCCTCGGCGCGCCGCAGCGGAACATCCGCGTGCTGGTGCTGGTGCCCACGCGCGAGCTCGCCGCCCAGGTACAGCAGAGTGTGCGCACCTACGGCAAGCACACCAGGCTGCGCTCCACCGTCGTGTTCGGCGGCGTCGGCATCCATCCGCAGATCGCGGAGCTCAAGCGCGGCGTCGACATTCTCGTCGCCACGCCCGGGCGCCTGCTCGACCACGCGAACCAGCGCACCGTGGACCTGCGCTTCGTCGAGATCCTGGTGCTGGACGAGGCCGATCGCATGCTCGACATGGGCTTCATCCCCGACATCCGGCGCATCCTCAAGCTGCTGCCGCAGAAGCGGCAGAACCTGCTGTTCTCCGCCACCTTCCCGGACGAGGTGCGCACGCTCGCCGCCACCTTCATGCGCGACCCGGCCACCGTCGAAGTCGCGCGCCGCAACACGCCGGCCGAGCTGGTCGACCAGATCGCGCACCCGGTGGCGCACGATCGCAAGCGCGCGCTGCTCGCGCACCTGGTGAAGAGCAACGACTGGCAGCAGGTGCTGGTGTTCACCCGCACCAAGCACGGCGCCAACCGCCTTGCCGAGCAGCTGGAGCGCGACGGCATCGAGGCCGACGCAATCCACGGCAACAAGAGCCAGGGTGCGCGCACGCGCGCGCTCAAGCGCTTCAAGGACCAGGAGCTGCGCGTGCTCGTCGCCACCGATATCGCCGCGCGCGGCCTCGATATCGAGTCGCTGCCCCACGTCGTGAACTACGACCTGCCGCACGTCGCGGAAGACTACGTGCACCGCATCGGCCGCACCGGCCGCGCCGGAGCCTCGGGCGCCGCGGTATCGCTGGTCAGCCACGAAGACCGCCCGCTGCTCACCGCCATCGAGCGCCTGATGAAGCGCAGCGTCGAGCTCAAGGTGGTGGCGGGCTTCGAGCCGGGGCAGTACCAGCCCCCCCGCCCGCAGGCCGAAGCGCAGCGCTCCTACCGGCCCCAGCAGCGCCAGGGGCAACGCCGCGGCTACGGCGGGCAGCGCCGCGCCGCCTAGGGCCAGGCCGGCCGGTGGTGCCCCAGCGGCACCGGCGGCCGCGCCCATCTCGCGGGCGTCTCCGAGAGCCGCACGACGGGCTTCAGGTGGGTGATGACGCCGGCGGGCGATTGGCTGTCCATCGTCAGTCCCGCGGGCTCCTCCGCCAGGGCACCGTCGCCGTCGACCGGCCCGCGGTCCACGATCCACTTTCCGGTGCGCGCCAGCGCCACGCGCACCAGCCAGCTGCCGCCTTCGCGCGCGCGGCGCGACAGGGCGATCATCGCGCCGTAGGCCATCAGATAGCCGCTGACGTAATCGATCGCTGAACAGGGCATCAGCTTCGGCTTGGACGGATCGCCCGAGGCAGTGGCCATGCCGCTCACCGTCTGCACGATGCTGTCGAAGCCGCGGCGGCCCTTCCAGGGGCCGGTCTGGCCCCAGGCGTTGAGCGACACGCACACGATGCCGGGACGCAACCCGGCGATGTCCTCGGGCGAGAAACCGCGCGCCGCCAGCGCCCCCGGGCGGTAGGACTGCGAGAACACGTCGGCCCCGCGCAGCAGGCCGCGCAAGGTCTCCACGCCTTGCGCCGGCCTGAGGTCGAGGTGCGCCGCCAGCTTGCCGATGCCGGTATCCAGCTCGATGGCGCCCGAATCCGGCAGGTGCGCCGCGGTGATCTTCAGCACCTCCGCGCCGTGCTCGGCGAGCGTCTTCGCGCAGGTCGGGCCGGCCAGCACGCGCGTGAGGTCCAGGACGCGCACGCCCGCGAGCGGCCGCTCGCCCTTGGGCAGCGCCTGCGGCGGCGCGTCGCCGATCTTCACGATGTCGAGCAGCGGCTGCGCGGACACCGCCGCCGCTTGCGCATGCGCGCGCCACTCGTCGGCGCTGCGGGCGAGGCCCGCGCAGCCGCCGGCGGCATGGATCGCGTCCTCCAGCGCGAGGCCGTCCCAGCCGCTGCTCGCCGCATTGGCCCTGGCGCGATCTTCCGGCACGCCGAGCACGCGCATCGCGGCCTGGCGGTGGTTGGCGAAATTGCAGTGGATGCTGATCCAGCGGCCATCGCGCACCGGGTAGAACCCGCTCATCGGATCCCAGGGCGCGGGCGGCGGCTTGCCGTCGATGCGCAGGTAGTAGCCGCTGCGCAAGGACGCGGCGGCGGCGCGCAGGTCCACCGACACTTCCTGCCGCCTGCCGGCGCGCAGCCGCCAGAGTTCCGCGGCCGCGAGGCCGGTCGCCGCGAGCGCCGCGGCGCCCGCCGCGCCCACGCGATAGGGCGTGCGCAGCACCGGATCGGCGCCGGAGAACTGTGCCTCGCCATCGAGGTTTCCCAGCGCGAGCAGCTCGCGCAACGCGGCCTGCGGCATGCCTTACGTTAGCACGCGGTCGGTTAAACTTGGCCGGCCATGCGCGAACCCACGCCGAGGACCATCCACCTCAAGGACTACGCCCCGCCCGCCTTCCTCGTCACGCAGGTCGAACTCGACGTGGACATCCGCGCCGACCACGCGCTGGTGCGCGCCAGGCTGGAGGTGAAGCGCAACGCCGGCAGCGGCCCGCTGGTGCTGGACGGCGACGAGCTCGAGCTCCTGTCGGTGACGCTCGACGGCAAAGCGCCGCGCCACGAGGCGGCGCCGGACCGGCTGACGGTGCACGAGGTTCCCGACGCCTTCACGCTCGAGACGCTGACGCGCATCCGGCCGCAGGAGAACACCAAGCTGGAGGGCCTGTACGCCACGCGGCACGGCTTCGTCACGCAATGCGAGGCCGAGGGCTTCCGCCGCATCACCTGGTTCGTCGACCGCCCCGACAACATGGCGCGCTACGCCGTCACGGTGCACGCCGACCGGGCGAAGTATCCGGTGCTGCTGTCCAACGGCAATCAGGCCGGCGCGGGCGAGGAAGCCGCCGGCCGCCACTGGGCGCGCTTCGTCGATCCCTTCCCCAAGCCCTCGTACCTCTTCGCGCTGGTGGCGGCGGATCTCGAGCTGCTGGAGGACTCCTTCACCACCCGCTCGGGCCGCAGGGCGACGCTCGGCGTGTACGTCGAGCCGGGCAAGCTCGACCAGGCCGCCTGGGCGATGGACTGCCTGAAGCGTGCCATGCGCTGGGACGAGGAGCGCTTCGGCCTGGAGCTGGACCTCGAGCAGTACAGCATCGTCGCGGTGGGCGACTTCAATTCGGGCGCCATGGAGAACAAGGGCCTCAACATCTTCAACACCAAGTACGTGCTGGCGCGTCCCGATACCGCCACCGACGCGGACTACCAGGCGATCGACTCGGTGGTGGCGCACGAGTACTTCCACAACTGGACCGGCGACCGCGTCACCTGCCGCGACTGGTTCCAGCTGTCGCTGAAGGAAGGCCTGACCGTGTTCCGCGACCAGGAGTACAGCGCCGACCTGTATTCGCGCGCGGTCGAGCGCATCCAGAACGTGCGCATGCTGCGCGCCGGCCAGTTCGCCGAGGACGCCGGCCCGATGGCGCACCCGGTGCGGCCGCAGTCCTACATGGAGATCCGCAACTTCTACACCATGACGGTGTACGAGAAAGGCGCCGAGGTGGTGCGCATGCAGCACACCCTGCTCGGCGAGGAGAAGTTCCAGGCGGGCATGCGGTTGTATTTCCAGCGCCACGACGGCCAGGCGGTGACCTGCGACGACTTCGTGCAGGCGATGCAAGACGCCTCGGGCATCGACCTGTCGCAGTTCCGCCGCTGGTACGACATCGCCGGCACGCCCGTGCTCGATTGCGCGGGCGAGTACCGCGACGGCATGTTCACGCTGCAGGTGAAGCAGTCGATGAACCCGCCGTTTCACATCCCGTTCGCCGTCAAGGTGGGTCAGCACGAGCGGGTGCTGTCGGTGACGCAGGCGGAGCAGAAATTCGAGTTCGGCGGCCTGCAGGCGAAGCCGGTGCCCTCGCTGCTGCGCGGATTCTCCGCCCCGGTGATCCTCAATTATCCGTACACCGAGGACGAGCTCGTGCACCTGATGGCGCACGACGACGATCCGTTCAACCGCTGGGAGGCGGGCCAGCGGCTGGCCGCAGGGATCATCCTGCAGCGGCGGGGCGTGCCCTCGCCGGCCTTCGTCGAGGCGGCGTTGCGCGTGCTGGCGCAGAAGGACCACGCGTTCGTCGCCGAAGCGCTGGCGCTGCCGTCGGAGACCTTCCTCGCCGAGCAGCTCGAGATGGTGGACCCCGACGCGCTGCATGCCGCGCGCAACACGCTGCGCCTCGCGCTCGCCAAGGCGCTGCAGCCCGAGCTCACCGCGACCTACCGCGCCCTGCAGTCCGGCGCACCCTACTCCCCGGACGCCGCTTCCGCCGGCCGGCGTGCGCTGAAGAACCTGTGCCTCGGCTACCTCGGCGAGCTGGGCCTGTCCGCGCTCGCCGAGGAGCAGTTCCGGCGCGCCGACAACATGACCGACGCGATGGCCGCCCTCGGCTGCCTCGCCAATGCCGACTGCCCGGAGCGCGAGCCCGCGCTGCAGGCGTTCTACGACAAGTGGCGGGACGAGCCGCTGGTGGTGGACAAGTGGCTCGCGGTGCAGGCCGCCTCGCGTCTGCCCGGCACTCTCGAGCGCGTGCGCGAGCTGCTCGCGCACCCGGCCTTCGACCTCAAGGTGCCGAACAAGGTGTACGCGCTCATCCGCAGCTTCAGCGCCAACCACGTGCGCTTCCATGCCGCGGACGGCGCGGGCTACGCGTTTCTCGCCGAGCGCGTCCTCGAGCTCGACGCGCTCAATCCGCAGGTGGCGGCGCGCATGGCGCGCGGCTTCGACCGCTGGCGCAAGTTCGACGCCGGCCGCCAGGCCGCGGCGCGGCGCCAGCTCGAGCGCATCCGCGACGCCCGCGGCCTGTCGCGCGACGTGGCCGAGATCGTCGTCAAGTCCCTGGGCTGAGCGGCAGGTGGCCACCACGGTGCTCGTGGTATTCGCGCTGGTGTACGCCGGCATGATCCTCGGCGGGCTGCCGTTCCTGCAGCTCGACCGCACCGGCATCGCGCTGCTGGGGGCCATCGCCATCGTCGGCCTGGGCGTACTCACGCCCGAGCAGGCGGCGCTGTCGATCCACCTGCCGACCCTGCTGCTGCTGTTTTCCTTCATGGTGATTTCGGCGCAGATGCGCCTGGGCGGCTTCTACACCCGCGTCACCCTGGGCATCGCCGGGATGGCGCTGTCGCCGCCGCTGCTGCTGCTCGCGGTGATCCTGGTGGTGGCGGCGCTTTCGGCCGTGTTCAGCAACGACGTCATCTGCCTCGCCATCGCGCCGGTGCTGGCCGACGCCTGCCTGCAGCGGCGCCTCGACCCGGTGCCCTACCTGCTCGGCCTCGCCTGCGCCGCCAACGTCGGCTCGGCGGCGACGCTGATCGGCAACCCGCAGAACATGCTCATCGGCCAGGTGCTCGGGCTGTCGTTCGCCGACTATTTTCTCGAAGCGATCGTGCCGGTGCTGCTCGGCCTCGCCGCCACCTGGGGCGTGATCGCCTGGCAGGCGCGCGGCCGCTGGGTCACGGTGCTGGAGGACCCGCCGCCCGAGCGCCGCGCCGAGTCGGAGTACGCGCGCTACGACCGCTGGCAGACCGCCAAGGGCCTGGCCATCGCCGCCGCGCTGATCGGCGCGTTCCTGTTTACCGGCATGCCGCGCGAGGTGGCCGCGCTGGCGGGCGCCGGCGTGCTGCTGATGAGCCGGAAGCTCCATTCGCACAAGATGCTCGGGCTGGTGGACTGGGAGCTGCTGATCCTGTTCATCGGCCTGTTCGTGGTGAACCACGCGCTGCAGCAGACCGGGCTCGCCGCCGAGGCCGTGGCCTGGCTGGCGGCGGCGGGCGTGCCGCTCACCGACACCGGCCCGCTGTTCGTCGTCACCCTGGTGCTGTCCAACGTGGTGTCGAACGTGCCTGCCGTGATGCTGTTGTTGCCCGCGGCCACCGAGCCGTTCTCCGGGCCGATGCTGGCCCTGGTGAGCACCCTGGCGGGCAACTTCTTCATCGTCGGCTCGATCGCCAACATCATCGTGGTGGACGCCGCCCGGCGCCGCGGCATCGCGATAGACTGGCGCAGCCACGCCCGCGCCGGCGTGCCGGTGACCCTGATCTCGCTCGCCGCCACCGCGGGCTGGTTCGCACTGAGGCACTGACCATGGACTCCACGCTCATCCTGATCGCCGCCACCGTGGCATTTCTCGGGCTGCATGTCCTGCCGAGCACGCCGCTGCGCCCTCTTGCCGTGCGCGCCATCGGCGAGCGCGCCTGGATCGGCCTGTTCGGCGCCGCCTCGCTCGCCGGGCTGGCGTGGATGATCTCCGCCTATGCGCGCGCGCCGTTCGAGGCGCTCTGGCCGGGTCTGCGGCTGGTGCCGGTGGTTCTGCTGCCGATCGCGTTCGTGCTGCTCGCCTGCGGCCTGCTGTCGCGCAATCCCACGGTCATCGGCCAGGCCGCGTCGCTCAAGAGCGACGATCCGGCGCGGGGCATCATCCGCGTCACGCGCCACCCGGTGATGTGGGCGGTCATGCTGTGGGCGGCGGCGCACCTGCTCGCCATCGGGTCGCTGCAGGCGGTGGTGTTCTACGGCGGCCTGCTGCTGCTCGCGGCGGTCGGCACCACGCTGCAGGATGCGCGCAAGGCGAAGGCCCTCGGCGAGGACTGGCGGCGCTTCGCGGCGCTCACCTCGAACCTGCCCTTCGGCGCGATCCTGCAGGGACGCAACCGGCTGTCCTGGCGCGAAATCGGCTGGTGGCGGCCGGCCGCCGGGCTCGCGCTGTTCGCGCTGGCGCTCGCCTCCCACGCCTGGCTGTTCGGACAGCGGCCGTACTAGGTTCCGCATGGACACGCTGAAGCCGGGGCTGCTGGGGCGCGCCGCGTTGCTGGTCGGCGAGGAGCACACCGCGCCCAGCATCGGCAGCGGCAAGGTGCGCGTGCTCGCCACGCCGGTGATGATCAACCTGTTCGAGGCGGCGGCGCTCGACGCCGTGGAGCGCCTGTTGCCGCCCGGCCACCAGAGCCTCGGCACCGTGCTCAACGTGCGCCACATCGCGGCGACGCCGGTGGGCATGCGCGTCTCGGCGCGCGCCGAAGTGCTGGGGGTCGAAGGCAGGACGATCCGCTTCCGCGTCGAAGCGCACGACGAGAAGGAACTGATCGGCGACGGCAGCCACGAGCGCGTGGTGGTCAACGTCGCCAAGTTCGATCAGCGCGTGCAGCGCAAGACCGGAAAATAGGGTCAGACCCCGTTTTGATGGCGCCGCGCGTCGTCATCCTCGGTTGCGGTTTCGGCGGCCTGTGGGCCGCGCAGGCGCTGCGCCGGGCGCCGCTCGAGCTGACGGTCGTCGATCGCACCAACCACCACCTGTTCACGCCGCTGCTCTACCAGGTCGCCACCGCGGGGCTGTCCGCGCCGTCGATCTCGGCGCCGATCCGGCACATTCTCTCGGGCCAGCGCAATGCCACCGTGCTCCTCGGCAACGCGGCCGCGGTCGACGCGGCGGGCCGCAAGGTGCGGCTGCAGGACGGCGATGACCTGGCCTACGACCGCCTGATCGTCGCCACCGGCTCGGTCAACACCTATTTCGGCAACGACGCCTGGGCACCGCACGCCCCGGCGCTGAAAACGCTCGAGGACGCGATGGAGATCCGCAGCCGCGTGCTGCTCGCCTTCGAGCAGGCCGAACGCGAGACGGACGCAGCGCGGCGCGCACCCTGGCTCACCTTCGTCGTCATCGGCGCCGGCGCCACCGGGGTGGAGCTTGCCGGCACGCTCGCCGAGATCGCACGGCGCACGCTGCACGGCGAATTCCGGCGCTTCGACCCGCGCGCCGCGCGCGTGATCCTGGTCGAAGGCGGCGACCGCGTGCTGCCGCCCTACCCGCCCGAGCTGTCGGACAAGGCGCGGCGGCAGCTCGAGCGCCTCGGCGTGACGGTATGGCTGGGCAAGCGGGTGACGGGCATCGACGCCGAAGGCGTCACGCTGGGCGACGAGCGGCTGTCCGCGAAGACCACGCTGTGGGCGGCGGGCGTGACCAGCTCGCCGCTCGGGCGATCGCTCGGCGTGCCGCTCGACCGCGCGGGCCGCATCGAGGTCCGGCCCGACCTCTCGCTGCCGGGCCGTCCCGAGATCTTCGTCGCCGGCGACCTCGCCGCGCTCGCGGGCGTGCCGGGCATCGCGCCTGCGGCCAAGCAGATGGGGCGGCATGCGGCCCGCAACATCCTGCGGTCCCTGCAGGGCCGCGAAACTGAGGCGTTCCGCTACCGCGACTATGGCCAGCTCGCCACCATCGGGCGCAATGCCGCGGTGGCGACGATGGGGCGGCTGCGCTTCTCCGGCTACGCCGCCTGGCTGCTGTGGCTGGTCGCGCACATCTATTTCCTCATCAGCTTCCGCAACCGGCTGATGGTATTGATCGACTGGGCCTGGGCCTACTGGACCTTCGAGCGCTCGGCGCGCATCGTCATCGGGCCGGGAAACCGGCCGCGCGCCTAACTCCCCTTGCGCGACTCGCCGATGTAGAACCGCGCGCGCTCCGCCTCGTCGGCGCAGCGCGCGAAGTTCTCCAGGGTCTGCTGGGTCTTGGCGCTGGTGAGCAGGCCCACCGCCTTGGCGAAGCTCACGGTGCCCGCGAAGCCCGCCACCTTGGCCGAATCCATTTCCTGCCAGGCCGCATCCAGGCGCGCCGCGCAGCGGTCGCGGCCCTCCATGGTGGTGCCGCAGCCGCCGAGGGCGGCCAGTACGGCCAGTGCCACTAGGGTCTTCATCGGGTCATTTTACCCAGAGCCAGGCCGCACCGCGCACCCCGCTCGCGTCCCCGTGCTTCGGCGGCGCGAGGCGGGTGTCCACGCGGTCCGAGAATACGTAAGGCGACCAGAGCCTTGGCACCTCGTCGTACAGCCGTGCGACTTTCGACACGCCGCCGCCCAGGACGATCACATCCGGGTCGAGGAGGTTGATCACGCCCGCCAGCGCGCGCGCCAGGCGTTCCGCGTAGCGCCCGAGCGCGCTTTCGCCTCCGTCGCGCTCCAGCGCCGGGCCTGACAGGTAGGTTTCGATGCAGCCCACCCGGCCGCAATAGCAGGGGCGCAGCGGCAGGTCCTCCGGACCAGGAAGCGGCAGCGGGTTGTGCCCCCATTCGCCCGCAATGGCGTTGCGGCCGACAAGCACCTCGCCGCGCACCGCGATGCCGCCGCCCACGCCGGTGCCCAGGATCACGCCGAACACCACTTCGGCGCCCTCGCCAGCGCCATCGACGGCTTCGGACAAGGCAAAGCAGTTGGCGTCGTTCGCCAGCCGCACTTCCCGGCCGATGGCCTTTTCGAGGTCCTGCTGCAGCGGCCTGCCGATCAGCCAGGTGGAGTTGGCGTTCTGCACCAGCCCGGTGGCCTTCGACAGTGCGCCGGGGATGCCGATGCCGACGCTGCCCTCGCCCGCCTCCCGCACGAGGCCGGCCACCGCGGCAAGCGTCGCCGCGTAGTCACCGCGCGGGCTCGGGATGCGCTTGCGGAAGGTTTGGCGCCCTCCGGAATCGAGCGCCAGCGCCTCGATCTTGGTGCCGCCCAGATCGATGCCGATCCTGCGGCCGCCCCTCAACGTCCCGCCCCTCCGGTGTCGCAGACCGCGGTCCACTCCTCGCCGTACTGCTCGATCTCGCCCACCAGCCGGTCGCCCAGCTGCTCGAGCTCGCTCACCTTGTCGGCGACGGCCATGCGCGTAGGGCCGGTGATGATGCGCTTGAAGCCCAGGGTCTCCACGCGGCACTGGCCACGCCGGGAATCCGGGTGCTCGCAGGTCACCATCCATTTGTCGCCAACCTGCGCGATCGGGGACACCGCCCGCGCGCCGGCCGCGACCAGCTTGTCGCGCTCGCGCGCCACCTTCACCCGGTCGTGGCCAGACACGATCATGTGCGGCCCGGCGTCGAACACGTGCGCCGCGCCGTCGGCGGGCCGCCTGGGCGGCTCGGCGCCCACGTCGGCGATCGCGTACACCTCGTGCTCGCGTACGTGCTTGTCGGTGCGCAGGCCCTCGCGCGTGAACAGTTTCACGTGCGCGTCGGAGAGCCGCGACACCATGTCGTGGAAGCTGCGCGACGCCAGCAGCTGGCCCGGCGCGGCGAAGCTCATCACGCGCTGCGCGTCGTTGATGCCGTCGCCCACCACGTTGGACTGGCCGTTCAGGTCCTTCACCAGCCGCACCGGCCCCAGGTTGATGCCCATGCGCAGCTTGAGCCGGTGGCCGTCGGCGCCGGCGCGGATGCCGATGGCCGCGAGCAGCGCGTCCTCGGGATCGCCCAGGAACGCCACCGCCGCCCCGTCGCCGGTGTCGAGGATCACGCGGTCCCACTGGCGCAGGCGCTGGAGCGCTTCGGCCAGCGAGAGGTTGAGCGCCTGCTTCTGCCGCAATTGCTCCTCGACCGGGTTGCGCGAGTAATCGACCAGGTCGAGGAACAGCACGCTGCAGATCAGCGTGCGGCTGGAGGTCTCTTCCATGCAGGGGCGCTATTCTACGCACATGCGCTACGACTACGTGATCGTCGGCGCGGGGAGCGCGGGCTGCCTCCTCGCCAATCGCCTGTCCGCCGATCGGGATGCTTCCGTCCTGCTGCTCGAGGCCGGCGGCAAGGACGACTGGTTCTGGATCGACGTGCCGGTGGGCTACCTTTACACCATCGCCAATCCGCGCACCGACTGGTGCTACCGCACGGAGCCCGACGCGCACCTGGCGAACCGCTCGATCCACTACGCCCGCGGCCGCGTGCTGGGCGGCTGCTCCTCGATCAACGCCATGATCCACATGCGCGGGCAGAAGGAGGACTACCAGCACTGGGCAGCGCTCGGCAACCGCGGCTGGTCCTGGGACGAGGTGTTGCCGGTGTTCCAGAGCCTCGAGGACTACGAGCACGGCGCCGTGGAGTCCTACGGCACGGGCGGCGAGCTGCGCGTGGAGGATCCGCGGGTGCGCTGGGAGATCCTCGACGCCTGGCGGGCGGCGGCGGCGGAGTGCGGGATAGCGCCCATCCGGACGTTCAACACGGGCGACAACAGCGGCTGCGCGTATTTTCAGATGAACCAGAGGCGCGGGGTGCGGTGGAGCGCGACGAAGGCTTTTCTGCGACCAGTGCTGCATAGAAAGAATCTGACTGTCGTCACTGGGGCGCATGCGAGCCGGCTCACGTTCGAAGGGCGGCGGGCCACGGGTGTCGAGTTTCGCGCCGGCGGCAACTCGCGCTCCGCAACAGCCTCGCGCGAGGTGATCCTCGCCGCCGGCGCGATCGGGTCACCGCAACTGCTCCAACTATCGGGTGTCGGTGCCGGCACCCTCCTCCAGTCTCATGGCATCGGAGTCGTCCACGACCTCCCCGGCGTCGGCGAGAACCTCCACGATCACCTGCAGATCCGCATGCAGTACAAGGTGCACGGCGTCGCCACGCTCAACGAGCGCGCCAACAGCATCCTCGGCAGGGCGGCGATGGGGCTGGAGTACCTGCTGTTCAGGACCGGCCCGCTCACCATGCCGCCCTCGCAGCTGGGGGCCTTTGCGAGGAGCGACCCGGCGCAACCGACGGCGAACATCGAATGGCACGTGCAGCCGCTGTCGCTGGACAAGTTCGGCGACCC
>Ga0075420_100002797_pt1 | contig 15149 bp, 8 predicted proteins | sample SoiMetdeltSBSDD4_FD_75296 | JGI IMG/M metagenome (GOLD analysis project Ga0075420, IMG submission 75296) | Bulk soil microbial communities from a Populus tree surrounding site in Tennessee, USA - Soil MetaG P. deltoides SBSDD4 | ecosystem: Environmental > Terrestrial > Soil > Tree plantation... | reverse complement strand
ATGTCGCCGGCGGCGAACACCTTGGGCACGCTGGTGGCGTAGCAGCCCGCGCCCTCGGTCGCCGCCTTGGCGTTGCCGCGGGAGTCCTTTTCCACTCCCATCGCCGCGAACATGGATTGCGCCGGCGACGTGAAGCCCATCGCCAGCAGGACCAGGTCGGCGGGCATCTCGAACTCCGAGCCCGGGACCTCCGCCGGCTTGCCGTCCTTCCAGTCGAGCTTCACCGCGCGCAGCGCCTTCACCTTGCCGTTCTCGCCGAGGAAGGCCTTGGTCGCAATGGACCAGTCGCGCGCCGCGCCCTCCTCGTGCGAGGACGAAGTGCGCAGGCGCGTGGGCCAATAGGGCCACACCGGGTTGGCCTCCGGATCAGGCGGCATCGGCAGCAGCTCGAATTGCGTCACCGAGGCGGCGCCGTGCCGGTTGGACGTGCCGACGCAGTCCGAGCCCGTGTCGCCGCCGCCGATGATCACCACATGCTTGCCGCTGGCCCACAGGTCCTCGACGTTCCCGTCGCCCGCCACGCGCCGGTTCTGCAGCGGCAGGAAATCCATGGCGAAATGCACCCCCTGCAGCTCGCGGCCCGGCACCGGCAGGTCGCGCGGCACTTCCGCGCCGCCCGCCAGCACCACGGCATCGTAGTCCCGCAGCAGCTGCTGCGGGTCCACCGTGCGCGCCTGGGCGTTGCCGGCGCCCACCGGGTCGCTGCCGACCACGTGATTCACGCGGAACTCGACGCCCTCGGCCTGCATCTGCGCGATGCGCCGGTCGATGTGCCGCTTTTCCATCTTGAAATCCGGGATGCCGTACCGCAGCAGGCCGCCGATGCGGTCGTTCTTCTCGTACAGCGTGACGCCGTGGCCGGCGCGCGCGAGCTGCTGCGAACAGGCAAGGCCGGCCGGGCCCGAGCCGACCACCGCCACCTTCTTGCCGCTCTTCGTCTGCGCCGGCTGCGGCGCAACCCAGCCCGCTTCCCAGGCGCGGTCGATGATCGCGTGCTCGATCGACTTGATGCCCACCGGGTCGGCGTTGATGCGCAGCACGCACGCCTCCTCGCAGGGCGCCGGGCAGACGCGGCCGGTGAACTCCGGGAAATTGTTGGTCGAGTGCAGCGTCTCGATCGCCCGCTGCCAGTCCTCGCGGTACACCAGGTCGTTCCAGTCCGGGATGATGTTGTTCACCGGGCAGCCCGAAATGCAGAACGGCGTGCCGCAGTCCATGCAGCGCGCGCCCTGCACCTTCGCCGCCTCGTCGGACAGGTGCATGACGAATTCGCGGTAGTGCTTCTTGCGCGCCTCCGGCGGCTCCGCCGCTTCGGCCAGGCGCGCGTACTCCAGGAAGCCGGTGACCTTGCCCACCTAGGCCGCCGCCTTGCTGCGCGTCGCCGCGAGCTCCTGCAGCGCGCGCCGGTATTCCTTCGGGAACACCTTCACGAACCGCGTCCGGGTTTGCGCCCAATTGCCGAGGACTTCCTGCGCCCGCTTCGAGCCGGTCAGGCGGGCGTGGTTCTCGATCAGGCGCCTGGCAACCGACTCGTCCTCGGACTCCGGCTCCAGCGGCTCGAGGTCCACCATCGCGACGTTGCAGCGCTTCGCGAAATCGCCCTCGAGGTCGAGCACGAAGGCATAGCCGCCCGACATGCCGGCGGCGAAGTTGCGGCCGGTGGCGCCGAGCACCACCACGACGCCGCCGGTCATGTACTCGCAACCGTGGTCGCCGACACCCTCCACCACCGCGCTGGCGCCCGAATTGCGCACTGCGAAGCGCTCGCCGGCGACGCCGCGGAAATAGGCCTCGCCCGCGATCGCGCCGTACAGCACCACGTTGCCAGTGATGATGTTCTCGGTCGGCGCGCCGCGAAAAATGGGCGAAGGCTGCACGATGATGCGCCCGCCCGAGAGCCCCTTGCCGCAGTAGTCGTTGGTGTCGCCGATCAGGTCGAGCGTGACGCCGCGCGCCAGGAACGCGCCGAAGCTCTGCCCGGCCGAACCGGCGAAGCGCACGTGGATGCTGTCGTCCGGCAGGCCTTCATGGCCGCGGCGGCGGGCGATCTCATGCGACAGCATGGTGCCCACGGTGCGGTTGATGTTGCGGATCGGCATGTCGATCGCCACCTTCTTGCCGCGCTCCAGCGCCGGCTGCGCCAGCTCGATCAGCCGGTTGTCGAGCGCCTTCTCCAACCCGTGGTCCTGCGTCTCGCGGTGATAGCGCGCCACCGACGCCGGCATCTGCGGCATCTGGAACACGCGGGAGAAATCCAGTCCCTGCGCCTTCCAGTGCTCGATGCCCTTCTTCATGTCCAGCAGGTCCGCGCGCCCGATGAGATCGTCGAACTTGCGCACGCCCAGCTGCGCCATCAGCTCGCGCGCTTCCTCGGCGACGTAGAACATGTAGTTGACGACGTACTCGGGCTTGCCGGAGAACTTCTTCCTCAGCACCGGGTCCTGCGTCGCCACGCCGACCGGGCAGGTGTTGAGGTGGCACTTGCGCATCATGATGCAGCCGCTCACCACCAGCGGCGCGGTGGCGAAGCCGAACTCGTCGGCGCCCAGCAGCGCGCCGATCACCACGTCGCGGCCGGTCTTCAGCTGGCCGTCCACCTGCACCGCGATCCTCCCGCGCAGCCGGTTGAGCACCAGCGTCTGCTGCGTCTCCGCCAGGCCCAGCTCCCAGGGCGTACCGGCGTGCTTGATCGAGCTCCAGGGCGAGGCGCCGGTGCCGCCGTCGTGCCCGGAAATGGTGACGTGATCCGATTTGGCCTTGGACACGCCCGCCGCCACCGTGCCCACGCCGACCTCCGACACCAGCTTCACCGAGATCGAGGCCGCCGGGTTGGCGTTCTTCAGGTCGTGGATCAGCTGCGCCAGGTCCTCGATCGAGTAGATGTCGTGGTGCGGCGGCGGGCTGATCAGCTCGACGCCCGGCGTCGAGTAGCGCAGCTCGGCGATGTACTCGGACACCTTGCGCCCCGGCAGCTGGCCGCCTTCGCCGGGCTTGGCGCCCTGCGCCATCTTGATCTGGATCTGCTCCGCGCTCGCCAGGTACTCCGCGGTGACGCCGAAGCGGCCGGAGGCGACCTGCTTGATCCTGGACTTCAGCATGTCGCCTGCGCGCAGCTCGATGTCTTTTTCGACGCGCCCCGCACCCAGGCGCGAGCGCAGGCTCTCGCCCGCCTGCACCGGCGCATAGCGCCGGCGGTCCTCTCCGCCTTCGCCGGTGTTCGACTTGCCGCCGATGCGGTTCATGGCGACGGCGAGCGTGGTATGCGCCTCGGTGGAGATCGAGCCGAGCGACATGGCGCCGGTGGAGAAGCGCTTCACGATCTCGGCGGCGGGCTCGACTTCCTCCAGCGGCACCGCCTTGACCCGGTCGAGGCGGAATTCGAACAGCCCGCGGAACGTCATGTGGCGCCGGGTCTGGTCATTGATGATGCCCGCGTACTCCTTGTAGGTGGCGTAGGAGCGCTGGCGCGTCGCGTGCTGCAGCTTGGCGATCGCCTCCGGCGTCCACATGTGCTCCTCGCCGCGCACGCGCCAGGCGTACTCGCCGCCCGCATCGAGCATGTTCTTCAGCACCGGATCCTTCTCGTCGAAGGCCTGCGCGTGCACGCGGATCGCCTCCTCGGCCACCTCGAACACGCCGATGCCTCCCACGTTCGACGTCGTGCCGGTGAAGTACTTGTCCACCAGCGGCCTGGCGAGGCCCACCGCCTCGAAGATCTGCGCACCGGTATAGGACATGTAGGTGGAGATGCCCATCTTGGACATCACCTTCTTCAGCCCCTTGCCGATCGCCTTGACGAAATTCTTGATCGCCTTGCTGCCGGCCGCGGCATCGCCAGGATGCATGGCGAGCAGCGTTTCCAGGGCGAGATAGGGATGCACCGCCTCGGCGCCGTAGCCGCCGAGCAGGGCGAAATGGTGCACTTCGCGGGTCGAACCGGTCTCCACCACCAGTCCGGCGCTGGTGCGCAGGCCCTTGCCCACCAGGTGCTGGTGAATGGCCGACAGCGCCAGCAGTGCCGGGATGGCGACGCGCTCCCGGTCCACCAGGCGGTCCGACACCACGAGGATCGAGGTGCCGGCGCGCACCGCGTCCTCGGCCTGGGCGCAGAGCGAGGCGAGGCGCGCCTCGATGGCCTCCTTGCCCCAGGCCACCGGGTAGGTGATGTCGAGCTCCAGCGCGCGGAACTTGCCGCCGGTGTAGCGCTCGATGTGCCGGATCTTCTCCATCTCGAAGAAATCGAGCACCGGCTGCGACACTTCGAGACGCAGCGGCGGGTTCATCTCGTCGATGCCGAGCAGGTTGGGCTTGGGCCCGATGAACGACACCAGCGAGGTCACCAGCTCCTCGCGGATCGGGTCGATCGGCGGGTTGGTGACCTGCGCGAACAGCTGCTTGAAGTAGTGGTACAGCGTCTTGTTGCGGTCCGACAGCACCGCCAGCGGCGAATCGTTGCCCATCGAGCCGATCGGCTCCTCGCCCGCCTGCGCCATCGGCGCCATGAGGAACTTGATGTCCTCCTGCGTATAGGCGAACGCCTGCTGCCGGTCGAGCAGCGGCACCGCGCTCTTCAGCGGGGCGGTCTTCTCGGTCTCCACCTCGTCGAGCTTCACGCGGATGCGCTCGATCCACTCGGCGTAGGGCCGCGCGCCGGACAAGGTGTCCTTCAGCTCCTTGTCGTCGACGATGCGCCCCTTCTCCAGGTCGACCAGGAACATCTTGCCCGGCTGCAGGCGCCACTTCTTGACGATCCGCTCCTCGGGCACCGGCAGGCAGCCGCACTCCGAGCCCATGATCACCAGGTCGTCGTCGGTGACGATGTAACGCGAGGGCCGCAAGCCGTTGCGGTCGAGCGTCGCTCCGATCTGGCGGCCGTCGGTGAAGGCGATGGAGGCCGGGCCGTCCCAGGGCTCCATCATCGCCGCGTGATACTCGTAGAACGCGCGGCGCGCCGGGTCCATCAGGCCGTGGTTCTCCCAGGCCTCCGGGATCATCATCATCACGGCATGCGCCACCGAGTAGCCGCCCATCACCAGCAGCTCGAGCGCGTTATCGAACGACGCGGAGTCCGACTGCCCGTCGTAGATCAGCGGCCAGATCTTGCCCAGGTCCTCGCCCAGCACCGGGCTGGAAATCGCGCCCTGGCGCGCGCGGATCCAGTTGACGTTGCCGCGCACCGTGTTGATCTCGCCGTTGTGCGCGATCATGCGGAACGGGTGCGCCAGGTCCCAGGACGGGAAGGTGTTGGTGGAAAAACGCTGGTGGATCAGCGCGAGCGCCGATTCGCAGCGCCCGTCCTGCAGGTCGCGGTAGTACCCGCCGACCTGGTTGGCCAGCAGCATGCCCTTGTAGATGACGGTGCGCGCCGACATCGAGGAGACGTAGAACTGCTTGCCGCGCGCCAGCTTCAGCGCCTGGATGGCGTGGCCCGAGCTCTTGCGGATGATGTAGAGCTTGCGCTCCAGCGCGTCGGTGACGGTGACGCCCCGCCCGCGGCCGATGAACACCTGGCGGATCGTCGGCTCGAGCTTCTTCGCCGGCTCGGCGAGGTCCGCGTTGTCCACCGGCACGTCGCGCCAGCCGAGCAGCGTCTGGCCCTCGTCCTTCACCGCGCGCTCGATTTCGTACTCGCAGGCCTGCCGGCTCGCCGGGTCCCTGGGCAGGAACACCATGCCGACCCCGTACTGGCCGAGGGGCGGCAGTTGCACGCCCTGCTTGTTCATCTCCTCGCGCAGCAGACGGTCGGGGATCTGGATCAGGATTCCCGCTCCGTCGGAGAGCTTCGGATCCCAGCCCACCGCGCCCCGGTGCGTCAGGTTCCTGAGCACCGTCAGCCCCTGCTGCACGATGGTGTGGGACTTCTTGCCCTTGATGTGCGCGACGAAGCCGACCCCGCAGGAGTCGTGCTCGTGGCGCGGGTCGTAGAGGCCCTGCGCGGCAGGTGGGAGGTACTGGTCCAAAACTAAACCTTTGATCAGATGAGAATTTCCAGCACTTTCGCCGCTATGCACAAAAATCCGCGGCAGACCGGGAAATATACCCGGTGGACCCTGCGGCAACAAGGGGTTGCGCTGGAGGAACTAGGCCAGTGCGCCAGCCGCGCCAGGGGTGCATGCGACGATCGCTGCGCGCACATCCCGCTCATCCCATTCGCCGCGCAGCACCGCGCGGCCGACTGCCTCGAGCAGCACGAAACGGATGCGTCCATTGGCCGATTTCTTGTCTCCGGACATCAGCTCCAGGTAGCGCTCCGCGGATAGCGCGGGCCCGATCACCGGCAACCCGGCGCGCGCCACGAGGCGGCGCAGGCGCTGCGCGTCCGCGGCCGCGAGGAGCCCGGCACGCACCGAAAGCTCGCTCGCCATCACCATGCCGGCGGCGACCGCTTCGCCGTGCAGCCACGCGCCGTAGCCGGAGGCCGCTTCGATGGCGTGCCCGAACGTGTGGCCGAAATTGAGCAGCGCGCGCCGGCCCGCCTCGCGCTCGTCCGCCGCCACGACCCCGGCCTTCAGTTCGCAGGACCTGCGCACCGCGTGCGCCAGCGCCCGCGGCTCGCGCGCCAGCAGGCTTTCCATGTTGCCCTCCAGCCAGGCGACCAGCGCCGCGTCCAGCGCAAAGCCGTGCTTGATCACCTCGGCGAGGCCCGCCTGCAGCTCGCGCAGCGGCAAGGTGGCGAGCGCACCGACGTCGGCGATCACCGCGCTCGGCTGGTGGAATGCGCCCAGCATGTTCTTGCCGCGCGCGTGGTTGACCGCGGTCTTGCCGCCGACCGAAGAGTCGACCTGCGCGAGCAGCGTCGTCGGCAGCTGCAGGTAGGCGACGCCACGCTGATAGACCGCGGCCGCGAACCCTGCGAGGTCGCCCACCACGCCGCCGCCCAGGGCGACGATCAGGCCGTCGCGCCCGAGGCGCGCGCCGAGCAGCGCATCGAATACCCGCTCCAGCGCGCCCCAGCTCTTCGCCTGCTCGCCGTCCTCGACCAGCACCTCCAGGATGTCGCGCGCGCCGGCGTGCGCGAGCGCGGTCTTGACGCGCTGCAGGTACAGCGGCGCCACCACCGCATTGGTCACCACGGCGATGCGTCCCGCGCCGAGGTGCGGGCGGTACAGCTCCGCGGCATCGAGCGCGCCGGCGCCGATGTGGATCGGGTAGGCGCGCGCCCCCAGCGCTACGCGGAGATTTTCCATTCATCCCTCAGTTGCGCGAGCAACTGGCGTGCGAGGCTCTGCACGCTCTGCCGGCCGGTGTCGACGACGATGTCGGCGATCTCGCGGTACAGCGGGTCGCGCTCGGCGTACAGCTGTTCCAGCCGGGCCAGCGGATCGGCCGTGGCGAGCAGCGGCCGGTTCTTGTCCTGGCGCACGCGCTCGTAGAGCGCGGCCGGCCGCGCGTGCAGGTAGATCACCGTGCCGCGCCCGGCGAGGTGGCGCCGGCTCGGCTCGGCGAGCACCGCGCCGCCGCCGGTGGCCAGCACCACCTCCTCCAGCGCCGCAAGCTCGGCGATGACCGCCGCCTCGCGCGCGCGGAAGCCCGCCTCGCCCTCGATCTCGAAGATCAGCGGCACGCGCACGCCGCAGCGGCGCTCGACCTCCTGGTCCGAGTCGTGGAACGCGCGCTTCAGGCGCCGCGCAAGGATGCGGCCGGCGGTGGTCTTGCCCGCCCCCATCATGCCGACCAGGAACACGTTGCGCGCGCCTCGCATGCGCCTATTGTACGGATGGCGGAAACAAAAACGGCCGGGAGGTCCCGGCCGTGTGTCCAAGAAGGAGACCTGGCAAATTCTTCAGCGCACCGTCATGCGCTCGTTGACGATGCGCGGCGTCACGAACACCAGCAGTTCGGTCTTTTCCGACCGCGATGAGTCGTTGCGGAACAGGCGGCCGAGGATCGGCAGGTCGCCGAAGAACGGCACCTTGGTGACGTCGGTGCGGTCCTGCTGTTCGTAGATGCCGCCGATCACCACCGTGCCGCCGTTCTCCACCAGCACCTCGGTCTTGACGTGCTTGGTGCTGATCTCCACGCCGCTGGGCAGCCTGGCGCCCACCGCATCCTTGTTCACGTCGAGCGTCATGATGATGTTGCCGTCCGGCGTGATCTGCGGCTTCACCTTGAGGGCGAGGTTGGCCTTGCGGAAGGAAACGCTGGTGGCCCCGGAGGACGTCGCCTGCTGATAGGGGATCTCGGTGCCCTGCTCGATGAGCGCCTCCATCTGGTCGGCGGTCAGCACGCGCGGGCTGGAGATGATCTTGCCCTTGCCGTCGGCCTCGAGCGCCGAGAGCTCCAGGTTCAGGAATCGCGTCAGCGCGCTGTTGAACAGGATGAACGACACCTGGCCCGCATTGAAGTTGTTCAGGCCCGCGGCGGCGAGGTTCGAGTTCAGGCCCCCGGCGTTGATCACCGGCGTGCCCTGCACTACGCCCATCGCCTGGCCGGTGTTGACCAGCTCGGCGCCGATGTTCGGGCCGCGCACGCCGCCGCCGAGGTGGCGCCCGGAAGGCGTGCGCTCGAAGTAGCCCATGCGCACGCCGAGGTTCTTGCTGAAGGTGTCGCTCGCCTCGACGATGCGCGCCTCGATCATCACCTGGCGCACCGGCACGTCGATCTTGGCGAGGAGCTTCCTCACCTCCTCGAGCCGCGTCGGCGTGTCCTGCACGAACAGCGTGTTGGTGCGCGCGTCGACCACCGCGCTGCCGCGCTTGGAGAGGATCGGCTGCGTCTTGTCCGACAGCAGCTTGGCCACGTCGGCCGCCTTCTGGTAGCTCATCGAGAAGGTTTCGGTGCGCGTCTGCTCCAGGTCGGTGATCTGCGCCGCCGTTTCCAGCGCCAGCTTCTCGCGCGTCGCCAGCTCGTCGCGCGGCGCGATCCAGATGACGTTGCCGTTGCGCCGGCTGTCCAGGCCGCGCGTCTGCAGGATGATCTCCAGCGCTTGGTCCCAGGGCACGTCCTTCAGGCGCAGGGTGATGTTGCCCGCCACCGAGTCGCTGGTGATGACGTTGAGATCGGTGAAGTCCGCGATCACGTTGAGCACCGCGCGCACTTCGACGTTCTGGAAGTTGAGCGACAGCCTCTCGCCGACGTACTGGCCCTTCTTCGGCGTGGTATCGGTGACCGGCTTCACCTCGACGACGAACTGCGTATCGGTCTGGTAGGCGTTGTGCTCCCACTGCCCGCGCGGCTCGATCACCATGCGCACGTTCTCGCCCTGCTGGAAGGCGCTGATGGTCTGCACCGGGGTGGCGAAGTCCACCACGTCCAGGCGCCGGCGCAGATTGTCGGGCAGCGCGGTCTTCAGGAAGTCGACGATCACGTTCTGGCCCTGCTGCCGGATGTCGATGCCGGTGGTGCTGTCGGAGAGGTCCACCACCACGCGGCCCTCGCCCAGGCGGCCGCGCCGGAAGTCGATGTCGCGGATCGCGTGCCGCGAGTCGCCGCGCCCCTCGGCGAAGTGCGCCACCTTGTCGCCCACCGGCACCGTGGCGCCCGCCAGGGTGACCACCAGGCTGCGGCCGTCCAGCGCCACCTCGTGCGTCACCGGGCGGCGCAGGTTCAGCACCAGGCGCGTCTTGTCGGAGGCCTGTACCAGGTTCATGGAGCGCAGCTCGCCCTGCGAGATTTCCTGGCTGTTGCGGCCGAGCGCGTTGCCGACGCCGGCAAAATCGAAGGCGATGCGCGCCGGATTCGCCACGGTGAAGCTGGGCGGCGGCGTCTTCAGCGGCTCCTTGGTGGTGACGCGCACGACGATCTTGGCGCCTTGCTGCGAAACCTCGAAGGTCTCGATGGTGTTGGTTTGCGCGAGCGCCAAGCCGGTGCACGCCAGCCAGATCGCGAGCGCCCGGAAACCCGCCCGCACGATGTCGTTGATGTTCATTTCTTCACCTCCTGCAATTGCAGCGCGCTGGCGCGCTCCACCCATTCCCCGCTGCCTTCCTGGATCAGCTCTTTCAAGCTGATTTGCACTTCGTCGATGCCGGTAATGACACCGAAGTTCTGCCCCATGTAGTTGCCCTTGCGCACCCGGTACAGGTTGGGGCCGGCCTTCACCAGCCCGAAGGTTTCGCGGCCCTGCGTCAGCGAGCCGACCATCTGGATCGATTCCAGCGGGAAGGCCTCCAACGGTTCCTTGGGCCGGTCGAAGTCGGGCAGCTTCCCGGCCCCCGTCGGCGCGCTGCCGCCGCCTGCCGTCGCCACTTCGATGCGCGAGGGGCGGAACGGGTCGATCTCGTTCTCCGCCTGGTAGGGCACCGGCTCGTAGGGGCGCACCTGCGGCAGCGGGTCCACCCGCCCGCGCAGGTCCTTGGTCATCTCGTTCAGCTCCTTTTTCAGGTCGCTGTGCTGCTCGCCGCCGCAGGCGGCGAGCGCGGTGACGCAAGCCAGGGCAAGGAGTCGTTTCATTTCTTCTTCGCCGCCGCCTTGCGCGCGCCCGCGGCCGCCTTGCGCTGCGCCGCCACCTCGTCGTCGTCCAGGTAGCGGAAGGTGCGCGCGGTGACGTCCATCGTCAGGGTGCCGTCCTTGCCGGTGCTGATGCCGACGTTGTTCAGCGTGACGATGCGCGACAGCTGGCCGACGTCGCTCGCGAACGCGCCCATGTCGTGGTACACGCCCACCACCCGCACGTTGATCGGCAGCTCGGCGTAGAACTCGCGCACGGTTTCCTGCGCGGCCGGCTTGAACAGCTCGAACTGCAGGCCGCGGCCCAATCCCGCCTGGTTGATGTCGACCAGCAGGGCATCCATCTGCGACTTGTTCGGCAGCTGCTTGAGCAGCGCGCCGAATTGCGTATCGATCTCCCGCAGCTGCTGCTTGTGCAGATCGAGGTTCACGGCCTGCTTCTTCTTGTTGAGGTAGTCATCCTTGAACTTGACCTCGGCCGCCTTGCCCGCCTCCAGCTGCTCGAGCTGGCCCTGCCACAGGCCGAAATAGCCCAGCACCGGCAGCGCCACCAGCAGCGCGAGCAGGACCACCGCCTTGGGGACCACCGTCCAGGAACCGGGGTCCTTCCAGTTGGTGGCCTTGAAGTCTTCCGCGATCCGGTTGAAGTCGATGGCCATCGCCTTACCCCTTCTTCGCCGGCGCCTTGACGGCGGGCTTGGGCGCTTCCTTGAGCTGGGCGCGCTTCAACTGCAGGTTCATGTTGAACTCCGCAACGCGTTTCTTGTTCACCGTGCTCGCCTTGATCTCGACCAGCTTGGGGTCGGTGAGCCAGGGCGAGGATTCGATGTTGCGCATCAGCGTGGAGACGCGCGCGTTCGACTGGGCGTAGCCCACCACGTTCACGCCCAGGCCGCGCTGCGTCAGCGTGCGCAGGTACACGCCCTCGGGCATCTGCCGCACCATCTGGTCCAGCAGGTGCACGGTCTGCGCGCGGTCGGCCTGCAGCGTCTCGATGATCTGCTTGCGCGCCAGCAGCGCCCCGATCTCGTCTTTCAGCTTCTTGATCTCGGCGATTTCCTTGTCCAGCTTGGCGATCTCGGACTTGAGGAACGCGTTGCGCTCGTCCTGGGTGGAGATCAGCCCGCTGATATAGAGGTAGCCCGCGCCGACGATGGCCAGGCCGAGCGCCGCGGTGAGGCCGCCCATCACCGCGAAGTGCTGGCGGCCGCGCTTGCGCCGCTCCTCGCGGTGCGGCAGCAGGTTGACGCGCACGCTCACGGGTCGAACCTCCGCATCGCCAGCCCGCAGGCAACGATCAGCGACGGCGCGTCCACCATCAGCTTCTTCAGCGCCACGCGCGGCGAGGCCTGCATCGCCGCAAACGGGTTGGCCACCATCGACGGCACCTGGGTGCGGGTGTGCACCACCTCGTCCATTCCCGGGATCACCGCAGAGCCACCCGCGAGCAGGATCTGCTCGACGCTGTGGTACTGCGTCGAGGTGAAGAAAAACTGCAGCGCCCGCTGCACCTCCATCGACAGGTTCTCCATGAACGGGCGCAGCACTTCGGCCTCGAAATCGTCGGGCAGTCCGCCGGTGCGCTTGGCGTTTTCGGCCTCTTCCACGCTCATGCCGTAGCGCGCGACGATGTCCTGCGTGAGCTGGTTGCCGCCGAACGCCTGTTCGCGCGTGTAGATCGACTGGTCATTGCGCATCACGCTGACGTTCATCACGTTGGCGCCGACGTCGACGATGGCGACATTCATGTCCTTGCCCGCGCTGGGCAGCTGCCGGATCACCAGTCCGAGCGCCGCCTGCTGCGCGAAGGACTCGATGTCCATCACCAGCGCCGTGAGGCCGGCGGACTCTGCCACGGCGACCCGATCCTCGACCTTTTCCTTGCGCGTGGCGGCGATCATCACTTCCTGCTCGTCCGGGGAGGTGGGCGAGGGGCCGACGACCTGGAAATCCAGGTTTACCTCCTCCAGCGCGAACGGGATGTACTGGTTGGCCTCCGACTCCACCTGCACTTCGAGCTCGTTTTCGCGCAGGCTCGCCGGCACCACGATCTTCTTGGTGATCACCGCGCCCGTGGGCACCGCCATCGCCACGTGCTTGGCGCGCGTGCCCAGACGCTTGTAGCCGCGCTTGACCGCCTCCACGACCACCTCGAGATTGCTGATGTTGCCGTCGACCGTCGCATCGCGCGGCAGCGGCTCGATCGCATACCGCTCCACGCGGTAGGCGCCTCTGCCGGCATCGACGATCTCCAGCATCTTCACCGACGATGAGCTGATGTCCAGCCCGAACAGCGGCGGTGCTTTCGGGCTGAAAATATCGAGTTGCATCGTTATTTCCCTTTTTGTATCGGCCCTTAGGCACGATACGTAGAATTTGCGTTAAATGCTAGCAACAACTCCCCCCTGTGTCTAGCGAATCCGTCACTAGTGGGGGAGGGCTATAATGCCCCCGATCTCCAACCCGGTGCAACTGCCGCGGCACTAACTCGGTCTCGGCTGTCTAAAACCCTTGATGTGGCTCCGTTTTTTGGCGTTTCCGCTGGCCCTGCTCGGGGGCCTGATCGCCGCCGGCCTGTGCCTGGGCGGGCTCGTGCTCGCCCTGGCCTATCCGAACCTGCCGTCGCTCGACACGCTGACCGACTACCAGCCGAAAGTCCCCCTGCGGGTGTATACGGCCGAGGGCACATTGATGGGGGAATTCGGCGAGGAGCGCCGCGTCCTGGTGGACATCAAGCAGGCGCCTCCGATGCTCACCAACGCCATCATCGCGGCGGAGGATGAGCGCTTCTACCAGCACTCGGGCATCGATTACATGGGCGTGGCGCGCGCCGCCTACGCCAACCTGGTCACCGGCGGGCGCCGCCAGGGCGCGAGCACCATCACCATGCAGGTGGCGCGCAATTTCTTCCTGTCCTCGGAGAAGACCCTCACGCGCAAGCTCTATGAAGTCCTGCTCGCGCTGAAGATCGAGCATAGCCTCGACAAGGACCAGATCCTCGGGCTGTACGTCAACCAGATCTACCTGGGGCAGCGCGCCTACGGCTTCGGTTCGGCAGCCCAGATCTACTTCGGCAAGCCCCTCGACAAGCTCACGCTGGCGGAAGCGGCGATGCTCGCCGCGCTGCCCAAGGCGCCCTCCAGCTACAACCCGATCGCCAACCCCCAGCGCGCCAGGCAGCGCCAGCAGTACGTGCTGCGGCGCATGCGCGAACTGGGCTACATCGGCGACGAGGAATTCGACAAGGCCCTGCAGGCGCCCATCATCACGCGCAAGGTCGCCGACAACTACGCGGTGCGCGGCCAGTACGTGGCCGAGATGGTGCGCCAGGCCGTCTACGAGCAATACCCCGAGGACGCCTACAGCCGCGGCTTCCGCGTCTACACCACGATCCGCGAGGCGGACCAGGAGGCGGCCGTCAAAGCCCTGCGGCTTGGCCTGGTGGAGTACGACCGGCGCCTCGGCTACCGCGGACCCGAGGGCTTCGTGCAACTGCCGGCGGATGCCGGGGAGGACGACTACGAGGAGGCGCTCGCGGAGCGCGCAGACGACGAGGAACTGCGCCTCGCGCTGGTGCTCGCGGCCAGCCCGAAGGAAGTCAAGGTGGTGCTGAAGAGCGGCGAGCAGGTCACGGTGTCCGGCGACGGGTTGCGCTTCGCCGCCGCCTCGCTGCAGCGCGTCGCGCCGCAACGCCGCATCCGCCGCGGGGCGGTGGTGCGCGTGCAGCACCTCGGGCGCGACCGCTGGCAGATCGTGCAGCTGCCCGAGACCGAGGGCGCGTTCATCGCGCTCGACCCGACCGACGGCGCGGTGCGCGCGCTGGTCGGCGGCTTCGATTTCAATCGCAACAAGTTCAACCACGTCACCCAGGCCTGGCGCCAGGCCGGCTCCGCCTTCAAGCCGTTCATCTACTCGGCGGCGCTGGAGCGCGGCTTCACCGCCGCCACGGTGGTGCCCGACGATCCGATCGCCATCGAAGCCGACATCACCGGCAGCCAGCGCTGGGAGCCGAAGAATTTCGACGGCCGCTTCGAGGGCCCGATGCGCCTGCGCACGGCGCTGGTGAAATCCAAGAACATGGTGTCGATCCGGATCCTGGATGCCATCGGCGTGAAATACGCGCAGGACTACATCACGCGCTTCGGCTTCGAGGCGGCGCGGCATCCGCCCTACCTGACGATGGCGCTTGGCTCCGGCACCGTGACGCCCTGGCAGATGGCGCGCGCGTACTCCGTGTTCGCCAACGGCGGCTACCTGGTGCAACCCTACTTCATCCACAAGATTGTCGATGACCGCGGCAACCCGCTGGGTGTCGCGCGGCCGCAGCGCGCCGGAGACGAATCGCTTCGCGTGATCGACAGCCGCAACGCTTTCATCATGGACAGCCTGATGCAGGACGTTGCCCGCGTCGGCACCGCGGCGCGCACGGCGAGCCTCGGCCGCAAGGACGTGGCGGGCAAGACCGGCACCACAAACGAGTTCATCGACGCGTGGTTCGCGGGCTACCTGCCCTCGCTGGTCGGCGTTTCCTGGGTGGGATACGACCAGCCGCGCAGCCTCGGCCGCAATCAGACCGGGGGCCTGGTGGCCCTGCCGATCTGGGTGAGCTACATGGAAAAGGCGCAGCAGGGCATGCCGGCGATGCAGCGCATCGTCCCCGAGGGCGTGGTGATGGCCGAGACCTTCGAGCTCAATCCGGCCGGCCTGGGAGACCTCAAGCAGATCCCCGAGTACTTCTACCGCGAGTTCGTTCCGAAGGA
>Ga0075420_100002795_pt1 | contig 15154 bp, 8 predicted proteins | sample SoiMetdeltSBSDD4_FD_75296 | JGI IMG/M metagenome (GOLD analysis project Ga0075420, IMG submission 75296) | Bulk soil microbial communities from a Populus tree surrounding site in Tennessee, USA - Soil MetaG P. deltoides SBSDD4 | ecosystem: Environmental > Terrestrial > Soil > Tree plantation... | reverse complement strand
ACACCGGGCGACCCCGGCCAATCGATCGATCCAGAGAGGACGGCTCCAAAGCCGGGTAAGGATGACTATAACCTTGTTGGCGGCTTAGTTTCGACCAATACCTGTTCGCTTCGTTTAAGTTGGGCACAATTAACCGGTTTCTTTCGCCAAGTTTTGATGGAGATTTTTTGCGACCCGAACAATATCCACGCTAAAGACCTAAAACAGTTTCAATGGAAGAAAGAAACCGAAACCGGTATATTAATTGAATCGCACAATAAACGAACAGAATTGTTGGTCGGTAAGCGTCCGGCAATTATCATAAAGAGGAACTCTATCCAGATCGTTAAATTTGCAATTGGGAACCATTCTGGAAGAGATAAAAGAGGACACGAAACTTTTTCGGTTGGTTGGGTTGGAAGTCATACATTGTTTTGTAAACATGGCAACGGTTCAGGAGCCGAGGTATTAGGAGAAGAAGTCCAAAAAATCATAACGGAGTATTCTCCTTTGTTCGTCCGCTCCTATGGTTTGCTCCGTTGCGATGTTACCACTGTTGACGCAGTGCAGGAAATCGAAGAAGATAAAGAAGTCGGAGTTGTTCCGGTTACGGTGGGGTGGGCACTCCAGCAGAACTGGAAACTAGAAAAAGAAACCCCGAAGATCTTTAAGATTAGTTTGAACGCTTTATTGAACGGATGAACTGAAATTTGCAAGGAGGCTGATAGTGGCATACGTCATACCACAAGTTCAGGTCTTTCAAGACTTCGCAATTAGACCAGCGGCTAATTTAAATCCACTCAGAGCACACATCTCCGGTCCGCACGCTTTTCTACTTCGATACTCAGTCGAAGAGGAAAAGGTGTTGGCATTTCTCGATTTCTACGATGACCAGTTGGATCAAAGCTATCTGTGGCCTGAACGTCCTGCTGGCGGATTGATCGACGACGACTACAGCAAGATCTTTATCGATAATGCTCTGTTGAAGTATTTCGAAGACAGCGTAGGTGCAGGTTATACCATCACCAGATTGGCAGGATTCAACAATCGGATTAAATCTGCTACTGGTAGCTTTGTCACCAACGGTTCGAATAATCGACTACCTGAATTGTTGGATCGAGACGTAAAACTCGGTGACATTATCAAGGTTCGCGCACAAAAAAGCGGCGGCGGAGTAGCTACGTTATGGTCTTACGTGCAAGATCTACTTCCAGACGAAGTTGGAGGTAGTGTTGATGCGGCTGTAGACGATGCCAACAACGCCGCTACTCAAACCGATGACAGCGCGGTAGTACAAATCGCAGGAACGACTAACTGTATCACGGTTACTTCAGACGAATCTGCTTACGACGGTCTGGTGTCGGGTTACATTAACGAAACCTACACGATCATCGTGTTGGAAGGTTCGATCGGTGGCGATTTAACAACGGCTCTCATTCGCGTCTTATCTGGTTCTGGAACCGACGATATTCTCTCGATGAGTCCGGAGGCAGTAAACACACCAACTGAAATTGGAACTCGCGGTTTAACGGCTACGTTCGGTCTAGATACCGGTGAGTGTGAAGACACTGCTACTGCGGAAAGCGTACCACCCAACGATCTCATCGCTGGTCAACGTTTTCTTATCACCGTCGAGGATGCTTTTACGGCTCCGGTTGCGACCTCTTCCGGTGACTACGACGGCTTTAATTCAACCACCTACATCGCAACAGTCAGTAAGGGTGGATTGTGGAGTCAATCGCCGCAAGTAATCGTGACCACGATTGACGGCACTGACCTCAGCGGACCAACTGTAGTAGAAGAGACAACCGATTTCTCCGTTGGTACTCATGGCGTCTTGTTGCAATTTTCAGGCGCTGGTTTGCGAAAGGGTGACAAATATTACATAACGGTGACAGGATTGAGTGAAGGACCGATTCGTACCATTGTACTCGGTCACAACTTGGATTCGTTAGTCCTGGCAGGCACCGAATGCGACGTAACGCTATATATCAAGAAAACCTCTCTTGCGATTCCGCGTAACCGAGAAGACGATCCACCTAATGTCAATTTCGAGACTTCCCAAACCGAAATTACAACCATAGCCGGTATTACGGTGTTTGATGCTTCATGGACCGATAATGGTGTGCCAGTTGCTTTACCGGTTGTTTCAGATGAGAGTCATAATTACGGTCGAGTCTACGTCGAATATCGTGCTTGGTTGTCTGATTTATCGAGTGATGTAGGAACCGTATCGGACATTGGTGATCTGGATGATGCTATCTCCGGTCCGTTGAGTCCGGATAACCCTCTTAAATGGGCTGTCTCGTACGCTCTTCAGAATTCGAACGGAACCGAAGTAAAATTTACCTCGGTGGCTAATCCGGATGACATCGATTCGTGGAACAACGTTTTGGCACTGACGCTGGGGCGAGACGATTGCTACGGCTTCGTACCGTTAACAAGAGATCGAGACATTCTCAATCTGTACGCGGCTCACGTTGAATCACAATCCTCTTCGGGTAATTCTCTGTGGCGGGTACTGTGGACAAATCTAGCCGGTGTGCCAACAATTCCAGTCGTCCACGCCGGTAGCACAGTAGCCAATCACATCGATCCAACTACTTCGGACGGCGAAGTCTGTTTAGCTGTGATCGAAGACGATCCGGATACCAGCGGTACACAGTATACGCGAGTTCGAAACACTAACTCGAATGGTGATTTTATCGCCAACGGTGTGCGTCCTGGTGATAAACTGCGTTGCTTGTTTACAACAGACGGATTCGGAAACACTACCTACAGCGAATTCGTAATCGATGTCATTCAATCGGAAGATCAGTTGCGATTGCTGTCTGGTCCCGATGCTCCGATTTCAGTAGGTGCCAAGATCGAAATTTGGCGAGATTTAAGTGCGACCGAGGAAGCGCAAGAACTGTCGCTAACTTCCGGCTCGTTTGGAAGTCGCCGGGTTATGTCGGTATGGCCGGATCAAATCGAATCGGCAGGAACCCTGATGGAAGGGTACCACCTGTGCGCCGCATTAGCAGGTCTCGTTTCTGGTGTCTTGCCGCATCAAGGTTTAACTAATCTCGAAATCGCCGGGTTCTCGAACGTTAATCGAACGGTCAAGAAGTTCAGTCAATCAGACCTCAACACGATGGCGGAAGCTGGCACTTGGATTGTGACACAAGATCTCAATACGGGTGACATCTACAGTCGTCATGCTTTAACGACGGGAGATTACGACGATATTAACCAACGAGAAGAGATGATCACGCGAAACGTGGATTCGATCTCGTTCCGGTTTAAAGATACCTTCAAGCCGTTTATCGGGATTGCGAATGCTGTTGACTCGGTACTTAACCAGATTCGAGTAGATTCTCAAGCGTTAATCGATTCGCTCAAGTCGGCCAACTTCACGCAGAAGCTAGGTGGGCAACTTGTAAACGGAACTTTGGTCGAGGTAAGGGTGCATCAGACATTACTGGATCACGTCGTTGTAACCGTAAGTTTGCTTGTGCCCTACGCGATCAACAACATCGACGTTCAGTTGGTGGTCTAATCGATAAACCTTGAACTAGTTTTTATCCAGAACATGGAGGTCATAAATGCCTGAGATTTTTGAAAGAACGGCAACGGCACTGAACGGGGTGTTCAGTGCTGACACTGGTCGATTAGCCTTCGCGGGTGGCGTTACCTCGACGCTTGTTCAGAATTTAAACGCTACATATACCCAATCCGTAGTTCGCCTCTACGAGATCGGGAACATAAACCAGCAAATTTCGAACATATACTACGTTGGGGGACGCTCCGCAGGGCAGGCGGGGATCGGGAGGATTGTAGGACCGAGCGCTCTTCTGGGAGCGTTTTATCAGAAATTTGGCAATGTCTGTAACGCCGCTACCAACGGCATCAGTTTTACTTTGCAGCAAGCAGACTGTCGTCCAAACGGAGCAAATGCTCAGGTATCCTATAACTGCAAATTCTGTGTCATTACCCAAATCGGTTTCGGCGTACAAGCAATGGACATGCTTATCAATGAAAACTCCGCGATCATGTTTTCTGGTCTCGAATACACCGAAGGCGGCGCTTAAGATTAGACTTAATTCTCAAAAATTAAATTAAGGGGCACTTGTGCCCCTTTTTTCATGGAGTCGGACTAATGGATCGACCGCAAGGAAGTAAGCCGCCAGGATTCGGATCGGCACAACAAGATCGTCGTATTACCGACTTGCTTCTGGAATCGTTGACGACGTTAATGGGTAAGCCCACTAAATTCGCTGCCGACTCTTTTCGAAGTAAAACCAATCTTGTCCACAACCCGGTTAATCAAACGACTCGCGTTGTCGGATTGATCGTTCATGCGGTGCCTAACATTAACTGGTATCGAGTTCAACTAGGTGAAGGGGGCGGTCAGATTGGTTGTTGTTTGATTCGAGACGATACTGCGGTTTCACCTATTGGTCCGCGTGCGGGTAACGTACTACAACCGAACACACCAGTTATCGTAGAGAAAGCCAGTTACCTACCTTACGGTTGGATCGTAGGGGTGTTTCCTCCCATCATTCAAGACAATTCTATCTTTCTAGCGGACTACTTGGTACAAGGTGGTCAATCCGGCATTAAACGAGAAGCAGCCCATCAACAACCGTTAACGGGAACGGTAAATGCTGGAGGTACTCAAGACTTCTCTTGTCAGTCTCCGCTGGATGCAACCTGCTTAGAGTGGTCAAAGACGACCGAAACCGGGATCAGTATCTTACTTGACTCGTTTCAATTCTTCGCTCGCGTTTCGGAGATGTGCGGGATCTACTTAAACTATTTCGATGAATACACCCGACTGACCGGACGCAACCTGGATATTTGGTCGTTCTTTCACGAAGACAGTTACAAACTGGACGAAGGCGAATGTAATCGGTATCACCGAACCTCTATCTATCCGTGGGAAGCAACCGGGCAGTTAGCAAGAAGTCTAGGTGTCGGAGAAGTAAAATCAGAGGACGACGTACAGTTCAACCGACCGATTGGATCAATTGACTTAAAGAGTGCCGAACGAAACTTAGTCCCCGTCTATCGATGTCAAGAATTCAACGGGTATCTGGGTCAAGGCGGTTATCGATCCGTCGTATTACCGCAGTCGGATAACGGTTCTACTTATCGATCTACTGACACCAAAAATGATATTGGTCTCTACCGAGAAACAATCGGCTTAGAAGGTTCCGTTTTAACGGAAGTAGCCAAATCGTTTACGGTCATCAAGAAGGTTAACATTGCAGTTCCCAAAGAAGTGAAAAGACCGGAGTCGGCTGACGGAGACGATGCTCGTGAAGGTAACTACGCTTTCTCTGGCGTATTCGGTTCTCCAGCGCATCAAATCCAAGAAGTGAAGTCAGACGGATTCGGTCGGTCAATGGCGTCGGCAGTGGGAGCAATGGAATTCGCTATCTTTCATTCCAACTGGAAAGCAGTGCATCCGTTTCACTATCACAAGAAAGATTTTCGGCTTCCGGAAGAAGCGGATTCCTCCAACGGCGTGTTCAATGCGACACAGGATCATCTCGACTTCGGAACTTTATCGACACAAGGCTATATGTCCGATCCGGTACCTAGAAAGTTGAACATCGATCATCGTTATGGTGATGTCGATTACTACCAGCGCATATCCTTTTTCTCTTTACTAGACGATGGTTCGGTAGCTTTAGGTTGCGGGTACGGTGGTCAATTGTTATTCAACCGAGGTAACATTCGAATCGATACTGCCAATAATTTTGAAGTAGTTTGCGGTGGTCAGGTAGCTTTGTTTGGACGAGACGTAATGTTGCGAGCACACAATTCGTGTGACATCACCGCATCCAACAATGATATTCGCCTTGCAGCGTTTAGAAACATTCAGACCGTAGCCAACCATATTCTCATCGAGTCAAAGGGAGCTACAACGGAGTATCAATACGACAATCGAATCGGCGACGAAGTGCAAGGTGGTGGTATCATTCTTAAATCAGCGGGTGATATGGTTCTTTTAGGAAACAACATTTACCAGAGAACAGTTGAAGATGGAGGAACAATTTTTCTAGATACAGCAAGGGGCGGTGTTGTATCGGTAGCCGCCAGCACCTACACCGTTACGACCGAGAATGGCGTAGCGTTTTGGGAAGGTACTCGTGAGCAACCTATCACTACCAGTCATCAGTTTTTACCGACCGGTACGATCCTGTCGGGTAACGTTGTAATCGACGGCGATGTTGTTCTTTCCGGAGACGAAGCCGGAAACCTAACCATCAACGGTAGTTTAGCCGCGCGAGAGAATATCATTGCCGCGGGTGATATAGCTAGTAAGCAAGGCGGTATGATGGGAAAATCTCCTGACGATACTACAGACCAAATTGATGCACAAGTAAGACAGGGTCAGACTGCAATCAAGCAAGCTATCGACTCAGGTAATGAATTTGAAACTGATATTGAAGAACGTTGGCGCTCGAACGGGAAACCAGGAAACGAAATCCTCATGCAGCAGTTGGCTTTCAGCTTCCGAGACGACAACGGCGGTAAACAGTATCGATCGAAGGACTTCCAGTTTATTGAACCGAGATGGATTCAATTGCAAAGGTTAGGGAACGGAAGCGGTGGGTCTAAATGGAACGAACTGGTAATCGAGTACCAAGGGAATAGAATGTGTCCGTATCCTGGAGTTCGAGCTTGGTTTAACGATTTCGCGTTTGTAGAGCTAGCGACCGAAGGTAATATGTTTAATTACCAAAACGGTACTGCTAAAAATCGTGGTTCGCTCTACGAAGAACCACAGATCAACGCGGCTTTAGGTAAAATCGATAACGGAATGAAAGTTATTCTGTAGGAGACATTATGGGTAAGAGCATAGATCTGACCGAGAAGAAAAGAAAAGATCAGGAACGCCTAGCCAAAGCTACCGGCAGTCAAGAGAAAACACAATTCAAAATACCACCTCCACCTAGCGGTACTTTTCTACCGACAGGTGATCCTACCTCTAAAAACGTGCCTCCGATACCGGTGGGTACCGTAGTTTCCGGCGACGGAAAAAGGTTGACTCCGGAAGAGGAACAAGAGCTAAAACGAATCGGATGGAAAGAAGGAGATCCGATAGCTACTAATTCTGCTCACTTGATTCAACAACTTAAAAAGATTGCAGTCGAAGAGAACAGTCAGCATGGGTTTCCGGAAGACTTACCACCAGTTTCGGCACCGAAGCCAGTTGACATTAATGCTCTTTCGCCGAAGCAACAAGAAGAGAATCGGAAAGCGTTGCTCCTGTTGGCAGAACAGGAGAAAGCAGAAGAGGAAAGAAAAAAACAGAAAGCAACCGGTCAAATGAGTGAGTCGGTGCAGAAAGCCGTAGAACAAGCCCAGAATGCTACACGACCGGATGAGATTCGTATTGTTGACGACTTGCCCAAAGCTGAAAACAAGGAACATAAACCGGACGTAGATACCGGGCTTACACAAGGAGCCAAAATCTGTCCGCATTGTGGATGGGACTGCTCACAGCCAGATGACATTAAACCGTCCTGGAAAGACAAGATGATCTATCAACAAGCTATCGTAGGTCGAAAACAATTCACGAAAGATTACGAGCTATTTGGTGGTCAAGTTATTGTTGCTTTTCGCGTATTAGCTCCTGCTGAACTCGATGCTCTTTATGCCCACATTTTTCAGAAAGACATGCAAGGAACTTTTCACACGCCGCAACATCTCTACGAGTACACTCGGCGAATGGAAATGTATATTCAGCTTACGCGATGGTCAAACCACTTAGGAGATCTGCAAGAGTTCCCAGATGGATTATCCGAACTAACCAACCCGACCGCAGAAACTTTTTGGAAATCCGATGTAGAAGGGATCGATTTTGACCACATCGAGAGGTACATGGTCGAAAAGATCTTTAACAGTACCACCGTAATCTCGGCGCTTAGTTTGACTTTCAATGAGTTTCGACGCTTCTGTGCTAAAATGGAAGCAATGGCTGGTAATAAGTCTTTTTGGGAAGCGACCGAGGAGCAAAGCTAGTTGTTCGAGCGGCTACCAGAGGGATTATCGATTTCAGCAAAGCTCGTTTCTATGATCCTTCGTGGTGGCTGTATCTGGCTTCGATCTTCGACGAGTTGGAAGATGAGATTGATCGAGACATCGAACGATTGCTTTTCCAACATCAGTTAGCGCTTCTTTCTTCTGGATCTTTGTCGAGTGCCGACTTTAAGCTACTACAAGCGGGTGCCAGAAAAACTTTTGAAGATCTAAGTCAAAGTCTTCAGCCTTGGTTGCGTGATTTAATCGAGAAGACTCGACAAACAGAACAGAATAGTTTGGTAGAAATTTACCGACGAGAAATCGGCGACATGCGTGATCCGGAATTTAACAAGAAGATCATGGATGAAGTTAAACGTCTTCGCGAAATGGATAAAGGTAGACAGGTTGGAACCATCAACGTTATTGCTGATGCCTATCAGAGAGCAAAACAAGCTCAAGAACTGAAAGAGAAGCGACAGCAAGACGCTCGCGACAGGAAGAAGCGAAAGGTGCCATAATGAATCCGCAACAGTACGGATTGATGCAGCAGATGGGCATGGGTTACGCCCCTCTTGCAACCGGATTGCAACATAACATGCTGTACGGATTCGAAGGGGCACCTCTTATCGGTCAAATGGGTTTACCCGGCCAGTTGATTGGTCAGTCGATGCTCCGCAATATGATGGGCGACATTGGCATGACACCAATGACCAACCTCGGCGACATGAACGTCTATGACCGAATGCAGAATTTCAATTTCACCCAAACTCAAAATGCTGCCATTATCGACGCCGCGAAGATGGACCGAGAACAGATGATTCGAACGCTTCGCGGTATTTCCACGATGACAGGTACGCCTTTCGGTGCACAACAAAGACGAGCAGCGGGTAGCTTGGCTGATTCTGCAATCTATGCTTCGCCCATCCTGACACAAATCGCACCTGACCTTATGGATGAACTTGGTGGATTACGCGGTTCCGCAGCCGTACTTGCTCAACGAGTGGTGCAAGCTGGTCGTTATCGAACCGATCCGGTGACAGGTCAGTTAGGAATGAGTGCGGAAACCGCAGGTGGTCTAGCGAAAAACATCTTTCAAGATTTCTACGAACGCGGCGACCCAAGAGAGATGAGAGGTGTCTCAGCAGGACAGATGGGTTCTTTATTCGAAGAACTGCAAATGCGTGGGATGCTTTCACCGATGACCGGCACTGTTCGAGAAAGGGGAATGCAAGCCGTCAATCAAATGACGAAGCTTGATCCAGTTACTCTGCAAAGAGCAGCCGTTAATCAGGGTGTTGTTTTACCCCAGCAAGGTCAGCAACTCAGTGCAGCCGATTTGGATAAGTTGACTCTCGATCCAAGTGTTGCAGACAAGATTCGAGCTTTCGACTTCGAAAAAGTGAAACGTAATCTAAAGTCATACGCCGAAGCAGTCTCGGCTATGAAAGATATTTTTGGCGGTATGGGTAGACCGAACGCACCGATGAGTGAGTTGTTGCAAGGTTTAGAAACGTTAACGATGGGAGGAATGGCTCAGATAGATCCAAGTCGTCTCGGAATCATGGCCAGGACAACATTCAATCTTGCCAAACAATCTGGAATGACAATGGATGGAGCAATGATGCTCCAACAGCACGCAGCGGTACGTGCGCAACAGATGGGTATTGAACCGATGTTTGCTATGCAAGCGACTCAAGGTTCTTTAGCATTCGGAAACGCTTATCGCGGTCTGGGTATGGGTGGTGTTCCAGCCTGGGGAATGTTGAATGCGGATCAGATGCAACAGCTAGACGCAAACCTACGAGTTCAAGCTTCCGGCTCGAATGCAGCTAATCGATTGAATACCGTACTTCGTATTGCGGATACGGTAGGCGGGTTCGATACTCAATCCGATGCGGGTCGCTTGGTGCAAGCCATCCGAACTGGGGTTAGCAGCTTTACTGACTCTACTGGACAGCTTCGATCGGTAGCGATGGGTGAGCAACAAATAACTGATTTGTTGAAAGGTGCCAAAGATGTAACCGGTCGAGCGACGAATATCCAGGAATCAACCATTCGAGAAATGCTCAATCAGGACACCATTAATCGGGAATACGGTTTCCGATACAACACCGGTGATCTAATTCGACGGGAACAGGGTCGAGCCGAGATGCGTCCTTTCATCTCGTCGCAACTCCAGGCAACACTTGGTGCGCGTTTACGAGACGCCGGTATGGGAGCAAACGAAGCATCCGAACTAGCTGCGGGAATGTCGATGGATGCCACCAATCAGCTATTTGCACTCTCCGAAGAAGACATTCGCAATCCGGAGCGACGTAATCAAGCCATGAGTCGCATTCTTCGCTCTGGATTAGAAGGTACGGAAAAGGGACAACAGTTTCTCAGTCGAATGACAGCAGCCGGTCAGGAACAATTCTTGAGACTTACGGGCGAGCAGTTTCGGGGAAGTGTAAACATCGCCGCAACGCAGACCTACGGAGCCAGTCTAGGCACGATCGAAAACATCCACGCAGCATTCAACGATCGTGCGTTAGCAGAAGGTCAAAAGCGACAGATGGATTCGAATTTTACCTCTCGAATGCAGGAAGCAATGGCTTCGCTTGGTCGAGGTACGCCGGTCCAGAGAGCGATGCAGTATCTTCAGGACGTGCGACCGGACGATCAAGACAAGATGAAGAATCTAATCGGTGCAGCATTTGGAGGCGTAAAATCCGAAGAGATTAATCAAGCGTTGATCGGTCCGATTCAGGATCTTCACCGCAAGCGAGATCGAGCACGGCAACTTCAAGTCCAAATATCTGAAGTCGCTGCTTCTGATCCTGAACGAGCAGCGAATCTACAGAAAGAGTTAGACGGCGTTATCAAAGAAATGAGTGTCCTCTCCGGATCGTTAGCGAAGAATCAGCAGATTTATGGAAGCTTCTCAGACGCAGGTTTAGCGACAAAGGCGGCGGCTCAAGGAATGGATGCTACTTTTGATTTAATCGGTAGCGTCGAGAATCTTGCAGCCATACGGGGCAACTTCGGCTTTGAAGTCACCCAAACTCAATCGACCGCCGCAGCACAAGAATATAACAGCCGACGTAAAACAGAACAGGAAGCGGCGGCGGTTATCATTGGGCGGAGAATGGATGCCGGATTCTTGAATGTCACTGATGCGGATATTCAGACAGAGAAATCGACAGCCGGAGGTAATATTAGCGATGCTGATGCTCGCGCTCGCGCGTTCGCCAGAAAGCAACGTGCTATCAATCAGATTACTCCTGCTGAAATGCAACGTGAAATGGTCGCTGGCAGGATTGATCCTAATACGCAGGCTGCAAGACAGTTTGCTTTAGTCCAGCGACAACAAACCTCACCTCAAGCTTCCGACGAGCAAATTCGAGCCATTATGGAAGGCGATAAAAACATGAGTCTGACAAATGCTCGTTTACTAGGAGATCGGCGTCAGCGTGCAAAACGATTCGGTATCGAAGACGCGGCAATTAAAGCCAAGATGCAAGGAGGCATGAACGAAGCCGATGCTATCGGCGCTTTGATCGCGGAAGCGATACCGCAGCAGTATCAAATATCCGGTCAGGAACTAGAAGCCGCAAAGAAGCTAGACCAGTTTAAAGGAATGGCAGACGAAGACATTAAGGAAGCTCTCCTGTTTCACAAGATGGAAAACAAACGAGAACGATACGAAAGGTTCTTTCGCAGCGAAGATTCGAACGTTCTCCGAGATGTAGTTGACACCCAATCACAGCGTATGGAAGATACCATTTCGTCGCTAGTATCGGGCGGAGAAATGACGGGTCGAATGGGATTACGTGCCGTCGATATACATAAACAACTCAAAGAGATTCAAGCACGCAAAGAAAAGCTAGCGTTTATGTATACACGCGGCGATCGCGCACGATTAGAGGCAGGCTTTTACGATTTCGATACTAGAACTGCGTTTGGAAGGAAAAGCAGTCTAGAAGTAGATCGGGAGATGGCTGAGTTAAACAACTCTACTTTTCAGTTGATGGACGAGATCAATGATTCAAAAGACGGGCGATATGCACCCGCCATGTCCGAGGAAGAAGAAGCGAGAAGATTGCTCGGCTTTAAACCGGGGCAGAAGTTAAGCGGAGACGATCAGTCCAAACTCAACACTGCCAAGTATGACGTGTCTGTAACTCGCAAGATGAAACCAGACGACATGCGTCTGTTCGAACAATATCATCGGCGACAAAAAGAGATCGAGAACTACGCACAGAACTTTAAGCTGACGGTAGGAGATCTCTCGGACGCGATCAGCGGCAAAAAGAAATTCGATCAGATTGCACCCGGCGAACTTGACATGATCGCTAAGTTGTTTGGCGATCAGGCCAACGCACAACCGGCATTAAATGAAATGCTTAAACGTGTAGGTGTAACAAAGCTGTCGGATCTCGAAGGCGTTCGCGGCGTCATCGATCAACGAGATAAGATTCGGATTCAAGCACAAGAGCGAGAAAATATTCGACCACAAGATCTGATTGAACAGTTTTCGACTTCTTTCGGTTTAGGTCCGGTCGATATGCAATCCAATAAAGGAGCTTCGCAATTAGTCGGTATGTTGGGTAGCATTCAAAGCCGTCGCAGATTACAAGATATTATTGGTTCGAACGAACAGTTAAAGTCGTTTGCCAAAGTGAGTCAGAATAAAGATCTTGAAACATTGGCAGCACTTCAAAAAGAAGGTAAAGGAGACGGTCCGGAAGCTGCGGCTTTACGCGGAAGGATCGATCGGGGTGCAGACGGATCAGAAGCCGTCAGGTTAATGTTGGAGGATTACAAGAAAGCCAGTAAAACTTCAGACTTCTCCGGATTCCGATCAAGCTATGGATTAGAAGACGAAGGTGCTTTTGATGCTGCTCGAAGTAGTTTAAACTTCTTATCCAAGAGTCAATTTATTAATCTCTCGAAGGAAGAAGGCAGAGGCAAGCGAACCTGGAACGACGTTGCTTCAATGTTGCAAAACGTGGCAATGGGAGGAACCGTCGCCGAAACAGGTTCACAACGAAACGGAGATATGCGAATCTCCGGAACACTACTGATCAAGGGTGAATACGCCACAATGGATGCGTATACTGGTGGTAGTGGTTTAAGTGTGCCGATACAGCCGTAGCAGGAAGCGAATATGATTCTTTTCGACGGACCGATCGGACGAGTGGTTCGATTAGAGGAACCGGGCTTACAAGGTTCGGTCGGTATAACGCAGATCGATGATGCTCCGATCGATTTTCTCAGTCGGAAATCCATCATCACCAGAATCTCCGTAGCTCAACAAGTTAACGCACAATTCCTTCATACGTTCGGTAACGATGTCTACATTTACGTCTTTGGTGATCGAATGGGTTCGATCGGTCTCTCCGGAATCTCGTTTGCTAATGACTGCGTACAACAGGACATTGCGAGATTTAAACACGGATCGGAACAAATTTTAGATTGGTATCGAGCAAATCGATTATCCGAACGAGGCGATCCGGTCCGAGTTATGCTAGGTAATACTGCAATCGAAGGCTTCGTAACTAACCTGACTCTGGATGTCGTAGATCCTATCACCCATTTAATGCAATGGGGGTTGACCTTGATGGCTTTTCCGGACTGAGGATGAAATGATCAATCACGCTCGGACCCTACTCGGCAACTTGGCACCTACGTTCGTAGATGGTCAATTCTACGATGAGCAATTCGTGCCGGAAAGTTTCGTTCCGATTACTCTATCTACTTCCTTAAAGAAGCTTCGCGAGTTCTTGTTTGGAACCCGTCCGGACCGTAGTTTTGTTAATGCGCGATTAAGAGAATATCTGTCGATCGTAAATAACTCGCTGTACCAGGATTATCTTTGGAATTTCGATTCTCGAATCGTCGCCTTGGATGAACAAGGAGAGAATGCCTGGATAGCGGACGAAGGGATACTGGTTTCGACAACAGCGCCTTCCGATAGCTTGATTCAGATGGTATCGAGTAAGAAGATTACGGAAGCGGATTACACAGGCTGGATGGATTTTACGTACGAGTTAACCATTGTCGGCGAGAATACTATCGAAGTCGTCCGCAACACGCCGGTACAGCTAGAACTTTCGAGAGAGATCGCTTATCGAAATGGAGTCTCGGAATGGTTTCAAATCGACAGCAGCGGATTACAAGTTAAACTTCTTACCCAAGAACTGGGTACGAACTGGAAGCTATCGTATCGAAGGAGACCACAACTCAGTCCAGGTGAAATCACGTTTGCCATTGCGAACGGTATCGGTGCGGAGAATTTCAATTCAATTTTTGGACTCTCGAACCGAATCGAACCTTATAAAACCTTTTTCAATCTCTTTGAAGACGCGGAGACGGTTCGAAAGGTAATCGGAATTGTGCTTGCTTACATTTATCGAGCAGAGGAGCTAAGAGTCCAAAATGGGTAAACCCAATTACGCAATTACACGACTGTCAGGAGTTGAATCTCTTTACTTAATCATCGGTGAAGACAAGTACGAAATTGCGCAAATGACAATGACATTTGCTTGCAACGAAATTCCGCGTGCTCAGTGTATGATCGCTATTGGCAGAAGTGCAAAGAAAGCACGCTTCTTCGGTAAAGACGCTTTTGCCAAGATCCACAGTACTGCACCGAATTTGAAACAGATGCAGAAGGCGTCGATACGCTTCAAACCAGATGGTCAGTATGCACCATTTGATTTCAAGTGGCCAGATGAAGAAGTAACGATCTTCGACGGCTACTACGTCGGATCTGCCAATCGAAAAGCGAACGGAAAAATCATTGTCATTGTCAACTTAATTCATTGGTTAGTTGATCTAGCTTCTACGTCGGCTTTACATGCGAACTCACACCCATCGACTCCGTTCCAACTCACATATGCAGCAGTATTAAAGACGCTTCCGGGTACCGGTGCGGGTGCCGCTAGTGGGACACAAGTCGCAGCAGCACGCGGAGCATACGTTAGTAACATGACCGGATTTCAAATCGCTAAGGATGGAGTTAAACGCGATCTCTGGGGTGGAATCAAACGGATATTTTGCGGATTAGCAAACGTGTCCGGATTATCTACCGGTCAAACTATCTACTGTCGTTCGCAGGGTCTAGGATCAGTAACCAACAACACCAGAGCAATTCGAGCATTAGGGCGAATGG